>RCUU01001244.1_pt1 | contig 12471 bp, 12 predicted proteins | sample 2166211 | NCBI WGS metagenome assembly RCUU01 (sample SAMN09932620, study PRJNA488358) | compost metagenome | feature: garden; material: soil; isolation source: compost soil in phenylacetic acid-enriched culture | place: Germany: Experimental Botanical Garden Goettingen | collected 2016-01-27
CATTATCTGCAAAGATCTCGCAGCTCTATCTGCTGGATATTTTATATGTAGAATACTTCAAAAAGACTAGTGAGCAGTCCATTATCAATAAAGAAACAACAGCTGCGGCAGTTAGTGAGAAGCTACTATAAGTGCGAGTTCAAAAAGTACGGTTTTCAGCACCGAGAAGATTGGATGAAGGTAGAAACTGAGGAGCGGAGCGTAGTGGAAGCTACGTGAGCACCGGAAGTTTCGCCTGAATTCAATATTCGATGTCGAGTAAGCTTCTTGGGCTACTTCGTGATCAAAAGCGGACTTTTTGAACAACCTCTGTAAGATAATTGAGATGTGGGGAGAATGAGACATTATGATCTTAGGTTCATTGTCAGCTTGGGAAATGCATAGCAAATACGAGAATCCAGTCATTGTTGAGGCTATTGAGGAATTGAAAGTCATCTTACAACATGAACCTGATCTCGGGCGAATCGAGATTCGCGGTAACGAGATATACGTTTCGATTATGGCTCTTGAAGCGAAGTCGCTGGAGGAACAGGTAGCTGAAAAGCATGAGACCTATATTGATGTGCATTATCTGATCGAAGGGAAAGAAACAATCGGTTGGTCACCCTTGCAAGAAGGGATCGACGCTGTTAAGCCTTATGATGCCGAAGCAGATTATGCACTTTATCCGCTATCCTCCCAAGAAGTTTTGTTAACTTTGGAGCCGGGAATGTTTGCTGTCTTTTTCCCGCATGATGTACACAGACCTGGAATGGGTCAACCGGGCGAGAAGATTAAGAAGGCTGTTATAAAGATCCACGTAGGGTTATTAAATTCATAGATTTTGTACAAGAGGGATAGACCCTTTTGATACTCTGAACCGTAAACGTAAACAAAGCAGCGATTCTCTTTTTTGGAGGATCGCTGCTCTGCGTTTTCAGTCATTTGCAGCTTGCCTCAATGGATTGTGGGCAAGTGAAGGCCAAATCGACTTCTAACGCTACTGATGAAGTGAAACGAAAGCACGGATAGATAATTAGGGAAAATCTACCTGAAATTCAGAGGTTTTTTCTTATTTGGCTAATTATTAGGGAATTTCTCCCTATAATTTAACTGAATCGTTGGTGAATATAGATATTACCCCGATTATTAGGGAGGGATTCCCTAATTCTATTCATTTAAAGAAATTATCGGCTATAATCGGGGAGATTTTCCCTAATTACTCTCGAAAAGAATCCGTCCCATAAGTAGCATTCTCAAATGATGTGACAGTCCAGTCTATTTTCACTCACAAACATTATAACGTTATATTTACTTAACGCGCTTTTCGTGGTATTTTAAACATTATAATGTTATATAGAAAAAGGTGAGAACACTGGATGAAAGATACGTGCTCCGTCAGGTGAAACAAGTAAGCGGAGAAGAGATTGACATTGTAATCGAGAATGGAAGGATCGCCGAGATTACCCCGGCAGGTGAGAGCCGTGGAGGGCAGGAGTGGGAGGGTACAGGTGCGTACGTATCCAGTGGCTGGATTGATATGCATGTGCATGCTTTTCGCGAATTTGATCCGTATGGTGATGAGATCGATGAGATCGGTGTCCGGCAGGGGGTCACAACTCTCGTAGATGCCGGAAGCTGCGGGGCTGATCGGATTGGCGATCTGGTCCGGGACGCATCTCAAGCTAAGACGAATGTGCTGGCGTTCTTGAATATCTCGCGGATCGGACTGCTAAGAATTGACGAGTTATCCAACTTGGAATGGATCGATACGGAGAAGATCTTGCAATCTGTCCGAACTTACGGGGAGATGATCGTGGGTTTAAAGGCCAGGATCAGCAAGAGCGTTGTCGGCGCCAGTGGAATTGAGCCGCTGCATATTGCACGAAGCCTTTCAATGAAGACGGGGCTGCCGTTAATGGTACATATCGGTTCAGCACCGCCAGATATCAAAGAGGTTATGCCTCTTTTGCAGCAAAAGGATATCGTTACCCATTATCTCAATGGAAAAGAGAATAATTTGTTTACTGCGGACGGTCAGCCACTTCAGGTACTGACTGAGGCCGTGGAACGGGGAGTACATCTGGATGTGGGGCATGGAACCGCAAGTTTCTCGTTTAAGGTAGCTGAAGCTGCTAAACGTAATGGCATTGGATTGAATACGATTAGCACGGATATCTATCGAGTGAATCGAATGAAGGGACCTGTCTTTAGCATGGCTAATGTACTTTCCAAGTTTCTATGTTTGGGCTATGCTCTGGATGAGATTTTGGCAGCGGTTACTTCGAATGCGGCGGAATGGCTGGGCAAGCCGGAGCTGGGCCGAATTCAGGTGGGTGATCCTGCAAATCTGACCCTGTTCACCTTGCAACATGAACCTACTGTGCTTGTTGATTCAGAAGGGGAAGAAAGAGTGACGGATAAAGTAATTCAGGCAAAAGGAGTGGTTATAGGTGGGGAATTCATTAAATGCGAAATACGGGCTTAAACGCGTAATTAATGCAAGCGGCAGAATGAGTATTCTGGGGGTGTCGGCTCCGTCTGATACAGTGATGGATGCGATGAAGCAAGGGGGACAGAATTACGTAGAAATAGCGGATTTGGTTGATAAAGCAGGAGATTATACGGCACATATTCTCGGGGCTGAAGCAGCTATAATCGTCAACTCAGCCTCCAGTGGTATTGCGTTGTCTGTTGCGGCACTAGTGACCCAAGGCAATCGCCGTCGTAGTGAACGTTTACACCAAGAAGTCATTTCGCGTAATGAAATCATCATTCTGAAGGGGCACAATGTACAGTATGGAGCTCCGGTGGAAACGATGGTCTATCTAGGCGGTGGCAAACTAGTCGAGGTTGGTTATGCGAATGAAGGCCGAGCCGAGCATATTGAGGACGCCATTGGTGAGCAGACGGCTGCCATTCTGTATGTGAAGTCCCACCATGCGGTGCAGAAAAATATGTTGTCCGTTGAAGAAGCGTGGGAGATCGCCAAACGTAAAGGGGTGCCGCTAATCGTTGATGCCGCAGCGGAAGAAGACCTCTGTAAATATGTGAAATGCTCTGACCTGGCGATTTATAGTGGGTCCAAGGCGATTGAAGGGCCTACCTCCGGTATCATTGCCGGCAAACGTAATTATGTGGAATGGGTTAAGGTCCAATTGTATGGAATAGGACGCAGTATGAAAGTCGGTAAAGAAACAACCTTTGGCCTACTGCAAGCTTTGGAGGAATACATGGTGAAGGAAGACAGAAGCGACATCGAGCAAGCGTCTTTGCAGGCACTGATGGCCCTGAATCATCTTCCTGGAATTCGAGTAGCCATTGTGCAGGATGAGGCGGGCCGTTCCATCTATCGCGGCCGAGTTCAAGTTGATCCAAAGCAGGCTGGTATTACGGCGAAGGAATTGGTAGAGGGGTTGCAGCAAGGCGAGATTGCGATCTATACCCGCGATTATGGAGTGAAGCAGGGATATTTCGATATTGATCCACGGCCGCTTCTGGGGGATGATCTGCAAGTGATTGTAGACAGCATTCATAAATTAATAGGGGGACAATAAGATGACGATTTCACAACGTTTTTATAAGGGCCGCACCGCATTAAATGTACTCGCTAAAGATATCGCTAATGCTAAAGAGATTTATGAAGCGGCGGAAGGATATGTGCTGGTCGGTGTGCTCTCTAAGGATTATAAGACGGTAGAAGAAGCCGTAACAGCCATGAAGCAATATGGTCAAGAGATTGAAGATGCGGTATCCATCGGCTTAGGTGCAGGAGATAATCGCCAAGCGGCAATTGTGGCCGAGATTGCTAAGCATTATCCGGGTAGTCATATTAACCAGGCATTCCCGGTGGTTGGAGCTACACGCGCTAATCTTGGTGGGAAAGACAGTTGGATCAACAGCATGATCGCCCCTTCTGGTCACGCTGGTTATGTGAATATTTCTACAGGAGTCTTCAGCGCTGCGCAGAGTGAAGCGGCGATTGTACCTATAGCATCAGCCATTGCGCTTGTTCGGGATATGGGTGGTAATGCACTGAAGTATTTCCCGATGGAGGGATTAAGCCGTGAAGAGGAATACCGCTCTGTCGCTAAGGCCTGTGCTGAGGCAGGGTTCGCACTCGAACCAACCGGTGGAATTGATATGGACAATTTCGAGGAAATATTGGAAATTGCGCTTGAAGCAGGGGTGCCACAAGTGATTCCGCATGTCTACTCATCCATTATCGATAAAGAATCGGGCCAGACCCGGACCCAGGATGTGCGTGATTTGCTTGGAATTATGAAGAGGCTGACAGATAAATATGCCTAAACGAATCGGGGCATTCGGAGAAGTGATGATGCGTCTGCAGGTGCCGGGAGTACAGCTGCTATCCCAGGGAAACAGCTTAAACTATTCATTCTCTGGTACCGGGGTTAATGTCAGCTCTGCACTGGCACGCTTCGGGCATGAAGGTTATTTGATTTCCCGTTTGCCGACTACTTCCTTGGGAGAGGCCGCCGCTGCGTATTTGCGGAAGCTGGGCATCTCTTCTAGCCTCGTTATACGAGGAGGAGAATATCTGGGCTTGTATTTCTTGGAGAACGGATTTGGTGCACGTCCAAGCAAGGTAACTTACAGCAATCGTCTGGAGAGCAGCTTCAATACGGCTCCTGAGGAAACTTATGATTATGAAGAGATTGCGCGAAATCTGGATGTAATCCATTTCTGTGGCATTACGCTGGCAATGAACGAAAGTGTGCGTCATCATATGAAAGCCTTGGCTAGAGCTGTCAAGCAGCAGGGGGGGACTGTGATCTTTGATTGCAACTATCGTCCGTCCTTGTGGGGACCGGAAGGGTATTCGCTAGCGAAGCCGCATTATGAGGAGATGCTGCAGCTGGCTGATATCGTAATGATGAATGAGAAGGATGCGATATTTATCTTGGGGATGAGCACTGTACAAGCTGAACGTGAAGAGCAATTGCTCGAACTTATTCCGGCAGTTGCGAAGCAGTACGATATCTCGGTGATCGCTGGCACCCATCGCAGTATCCATGGGGATAACTCTCATTCACTTCGTGGGTTCCTTTATAAGAATCAGAACTTCTTCTTTTCGGATACGCTGAGATTTCTCGTCTATGATAGAATAGGGGCTGGAGATGCCTTTACGAGCGGAATTGTACATGGGGAGCTAACTGGATTTACACCAGAGCAGACGGTGCGGTTTGCCGCTGCCGCCAGCATGTTGGCCCATACCGTCGAGGGGGATACTCCCATGGCTTCAGTAGCGGATGTGCTTCGAGCTATGACCCTATCCGTTGGCGATGTAGAAAGGTAGTGAATTTCTTGAGTTTGTCCCGAAAAGATAAGCCCTTATATATGCAAATCGCAAATATTATTAAGGATCGGATTCTGCACGGAGTCTATCCTATTGGATTGAATATTCCTTCTGAACCTCAGCTGGAGCAGGAATTCAATGTCAGCAAGATCACTGTGCGCGGTGCCATTCAGGAGCTCGTCCAAGAAGGATTTCTGGAGAAGGGGAGCGGCAAGGGGACGAAGGTGATCCGCAATACCTCATCCTCCAAGCTGTCCAAATGGAAAAAGTTCACGGAAATTCTGGTGGATGAAGGGCACCAAATTCGGAAGCATTGGCTGAAGGCGGAGCGAGTATATAATGAAATCGGAAGTGAACCCTATCGTTTATTCGGCGAACATTGTATACGGTTGGAACGCATATACAGTCTCAATGATATTCCATACGTTCATTACACGCATTATTTAGTAAATGGTATGGATGATTTGGATCTGCTTGATTTAAATGCGCAGTCCTTGTATGAACTGCTTGAAGAGCGGAGTGTTTCTCTAGAGAGGTTACGTGATGAATTCTCCGTTGCTGTCCCTCCGCCTGATGTCGAGGAGATATTACTCCTAGAAAAGAAGACTCCCTTGCTGAAGCGAACTCGTTATTCTTATGATGAGCTGGGCAAGGTAACGGAGTATAGTATCGGCTTCTACAATACGGAGCTGCAGAATTATGTAGTAAACTATGAGGTGTAGTTAAGCGAAAATCCGGAGCAATTTGCAGGGGAGATCCCCTGTAGGATGGTCTGGATTTTTTGCGTCTTTGCAGGGCTTGCTACTCATCGATTTAGGGGTGATATTGTAGCGAAAAATGTAAATATTTCAATTTATGAATATACAAGATGTGATGACTGATGTAAAATTACAATACCTGAAGCGTTATGGAACAGCTTAAGGGCTTTTTGCATGCTCTTTTGCAGATTGCGAAGACTAGGAGCATGTCGACTATAGAAAGAATAATGGAGGTAGGAGAGTTTTATGAAGAAAAGAGCTTTAAACAGAATGTTGATGTTGTCGATGATCATCGTTGTCATCGCTGTGCTTGCAGTGGGTTGTGGTTCAAAGAATAATAACACGAATACAGCTTCGACAGAGGGAAACGCAGCTGAGACTTCAAAAGAAGCTGTTACTTTGTCGCTTGGCTTACTGCCTTCGATTGATGCTATCCCTTTTGTAATTGCGCATGACCAAGGCTTTGATAAGAAACATGGAGTGAACCTAGATATCCAAACGTTCAAGAGTGCAAAAGACCGTGATGTCGCTTTTCAAGCAGGCAAGTTAGAGGGGATTAGTGCCGACTTAGTCGCTATCTCTATTTATAATGAGGCAGGTTTGGATGTGAAGATCACTAGCACAACTTTTGGGGAATTCGATTTATTGACTGGGAATGACGCCATCCAAGAAGTGAAGGATCTGAAGGGCAAAACTGTGATTTTGTCTAAAAATACTTCCACACAATATACTGTAGCAATGATGCTGAAACAAGCGGGTTTGACAGAAGATGATATTACGGTAACTGAGGTTCCACAAATTCCTACCCGTTTAGAATTGCTTAAGAATAATAAGGCTGACGCAGCGATTTTGCCTGAACCATTTGTCACTATGGGTAAAGCCTCAGGCTTGCGTGTGCTTAGCTCAACGCATACAGCGGGAGTGAACCCATTTGTATTGGCTTTCCCGCAAACCGCTATTGATGCGAAGGCAGATGCGATTCGCAGTATGTATGCTGCTTATGACGAGGCAGTAGCGTATATGAAATCTCATGATCAATCCGAATATATCGATCTTGTGATCAAAGAAGTTGGTTATCCAGAAACGTTGAAAGATGAGATCAAGGTACCTGATTATGTCCCTGCTAATCAAGTGGATGTGAAAGAAGTAGAAGCTGCATTTGTATGGGCACGGGAAAAAGGTTTGCTTAGCAAAAATATCTCGGCTGAAGATGTGATTTCTGATGTCCAATTCAAAAAATAAGGGACTTCTTATCAAAGACCTTAAAGTAGAATATAAGAGTGGTCAGTTGGCTTTGGGACAGATGGATTTATCTTTACCGGAGCATGGGATTTATACGATCATCGGACCCTCTGGCAGCGGGAAATCAACTTTACTACGGGCGATTGCAGGTTTGCTGCCAAGCTATAGGGGGCAAATTCTTTTTAATGAAAAATCCGTGCATGATAAAGAAACATTGATCGGCCTGGTGCCGCAAAACTATGGTCTTCTCCCTTGGAAGACTGTGCATGATAATATTCAGATTGCGATGAAGATCTCACATACTGCGAGCCCATCCAAGCACGAACGGGAGACCCAGATTAAGCAGTGGCTTTCGTCGATGGGGATCTCTGATTTAGCCGATCGTTACCCTCTATCGCTCAGTGGGGGACAGCAACAAAGAGTGGCCATCGCTAGAGCGTTCGCCATTTTACCTACCATTTTACTGCTGGACGAGCCCTTCTCCGCACTGGATGCGATTACGCGGGAAACGCTGCAGATTCTCTTTTTGGATAACTGGTTGGCGCATCCGGCGACTACCTTATTTGTTACCCACGATGTGGAAGAAGCTATTCTGCTGGGACAGAAAATTATTGTCATGCCTTCTAGCAAAGAAGAAACTCCGAAAATTATTGATAATCAATGGGTGTTTCAAATGAAGCATGAGGATAAACGGGACAGTGTAGATTTCTTTGAGCAGACTAAGCGAATCAGAAAGGTAATGCAGGAGATATGGTGAGAAAAAGTCGGCTTCATCACATAATAAGACTGTTGTTTGTGTTCTTTTGTATGAATGTGGCTTGGTATATTGCCTATTTGCTTATGAATCATGCGATTTTGCCAAGTCCATTCGCTGTATACAATGCCATGTTTCACTTAGGTGCGCAGGAGATCGCTTTAAATGTAGGGTATAGCTTGTTCAGAATTTTTGCAGGTGTAGTGCTGGCGTTAATCATTGGACTGCTCATTGGTCTTCTGATGGGACGTTCGCTGACTTGGAATAAGCTGCTGGACCCAGTCGTCTATTTAACCTATCCTGTTCCCAAAATCGCTCTGCTTCCTGTTGTAATGTTATTCTTCGGGCTTGGTGAAACGTCAAAAATCTTAATGATTATGCTGATTCTATTGTTCCAGATTATCATCTCAGTTCGGGATGGGGTTAAGGCAATTCCTGAGAATACTTATGATGTCTTAACGAGTATAGGGGCAAGTACGGTGCAGAAATTCTGGCATGTGACCCTGCCGGGTGCCCTGTCGGTTATTCTGAGTACGATTCGTATTTCGCTTGGAACGGCGATATCGGTACTCTTTTTCACGGAGATTTATGGAACGGAGCATGGGATGGGCTTTTTCATTATGGATGCTTGGTTAAGACTAGATTATCCGGAGATGTATGCGGGAATTTTGCTGTTCAGTTTGGTGGGGTTTGTCCTCTTTTTGCTTGTTGATTTTCTTGATTACAAGTTTATGAAGTGGCGGAATTAGCTGTGTCAGGAATCCAACACATCCAAACCAAGGGAGCAAAACGATGAATAAGAGCACATCGGGATTTGAACACAGATCATCATCAATGGCTGAGAAGAAAGTGACCTGGCTGGAACTATTTTATGATCTACTGTTTGTAGCTGCAGTTTCAAAAGCGAGTCATGTCTTATTGCATGTAGAGACGGGTACAATTCCACTTGAATACTTATCCAAGTTTATCTTAATTTTTGTTCCGATCTGGTGGGCCTGGGTGGGGCAATCGGTTTTTGTTAACCGGTTCGGACAAGACATTTTTTCACACCGAATATTTCTGATTCTACAATTATTTTTTGTATTAATCATGACAGCTAGCTTATCGGTTGATTTTGATCAATATTATGTACCATTCTTAGTAGGTTATGTTGGTTTAAGAGCAATGACAGCCATTCAATATCTTACGGTACATAAGAATGAAGAGGCTGATAGAAAGAGCACTGCCTGGTATTTGGGAAGTCGATTTTGGATTGGTTTAGTGATCTCTTCTTTATCACTTTTCTTCGATTCTTGGGTTCGTTATGCAGTACTGTATGCGGGAATTACTGTAGACATCTTGCTCCCCTTAATCGGTCGGAAATACTTGGTGAAAAGCCCAATAAACACTCATCATTTATTAGAGCGCTTCTCATTGTTTACGCTCATTCTGCTTGGTGAATCAGTGATCAGCATACTTGCAGTGTTACAGTCCAGCCACTGGACGTGGCAATCTATTTTATTTGCATTATTAACTTTTTTATTAATTATTGCGATGTGGTGGCAATATTTTGATAATGTTGAGAAGAAAGTGGACAAGAGTATAGAGACTGCCGGGCAGACCATAATTTATGGCCATTTGTTTATTTATATCTCCTTGAGTATGATCGCTGCTTCGATCCAACTGTTATTTCTGGAACAACTGGATTATACATTTATGGTATGTTTTATTTTTGGGTCGGTGTTGCTCTACTTCTTCTCTACTTCGTTGGTCTTCCATAAATATAGACGTTTACAGCAACGATTAGGGATGTTTCATTTAGCGTTATTATTAGGTTTACTTGGAGTGTTTTTCGCAGTAGATTTGTTGTTCCTTATACCTAATTACCTGATCATCGGAGAGATGATGTTGTTTTTTGTTGTATATGCCAAACTAACGACTTGAGCAGCTTTTCATCGTAGCTGAATCATAAGAAGAAGGAAGCCGGTCCATGTGATCGGCTTCCTTCTTCTTTTAGATCCCATGAAATATAATCTATTTTGTTAAGATCGAGCGGGCTTCAGATAAATGGAAGGTATTTAAATTAACAGGGGAGGTTTTTTTCATAACATGTACAAGATTGTATTTTTTGATGTTGATGGTACCCTATTAAGTGAAATTGACAGAAGCATCCCAGTTAGCACGGCAGAAGCAATTAAAAAGTTGATTGAGAGAGGAATTAAAGTCGTAGTTGCAACAGGACGACCGCATAACTTGTGTGAAGAGTTCAAGTCTATGGGCATTGATACGTTTATTTCTGCTAACGGTGCGCTTATTAAATGCAAGGATCAAGTTATCTATAAATCAATGCTTTCAACAGAAACCGTCCGAGATATCTCGGCTTTTGCCGAGTTGAACGGACACGGCATGTCTTATTTCACTGAACTTCTAACCATGAACGGAATGGGTTCCGAGGATGAGCGGGTTATGAAGGCATTAAAAGAGACTTTGAGTCTTACACAATATCCTGAAAAAATGATCTCGCTGCCAGAGGAGGTTTACTGCATATGCTTGTATGCGGACGAAAGTGAAGCTCAACAATTCCTGGACAGATTTCCTGAACTACGGTTCGAACGTTTTCACAGATACGTTATAAATGTGCTTGAAGAAACAAAAGTTTCTAAATCAACTGCCATTCAAAAAGTGCTGGATTATCTAAATATTTGCAAGTCGGAAGCCATCGCATTTGGTGACGGTGGAAATGATATCGACATGTTGGAGTATGTGGGATTGGGAATTGCGATGGGAAACGGTGAGGAACAGTTACAACAAAAAGCCGATTTTGTAACGAAAAAGGCAAGTGAAGATGGGATATCCTACGCATTAAAGACATTTGGTGTCATATAAAGTTGAAGCGAACGCTTTGCCGGAAATTGAGAACGAACATTAGTTCAAATAAAACAGAGACAGCCTAAGACTTTATCCGTCTAGGGCTGCTGCAGCTCTATATGTGGTATCCACACATAGAGCTGCATGTAATCCCCTGTCCTTATCGCCCGAGAAGAGCAGGTACAATAAATCGACCGAAGACATTTGCAGGTGAGCGTTTCTTATATTTATCCGCAGTGATGACTGCTACCAGCTCATAGGATGGAACCACAATAATATGCTGGCCCATGAAGCCAAGTGCAAAATAATAAGGGATCTTAATCGGTTGCTGCTCTGAACCCGCATTGAAATGAGATACCCACCAGTGCCAGCCATAGAAGCCCTTCTGTGGCAACATGGCTTCAACATAGGGGTGAGTGGACTTCTGTACAGTGTCCGAAAGAATGAGCTGTTGATCCTTCCAGCGGCCCTCTTGCAAATAAAGCTGACCGAATTTCAGCATATCCTCTGGCTTCAGATAAAGGCCAAAACCACCTGTATGTATGCCTTGCGGATCACTATCCCAACGGTAGCTTTCGATGTCCAGGGGCTGAAATAGCTGATCTTCAGCAAATGCTGCAACGTCTTGTCCGGAACAATCACGCAGAATCGCTGATAATAACTGAGAGACGCCGGAGTTATAAGTCATCTCAGTTCCTGGCGTATGAGCTAGCGGCTGCGCGAGTACAAACTTGATCCAGTCTGAGGTTCTGGTCATGGTCGGAAAGGAATTCTGCCCCCCAAACTCCGTCCAGTTAAAGCCTGCAGTCATTGTTAATAAGTGACCGATAGTGATTTCTCTTTTTCGGGGATCTTGATCCTCTTTTAATGTAGGGAAAAATTGAGAAATTGGTGTATCCGGTGGAGGAACGATTTGTTTATCTATGCCAATGCAGACTAGGGCGGCAAGCACGCTTTTGGTACATGAGTTAATTTTGGCTAGCTCTGTAGCGATTTCAGGCTCGCGATAATGCTCCAGTATGGTTTCTCCATGTTGAACGATTAGACAACTGCGAATTTCTAGGCCAGTAATACCGTCTATAAGCGGCTGAAGGTTCCAGTCAGTGATGTGGGTGGCCCCCTTTCATAGATGAGTTAGCGCTGTAGCTGCCTACCATTATAGCTTACAATACATAAATGTTGTAATTTCCTGTCGTTAATTAAATATGGAAAATAAAAGCATTTATCTGTATAATATTATGAATCACGTGTTAGAGGAGGATGAATTCTTTTGAAAAGTAATAACCCTCACGTTGTTCATCAGACAGCTAAAACAGTATTGATTACTTCAGTGGCACTCGCGTTATTGTTGCCTCCAGGTTTGGCTGCGGCCGATTCTATATCCGTTAGTAGCAACACTTCAGCAACACAGGCAAGCGCACAAGCACCGGTTACTACAACAACCTCCGAAGCGGATCTTACAAAAGTGAAATTCACGCAGGAGCAAGCAGTTGCGAAGCTAAGAGAACTATTCCCCTCCCTAAAAGATGCAACTGTAAACAATGTTCAACTGGGATCTAACCAAAGCTACC
>RCUU01001245.1_pt1 | contig 12471 bp, 8 predicted proteins | sample 2166211 | NCBI WGS metagenome assembly RCUU01 (sample SAMN09932620, study PRJNA488358) | compost metagenome | feature: garden; material: soil; isolation source: compost soil in phenylacetic acid-enriched culture | place: Germany: Experimental Botanical Garden Goettingen | collected 2016-01-27
GCGAGGCCTACCAGGCCGCCATCGCTAACCGAGCCAACGAAATCATGCGCGTGTTCACCGCGATCACGACGATCTTCATTCCGCTGACGCTGATCACCGGCATCTACGGCATGAACTTCGACCACATGCCGGAGCTGCATTCGCGGTACGGTTACTTTATCGTCCTCGGCATCATGGGCGTGTTGGGTCTCGGCATGTATTTCATCTTCCGGAAGAGAGATTGGATATAAGGAAACGTGCAGACGATCTGCACAATGAACAGTTAGGCCAACACGGGCTGGGAGTCCGGGTTGGCCTTTTTGGTTAGGTGAAGAAAAGTGCGAACTGCAAAAGTGCACTTGCCCCCGTTATTGCCCTTGCTGTTGCCGGCTTGCTACCATAGCGCACTACCCGCCTTCTTATCCCGCGTGCCGGGCGCTTTCGCGCTGACGGCGGTACCGGATGCGGATCAGGCGCAGACGCTCGTACAACGTGTCGAGGCTGCCGCCTTCGGCGGCCTCTGCTCCGTATACTTTGTGCAGGACCGGCTTCAGGAGCGCGTCCCCCAGCTCTTCGTAAGCTGACCAAACGGCCTGTTGCTCGGCTTCGGGCATTTCCTCCAGTTCGGCACTCACCAAATGGTCGGTATTGTATCCTTCCTTCTCCAGATTCTCCAGCAGTTCGACCGCATCCCGCCGCTCGATGCCCGTCCGCGTGCAAATATCCTCGACCTTTAGCCCTTCGGCAAGCGCCTCCAGCACCGCCCGCCGGACGCTGAATTTCTCCATTTCGGCCCGGTATTTGACCTCTTTCTGCTTATACAACCAGGAACGAAATGCCTCGTCGTCGATCTCCTGCTCAACCCAATCCAGCGGAAACTCGGTCTTCCGCTCCGCCGCCTTCGTGATTTCCAGCAGTTCGGCGCCGTATTCGCCGGCCTTATTCTCCCCGACGCCCGGCAGTTGCAGCAGCTCTTCCGCCGTTTGCGGCAAAAATACGCTGATCATCCGCAACAACCGATTGCTGGCGATCAAGTACGGCGCCTTGCGCTCCGATGACGCTTTCTTCCGGCGCCATGCCGTCAATTCGTTGTAAACCGGCTCGTTGCCGTTGAGTTCGCTATAGCAAAACAACTTCTGCGCCGCCATGCCCCGCCCGGTCAACGCTTCCTTCTCATCCCAAATGCCTTCCATCACGGGGCGAAACCCCTCACCCAGCTTGGCCGCCAATCGATGACGGTAGACATGAAGCATCTCCGACCAAGAGGCCCCTTCATACCATAGATCCTCCCGCTCGCCGTCGGCGGTCAGCTCGTTCCAACCCATCCGCCACACGCCTTCCTCCTCCCCGATCCATACCTGGGCCCCCCGTAACACGGTGCCGCCATCCTTCTTCTCCAGACTGTTCAAAAATACGATCCGCATCAACCATTCGCCTCCTTAAAAATTCGGCTACGAAGGAGTTCGTAAATGAAGCGCAAACGCAAAAAAGCACCTCTTCCGCGAACATTCGCAAAAGAGGTGCTTCCCCCAAACGTAACCTGTTATCCCTAATAATACCATGATTAACCAAGCTGTCAATGCGGATTTTTTCAGGGTCCCATCGCTTCCCGTTTTCCGGTATAATAGCTAGAGATATTCCCAATTTAAGGAGGCATACAGAATGAGCGACCCGCATCAAGAACTGGATTTCCTGTCCGACAGCACCGAAAACACCTCGACCCGATTCGTTACTTTTATCGGCGGATCGCTGAAACGGTTTGACCTGGCGGTCACGACCACCAACCGCTTTTACGGCAAAAAGCTGGTTACCGACCTGCATAACGGGCGCACGGCTATTCTTGGCACCGACGACCTGGAGGAGGAAGGTTACCTTGAGCATATTTACAACCTGAGCGAGGAGGAAGGCATCGAGCTGCGTACCTTCCTGTACCAGGTCCTAGGCGAGCCTTACTTCACTGATTAAGCAAAGGCTAACAAACTGATATTTTACGATCTAAACATCCGCCGATACTGGTTTGGCGGCATGCCTTCCATTTGTTTGAATACTTTAATAAAGTAGCTGGATTGTTGAAATCCACTATGCGAAGCGATATGAGCTACGGTTAAATCGGATGAAACCAGCAGCAATTTTGCCCTGGCCAAGCGGCACTCACTCAAGTAGCGATTTGGTGTCTTTCCCATAATTCTTCGGAACAATCGTAGAAAATGATAGTTGCTGTAGCCAGCAAGCCTTGACATGCTCTCTAATGTCCATGGACGCTGACACTCGTTATGGATGATATCCGCTGTGCTACGGATCGAATGCCTAGTTTCAAGCGTCACTGAGCCATTTAGCGGTTCGGAATTTTGCAGTAATGTAATTAGGATTTCATATAATAATGCTGAAATTCTGGGCTCGTTTCGTGTTTCAAAAGACTCACTGAGTATGAACAGTTCATTGAATACCGTTTCGAGCCCATTACCCGGGTCAAAGGTAAAGAAATAACCACGTGACTGATCCACCTCCTCCAGCAAAGGTAATGAAATGGCAGTATCAAAGTGTACCCAGCGCACATCCCAAGGATGGGTGGGATCGCAGCCATATTGTTGATAAGCCCCTCTGGGAAAAAGAAACCCCCTCCCTCGCCCCATCGGAATACGTTCCCCTTCGTGGAAAACATACCCTTCACCTTGAAACACTAAATGAAGATTGTAGCTGTTAAGCACCCCTTCGCTTCTACGCTCGGCATGCTCCGGAAACTGGCTGTAATGACCCAGAAATTCTGGATAACATACGTAATGCGCGAAAGCAGGAGACGGCAATACCCATTGCTTCTTCAATCTGAATTCCCTTCCTTCCGCTAGCGAAATCAACCACGCAATATAGTCATATAATAGCAAGATTATGTTATATGAATCCAGGTGCAGCTGATAATACAATAGATTTGCGGTTTAGACAAAGCATATTTTTATACTTGGAGGTTACTATGAAAACACCTGTTGCGGTAGAACGCTTCGAACTCGGCGTATGTTATTATCCGGAACAATGGCCGGAGAAGATGTGGGATGAAGATTTCCGACGAATGGTGGAGACAGGTTTCACAATTGTTCGTATGGGGGAATTTGCCTGGTCCATATTCGAGCCGGAAGAAGGAAACTATCAGTTTGGTCTATTTGACCGCGCGATCGACCTGGCGCACAGTCATGGACTCAAGGTGGTGCTCGGAACACCAACGGCTACGCCCCCTGCCTGGCTAACGGAGCGTTATCCTGAGGTGCTTAATGTAAGTTACGAAGGCGTCATGCTTCAGCACGGAATGCGACGTCATTACAATTACAGCAGCTCCAAATACCGTGAGTTGTGCGCCCGAATTGTCACTCGCCTTACTGAGCATTATGCCAATTATCACGGAGTGGTCGGCTGGCAGATTGACAACGAGCTGAACTGTGAAACGAATGTATTCTATTCCGAGAGTGATCACCTGGCTTTCCGCGAATGGCTGCAACACAAATACGGTACACTCGAGAAGCTGAATGAAGCTTGGGGGACTGTTTTCTGGAATCAAACATACAATAGCTGGTCTCAGCTCCATTTGCAGCGTCCAACCCCTGTACCCAAACAGCCCAATCCGCATCAGGCTCTGGATGAAATTAGATTTATCTCCGACAACGCGATCTCCTTTGCCAAGGTCCAAGCAGATATCATTCGAAATAAAGCACCGAAGCAGTGGATAACAACAAACGGTTTATTTGGTCATTTAGACAATCACGAGATGACTGACAAACTGTTGGATTTCTACAGCTATGATTCGTATCCGCAATTCTCTAGCATTTCGACCAACCCATCTGAAAAAAATCCGATTGGTGACCGAGCCTGGAGTCTGTCACTCTCTACGGTACGTTCCATCAGCTCTAACTTCTGTATCATGGAGCAGCAATCCGGTCCCGGAGGATGGGTTAATCGCATGGACATGCCTTCACCGAAGCCCGGACAGATGCGGTTATGGACTTACCAATCGGTAGCTCACGGTGCAGACATGATACTCTACTTCCGTTGGCGCACAGCAACAATGGGCAATGAGATCTACTGGCATGGAATCAACGATTACCATAACCAGCCGAACCGGCGGGTTAGAGAAGCTGCAAAGATCGGTCAGGAGCTAGCTTCATCAGGCAAAGAAATTATCGGAACACGTACCAAGGCAACTGTAGCCATCCTGCGCGATTATGATAACGAGTGGGACGGTGAATATGATGTATGGCATGGTCCGTTTATGTGGCAGAGTAATAAGGAATGGTTCAAGGCGCTAACCCATCAACACATCCCGAATGATGTTTTCTACCTCCGGGATTCTACAACCTTATCCGAGCTGTTACGATACGAGGTGCTGATTTATCCGCACCCGGCCATTATGTCGGATGAAACCGCAAGACTTTTGGATACGTATGTGCAGCAAGGCGGGAAGCTTGTATTGGGCTGCCGTACAGGGTACAAGGATAAACGCGGACACTGCTATATTCGCCCCTTCCCAGGAGCTGCGAGAGAGCTTTGCGGAATTACAGTTGAAGAGTTTACGATGATCAAGGGCACCCGTGAAACTACCTTTATTAACTGGGGACAAGACCCCAAAGATATAACCGAAGCCGATTCCTTTAACGAAATTCTTCACATCGAGGATGAAAGCGCCGAGGTTATTGCAACCTATGTCTCCGACTACTACGCAGGCAAACCGGCAATCACGAGAAATGTCCGCGGCAAAGGTGAAGTGTGGTATTACGGTGCAGTGTTCAATGAAGAGGCTGCCCTCAAATTAAGCAATTTGCTGAAACTAAGCTCTCCTGCTGCGGATTGGCTGGAACTCCCCCGTGAAGTGGAACTGCAAATTCGTGAGGGTAAATCGACTACTCTGACCTTCCTGCTTAATTACAGCGAAGAGCCGGCTATGATTAAATTGAAAGATCAAAAAACCGATTTACTAACAGGTGATACGATCTCCGGAACTTTCACAATGGATGGATTCGGTGTACTGGTGTTGAAATAAAGAAAAACAAGGAGCAGAACCTCTTCAGGACCCTGCTCCTTGTTTCATTATCCATTTTGCAGCTTTTAGAGAGGATTAACCTTTGACTGCTCCCCCTGTGAGCCCTCTGACCAGTGTTTTGGAACCGAACAGAAAGAGAATAATTAACGGCAGTGTACCAAGGGTGAGACCAAGGATACTAGCCGAATAGTCCGTTCGGAAGACAGTAGACAGATTTGCAATCCCCAATGGGAGCGTATACAGATCCGGCTTGTTGATTGTTACTAGCGGCAAAAGGTAGCCATTCCAGGAGCCAAGGAAAGAGATTAGCCCCAGAGTGCTGATGGCCGGCATCAGAAAAGGAATCACGATTCTTGTAAAAATTGCAGGTTCTGAGCAGCCGTCAATCCGCGCACTTTCAATGACTTCCGTCGGAACTGAGGAACCTACGAACTGGGTCATGAAGAATACGCCGAAGGCGTTATTCAGGCCAGCCAGAATTAGCGGGGCGTGCGTGTTGTTTAGGTGAAACCACTTCATTTCCATGACATAAGCAATCAGACCCAGATGGCCTGGAATCATCATTGTCAGCAGGATGAAGGCATACAATGCTTTTTTCCCCTTGAATTCATACTTGGCAAAAGCAAATCCGGTAATCGAGGCAATGCCAACAGTAACAATAGTAAATAAAACGGCAACATAGAAACTATTCCAATAATTTCGGAGAAAATTAGCGGACATGATCGTCTTCAGGTTCTCCATCAGATAGTTGCTGGGCAGAATTGGAAGCTGCTTAAACAGGTCTTCGGAATAATAGGTTCCCATCACAATCATCATATAAAATGGGAATAAGAAAGCGATAGCTATCAAGCTTAGCAGCAATACGGTTAAGAACTTTTTTGTTCTCATTTGCCGTCACCGTCCCTGTTAATCCATTTCGTGCCAACCACCGAGAACACGGCAATGAACAGGAAAGTGCCGTAAGCGATTGCTGCACCCTTGCCATACTTGAATGCACTGCCGTTGAAGGAAGCATCGAACATATACCAGATTGGCGTAAAGGTAGAGCCGTCAGGCCCGCCTACCATACTGGAGCCAGAAGCCCAGCCGCTGAACAACAGCATCGGTTCTTCTACCAATTGTAATCCGCTGATAATCGAGGTAATAATCAAAAACAGGTTGATCGGCTTCAGCAGCGGAATGGTGATGCGAAGAAACACATTTTTCGATGATGCGCCATCAATCACTGCAGCCTCATAGATGGAGGTGTCAATGCTGGCCATGCCCGCGGTGTAAAACATCACGAAATATCCAAGGTTTTTCCAGAACACCATCAGAATGACCACCCAACGGGAGGAACTAGCTGAGCCAAGCCAATTAATCTTCTCATGAATGATACCCAGTTCCATCAGCAGGTTATTGAAAAACCCTCCCTGCCAGTCGAATAACAGCGAGAAGATAATTCCAACAGCGACAGGTGTCGTCATATAGGCACTGAATACGCTGAGGCGAAAAAAGGTTTTACGACGGATCAGTTTGCTCTCGATCAGACTGGCCATTAGCATGCCAACAAGAACAAGAGCCGGAAGATATACCGCCATAAAGATGATGACATTGAGCAGGGATTTCCAAAAGAAGGCGTCATGGAAAAACAACTGTGTGTAATTTCCGAGTCCAATGAAATTCCGGTTGCCGTACAAATCCCAGTCCGTAAGACTAATGTAGAGGGTGAAGAGGATCGGGAACAGGCTCAGTACTGCGTAGGATAAGAAATAAGGTGTGATGAACAGATACGGCCATTTATTTTTACTGCTGATTCCCTTTGCTTTCTGCATGATCTTTCACTTCCAATCCGTTAAAACGGCAGCCTGTTCTTTCGAGCGGGCCGCCGCTTTTTGTCTAGTATTCTTATTCAAAAGTTAGTTCAGGATGGTTTTTCTTCAGTTGTTCTTCCCATTTCTCAAGTGCCTGTTTGGCGTCAAAAGTCTTGTCCTGCGCCATGACCTGCAGCACCAGCTCAGAAGAGCTGTAAATATCCTGATCGTATTTGGTAACTGCTTTGGACTTCATGTTCGGGAATACCTTCTCTACCCAGAACTTTCCGAGGTCCTGTCCGCCAAAATATTCATCGGCCCCGGAAGAAAGCTTGGATGTATCCTTAAAGAATGATTTCAACGGCAAAATGTAGTCGGAGGTCGTAAAATTGGCTTCAGCCCCTTCGTCAGTACCTAAAAGCCAGTTGAGATATACCCATGCAGCATCCTTGTTTTTGCTGTCCTTCCAAATGCCGATTGTCGTGCCGCCATATGGGTATCCGCCTTCCGGAGGTACCATCAGGCCCCAGCGGCCCTTACTGTCCTTGTCATTAGGTTTGATTACGAATTGCGGCGACCAGTTCGCCGCAGGATAGAAGATCACGTTGTCTTGCGAATACGAAGCACTCCAGGTTGGCGACCACATCGCTAGCTTCCCTTCGCCGTTATTGTCTCGAATAGACTGCAATTGGGTGAACATCCGAAGCACTTCATCTGTGTTTACTTTGGTTCCGTCTACAATCGCGGTTGTGCCCTGATTGGAGAAGATGGTGTAGGCATCCATCAAACTCCCAAGCATAAACGTCTTACCGCCACTTTTGTCATATACTTCCTTGCCTTTGGCAATAAAGGCATCCCAATCAGGGAACATTGCAGTTAATTCATCAGGATCATCTGTCCCAAAGTACTGTTTAGCAATGTCACGCTTATAGGCCAGCGCTCCAGGAGATCCGGATTGTTCCAAACCAACAAGCTCTCCCTTGCTGTTCGTTAACAGCGGAAGCTCGAAGTCGAGCAGATTGGATGTATCGAAGTTATAAGGTTCTCCCGACAAGCTTTGTAGTACATTTAGCTCATACAGTGCACCGCGAAAAGCCGCTTCCGCCCAGATAATATCCGGCAGTTCGGATCCTGAGGCGATGGAGGTTTGAATTTTTTTCAAGTAATCGCCCGCCGATACTTCGACAAACTCCAGCTTGATATTTGGAAATTTCTCATTAAATTTGGCTGCAGTACCATCGAACCAGGCTTTATCCCAGCCCCAAACCGTCAAGTTCCCGGAAGCGTTTGCAGGATCACTCAAGCTATCCACTTTGTTGTTACTTGTTCCATCGGAAGCACCGTTTCCGCTATTGCTTGCATTGCCACAACCGGCAAGTACCAAAGCCAAGCATAACGTTAATGCAATCACGATGAAGGATGATCTTTTACTGACTAGATTACGCAAATCAATATCCCCCTTGCATCTGTTGTGACAGTCGAGGCGGTTACTGTGATGCTCAACCGCTCGTCTGTATAGCAATATATTAAGCTGGATGGAAACACTCAACAACGAGACGATCCGATGGTTTCGTATAAATAATGATAGTGTTTTCACTCTGTAGAATGCTGTCGGAATGGTAGCCGAATAGACACCTTCGTGCCTATCTGCTCTCTTGATCGGATGACTAGACGACCTTCCTGACCGTACAAATACTCCATTCGTTCCCGAATATTCCATAAACCGATTTGCTTCATGGCACCGGAAGGAAGGCGTGCCGGAGGTAGATCTCCATTCATGATACCTTGGGCCTTCGCCTGACTCATGCCGCAGCCATCATCCCTAACCGAAATCAGCAATTGTCCGTTACGATTGCGTATAGTAATAGCAATGTGTCCTATCGACTCCTTCTCTACAAACCCATGGAAAATTGAATTTTCCACCAATGGTTGGATTAGGCTCTTTGGAATAGAGGCGCCCAAAGTTTCCTCATCCACATCCCAAACCAACTCGAACCGATTCCCATATCTGTATTTTTGAATACGCACGAAATGATCGATAATACTTATTTCCTTCTCAACAGTGACATACTGACCCTCCTCACCAATATTGACAGCATCATGCAGAATACCAATAAAGGATTCAATCATTTCTTCGATGGCCGCATAATTCTGTTTTCTAGCCAAATAGACAACGGTGTTCAGCGTGTTATAAATAAAATGGGGATTGATCTGTGCGAAAAGTAACTCCGTTGACATTTTGCGTTTCCATCGTTCGTGCTTCACTCTTTCACTCATCTGCCGTTCAATATCGCCAAGCATCATTTCAAAACCGTTCTTCAGTACGGAGAGTTCGTCATTGCTGCGGAATGACAGTTTGACATTGTAATTCCCCATCGATACTTGCTTCATCGCTTTTGTCATTAACAAAATGGGGCGAATGATGCTGGAAATTATGGGTAAGAACAGTAGAATGCAGAGTATAAGGCATAAAGCAAGGAAAATGGCCCAATAGCGTACAATATAGCCTACCCACTCATAAAACCGGTCTTTTGAAGTAAATGTAAAGACAGACCACTGTGAATTAGCAAACTCACTTGTCAGATAATAGCCCTTGTTATGCTTAATTACTTGAATTCCCGCTTCACCTGCCGTCAACACTTGTGCTTCCAGGGGATCTGCCGTAATGCCTTGCTGGTACAAATAAGCGTGGTCTTGCCCAATCCAAGCTACTTGGTCAAAGGACTGGCCTAAATATTGAAACATGCTCTCAAAGGCTGCATAATCAATATTCAACAATAGGACGCCACCATACTTGGGATCGAATCGAATAAAGAAGCTCACGATCTTTTTACTGCCATGATCCAAAATAGTGTGGGGGGCTGAAAAACCGCTTTTGTCATTATTGCTCAGTGCATTCTGATACCATTCCTCCTGAAGTAACTGCTCAAAATAAGGGTCGAGATACAACGAAGACCAGAAGACTTTGCCGTCCGAACGAACTATAGCTGAGCTTTCAAGATAGTCGCGCAGCACATTAAATTTGGTTAATTGAGTAACTACATCTTTGTAAGCGCTAAGCTCGTCATATGTCGAAGAATAGTGTACTCGTTCTGCAAACTGCTGAAGCATCTCATCATTAACCATATTGGCCGCATATTTCTGTATATCATCAATCAGATGATTCATCTGATTTGTAGTCTGCTCCAAATGGATGGTATCTTCACGCAGCGCCTGCGCCTCTAGAATTGATGAGAACTGCTCATACGCCAGTATACTGATTGCCGTGACAGACAATGTGACGATAAGGATGACACTGCCGAGAATCTTATTCTTTATTTTGAACATAGCTATGCATCACCCTTCTGCTGGAAGAAATCCTTGGGCTGCATGCCCGTCGTTTTTTTGAATACCTGACTGAAATATTGGCTGGTTTTGTATCCTACCTTCTCTGATACTTCGTATACCTTGAATTCTCCCGTCCGTAAGAGTTGCTTGGCTAGTTTCATTCGATATTCCGTAGTGTAATCCAGAAGGGATTGCCCCGTCTCCCGCTTAAAGGTTGTGCGCAGATGAATACTGCTAATCCCTAGGTGGCTCGCAACGGTCTCCAAAGACAGATCGGGATCCGCAAAATTATCCGCGACATAATCCATGGCTTTATTTACCCAGCGAGAATAATGATTTCTATTTTGTCGCCGCTGCAAATATTTTTCCAAAATTTGATAAAGGGTTTCTGCAATTTGTCGGGCATCTGCACCTAGTTCTAGATCCCCGCTGCAGCTTCCATCCTTTAAGCAACATTCACGAATTTCACTAATAACTGCCCGTAAATCTCCCAGACGTGCCTGGTTGGCTACTTTCTCCAGGCTGACTTTCAGACTGCTAAGTGTGCTCCGTTCGGGAGACAATAAATACTGTTTGACCTCGTTGGCAATAAGGGAGGTTCCTTCGTCAGAAGTAACCTGTTCCAGTAGAAACACGGAGCCATGAGGCAAAAATACGGAATACTCATATGCCTGTTTAATCACCGCAAATCTGCGGGCCGGCAATTCCGTACCGCTACCTGCAGAAATAATTACTCGGGGAAGCAAGCCATCGCAATATGACTTCAGACTCTCAAGTACTGAGGACGCTATTCGCTGCAGGTTATAATTCTGGAGCAATAGACTATTCGAAGATAGGTTCAGCAAAACAACGTAGCCTCCTCCATCCATCTCCAAAATGTGAATATCCTCTATGTCCGTTGATTGAAGACGTAGTTCTTTTTCAATGTTCTTCCACTCGGTGGATGCTGGCCAACGTTTGTTACGGCGGCTACCGTCCATCAAAACAACGGCACCCAACTCAAAATACAAAAGTGCGGGTTGTCTCCGCTTGTATTCTGCAATAGTACGGTGCAGCCGGGATTCTTGTTTTCCCAAAGGAGATTGATATTTTCCCTCCAGCATGTCCTTTAACAAAATATGGAGTGCGTGTCCCTGTTCTTCTTCCTCGGCCGCTTCCGCCACCAGACCTTCCTTAAGTAACTTTAGCTGATCCAGTAAGCGGTTACGGCTGATTTCATGCTTAAGTACATAATATTCTGCACGCAATTCAAGCGCCTGGCGGACATATTCGAAATCCCGGTAAGCTGTAAGATAGATCAATCGGGTATTAGGAGCCCGCTGGATGACTAGTCGGCCCAGTTCTAACCCATCCATAGGCGACATGGAAATGTCGGTAATCACAATCTGCGGCTGCATTTCTTCGAACATTCGTAGTGCCATTCGCCCACTAGATGCCTTTGCAACCACACGAAAGCCGTTCTCTTCCCAGGGAACCATCTGGTATACATTTTCAAGTGCTAGCGGTTCATCATCGACAAGCATCACCGAAATTAATGAATTCATTGTAGAATTCCCTCCGTTTGTGTCGCATCCTCAGTATATATGCAGGTATAACGAAAATCGGTGGCACTGTCAATAAAATTCAGTCAATAAAAGAAAAGCTCTTCAGTCATTAATTGTCGTTTTCGATGGAAATCCTACATCTCATCAACACATATCACGGGAGATAAATCATAAACAAACAATGAAAGGGTGTTTCTTCACCTAAGAGGAGTAGGGAATAATCCTGACCAAGTCTTAAAGTCAGAAAATAATGAGGTTTATTAGCGAGAGTAGAGGAAAGTTGGACTAGAAAGGAAGTGAGAAAAAGGGCCCGAAAAGGGCCCTTGGGTGCAGGTGGAAAGAAGGTCGCCGAGTTTTTGAATATTGGGTCTTTGGAGTGCCTTACTTTACCGATTGACAATTTAGTCCGGTCCCTCTCCCGATCTCGGTACCGCTAATGGCTATACAACGCCCATCCAGGTGCTGACACTAGCCATTTCCAGTTCCTCGAACTTGGAGACCACCTGTGCCGGATTCAACTCAAGCCGGCAGGTCTCCACATCGCACTCCAACTCGATGTCGCAGCGGATCGTAGCTAGCTGCCGAGAGAGGTGCAGCATGTCGAGATCGGCTTCGATTTTGGCACGGACCGATTTAGACAGCTGATCCAAATTGGCCAGGATACCTTCGACTGAGCCGTGCTCCTGCACGAGTTTCAGGGCCGTTTTCTCACCGATGCCGCGCACGCCTGGGTAGTTGTCGCTGGTATCGCCCATCAAGCCCTTCAGATCTACGATCTGTCCGGGCGTTAACTGCTTCTCCTCCA
>RCUU01001248.1_pt1 | contig 12456 bp, 12 predicted proteins | sample 2166211 | NCBI WGS metagenome assembly RCUU01 (sample SAMN09932620, study PRJNA488358) | compost metagenome | feature: garden; material: soil; isolation source: compost soil in phenylacetic acid-enriched culture | place: Germany: Experimental Botanical Garden Goettingen | collected 2016-01-27
CAATGTCATTTGCACTTTGTTGGCGTTCGTTATGGTCAACAAGAATAACCTGATTGGCTTCACCAGCTACGTTCTCCACTAGACGAGGAGCTGCTACTCCAAAATGATCAAGCGCAAATTGCGTTTCACCACTAACATCACCCAGACGAACGGCCTCAGCATCCCAGCCTAATTCCTTTTTGAGTGCAGCATAAGCAATTGCAGAACAAATGGTATCCGTATCCGGATTTTTGTGTCCAAAAACCAAAGTTTTTTCCATTTCCAATCTCCTTACTATGTTTTAGTGAGATTAATATACCATACATTGATAGCGGCTTCCAGATTGAGCAGTTTGAAAAAATGCTTTATCGCAATTCTATTAGCCTCTTCTAAGGCTGTTCACGCCCTAGTCTTTGGAAGCGGATCTGGTTTGGTTTCACCATGCAGTGGTTCATTATCTGAGAAAAGATCCGGGTTTTCCTTCAGCATCCGGCTTAGAATATCCGTCATTTCTACCGTCCCGCATACCCTAACCAGCGCATCTCCAAAATGCCCCTTACGCATGGCTCCGCCTTCTTCAAGCTCTCGCTCTACCTTCCAAAAATGCTCCGACCACGAGAGACCACAATGTCTGCGAGAAGGCACCATGATTTCAGCTCCATCCGGTGTTACCGTATATAACTCCTCATGACTATCCGTCATTCTGCCCGGAATATCGACCCACTCTTCAATGCCATGAATGAACGTATTTCGCCGGAGGTCGACACCCAGCAGTACAATTTCCGCTTTCCGATCAAGCAGCTTACCCCACACTGAACCACGTGCGCATGGTGTATCCCAGCGTTCATCTCCCGTGGTGAATTCCTCAGCATCTGCCCCTAAAGCTGCTACAGAATGCGTCGGGTGCCAAGAGCGAATAACACCTGGACGTTTACGGAACAGCTCCGGTAATATCCCTACACAAGATGGGGAATCTTGAACAGAGAACCGCGGATTGTCTGCATGTATATAAGCCCATGTATGAGTTGGCAGTACGAGTAGCCCATCCTTCATATATTCACTAAGTACATCCAATACTGTGTTCGCGCCACCCTCTACTTCCCCAATGCTTTTTAATGAGGAGTGGACCAGAATGGTTCCGTGTGGATCAAGCTTAAGTTCCTGCAATTGTTTCATCAAGCTAGTCGTTGTATGCATTATACGCTCTCCTTATGTATGGTTTAGATTATGCGGAACAGAAATCTCTACTTGCAATTATCAAATTATACTATTAAAATTATAGTAACTTAATAATATTCACTAATACTCTATCAAAATTAATATAACTCGCTCACAATAAACATGTACACGGAGGGAATTACCATGAGTTTAACATTAAAAGGCCTTCACCATGTATCCGCTATTACAGGTAAAGCGCAGGAAAACTTCAAGTTCTACACAGAGGTACTTGGACTACGTCTTATTAAAAAAACAGTAAATCAGGATGATATTTCAGTGTATCATTTATTCTATGGGGATGAAAAGGGCAGTCCCGGAACCGAATTAACTTTCTTCGAACTTCCATTGGCGGCCCGCAACCGCGATGGCAACAACAGCATTTCCGCTCTCTCACTTCGGGTACCAAGTGATTCCGCACTTCCTTACTGGGAGCAGCGCTTCACCGAATTTAATGTGGAGCATGGGACGATTCAAACACTCGGTGGCCGCCAGACCTTATCCTTCCGCGATCATGAGAGACAACGTTTCATCCTCGTATCTGACGAGAATGATAAGGGTGTTGCCGGCGGCACCCCTTGGACCAAAAGCCCGGTTCCTGCTGAGTATGGAATTGTTGGTCTAGGTCCTGCACATTTAACAGTCGAAAGTGCAGCGCATACAGCGGTTGTACTGGAGCAATTGCTTGGCTTCCGCCACAAAGGCACTTATCCTTCCACAGTAACGGGACAGCCAGATGTGATCGTATTCGAGACTGGTGAAGGCGGTTCGGGCGCTGAGGTTCATTTGGAGGAACGTAATGATCTAGAGCAGGAGCATTTGGGACGAGGTGGTGTGCATCATGTCGCATTCCGCGTAGATAACGAGGAGGAACTAAAGCAATGGATCGAGCATATACACACAGCTCAGCTTCCTAACTCCGGATTCGTGGATCGTTTCTACTTCCGCTCGCTTTATTTCCGCGAGCCTAACGGGATTCTTTTTGAGCTAGCTACTGACGGACCAGGCTTCGCAACAGATGAACCGATGGAAAGTTTGGGCGAATCGCTGGCACTGCCACCGTTTCTGGAATCAAAGCGTGAGCAAATCGAAGCTTATCTGAAGCCGCTGGATACTCGGCAGTAACCCCACTAAATAAAAGGTGTGAGTCGCTTATACGCTCACACCTTACTTTTAATGAGGATTAGTAGTCTTTCCTACAAGGTCCAACAGCTCGGACAGGTTTCGAATTTCATATTTCGGTCGAACACCCGACGTATTCTCCTTACCCAACGGGTTGAACCAACAGGTATCGATTCCATAATTAATGCCGCCTTGAATATCTGAAGTTAAGGAGTCTCCAACGATCAGCACTTTTTCCTTATCTGAAATCCCCAATTTGGCAAAAGCATAATCAAAAATCCCTGTCTCCGGCTTCTGACAGCCAGCTTCCTCTGAGATAATGATCTGCTCAAAGGTTTCGCTAAGCGGCGAGCCTTGGATTCTGGAAGTTTGCACATCCTTAATTCCGTTTGTGATGATCGCAAGCCGGCAGTCTGCAAGCTCTTCGCATAGTTCAATCGCTCCTTGCATCAGAAAGGTCCCTTCGCCTAAGAAACGAAGATACGCTTCACTAAAAGCCTCAGGATCTAGCTCCAGCGCATTTGCAGCGAATAACCGATTAAACCGTTCCACACGTAATGACGCCGAGCTAATCTTCCCTTGCTCCAAATCCCGCCACAGCGCATGATTAATCTCCTGATAACTGGCAGCATAATCCGCTGCACCTGTGGGCATCCCAAAGTGTAGAAATGCATTAGACAATGCGTGACTTTCTGCCATTCCATAATCAAACAGGGTATCGTCCGCATCAAATAAAATAACATCGTATTTCATAATATCCCCCAAAACTCTTTTCTCAAAAAGGTACTACAGCGATACCATCAAGTCAACTTCTCATTCTGACGACAAAAATTTACTTTTTTAAGGTAGTTTTAAGCGAACTGTGTTATTTTAAAAGAAAACGGTGGTGAGCGTCATATTATACGTTTTATCGTTTCTAATGTCTTTTTCTATCGTCTACTTTCTAATTCCGCCGCTCGGCAGACTGGCTTTCCGACTTGATTTTGTGGACAAGCCTCGTCAAGACGTTGAGCGTAAAATCCATAGAGAACCTATACCGCTTACGGCCAGTTACGCCATATTCATCGGGTTCTTCATCACTTACCTGGTATTTGCCCGGGAATTCTCCATGGAGACAGTCGCACTGTTTGCAGGGGGCGTGCTGCTGCTGACTATAGGTACCATAGATGACTGGTACAAAACAAAGGGTAAAGATTTCCCGGCACTTCCCAAAATGATTGTTCAGGTTAGTGCAGCCGTTCTTGTTTATTTCTCCGGTAACGCATTTACCGGGTTCTATAACCCCTTCTCAGGAGATTATATCGTTCTGCCCGTTGTATTACAGTTTCTGCTGACAATTATCTGGATCTTCGGCGTAACCACTGTCATTAATTTCTCGGATGGCATGGATGGTTTGGCTGGTGCCTTAACGGCAATTTCGGCCATAACGCTATTTATTGTCGCGTTGGCTAAGGGTCAATCCTCTTCTGCGATTATGGCAATTGCACTCGTCGGCGTTACCATTGCTTATCTGCGTTATAATAAACCGCCTGCCAAAATATTCATGGGCGACGCCGGGGCTACCTTTCTTGGCTTTATCCTTGCGGTAATCGCACTCGACGGCGCGTTTAAGCAAGCCACAGCCTTGTCGCTGTTCATCCCTATTCTAGCGCTGGGCGTCCCGATCTTCGACAATATTTTTGTTGTCGTCAAACGCTTTATCCAGGGCAAGTCCATTTATCAGGCCGATGCCACCCAAGCTCACTACCGCCTGCTCCGCGCAGGTCTGAGCCAGAAGCAAGTCGTTGCCGTGTTATGCTTGATCAGCGTTTGTCTATCCTTATCCTCTATCATTTTGCTGCTGATCGAGACCTAGCCTATAAAACCCTTTGAAGAGATAAAACGAGCAAGATTCCAACTGGAATCTTGCTCGTTTTATGTTTAAAGCTATTCGGGTGTGGCGGACATTGCGGGGACTTAATGGCTTAAGAGTACCACTGTGGGTAGTATGTGATAGTGAGGCGCCCGTGAGTCTAGGCCCCACTTTGCAACCTACTTTGCACCCCTCAGCAACTTACGGACTCAGGCGACGCTATTTGTGATTTTCTAGCTATATTGTGGGTGTTTCGGACTCCAGAGACGCTAATACATTAAAATGGCCTCGTATTCAGTCCATTTATGCCCAATAGCTGCACAGGAGTCCGATAGCTCCGTTCGCGTTGTTGCTCCTTCGTGTTTCTACCCTAATGCACTATATTGCATCTCGGTCTCCCGAGTCAGCCATCGCTCTCTTGTGTAAACTCGGCTAACCTACGATAGATCCCTACAATCTCCTCCATTGGCATTCGAACCAATCCACTGGAAGAGGGGGCGACAAATTCACGCACACCATCTACCGTTGGAGACACGTTTCCTTGAAATCCCCATTCTGCTTGTTTTCTCCGACTAAACTCTGTATATACACCTTTTCCAACAAAGCAAGCGACCTGTGGGCGATATAGCGCCAGCTTAGAACGAAGCAACTCGCGGCCCTCATTATATTCCTCACGGGTAATATCGTCGATCCCGCGTGTTGGCCGAGCAACAATATTCGTAAAACCATAACCCAGCTTAAGCAGTTCTCCGTCCTCAGACGCGTCGTACAACCGAGGAGTAAGTCCTGAATTGTGCAAGATTCTCCAGAAATTATTTCGCGGATTCGCGTAATGATGCCCAACCTCACCAGAACGGATACTCGGGTTAAATCCAATAAAAACAATCTGCAATCCGTGATCTAAATGATCTGGAATTTCGTCCATGTGATTCTGCCTCCTATCAAACGATGTTCTTATTCAACTATGGGGTGTACACATTAAGACAGGAAGATGGAACAGGGTCTGCCAGCCACACCTCATTACCCGCATAATAAAAGGTTACACCCATTTGACCAGCTCTAATCGTATCAACGGTCAGCAGCGTCAATTTCCCCCGGCGGCTTCCGGCCAAACTGGCGAAATGTGTCCCTTCGGATAAATGAACATACTGCCGTCCCATAGGTCGAAGTCCTTCTTCCAAAATAACTGAAAGAATACCAGCATGAGTTCCATGATATAGCGTAGGTGGCGGCGTTCCCGGCTGATAAGTGATTTTGGTATGACTATGCCCGTACCGGGCTTTGATTCGATCGCCTTCGATTTCAAATCGCTGCTTCTCGCAGCCTGCAACCACTTGCCGGATATCTCCCACAGTCACTTCGGACCATCTCGGAGTCTTCACAAGCACAGACAGTAAATCGTCCAGCGTACAGGAACCATCCTCCGGGTCCAAAATAAGGCCATATTGCTCCGGGGTATGCCGAAGCAATTTAGTCATAAATTTACTTAACGACACTTCTGCAGCATTGCTTAACATTCTATTTTCACCTCTCCTTAGTTAATAATTATTGAACTACGAACTCACCAGCTCCACTGCCCCGTTTCGCCCCAAACCTCAATTAAAGCAGAGCGGAATAAACGATCTAACGCCGCATCCGTAACGCCAACACGCTGTTCAAAAGCAGACGCAACCGCCTCGTAATGAGCAATGCGCTCCTCCAAGTACATGTTGATAACATCCAGGCGATGCTCCAGATTTAGTCCATCACCGGACATTTTACGAGATAACAGGTTCTGCACGGTTTCCTGTAATTCTGAACCTTGTGGAATCAAATCGTGTACAAGCACGTTAAAATCCAGCGGTGGCACCTCGTTGTATTTCTCAATCCAAGCACACGCTAAGAGTGGTCTTAACACATAAAAATATTTCTTAATTTTAATCTCGGTGCCTTGCAGATCATCCCGGTAATTTCCCCGCGCCATGTTCAGATAGTGGTAAATGCTTGATTTAGGCGAGAAGCTTTGCGGCGAGAGCGCCCGGATGCTTTCGGCTACCGCGTATTTTTCTTCATAGCGAATCGGCGATTCAAGCCATTCCAACAGAGGCGGATTAGATTTCCGAAACAAATTAAGGCCCTTTTTCAAATCCCAACCGTTAATATCAAGCATGTCACTGATTGGCCGTTCTATAACATCCCTGTGCTCAAAGATGGATAAGTACACCTCAGGTCTACGTATGTATAGGAATCTAACATCGTAATCACTATCCTTGGATGGAAATCCCCAAGCTCGGCTACCCGACTCACATGCATATAGAATACGAACCTCTTCTTCAGATTCAATAGTCCGAAGCTGCTGAATGATCGATTGATGTATCTCTGTCATATGAATTCCTCCTTTTTAACCTTCTAAGTATGCAAAAAAGACCACGGACTCCATCGTCCATGGTCTGGCTTCACCTAATGACAGATATATTTACCGGATAATCATGTAATGTTATTTCACCGGAAATGTATACACTGGTTCTAAGGTTGACCTGTAAGCCAAGGTGATAGATGGACGAACATATGGATAAACATTATACGACAACGAAAGCTGATTATTCATATTCTCATTCATCTGTCCTTACCCCCTGATCATTTTATACTTACTCAGTTCCATTTAATCCCTAACAACTCTCCAAAAGCATAAACTAACTATCCAGTTTTTGTCAACTAATAGTCTTTTATCTGTAATCTTATGCTTCCTTTTCATATCTCATTTCAGTAATGCTTCCAATTCAGATGTCATATCGGACGCTTTTAACTTTACGAAATCACTATAACCCTCCTTATAAAGTAACTTCACAATGTAGTTGCCATTTTCAACTTCATAATTGAAACGATGATCCAAAATATCCGTTAATAGTGCCTTATCCTTCGTAACAACTGTACGATTCTTTTCACGTGCAAGTACTAATCTTTGTTCAGGACTCGTAGGATTCTTAGGTGTTTGCTTATCCATAAAATCGTCTTTTATAATTTCAGCCGATTGTATATCTTCAGCGGTTGTTCGTACTTTATCCGCATACCCTTTTTCGACCATCCATTTCTCTAACTCATGGAAAGAAGACTTCCACGGATAATAATAACCGTAACTTGCAGAAACCCGTTTACTTCCCTCTTCTACCTTTACCTCTGTTTGGATATTAGCCACATCAGGTCTTCCATCCTTATTTATCTGTACTTCGTAGGTCATATTCAAAATCTCGCGTTTAATAATCTCCCTTAGCTCTGAAATTTGTAAAGGATCCGAGATCGCCACCTTTTTGTTCCTGTTGGTAATCCACATATAATCCAGGTCTTTGTCCAACAGAGTTAAATTATACTTTTCATACTTGAAGGACTCGGTCTCTTTAATCGCCTTAAGTTCCGCATCGAACCCCTTGTTAGGAATCCAGTATTCCCTCACTAGCTTGTGGCCGTTCTCCAATTGATAGGCGATGGTAACATATTCATAAACGTATTGTTGCGATGTATATTCTGGACGTCCTGTAACTACTGCTTGGTGAAGTTTACGGACAACCTCTATATACTCTTTATTCTCGGAAAAAGGATCCTGACCCATATAAGGTGTAGTCGAATAATCATCCATTGGGGTATACATCCGGTAGTTAGATCCTATATATACACCACTAATCTTATCACCGGAAGGCACTCTAGCTTCATACCCAGTAATACTAGATACGGGAATATACAGAAGTACCCCCAACATTACTGCGTAAACTGCAAACTCAGCTACCACTTTACGCGTCATAATCTGCCAGGTTTTCCGAACAATCATTTCTGCGGCAACATAACCAATAATCGCTCCAATGGTATACCCACCAATCACCCAACCTATTTGCTGTTGCTTCATTTGGGCAAAATAATTTCCGGCAATAAGCATGGCACATAACATAACCCCTGCTTTAAAAAGTGGATTAAAATATCCAAAAGCAATAGCCTGGCCGGCTTTTTCCGTATTACGTTTACGGTATAAAAGGTAGGACAATCCAATAAATAAAAGTGACAATACTCCATAAACCCACAATTCTGTATTGGTGAATGGTTTGCCGGTAAAATAATATACAATATGAACAAACGGAGACCACATCTGTGAATTAGAAACATTAAGTAGATTTGCATAACCATAAAGATACATGGCTAAATGGCTATTGATTAATGAGATCAGTACAGCAGGAAGAATAAGCAAAATATAAATGATAATTCCCTGAAGAATAGATTGACCTGTGCATATTCCCACAAAAACACTGAAACAGAAGAGGAATAAAGTCAGAATACTGACTGTGATACACCAGTGCCAAATATCAGCACCTTGAAAAATATAAAGATTCCCACTCCATGGCTTAACAACTGCGACTACAGCAGAAGTTAACCAAACTGGCAGCAACAGTAATGTAAGTCCACTTGTCAGATGGGCTGTAAATAAATGCTCTCTGCGTAAAGGCAGGCTATGCCAGAGATCTGAGGGAGATTTCACTTGAAGGTATCGGAACAAAAAGAGTCCAGCCGCAACAGGAATCGTAATAATGAACAAGGCTTGCACACTACCAGCGATGCGAAATAAATGATCGATTTCCTGCGGCTTGGCATTCGGATTGTTACTCATGAACAGCTGCAATGGAAGTGCGAACAATAAGCCCAGTGCATAGATAATCCCTATCCAGCCATGCTGGCGGAAGTTCTGGCGAAGAATACTGCTATTAAAGTAGTAATGGCTGCGCGTCATATCCGACATCCCCCATTTCATATATAAAGATCTCTTCTAATGTCAATGGAAGTAAATCGAATACGTATGGCTCGTATATTTGAAAAGCCGCTTGGATCCGTTCACGATCCCCTCTTACAATGTACAGATTCACACTTCCCCGGCGCTCTTGGTGTAAAATTTGTAGCTTCGCTGCTAACGGAATTTCATGCCGTTCATCTCGGAATGCCACTTGAATCTTATGAGTATCCGCTTTAAGATCATCCAGATCCTTTTCTATCAGCATCTTGCCGCCATGCATAATACCTACGTGATCGCATAAATCCTCAATTTCTCGAAGATTATGTGAGGAAATGAGAACTGTCAGCTCGCGTTCAGCAACCTCCTGAAACAGCAGATTTTTAATCTGACGTCGCATCACCGGATCTAACCCGTCAATCGGTTCATCCATAATAAGCACATCCGGCATACAGCTTAAGCTTAGCCAGAATGATGCTTGCCGCTGCATCCCTTTGGAGAAACGGCTAAGCTTACGCTTTTTGTCGAGCTGAAATACAGTTCCCAAGTCTTCAAAACGCTTTTGATTCCAACTCGGATAGATCGAACGATAGAAGGCTGCCATTTGCAGCATTGTAGATTGCGGGAAAAAGTAAGGAGAATCCGGCATAAAAATAATGCGTTGCTTGGTCTTCGGGTGTTCGAATACCCCTTCACCATCCACCTTCACAGTTCCCTTATCCGGAGAGTAAATGCCCGCCAAGGTCTTGAGCAGCGTAGTTTTACCCGCGCCATTAGACCCGAGCAGTCCGTAAATCGTTCCTTTACGTACCGTTAAAGAAATATCGTCAACGGCTTTCTCCCCTTGAAATAACTTGCTCACTCCTCGAATCTCAATCATCACTCTTCCCCCCCTCTCTTTGCTTCTCCACTTGTTGGTACAATGAACTAATTTCCGCTGCGGTGAACCCAAGATATACCGCTTCCGCCATCAGCTTGAGCAACTCGTCCCGGACTTCAGCTTTTTTGATCTCATTTTGTTCTTTTTTCATTGGGGCCACAAAACTCCCTTTCCCCTGCAATGAATAGATATATCCCTCACGTTCCAATTCACGGTAAGCCTTCTGAATCGTATTGGGATTCACGGTTAGCTGCTGGGATAACGTCCTTACCGAAGGTAGTTGTTCATCCGTCTGCAAAATACCATGCAGAATCATTTCCTTGACCTTATCAGTCAACTGCTCATAAATCGGCTTCCGACTACGAACATCCAATTCGAACATAACCTGCCTCCTTCCACTATCTTGCATTAAATCCATTATGACGTGTACTAACTGTACTACTATTATTAATACAGTTTGATCTTTATGTCAATTACAAAGATGGTCGTTCCATCAGCCAGGTACGCGATAGAGCGAAAAACTGTAAAAATACATTTTTCTAGGATGGAAAGTTCGCTAAAGCACTTATTCCTGCAAATCTGCAGTTATTTTCGCTCCATAAGTAGCATTCAACCCATAAACATAGATATACCTGCACTTTTGCAGTTTTCGAGCTTTATAAAGACGATATTTTGTAAAAAAGCTGCACTTTTGCAGCATTTCTATGCTTTGGTAAGTAGCGGGAATCAACATACATGATCAGCGAAAAAAGGAGTGTCGCAGCAGCCATCAAATGGCTACTATGACACTCCTTTTTTCTAACAAACAGATACTTTATCAGCCTGAAGCATTCACTTCACAGCCTCGACTCTTGACTCAGAAAAATCCGGGTTCGTTCCTGCTGCGGATGATCAAAAATCTGCTCTGGTGTTCCAGACTCCGTGATCTCACCGTTATCCATAAAAATCACACGGTCCGCAACATCACGCGCAAAATTCATCTCATGAGTGACAACAATCATCGTCATATTCTCCTCAGCAAGTTGACGGATAACGCGCAGCACCTCACCCGTGAGTTCAGGATCAAGCGCAGAGGTGGGTTCATCGAACAAAAGAATATCCGGATTCAGCATTAATGCCCTCGCGATGGCAACCCGTTGCTTCTGTCCACCCGACAGCTTTGCAGGATACACATCCGCTTTTTCAGCAAGACCTACCTTAGAGAGCAAGTCCTTGCTTCTAGCCGTAATCTCCTTCACGCTTTCCCGCTTCAACATCCTTGGCGCTAGCTCTAGGTTGCCCCGCACCGTTAGGTGTGGGAATAGGTTAAAGTGTTGAAACACCATTCCCATGGACGCCGTGATCTCACGAATACTTGCTCCACTTGCGTATTTCCCATTCTCCACGAGCGGCTTACCCTGGATAAAGATGCTTCCACCCGTAACTTCCTCTAGATGCACTAGACTACGCAACATCGTACTCTTACCTGAACCGGAAGGTCCGATCACAGCGACGGCTTCTCCCGCCTGAATATTGAAACTAACCTTCTTCAACACATCCAAATGGCCGAAGGATTTCTGTAAATCACTTACTTCTATCATGCTACTCATAATCGTACAGTCCTTCTACTCGAATTTGAAACGTTTCTCCAGTGCTTTGAAGAATAAAGTGAGCACCAGCGTCATCAGTAAGTAAATCACTCCCGCCACTACAAAAGGGGTTACTGTAAAGTCTCGATTTACTGCTGTTTTGGCATAGTTCAGTAGCTCAGGTACAGCAACGGCATAGAGTAGAGCCGTATCTTTGACCAGTGAAATCGATTCATTGGCTACCGCTGGCAAAGCTACCCTAAACATTTGAGCAAGAATTACCTTGCGCAGCGTTTGCCATTTACTCAGTCCGAGTACTTGAGCTGCTTCATGCTGCCCTTTATCAATGGAGAGCATGCCACCACGGAAAATCTCTGCGAAATAGGCTCCATAGTTAAGAACAAACCCAAGACTCGCCGCAACGAAGCGGTCCATGACCAGATATTGCCCAATCACCGGAATCTGTGGTAAACCAAAGCAAAAAAACAACAATTGCAATAAAAGAGGGGTTCCCCGCATGACATAGATATAGGTATGTGCAATCCATGCCAAAGGTTTGATTACGCTCTTCGCCATCAAAGTGACTAGGAACCCGAGCGGAATCGACACCACAATAACAATTAGGAACAATAAAACAGTTGTACGCGCGCCTTCTAACATCGGCCCGGCAATTTGTATAATATAATCCATATTCATTTCTCCAATAAACTCTGTATATTGACCTTCTATTTCAATACCTTATTCTCACCAAACCACTTCGTGGAGATCTTCTCAGCTGTTCCGTCGTTGTTCATTTCATCCAAAGCCTTTTGAAGTTCTTCCAGTAGTGCCTCATTGCCTTTCTTAATTCCAATACCGTACTGCTCAGGAGCAAGCGATTCATCTAGTAGCTTAAAGGTATTAGGCTCTTTTGACATATAATATCTGGCTACCACTTCATCAATGACTACACCGTCCAGGCGCTTAGTCTTCAAATCTGTGAGCGCTAGCACATTATCCGGAAATTCCGACAGATTAGCAATTTGGTCTTTAATCGGATTAGCATTTAATGCATCGGCAGCGGAGGATAGACTTTGAAGTCCTACCTCTTTAC
>RCUU01001249.1_pt1 | contig 12444 bp, 16 predicted proteins | sample 2166211 | NCBI WGS metagenome assembly RCUU01 (sample SAMN09932620, study PRJNA488358) | compost metagenome | feature: garden; material: soil; isolation source: compost soil in phenylacetic acid-enriched culture | place: Germany: Experimental Botanical Garden Goettingen | collected 2016-01-27
GGATGTAGCTCAGCTTGGTAGAGCACCTGGTTTGGGACCAGGGGGTCGCATGTTCAAATCGTGTCATCCCGATACTCAGCGTAATCGCTGCTCAAAAGCTCTTACTTCGGTAAGAGCTTTTTTGTTATGTATCATATAAAAACACGCTTATATATAACGTATGTTCTATCATTCTTCCAAAAGAAATTGGACCTCTGGCGGAATACCAATCCGTAGAAAATAACTTTTGCATGATTCTTCTAGCTCAGGATTACTCCCTGTGGATAATAGCTTTACGGCAAAGATATTAGCTTGTCGTTCAAGCTTCCCAGGAGAGAAGTAGGAGCTTTCCTCCAGAAAAAAACGGTTAATCCCTTTATGAAGGCGATCATGTCCTAATTCATGCGCACAAACGAAGCGCTGCCACTCCACGGGCAACTCATTATGAATGACGATAAATCTTCTTCTTAGTTTACGGTAATATAATCCCTTTGTACCTGTCCCAAGGTTCATGAAACGAATATGAATGCCTAGTGCTGAGGCTAATTCGAATGGACAGTTGGTTTTATATTTTTTAATCAGATTATTAATCAGTTCATCCATATTCTTCACCTGCAGCATGTTAGTGTAGTCATTTAGTGTTAGTGTTATTGGATTTATTTCGCTTGTTCATCTGTTTGGCTTCCCAGAATAAGCCGGTCAGTACATCTTTTATCCTCTGCTTGTCTTCCTTGTCTAATGGAATCCCATCAAACATCAGCTCTCCATCATCCTCCAGCATTTTACGAAAGTCACGTTTATCTTTGCTTGTAGCCCACTCTGGGACAACCTCTTCGCTTGGAAGGGCATGTTCCTGTAAATACCCTGCCTGATCCATTAGCTCCTCGTAGGGGACGCCTGTGGCTTCAGCTATTTTGCGTAAGGTAGTTGGCTTAGGCACTCCTCTTAAACCATTTTCAATTCGTGAAATTTGTGATCCGCTAATCCCAGCTGCTGCTGCCAGTTGATTAATCGTTAGTCCCTTCGCTTCGCGAAGTCCCTTCATGTAATCCCCAAATTCTACTTTCATCTCAACCACTCCTTATAGACTGAAGCTTATGTTATTAATATAAGACATTTTTGCCAATTGGTAAACAACAAAGCGCATGTTATTGCCAAAAGGTAAGATAATGGAGGGAAATCTATTCTTTTTCGCCGAAAACAGTCTAATACGGGGTTTTACGAGACTGGTAGAGAAGTGGTATATTATAGAAAAATACGAACAGAATACGAACAAGATTTATTTTATCACATTGGGCTGGAAAATTCCGCAAAATTAAATCTCATTCAGTCAAACCTAAAGGAGTGCTTAAATGATGAACCTAGCCGCTTTACCAGAGTTGGACCGTCGCCGAACCCAGGTCGCTATAGAGAGCATGTTGGAGAAATACCGTATTTTCAAAACCGTTACATTTGAGGCTAAGGAAGCCAGCACTACGTATTCATATACAGAAAGATTTCATGGCCCTACAAATACTGTTACTGACCAGACTGCTGCGTTAGCTTCTTATAATGTGGATATACCGGCTGCTAGAAGGGCTTTTTGTTCGGCAATAGACTCTGTGGTAGAAAGACTCGATACGAGGGAGCAGCAATTAGTAAGAGAGCGTTATATGAAAAGAGACGAAACATACGATTATACGATCTACAATCATGTGTTTGATCCACCGGTAAGTAAGGATACTTACGTAAAGATCCGCTCTAAGGCTTTTTATAAGATGGCTTTGGCTTTAACGGATCTCGGCCTACTATCCCTTAACACCTTAATAACAGCACCTAGAGTGAAGAAAGAGAAGATTAGTATTACTTAAGAGATATATTGTTACTAGTTACTTAAGACTGTGTCATCCGAGCGGATGATGCGGTCTTTTTTTATTGATATGATGTTCCTCCGAAAAACCGCTCTATACCATCCCAAAGCTAGCTAAAACCTCGTCGGTATACCGTCTCTGCAAGGCAAATAGGGGTGTATATTTATAACATGGCAAATGAAGCAAAAAGAACACCGCAAGAGCATGAATGCTCTGCTAATCGTTCAGCCCTAGTGGTGATGAGAACAAATCTAGCGGTGAAAGATTCTTTTGGCATGGGCCAAGTGTAGAAGGGTATTATCCAACAGCGGATAGTATCCTTTTTTGTTCTTAAATTTAGTAGAGGGGGTGTTTTCTTAATGTTAATGCAATTGAAGGTTAACACCATCAAGGATCGGCGAATCGCCGCCGTTCAGAAAGGAATGGAGTGATGTCCGTACAACAATTACGAGAACATATTTCGAGTGCGCTGGAACGATATTTTCCAAACGTGCCTGTGTATGTGGATGGGGAGAAACCTCAGACGGCTTATTTTTATCCCGGACTGATTTCAGCGACATTGGATCGGCAGCGAGAAGGCAGATATTTAGCGGTCTATCGCTTTGGTATCCGTTATGAACAAGGCAGTCTGCTGGAAGCTGAGAAAATGGCAGATAAGCTGAGTGAGGCAATGGCAGGAATGGAGCAGGAAGGCGGGGCTTTTCGTGTAGTTAGGCAAGCTTGGGAAGCTGGGAAAGAGGGGCATGGGCCGCTTTTTACGGTGGACTATATGTTGTATTTGCAAAGTGAAAAGCCTGACAGTATAAAAATGGGGCAAATGACTGGAGGAGAACGATTGAAATGAGCATTAAAGGGAGTAACGATAATAAGTTTGGTAAGGAACAGATTATGAATTCCTCATTATTTGCGCCGAAGGAAAAAGATATTTTGAACGTTATTTTGCAGGATGACAAAAATTATACGATCGAAGAAGCAAAGCAATCTATGGGATTGTTCAAAAATAAGGAGGTAATGAACTAATGGCAGGCGGAACATGGACAACGCAAAATAAGGTGCGCCCTGGGGTGTACGTAAATGTGGCATCGAATCAAGGTGCTATCGGTAAAATGGGAGAACGCGGGATTACCGCTTTGGCACTAGCTTTATCTTGGGGAGAACCGGGAGTGATCATGAAGATTACCCCGCAGGACGATATGAAGAAACTGCTAGGAGTTGATTTGGAACATCCCACACTCTTGCCAGTGCGTGAAGCACTGAAACGGGCGGGAACGTTGCTGCTTTATCGATTGAATGAAGGGGTTAAAGCGGCGGTAACCAATAGTGGCCTCCAGGTAACTGCTAAATACGGCGGTGTACGCGGAAACGATCTTTCTGTTGTTATAGAGAAGAACATTGAGAATAATGCTCTTTTTGATGTGAAGACACTGCTTAGTGGAACTGAGCTGAATAAACAAACGGTTGGAACGGCTGAAGAGTTAGTTGCCAACGATTATGTTGAATTCCAGAAAAATGGAGCAGAAGGCTTAAAGCTAACTGCTGGTATGCCGCTGATTGGCGGAGCTAATGGTACGGTTACAAATGGTGCCCATAGCGATTTCTTATCTGCTCTTGAGGTGCTTGAGTTCCAGACTGTTGGGTTAGTATCACAAGATAGTACGCTTAAGGCATTGTATAGCTCTTGGGTAAGACGACTGCGGGATACGGAAGGTAAGAAAGTACAGGCTGTACTATCCGATTATACAACTGCGGGTCACGAAGGTGTGATTAGCGTAAAAAATGGGGTAGTACTGAGCGACGGAACTACGATTGATAACAACAATGCTGTGGCTTGGGTGGCGGGTGCTACGGCTGCTGCTGCGGTGAATCAATCGCTGACTTATCAGGGTTATGATGACTCCGTTGACGCTGATGTACGGCTTAGTCATTCTGAGACTACAGCAGCTTTGTTGAGTGGAGAGCTTCTCTTTACTTACAGTGGAGGCCGGGCCGTGGTGGAACAGGATATTAATACATTTACGGCATTCTCTCCGGATAAAGGCAAGGCGTTCTCTAAAAATCGTGTGCTGCGTGTGTTGGATGGGATTGCGAATGATTTGAAGCGTATTTTTGAAAACTACTATATTGGTAAGGTAGCAAATAATGAAGATGGACGGGCTTTGTTCTGGTCACAATGTGCGACTTATATGAATGATTTGCAGGATATGGGTGCGATAGAGGGCTTTAACGCGCAGACAGATGTTGTCGTTGTAGCTGGTGCAGATAGTGATAGTATCGTGCTGGATGTGGCTGTGAAACCGGTAGATTCCGTAGAAAAAGTATATATGAAAGTGAAGGTGGTTTAAGATGGCATTTTTAAAAGCTAGCGATACGATTTCCGGCCAGGAGGGCCGTGCGTATGCCGTGATTGGTACGCAAACCGAAGAAATGTTCTATGTGAAAACACTTGAAGCTACGGTAGAAAAAACAAAGGCAGAGGTGAAAACCCTAGGCCGACGTGGTGTTCAGCATAAAGCGACAGGATGGTCGGGCAGCGGTTCGATGACGATTTTTTATATGACTAGCCGTTTCCGTCAGATGATGCTTGATTATATGAACACAGGTGTCGATCAGTACTTCGATATTGAGGTCACGAACGAAGATCCATCATCCAGCGTGGGCGCACAGCGCATTATTTTAAAAGGTGTGAACCTCGATAGTGTGATCATGGCCTCTCTCGATACAGAGTCAGACGCTCTGGAAGAAGAAGTGAGCTTTACCTTTGAAGATGTGCAGATTGTGCAAGCATTTGGCGCTCCAGCAGGCACCGGAAATTAATTAATAAAGACAACTAGATAGGAGCAAGTAAGGCCCGGACGTGCAGGTTAGCGGCGGGTCTCTTCTCTGTCTATTTAGTAGTACTAGAAGAAACTAAATCATTTTAGGAGGAAGACAATGAGTGAATTAAGTTTGTTTTTTGCGCAAAATGTGGCATGTGACACGACCGAGGAGTTTGTGGTATCTCAGCGTTTTAAGGATAAGGAAGGGAACGCAATTGCCTGGAAGCTACGCAGTATGAACGAGGATGAGAATCAGGAATGCCGTAAAGCGGCTACCCGTAAGGTCAAAGGAAAGAACGGAGTGTATACCTCCGAGATTGAACCGAATGATTATATGGCTAAGCTGATGACTTCAAGTGTGGTGCATCCGGATCTGAAAAATGCTGAGTTGCAGCGTTCGTATGGGGTTCTTGGTGCCGAAGCGTTATTGCGTAAAATGCTGCTTCCGGGCGAATTTGCGGCGCTGGGTGAACGGGTACAAGCTTTAAATGGCTTTGGTACGGATATGAACGAGCTGGTGGATGAAGTAAAAAACTAATCAACGGGGGTGACAGTGAAGCCAACTTGGCTTACTACGCCCTCCACGAGCTACACATTTTACCGCATGAGCTGATGAAGTTGCCTACACGTGAACGTGCCGCAATTTATGCGATGATCGCTGTTCGGGTGGAGAAGGAGAAGCGGGATCAGGCGAGGAGTAAAGCAAGGAAGAGATGAGGGGGTGAATGAATGAAGATAGAAGCATCTAAAGCCGTAATGCTACCGATGAAATCCCTGGCAATCTGGAAGAGTGTCAATAAACAATGTGTTCGTATAAACAGTAATCTGGATATCGTTAATCGTTTGGTCAAGGGAATGCAAGTGGTTGTTAAGCGGTCAAATGATGAGATGAGCCGTTCTCTGAATCAAGTAAACCAGTCTTTGCAGGACATCAACGATACTCTACTTGAGGGCTTTAAACGGCTCCCTCCTAAGATTGTAGTTTCCAGGGATATAGTTATTGAGCAAAGTCAACAAGCAGGGCAAACACAACAATTAGCTCAACGAACGCTGAGTAATTCCCCAGGTGAGCAATTGGGTAAGAAAGAAGAAGAAAAAGCGAAGAAGGTTAATTGGTGGAAGGGATTAAAAGCAAAAGAGAAAAAGAAAGAAGAGGAGAAAAAACCTGAAGTTAAGGTTGATCCAATTCCTACTCCTAAAATTAATTTGAGAAAGGACCCTCCGGTTCCATCATCCCCACCTTCTCCTGACTCAAAAATTATGAAATTTCTCAAAACAGCAGATGTGATAAAACCATTTAATACGGTTAAGTCTTTTGGTGAGAAAGCTGTAAAAGCAGCGGCAAAACCTGGAGATATCGAAGACTGGAATACACTGAATAAGAATACAGATGCTGCACTTGGGAAAATCGGTGAGAAAGCGATGGGTGCCCTAAGACCTGTAATGGATACCTTGAATACAGCACTAACTTCAGGTCAATTGATGCCGATTATAGATGCTATGGCTAATGGATTTCTCTTCATAGCTAATGTGATTGGTATGGTAGTCGATGGCTTATTATGGCTGGTGGGAGTAGTGCAGGAAAACTGGTCATGGATTGAACCGATCCTTTTAGCAATAGCTTTCGTCTATCTAGCAGCTATGATTGTGCAAGTGTATTCGCTTGCAGCTGCATGGATGGTAGCAAATTGGCCTATTTTAGTGGTTATTGCAATTATTGCAGTACTTATTGGAATTTTTCAGATGCTAGGTATATCTGCGGGAGAGGTGATTGTAGCTATAGCAGGAGCATTTGGGTGGTTGAAGGTTCATCTACAGAATGTTGTAATAAGTTTGCAAAATGGATTTATTACGTTCAGTGATTATATTCAAAATTTATTTATAGATCCTGTTTATGCTATTAGAAAGCTCTTCTATGACTTAGCAGTTCACTTTTTGGATCTTATTTATCAAATGGCAATTGGTGCTGAAAACTTTGCGGGCGGATTTATGAAAGTAGTAGCACAAGCGATTAATAAAATGTTACCAGGTATTAAGAAATTGCTAAACATGTTGAGTAAAGTACCAGGATTAGAGGGATTAGCTAATGTAAAAGTAGAGTATCTAAATCCTGAAGAACCTCATGCTGTGAGCGGAATGATTAAAGGTATGAAGGACAAATTGGTTGCCCCAACCAGTGATAAGGCTGTAAAAAATTCTAAGAAAAAAGAGTACTTAGAATATGCAGATACTGTTAATGCTTACACCCGAAGGGGGAAGGAGTTTACTGGGAAATTTAATGATATGGGAAGGAAAGCGAAAGAATTAATAGAAAATCCCATCGGGAAAATTAATGGATCAAAAACCTCACAATCAGGACTATTAGCTAACCAAAGCAACAACCTCAACACCGTTAACCGGGTGAAGCAACTCGACTCCATCAACGACACCGTAGACATCTCCAGCGATGATCTGAAAATGCTGCGTGAGCTGGCGGAGATTCAGGCGATCCAGAATTTTGTGGAGCTGACGCCGACGGTGCAGGTGACGACCGGGAATATTAACAATGCCGGAGACATTGATACGATTATCAACAAGATCGGGCAAAAGCTGAACGAGGAGTTTGTCTCTACGGCGCAGGGGGTGTATACGTAACGTGGAAGAGTACGGGATTTTTCTTGGTTTTAATAATCAGGCGGAAGCATTCCGCCTGCCAGTCAACCCGGAGACCTTGGAGATCAAGGAGAGCGGGGATGGAAAAAGCTATACCATTATCGATCTGGGTGAGATCAATACGATTGCTTATCCGAAGCTGACGGAGATCACAATTGAAAGTATCTTTCCGGCACAAAGGTATCCGTTCGTATTGGTACAAGAGGACGGGCTGAAGAGACCCTTTGAATATGTGGAGCTTATTAAGAAGTGGATGACGAGTCGCAGACCTATTCGTTTTGTATTCTCCGGAGTGAGCTATGCGGATGACACGAAAAAAGCTGAGGGGAAGCTAAACGACGCGAAAAAATGGTTAAAGCAATCATCGACTAGTGAGGATAAATCCATAGAGATTGATTTTGCTGTGAATATGGCTATGAGCATCGAAGGCTTCACTTGGAAGCTCAGTGCGGGTACGTCAGGGGATATTGAATATTCGTTGTCTCTCAAAAAGTATGTATTCTATCAGGCTGTAGCTGTAAAGGTTGTCAACGATGAAGTGAAAGTAGAGCAGAAGCGGGCGAATGAAACGCCCAAACCTACTACGTATACCCTGAAATCTGGAGACAGCCTATGGAAAGTTGCTAAAGAAAAGCTTGGGGATGGCAAAAGGTGTGGAGAAATCCAGAAACTTAATGGCATTAAAGATAGTGAGCTGAGGAAGCTTCCAATCGGTAAGGTCATTAAGCTGCCGTAGGAGGATGTTATGGAACTGCTTGTGAAGAATAAGGAAGGTAATCTATGGGATATTTCTGGCATCGTCTCCGATATTTCTTGGAAAACGGCCCGCTCAGGAAAACCGGCAACGCTAGAGTTAACACTTGTGGACAGTGGAATCTATCAGCATCCCAAGTTCGGCATCAGCAACGGTGATATTATTCAGTTCAGCAAAGATAATGTAGATGTATTCTACGGGTTTGTGTTCAGCATTGATACAGGCTCGGATCAGGAGATTAAGCTGACTGCTTATGATCAGATGCGTTATTTGCTGGGCAATGGTAGTTATGTTTTGCAGGATGTTACGGCTAGTGACGTCATCGAGAAAATCACAAAGGATTACGGACTGCAGACAGGTGTACTGGAGGAGACGGAGTACCGGATTCCCTCTTTAATCGAAGATGACAAAAAGCTGCTGGACATCATTATGGGAGCAATCGGCAGTGAGCTTCAGTATAAGGGGAGGTTGATGGCTTTTTACGATGATTTTGGCAAGCTTACGCTGCGTAAACCGGAGTCTATGCTGCTTAATCTGGTGCTGGGAGCGGGGCATTATCTGTACGATTATTCGCTCAAAAAAAGTATTGATGATGATACGTACAACACCATTTTTCTATACAAGGATAACGAGAAGTCTGGTAAGCGTGATTTCTTTCCGGTTAGCGATAAGGATAATGTGAAACGCTGGGGTATCCTGCACTTGTATCAGAAGGCCGATGACAAAGCGAATGCTGCACAAATTCAGGAGAAGGCAAATAATCTGCTAAAAATGCACAACCGTGAAAAGCTTAGTCTCTCCGTACAGGCGATTGGTGATATGCGCGTAAGGGCTGGTAATTTCATTTATGTCCTGCTTGATGAATTTAAGACTCAGGTGTTTCTGGTGGACCAATGCAGCCATAAGATTTCCGGTGGGGAGCATACGATGTCCCTCGATATTAAGGTGGTGTAGAGATGATGTTGGATATTATAAAAAAAGCAAGCTTAGGAGCCGTGGGAAATACAAATCCCGTGGCTTTTTCTTATGGGACGGTAACGGAGGCAGCTCCTTTGCAGATCCAGGTGGATCAACGTTTTATTTTATCGGGGAATGCGCTAGTGCTGCCTGAATCGGTAATGGAAAGCAAAATCGAGCTAGAGGGTAGAGAAGTAGTAGTGCGTCGAGGACTTGCCTCTGGTGATCGGGTTCTGATGGTTCGGATGCAGGGTGGACAAAGCTATATTGTTCTGGATCGGCTGGTGAGTCCGATATGATTCCTGCGATTGGAAAATCTGGACCGATAACTGCCCTTCTTGAAGGCGAGGTCAACCTTGAACGTGGGGAAAGCCCCAGTCTAACCTACCGAATGGATTGGGACAGAAAAAGGATCACTGGCCAAACGGATGGACTTGAGGCAGTGCAGCAGGCAGCGGCCAAAATTCTGCGAACCGATAGATTTGAACATCTGATTTACAGTTCGGATTACGGAACAGAGTGGCAGCTGGTTCTGGGTAAGGATCGGCTGTTAGTCAGAGCTGAAATCAGACGTGTCATTAGTGAGGCCTTACTTCAGGATGAACGAATCCTTAGTTTAGAAAATATTGAGGTATCGTTTACCGGAGATCATTTAACTTTTGACTGTAAGGTGGTCACACGTTATGGGAATTTTCAGCTGAGAAAGGAGTGGAATGAGGATGTATGAGGATCAGACGTATGAAGCTCTTTTGGAGCGGATGCTGGACCGGGTTCCGTCAGGTCTAGATAAACGCGAGGGCAGCATCATATATGACGCGCTGGCACCGGCAGCAGCAGAGTTAGCGCAGATGTATATCGAGCTGGATGTGAATAATAATCTGTATTTTGCAGATACGGCGACCGGAGGGTACTTGGAGCGAAGTATCGCCTGGTCAGGAATTGTAAGGCGTGAAGCGAGCAAGGCACAGTTGAAGGGGATTTTTTATAAAGAGGATGGAGGATTACTGGATGTTCCCCTCGGCAGCCGCTTCTCTCTCGATATGCTGAATTATATTGCCGTGGAGAAGTTATCACCTGGAGTCTATCGACTGGAGAGTGAAACCGCTGGAGAAGAAGGGAACCGATATTTCGGCTCTTTGCTGCCCGTGGATTATATTTCAGACCTCGCGCGCGGAGAAATAGCTTCCCTTCTGATCCCTGGGGAGAACGCCGAAAGTGATGAATCGCTACGCCAGCGTTATTTGGATTCAGCCAGACGCCCAGCTACTAGCGGCAATAAATATCACTATATGGAGTGGGCGATGCAGGTTGTGGGGGTGGGAGGCGCACGTGTTTTTCCGTTATGGAACGGTCCTAAGACGGTGAAGGTGATCATCGCAGATGCGGAGAAACTTCCTGCTTCTGAGCTGCTGGTGACTAAGGTTCAGCATTACATTGATCCAGTCTCTGGAGCGGGTGAGGGGCAAGCCCCTGTAGGTGCGGTTGTAACTGTAGTGTCTGCAACGGGCAAAAGTATCAGTATAAGCGCAAAAGTAACCCTTGCTTCAGGCTATGCATTGCAAGGTGTAAATGAAGAATTCAAGGCGATTCTTGAGAGTTATCGCAAGGAGAAAGCTTTTTCAGCAACCTATATTAGTCAGTCTGTAATGGGTGCACTATTGCTAGCAACTGAGGGAGTCGCAGATTACAGTGAGTTGAAGCTGAACGGTGGAGCGGGCAACGTAATGTTGAACGAAGAAGAAGTACCGTTGTTCGGCAATGTTTTACTGGAGGTGTAGCATGGGTTATCCAGAGCAAATTGATATTTTTCAAGAAAAGCTTAATAAAAAAGCAAATGGCAGCAGCTATGTTATCGAAGAGAGACTATCGCTTGTAAATGGCGTTTACAGTGGTCCTCTAGCGCATGACAACATTAATAACCAGACCATCGCCGTGTACACGGGGTCACAGTATTCCGGGATCGAGCTACGTAATTTTACGGTGTCTTTTCCGGATGAGGCGCCATGGCGGCGGTTGATTAAGATTTTTGCCGATGTACCAGAGGTTTATGTGACTTACGAGACTCCCGGCGATACGGTTGAAGCAGAGGATATTAACGGTTTGCAGGTGAGCCTTACCGCTGTCCAAACTGAAATAGAACGTTATAAGAGCAAGGGTCAGATTGACGGGGGATCTTTTAGAAGAGAGGTGTAAAATGGCACAGACCATACAAATAAAGCGGGGAACAAAGGCTGAGCTAACGAGTTATGGAGTCTTGAAGGCTGGTGAGCTTGGTTTTTGCAGTGATACTAAGGAAGTTTATATTGGTGACGGCACGTCCAATTCCATGGTCGGCAGGGCGCTTTCGGGGCCAGAAGCCTCACGTCCGGTTGCCGGAGCCGTTGGTCGTTTGTATTACGTGACTACGGGTACGAATAGCGGATATTTATATTTTGATGATGGGGCCGCTTGGCGGCGGGTGAATGCGCAGAAGCTTAGCGACCTGACAGGTACCATCGACGATATCGCCGATGGAGCAACCTATGCGAAGGTGCTTAAAGCGGATATTAGCGCGGGACATATCAATAAAGTATCGGATGGCACGAATGTAAAGACTGCGGCTGAGATCAAGACGCACATTGACGATGTGACCAAACACCGGACGATCAATGATGCTGGGACTACGATTACAGATTTGTGGTCTGCACAGAAGATTAAAAACGAAATTGAGCTGGCCAAGCATAACATTGAACCGCAAGCGTCGGTAAAAGATCAGAACCTGCTGGCTCCACCAGCCAGTCCGGTTGAGGGTGATCGATACATTATTCCAGCTGGAGCAACCGGGGCATGGGCGGGGAAAACGAATCAAATCGTGGAGTACCAATCTGCTGCTTGGGTATTTTATGTTCCTGCCGTAGGCTGGACCGCTTACGTCGATGATGAGCAGAAGATTTATAGCTGGAATGGCAGCGCATGGGTTCGTACGGGTGGTGCATTACAGACCATTACCGCTGGAAACGGACTGATTGGTGGTGGTCAGGCCGATGCTGTGACGCTGAATATTGGTGCAGGCAATGGGATCACGGTTACTGCAGACGCGATTGCGGTTACAGCTGGAAAAGGGATCACTGTAGATGGAGCCGGTGTAGCTGTAAGTGTGGATGGAAGTAGCATCATTTATGATGCGGCGAATGGCAATAAACTTACCGTAGCCAGTATTGATGGCGGAACATTCTAGGGGGAGGGACAATGGCTCTAAAGACATTGATTCAAATACGCCGCGGTTTGGAAAGCGCGATTGGAGTGCTGGCTATTGGTGAGCTTGGCTATTGTACAGACAGTGGAAAGCTATACATTGGCTCTGCTGCTGGGAATGTCTTGCTAGTTGCGGCACAAAGTACTGGGGATATGCTGAAAAGCATTTACGATACGAATAACAATGGCAAGGTGGATTTTG
>RCUU01001250.1_pt1 | contig 12429 bp, 14 predicted proteins | sample 2166211 | NCBI WGS metagenome assembly RCUU01 (sample SAMN09932620, study PRJNA488358) | compost metagenome | feature: garden; material: soil; isolation source: compost soil in phenylacetic acid-enriched culture | place: Germany: Experimental Botanical Garden Goettingen | collected 2016-01-27
GTATACATATAATAAAAGTACAGTATGGTTTCTCTCCACTCCTATCCAATATCTACATGTTCCGAAAATGAACATGAGGCCGCTTATGTAGCGGTCTTTTTTTTGTTCATTTTAGAAAAAATAAATCGGGGCTACATGTTTCTTTATTTTGTGAACGGGCACTTCGATGGTTTCTCCCCATCTAAAGTTTATAGTTGCGGGGTTATTCGGAATTATTCTCTCAATCAGTAGCTCGATGGCGGTTCTCTGGTCGTTTTCATCAACATTCTGGAAAGCCTCTTAAATTGAGAAAGAACATCAACATAATATCCGTATTTATTACTCTTTGGTATGGGGAATTTCCTTAATGCCTTTTATTAAGATCTCAACTTTCGCAGAGTCAACAAAATCGAGTTGCCCCCAATCCGGGGTTAAGGTGAAGCCGGTTTAAGTAACAATCTTGCCGATATAGAAAAACACCAATTCATTTGATAAAGTGAGATTGTCGAGATCCACTAGACCACAGAAGAGGTGTCCCTTCCATGATCAAGCAAAAGTCGTCCCTAGATCAACTCCCACCTGAAATGAGACCTGCCTTTCAGGAACTCGGTGTACTGAAGCACCTGAGAAAAGCAGGATTCAAAAAGGCTTTTGGTTATACTTGCTCCCATCTGTTCCTGCTCGTTTTCGTACTACTCTTCCATCAGAAAAACTGGTTTCGCCTCCTGGAAAGTGCCAAAGGTGAACTTTTTCCTGGCAAAGATACGGTCTATCGGTTTCTCAATCATAGCGGCTTCGCTTGGCGGCGCTTCTTGACTTCACTCAGTAGTGACACTGTGAAGCGGATCGAAACCCTGACTTCTGTTACGAGAACCTCCGTGTTCATTGTGGACGATTCCATGTTTGAGAGAAATCGGAGCAAAGCTGTAGAACTGCTCGCTCGTTTCAAGGATCACGCGACGGGTGCTTTCTATAAAGGGTTTCGTATGCTCACCTTGGGTTGGTCGGACGGTCATACGTTTCTCCCTTTGGACTTGGCTTTGCTGAGTTCTGTGAAAGCCGGACTCACCGGGATGAACCAGGAATCGAGAAGCGCTCCTCTGGGTACAGACGCCGGAAGGAAGCCTTGCTTTCTGCCCTACATCTGGTTTCCGAACTGCTGGGACGGGCCATTGATTCCGGGGTTTCTGCCGCTTACGTACTCATGGACAGTTGGTTCACGCATGCCCCTCTGATCGTGCGGATTGTAGACCAAGGTCTTCATGTGATTGGCATGGTGAAGAACAACAACAAGCGGTATCTTGTACATGGCAAACTGGTCGATCTCAAAGGTCTTTATCAATCTGCCTCGCGTGTTCAGGGGAAACAACGGAATATTTTACGCCAAATTCATACGGAACTGGTTCCCGGTATTCCCGTCATCGTAGTCTTTGTTCGCCATCGCTCCAAGAAAAACGAGTGGCTCGCAATTCTATCAACGGATCTGACGCTATCGGCACCGGAAATGATTCAAATCTATGCTCTTCGCTGGGACATCGAAGTCTTTTTTAAATGCGCTAAATCCTTGCTGCGCTTGCAAAAAGAGTTTCAAGGTCGCTCCTACGATCTGCTCATTAGCCATACCACGATTGTCTTTTCCCGCTATATTCTGCTGGCTTGGCAGCATCGGCAAAGCACCGATCAACGGACGCTCGGCGGACTGTTTTATTTACTTTGTGATGAAGTCGGCATTTTGGACGGGGCTGTTGCTTTACAACAACTGGTGGAATTGATGAACGATATCGCCAATCAAGTTGGCAAGAAACTATCCGCCATGATTAAAAGTCAACTCAAACACTGGATCTCCGCTCTGCCCTATTACATCAAGGCTTACTTGCCGATTTCAAGCTGCGAAAGTTGAGTAATTAATTTTAATATTTGAATAAGTAACAAGTTGCCCTGACCAGTATTGGTTGGGGTTTAAATTTTTAAAACATAGAAAGCATAGATCTCAATTAGTGTAGCTTACTCTTACACCGTTCTCATTCTTGATTCGTATAAAGACGAAATAAACCATTTTGAAATGTAACTAGTTATATTCAAAATAGAACGAACATAAACTCATTGCATAATTAAAAGTTATGATTTAATCTGGTAATATATTAATATAATAGTTAATTTTAGGAGGTGATTATGCTTAACTCTATTCTATCAAGTAAATCAGAAAAAAGTGGTATTGGATATCGGGAAGGAGTAATGCTATGAATAAAATGTTACTTCTAATCAGTTGTTTGGTGATTTCCTTTTCTTTAATAGGATGTTCAAATGAAAATAATGTACAAACAACCCAAGTCACGGAAACAAACAAAAACGTGATAGAAACTGGAAGTACTCCCAAGTATGATGAGTTCACAAAACTCATTGAGAATTTTAAAAACAATATAGCGATAGATGGATTTTCATTAATTCCACCGATTAGTACAATTTTTCTAATTGAACGAGATTTTACATTTAACAAGAAAGACACCATTACTCTGGGAGGTGGAAATAGCGATTTTAATCCTACACAACAACTATTTATCTTTGAAAATAAGGATAAATCCGTTCAAATTTATGTGCGTTTCGCTTATACAGAAATAGATATGGGGAACAACTTAGTTGCTTGGGAGATACCTACTGGATATGACGGAGCTGATCCAGAATTATTAAGTAGAACTGACATGGCGACGTACACGTATAGAAATCTAATTTTTACCGTGACTCAAAATGCAAAAACAAAAGCAAATAATAGCATCACAAAAGAAGCGGTAAAATCTGTACTAGATATACTAGATAAATATTATAGTAAATAATATTGATCACCTAACAATTATGTTATATTATGTAATAGAAGTAAAATATTAGGAGGAGGTATTTTTTTGAATTTTCAAATTACAAGGAAGATTACTGTTTGTGCTCTTGCTACCTTACTCACAATAACAGCCTCAAGTCCCATTATCAATGCTCAAGACAATGTTCCTAGCGCAATACAGGAGTTGGCAGATTCTAAAGTTTCCGAGAAACAGCCAATTCCGGAAATTAGAGCTTGGGAAACGGATTTAAACGGAAATACTACGGAAGTTGTTCCTCTTTCACAAAGAGTGAATCTAAAGGCTCCGCCTACTAGTGATGGTTTCACATATGTTTTTAATGCATATTTACCTAGTTCTCAAGCAGTGAGGGATTGGCATTATCAGAATCTTGGAATATACCGCTATCAAAACTCTACTAATGCTGAGGCATCAATCCAGTATGAACAACAAAACACCACGTCTGGAAAGTGGAATGTATCAACTAACATCAGTGCAAAGACAGAAATAAGCATACCAGTATTTTCTAAAATTGAAGTTCAAATTGGCGGCTCATGGGGTATGGAAAGAGGATGGACAAAGAATGTAAAATATGGAGCGGTTCAAAAGGTAAACCCAAACACTACAGTCTATTTAACAAATTATCAGGTTGCAGCTAATACAAGCGGGAAGTTACAATGGAAAAAATACTCTTCAGGGGGTACTCAGGTAGGAGTTTATGAGGAGTTAGCTGGTGGATATGTAGTATCTTTGAGTGATATTAACATCGAAGTTACAAACTCATCGCCCAATTAATACGGTGACGATAATTAACAAGGGGCAGTCCGAATAATAGAAGTTTCGCCCTGATAACTAAAAAAGAAACCCTCATGAATGCTGTAATATCACATTTTTGGGGGTTTTAGCTTTGGTTAAAACAGCAGCCTCAACTTTTATTCTATTCAACTTTTATCATTTAGCGTAACTAAACCGTATGACAGCCTTTCCTTTGGGGGACGGATATTTTTATTTGATCAGGAAAAATTTCCTTACCAGTCATAAGAAGATTATGGGCCGATGTCCATTATCCGACAGAATCCGCTCAGCAAAGCGGAGAAGGAAATACACGGGTAGGGAATAAAAGAGGGGGCTTCATTCTTTGCTATTCCCAAGGGAGGAATAAAGTCCCAAATGTAGAATGTTGAAATAATACAACATGATGGGAGATTATGAGATGGCAATAAGAAAAAGCAAGGCAAAGCAACATGAGGAGTTCATTCAAGCGATATTCCTCCATAGTAAATCTAACCGCGATCGGCGGAAAAACACATGGAGCGTCGACGCTGCCTACCTCTGTCAGCCGTGCGGCAGGCTTGGCACTAACTAAAGGCACTCAGCAAGGATTTGGCGGGCGATCATATTCGAGTAAACGCTGTATGTATTGGTCTGGTTCGAAGTGATCAAATCGAAAGGAAATGGAAATCAGCTGCACCTGATTCCTCATGGGAGGAGTTTTCCCGTCATCCTCAGCACGGAATTCCATTAGGACGGATCGGCGAGGCACAGGAAGCTGCGAATGTCATCGCATTTCTGGCATCAGATGCCGCATCCTATGTAACGGGTACATCGGTTAATATTGATGGAGGGAAAGCGGCTGTGTTATAGAGGATAGAATAGACAGCCACCATTAGAGTCATGTTAGAGTCATGTTCCATTCATCGGGAAATTGTTTAAAAACATGACTCTAACAGTGGTTGAATCACATATTCAGATAAAATAGAGGCCGTACATATAGGGTAGTGGAATAGCAAAGGGATTTGATACAGAAAGATCACTGTCATAAATTATTGTCTCCGGATCAAACAAGACGGCGCTTAGTTGAGAAGACCCTTCAATAATTATTTTTTTATCCCTCGTATGGAGTTCGTAGCGTTGATCCCCCAGATTGAGAATATGTGTCTCTTTAGATGCATCATTCAGTCCAGCCTGCCGCAGCAATGCTTGCTCGTCAGCAACGAGCAGCGTCCCGGCATTTTTAATCTTCTCCGATTGTATTTGCTGCTTCTGCAGTAAATGAAGCAGCTCGGTATCCTGCCACGGCAAAAATACGGATAATGATGGGAGCTGAAAGTGAGAAATAGCATCAACGATCAGAGCATGAGCTGCTGAAGCATTTCCTGCCCATTCTATGATAAGTCCATCACGCTCCTGTGGAGGAGTATTTTCATCCGGAATCATCATGATCAGTGCAGCGGCGATTTCGTTGTTGCCGGAACAGGCAACCCGGATTTGCTGGCTCTTTTTGTGCAGTGTTGCGTAAGCGCCTGTGCCTATGCACTGCTGGAGGTCGGTAACGCCCCATTCGAAGCCACCTGTTTTTTGACATAATAGCTCATGTATGGTCAGAATGTCCCCGGGAATCAAATCCCGAAAACTCCATGCTGCAGGTGCAGGTGGATGCATAGCTGAATTCGCTTCGTTTGCCGCAAGGGTAATTTTATGAGAGCTACCAAAAAACACGCTGCCGCCTCTTAAATATAAGGATCGATCACCTGAAATGAATATAACCGAAGCGCCAGCTTCACGGGCATGTTGATGACAGGTTTCCAGAAGCTTTCCCGCGAGACCCAACCCACGAAACGCAGGGTCCGTGCATACCGCCCCAACACTGAAAGCCTTTAGCGATCTGTTACCTCCAATCCCTATTCGAACCGGAACAAGACCCATAAAGGAAACTAACTTGCCGTCCGGACTAAAAGCTCCGTAGGAATGGCTAATTCCAGGCTGGAACAGGGTCGGAAAGCAAGTGCCCATATGTCCGTTCACATTATTGCAAAAAACGATATTGGCCAAAGCGACCGCTTGATCCAGCTCATTTTCTTTAACACGCCGTATTTCCATATTAGCAACCGTCCTTTGTATGTATTCAGGTTAATCAGCTTCTAATTCATTCATAGCTATCATATAACAATCATTGGTGAATTGCATGAATATCGGGAAGGTGTTTTTCTAATTCCGACTTCTATGGTATAATATTGATCGATTATAACATCTAAGGTAAAGCTGATATGTTTTTGGGGAAATTTTAAATTTGTTACATATTAGAGCGCAACTTTTTTAATCCTGTTCGGTAATAATGAGATAGAGTCGAACGGGAAGATGAGCATGGATGGGCGAGGAGGATCGCACTCAATGACGGATTCCCAACTGATTCGAGAAATTAAAGAAGGCAATACAGAGTTGTATTCGGAGCTGATGCGACGATACCAACGTAAAATATTGGCCTTTGTGTATCACATGTTAAAGAGCTCCAATTTGGAATTAATGGCAGAAGATTTATGCTCGGAAACGTTCTATAAAGCATTTCGAAGTCTGCACTCCTTCCGGGAGCTGGATGCCTCGTTCTCGACCTGGCTGTATACCATTGCCAGAAACACAGTTCTGAGCGAGCTGCGCAAGCAGCGTAACGGCAACATCCCGCTGGACGAGAGTGGATACGTTCCTGTTGCACCTAGTGAAGTCGTTCCTGAGCAGGCTGTCCTGCGGAGCGAGAAGGTAGACATGGTACGTGAGGCTATTAACAATTTACCAGAAAAGCAGAGGTCTGCTTTAATTTTACGCGAATATGAACAACTGGACTATCAGGAAATTGCGGGCATACTCGGTCAAAGCGTGAGCGCGGTGAAGTCCTTGCTGTTCAGGGCGCGAAGCAGTGTTAAGAACCAGCTTGAACCCTACTTTTATGAACCGATTTACGAGCAGTACGAAGGGATGAAAAGCAGATGAATTGTAAAGAGGCCCAAGAATTGTTCGGAATGATTCCCGATCTTCCCGAGAATCATCCACAGCGCAAGCTGCTGGAATGGCATGTTCTGGGCTGTGAATCCTGCGCGGCTGAATACCAAATTTGGTTGGAAAGCTTGGAGGCCGTCCACTCTTTACCGATTGAAATCAGTGAGGAGCAGGCGGAGGCAGTAAACCGCAGGGTCATGGACCGAATCTATGCGGAATCTCCATGGCTTGCTCCAGATGTAAGGGATAATAGCTACACCAAACGCATCCGACGTCGCGTCACCATTTGGGCGTCCTGCTTTATAGCTCTTTTTCTATGCAGCAGCATTTTGTTTTTTGTTGGAGGATGGGCTAAGGATCACGGTGCTGTGAAGCCTGTGACCGGAGTGCTGCCTGCAGCTGTAGCAACAACGGATTCTGAAATGTCTTCTGAATTTTCTTTTGTACTGAATATGGATTCTCGAGGAATTGCAGATCCTTTTGTAGTACAGCTTGGGCCAACGTATCCTGAATATTGGATGCTGCTGTCGACAGCAGGAATGGTTCTTGCCTACGTTTCATGGAGAGGCATTCGCCGATATCGAAGATAACCGCAAATATCAAACGCCTTCCTTTCCGCTTTGGTGTGGAAGAGGGCGTTTCTTATTTTACAACTTAAGATTTAGGAGGAAGAGTATGCTTGTTGGATTAATTCGCCATGGACTCACAGATTGGAACGCCATCGGTAAAATACAGGGTCAAAGTGATATTCCGTTAAATGATGAGGGTAGACGGCAGGCTCACAGATTGGCAGATCGACTTGCAATGGAGTCTGAGTATCATTGGGATTTCGTCTTGACTAGTGATTTATCGCGAGCACGCGAGACTGGCGAAATCATTGCAAATAAGCTGAACATCCCCCTGTATGAGCCCGATCCGCGGTTGAGAGAGCGAGCCTTTGGTGAAGCTGAAGGATTAACTGCTCAAGAGAGGGAAGAGCGTTGGGGTAAGGAATGGGAAGCGCTAGATCTTGGACAGGAAAAGGATGAGGATATCCGTCTGAGAGGACTGGCTTTTCTAAATGATATTGGTGAGCGATTTGGTGATCGTAATGTATTGGTTGTATCGCACGGTGCGCTGCTTGCTCAATTATATATTGCGTTGTATGAGGAAAAATGTACGGAACGGATCGGCAATCTGTCGCTGACGGTCTTAGAGAAGGAAGAGAAAAACTGGGGTATGCGTCTATACAACTGTACACGTCATCTCGAAGAAATACTCGAAGATTCAAAGTAATCCAGCATAGTCTGGGTTACTTTTTTTACTTTTACGGAATAAATGCTGCAAAAAATCCCATAATGGTAGTAAAACGGCGAGGCGGTATGATATGAATTTGGCGGATATGCTCACTTTTGCCGACATCGGACAGCTTAGCAGAATAGCGAGCCACTACCAATGTGACTGCAATGGAAACTCCAAGCATGAATTAATTCAATCGATCCTGCAGAAGATCGGGCGTAGAGAATTTATTGAGCATCATGTTGCAGGGATGAGCTTGGAAGATTTGCGGTTTCTGAATATGCTGCTCTTTGACGGGCGTGGGCAGTTCAGTCTTGAAGAGCTTATCGCTTGTGCTCAGCAGTCGCGTTTTACGGAAGACGCCAGAGAAAAGGAGACTCCCAGAGACATCATCTCCAGATTCAGGAAGCAGGGATGGCTGTTTCAGGGAAGAACCCATAACACCAGATACTTATTTGAAGTTCCGGATGATTTGAAACGCAGGTTCAGAGAAGCGCTGGAGCAGAAATTCAATTCAGAAATGATTAAGGCGCCAGGTGAGCCTGTCATGTATAGGGAAGAGCCTGAGCTGCTTGCAAGTGATCTGTTACTGCTGCTGCAATATGTACAGCATCATGATATTCCTCTGAACAATGAAGGGGTGATGTATCGTCGCAATCAATTACAGATCATGGAGAAGCTTCATGTATCCGAAACGCTTGTAGGGAAGGGCTGGAGATTTGGTTATGGCAGACGGTTCAAGGATTATCCCAACAGGCTGGCACTCCTATACGACTATGCTTATCACAAAGGGTTAATAACTGAGAACCGGGATAAACTGATTTTATCCTCTGCGGGTGAAAACTATTTATTTGAAGAAAAACGAGAAAATATGCTTCATTTTGTCAGCTTTTGGATGAGGCTGTATAAAGTCCCTATTCCCAACCTGCTTTCTTTAGTTTATTGGAGCCAACGCTGCTGTAGAGATTGGGTCACAGTAAGCTCGCTTTACAGTAGGATGGAGCCTCTCGTTAGGCCCTTCTATTACGATACCCCTACATCCATATTTGAAGAACGAATATTAAGAATGCTGCTGCATTTAGGGATGATAAGGATTGGGGAGGATGAGGAAGGAGAGAGGTACGTTCAGTCGACCCCATTTGGTACTTCAGCGGTTCAGCTTCTGTTTAAAGGCTGAAATAACATGGAGTAAGCTGCACCGCGGCTTATTGACAACACGCAGACGTATTGTTACAATCACACCCAATTCATGGTATGGGAGAGTGGTCAATGTGCTGCTTGGATATAAGGGGAAGCTGCCAATTGTGGATTCAACAGTGTTTGTAGCAGAAGGCGCTAAAATAATCGGTGACGTAACGATTGGTTCAGAATCCTCCGTTTGGTATAATGCCGTGCTTCGCGGAGATTTGGCTCAAATCGTTATCGGTAGACGCTGCAATATTCAGGACGGTGTAATTGGTCATGTGAACAGTGATCAACCGCTTGTAGTGATGGATGATGTTTCGGTAGGACACGGCGCTATCATACACGGATGTACGATAGGCAAAGGTACATTAATCGGTATGGGGGCTATTGTCTTAAACGGAGCAGAGATTGGTGAATATGCTTTAGTAGGAGCAGGTTCACTCATTACAGAAAATGCAAAAATTCCACCCTATACTCTTTGTCTAGGTTCTCCGGCCAGAGTAGTACGCGAACTGACAGAGAACGATCTGCTGCGAATGAAACGGACAACAGACGGCTATGTGGTGAAAGGACAAGAATATAGGATCTCTTGAACATTGGTTTGGAGGTGCATCCTATGGATCAAATGAAGGTTACTTATGAAGCAATGCTCAGTTTGGCTGCGGAAATGGTGTGGGACGAGGCGCTGCGCAAGCATAGGTCGGAGCAAATTTACAGTGAGATTGATGCAGCTCTTGCAAAGGGTGATGAAGTGGCCTTCCGACTTCTGACGGATGAACTGAGAGCTTTGAAAAAATAAAGAAATGCCTCTGCGGCATTTCTTTTTTTGGTATTAATCAAATTTACGGATAGCAGGAACGATCAACACAGAAACAATAGCAGCGATGCCCAAGCCTGCAAAAATCATCATCGTAGCAGTGCCGCCAATAATATCGGCTAACCACCCGATAGCAACATATCCAAGGGGAAGCAGAGCAAAGGAGCCCAGCATGTCCAGGCTGGCAACCCTCCCGAAGGCTTCCTGGGGAACCAGCTCCTGAAGGCTTGTTTCCCATATTAGCCCAAATACCATCAGTCCAAAGCCTTCAAGTGCAAAGAGTGAGCATAGACCTATTGCTGAGGTCGTAAAGGACATGAATAAGAGAGCTAGCCCGCTAAGTAATGCCCCTCCGTAGGCTAGCAGACCTCGATGGCGCCAACGACTTCTCATTCCGAATAATAAGCCGGCCAGAATAGCCCCCGCGCCGGAGCAGGTGATTGCAATTCCATAAACGTAAGACTCCAGCTGTAAATGTACCTTAAATAACCAGGGTATCAATACGACCGTAAGACCACCGTAGCAAATATTGACGAAGGAAAAAGCAACGATCGTGATCCATAGCCAAGGATTGCCTTTAAGCACCTGCAATCCTTCGACAAAATCTGATTTAAGATTACTTCGTGCATGATGGTTCCCTTCAGGCTGTTCATGTCTTGTTTTCTTATGAAATGGAACTAGCTTGCGCAGGAAGAACAGACAGCCAAAAGAAGCAATGTAACTCAAAGCATCAAGCGTAATACCCCATCCAGCGGATAAAAAGGTTACCAAAACACCACCTAAAGACGGACCAATCAATCTAACGGCCTGATTGCTTATTTGCGTCAACGCGTTGGCTGAATTTCGGATTTCCGGTGTGAATACGCTAGCTCTCGTAGCGGAATATGCCGGCTGGAAAAGTCCATCCATCGCACCGTATATAGCAACAAGAATAAAGAGCAATTGTATGGTCAGGCTGTCCATGAAAAGTAAAGCAGCTACCCCGCCCATTACGATAAAACGAATAACATCCGTAAACAGCATAATATGGGTTCGATTGTAACGATCAACGATCCAGCCGGAGATCGGAAGCATAATGACATTTGGCAGCATGTAGGCAGCCATCACGAAGCCCATCGTTTTTGTAGAGCCTGTTAAAGTATAGACAACGACAGGCAAAATAATCATCGTTATACTACTGCCGAGGAATGAGATTAATTGCCCCAGCCATAAGTAAGGAAAAGCCTTGGATTCCCGAAACGGCGCAGTAAACTGAGCCAGTAATTTCGGTTTAGGCGTTATATGTGATGATTCAATTTCCATGGTGCACCTCTTCATTATAGTGCTTGTAGTTAACGTCTATTGTCCAGGGTCCTCATCAATTACTTGACCTACATGGAACGTAACGCCGTACTCCAAGGCATTAGTATTTGTATTCATCGCTTCCCATTTATCAAAAAGAGCCTCAAAGTCTCGTTTAAATTGCTCTAGCTGATCCTCAGACAGCAGTAGCCGGGTAGAAATGTCGAATGATGGCGTATCTTGTATATACACCCATTGGGGGAGCTCCGGCTGCTTAAATGCTGTGCTTTTGGATCGATAGTATTTTTCAGTGGCCCCTCCGACAGCTTGTGTCTTTACAAGCTCCAGTAGTCCGCCATCATACAATTTTTGAATATGGTAGTGTATGTTCCCTGGCGTTTTGTTCAGCAGATCGGCAACCTGCTTTGAGGTACGAGGCGTTTCAGAAAGTGTGTTCAAAATTTTAATTCGAAGAGCACTTTCAAGCAATTTGGCTTGTTCTCTGGTAATCTGCATTTTGTCCATTTAGCCTTCTCCTGTCCGCAGTATTCTGGATTATAGATCGATCTGGATTACAGATTGATTATAGGTAGTGGTCAGGATGATGTCAATATATCTTTTAAACCGGTCACGCGCTGTATATAATGGGGTAGATAATTAGGAAGGGGATGTTTATCTCTTATGAAGTTTAGTGAAATCGATCAGCAATCCTGGGGAGAGCTGCAGCCTTACTTGGACACCTGTCTGGTTCCTGTAACCGGATTAACCGGACTGGAGCAGCCGTATGAAGTGGTAATAGCTTTGGAAAAGCTTAGAGATATGATGGCTCTGGTGGAAATTCCATTTAAGGGAAGAATAGTAACTTATCCTTCCTTTCAGTATGGAAGAGAAGAAATTTCTGATTACATAAATGAAATATGTCACAATGTCAAGCGGTCAGGGTTTACCTATGTAATTGTTATTTCGGCAGATGTTGAGCTTGCTGGAGAGCGCTTGAATGGTGCTGACTTAATCCTCGATTCCGGCGTCTTTACTGGGTTTTCTGAGGATAGTAAAGGACGTGCAGTGCATGAGAAAATCGAAGGAATGTGGAGGGAAGGTCACATTATTTGATTGTGTCAAATTATCGACAATTACGAAGTAAAAATGTGCAAATCGTGGAAAAGATGTGACAAATTCTTGACGCTCTCAACCCTCTAATATATTATTAATATGTCTTAAGCATGAATGTGATTAATGTTATTGAAATGGAGAAAGAATGGTTGGCAAAGGGGGTTGAAGACTGTATGA
>RCUU01001251.1_pt1 | contig 12417 bp, 13 predicted proteins | sample 2166211 | NCBI WGS metagenome assembly RCUU01 (sample SAMN09932620, study PRJNA488358) | compost metagenome | feature: garden; material: soil; isolation source: compost soil in phenylacetic acid-enriched culture | place: Germany: Experimental Botanical Garden Goettingen | collected 2016-01-27
GCATTACTTCGCATTACTTCGCATTACTTCGCATTACTTCGCATTACTTCGCATTCCCTCTCGTTCCCTCTCGCTCCTTCACATCCCTCCGTATCCCTACATTTCCCTCACGCCTCTATTTCCCGCGCTCTCGCTTCAGCCTACCAGCCAATAGCCGCGCCATCGCAGCGCGGGTCCGTGCCTCCGCTGCGGTAACCGTCAGCATTGATCGAAATCGCGTGGGCATGGCCCACGACTCCAGCATAGTCCCCCACGGAGCGCACCAGATGTCCGGCTTCGGATAGCTTGGCCAGCACCTCAGGTGCGACCCTGCTCTCCACCTTCAGCTCCTGGGTGGGCTCGCCCCAGGTTCTGCCCCATACAAAACGCGGGGCGCCCACCGCCGCCTGCGGGTCCATCCCGTAATGCAGCATCCGGGTCAACAGCAGACTCTGAGTCTGCGGCTGGCCTTCACCGCCCTGCGTGCCGTAGAGATAGACCGGCTTGCCGTCACGGCAGGCCATCGCCGGCATCAGCGTATGGAACGTGCGCTTGTTAGGCTCCAGCGTATTGATATGCCGGGGGTCGAGCGAGAAGAAGGAGCCCCGGTTCTGCAGCAGAATCCCTGTATTCCCGGCCACAACTCCCGAGCCGAATTCAAAATACAGGCTTTGAATGAAGGAAACCGCGTTGCCTTCCTCATCCACAACCGCCGCATAAGCGGTGTCCCGGCCCACCGGCTCACTGCCAAGCGGAGCTGCCTTCGTAAGTGAAAGCGATGCGGCCAGGAGCGTAGCATACTTTTTATCCAGCAGCTGCTTCAGCGGAATCTGGCTGAATGCCGGATCAGTAAGCACCCGGTCGCGGTCGCGGAAGCTCAGCTTCAGGGCCTCCACCAGCAGGTGATAATATTCATAAGAGCCATGCGCGATATCTTCAAAATTGTAGCGTTCCAGGATATTCAGCGTCATCAGCGCGGTGAAGCCCTGCGAGTTCGGCGGGACCTGATAAACTGCGTGACCGTGATAGTCCGTAGATACCGGCTCGTCCCAGTTCCCCTGGTGTCCGGCAAAATCCTCCCGGGTGAGATACCCGCCGGCAGCCTGCATATAATGACTTATATCCTCAGCGATCTGCCCTTTATAAAAAGCATCCCGGCCTCCCTTGGCCAGGATCCGCAGCGATGCGGCCAGCTGCTTCTGCACAAACCTGCTCCCGGCGGCCGGAACCGCACCGCCGGGAAGATAGACCGCCGCCGCTTCCGGGGACAGCGCCGCTCCTGCAAGCACGCTGTTGCCGTACTGGTCCGGCGACAGCGGAAACCCGCCGGCGGCATAGCCGATCGCCGGCTCCAGCACCTCCCCCAGGGTCAGGCGTCCATACTCGCGCTGGACGGCTGACCAGCTGTCCGCCATTCCGGGTACCGTTATGGCACTGCGCACACCCCGTCTCGGAATCGCATCCTCGCCGGCGTAGCAGTCACGGCGGACGCCGTAGCCGGAACGTCCGCTGCCGTTGTAAGCCCGGACGCGCCCTTCGCCGGCGCTGTAGGTGAGCCAAAAGGCATCGCCGCCCAGGCCCGTCATATGCGGATAGACCACGGCGAGCGTGGCGCTGACCGCTACCGCCGCATCAAAAGCATTGCCGCCCTTTTGCAGAATCCGCGCTCCGGCGGCGGATGCCAAATAATGCGGGCTGACCACCATTGTTTTTGTGCCGATTACAGGACCTGTCGTCATGTTGCCCATCTCCCATTCCTGTCGCTCAAGTTAGTGTCATTTAACAGTACCGCAAAAACCTTTGTCAATCGGGAGCAAAGAAAACGCACGCGGGCCTCCTGTTTTTTGTGAGCCATGCACAAAGTTTTGCAGAACCGCATTCCGGGAAGTAGCTGCACACCGTTGAATTGTATAGAATAGGCTCCACAACCAGACTACCGGTTCAAGAAGTGGGGGGATCACATGAACAGCAAAGACAACCCTTATCTGCAAATCGCCGTCGCCATGAGCAGAACGGGCATCCTCGGTTACGGTGGAGGCCCCTCTGTGATTCCTTTAATCCGCCATGATGCCGTAACCCGTTACGCCTGGCTGACGGATGACGAATTTGGAGAAACACTGGCTATTGCGAATGCGCTTCCGGGTCCCATCGCCACCAAGATGGCCGCCTATCTGGGCTACAAGCTGAAGGGTGTCCGGGGCGCAATCGTTTCCGTGCTGGCACACATCCTTCCGAGCGGCATCGCCATGATCGCTTTGCTCTCTGCAGTCAATTATCTGAGCGGTTCCAAGGCAGTGGCCGGAATGATTGCCGCTGTCTCTCCTGTAATTGCCGTAATGCTGGGACTCATGGCATACGAATTTGCCCAAAAAGCCTTTAAGGGCCTCGGCAAGTGGATCGGTTCCGCCTTTTTGCTGCTCGCCCTGGTGCTGCTTGAAGTCCTGCATATCCATCCGGCCATCGTTATCGTGCTGTACCTCGGTTATGGGACGGTCCACTACCGGATACTTGCGAAGAAACAAAAGGGAGGGACCGCCTAAATGGAATGGCTGAAACTGCTTTACGGATTTTTTATGGCCAATCTGCTTGGGTACGGAGGCGGACCCTCTTCCATCCCGCTAATGTATGAGGAAATCGTGCCGCATTACGGCTGGCTGACCGATGAGGAATTCTCAAATATGCTGGCGCTGGGCAATGCGCTGCCCGGTCCGATAGCTACCAAAATCGCCGTTTTCGTCGGCTATGATGTCTATGGCTGGCTGGGGCTGGCCGCGGCGCTGCTCGCAACTGTGCTTCCTTCCGCGGCGGCACTCATCATCCTGCTCGGCATCATGCAAAAATACAAGCAGTCGCCTGTAGTAAAAGGCATGACCCTGCTTGTACAGCCTGTAATTGCCATTATGATGATTGTGCTTACTTTGAAAATGGCCAAGGGCCCCGCCGAATCCATAGGCATCTGGCAGACGCTGATCATTGCCGCAATTGCTTTTTGGGCTATACAGAAGCTTAAGCTGCATCCCGCACTGGTTATTCTGGCCGCATTTGCCTATGGCGGGCTGGTGCTCCGTTATACAATCTAGCTGTAGCCGGTCACCACGCACGTTATTTTAAAATATACTGGGACAGTACGGCCTGCACCTCGTAGATATTGACGGATTTGTTGAAGGCTTTCTTCAGCGGCAGCGCGTTTCCCGAGACATAAAGGCACAGCTCCGCATCCAGATCAAAGTGTCCTGCCGTCTCCACCGAATAATGCGTGATGCTTTTGTAAGGAATGGAGTGATACTCCGTTTTTTTGCCGGTTACCCCCTGCTTGTCAACAAGAATCAGCCGTTTATCCGTAAAAATGAACATATCCCGGACCAGCTTATAAGCCCGCTCGATTTTTTCCTGCGGTGCAAGAATCTGTGCGTATTCCCGCTGAACGTCCGGCAGTGCGACCTGGGTGGCATTACCCAGCAATCCGTTAAACATTGCCATCGCCTAGCCCCCTTTTCTTTATTGGATTTGGCAAAAGCTCCTCTGCCATATACTCATACTACTTGCACATTCCATCCGATATGCACAGGCGCTGCACTTTTTCTCTTGCATATTCAGCTGTTATTGGTTAAACTAAGTCTAAATTTGGATGAAGGAGGTGTAGGAGGAATGGATCACAATCGGACCAATAGTGTTAGCAGCCGGCTGATTAATATTATGGCTGGCATCGTTCATGTAAAAGCCGACAACGGGAGAAGTCTGTCCATTTACATGAATTCAATAACACTACAACATTGTGAAATGCCTTTCCTGCCTACGCTTCAACGGACGCTTTAAGACCGGAGAAACATCAAGGGCCGCGGGGAAATTTCCCTGTGGCCTTTTTGTTTTTCAGAATTGAACGTCAGCGGCGACAGGGCATTCTTATAAAAGGAGAATACCTATGATTATCTCATGCCAAAATGTTCAAAAATACCACGGTGCCCAGCTCGTGCTGAGCGACATTACCTTCGATATCCGCCAAGGTGAAAAAATCGGCCTGATCGGCCGCAACGGCTGCGGCAAAACCACCCTTTTCCATCTGCTGAATGGGGAGGAACGTCCTGATCAGGGCCAACTCTCTATCCGCAAAGGCAGCGTCGTTGGTCTGCTGGCCCAAATTCAGGAAGTGAACGATGAGGAGACCGTCTATGCAGTCCTGCAGCGAAGCTTTGCTGAACCCCTGCAGTGGCAGGCACGCCTAAGGGAGCTGGAGCTGGAAATGTCGGTATCGGACGCTGGCGCAGACGAGTTGAGCTGGAACCGTCTGCTTAAGGAATATGGCAATCTTCAGGAGAAATTCGAAACGGCTGGAGGCTACGGGATTGAATCCTCTATCCAGCGTGTAGCCGCAGGCCTGGGCATCGGAACCGGGCAGTATGACCGCCGGTTCTCTTCCCTGTCCGGCGGTGAGAAAACCAAAGTCGGCCTGGCCGAGCTGCTGCTGCGCCGTCCCGATATTCTGCTGCTGGATGAGCCGACGAACCATCTCGATATGGAAGCCATCGAATGGCTGGAGCAGTTCCTGCAGGAGTACGACGGAACAGTGGTGGCGATCTCCCATGACCGTTACTTCCTCGATGCCGTAGTGAAGAAAGTGATTGAGATCGAAGACGGCGAAGCCTTCACGTTCCATACCAACTACAGCGGCTATCAAGTGGAGAAGGAAGCCAGGCTGCTGCGGCAGTTTGCCGATTACCAGGAGCAGCAGAAGAGGATCAAGCAAATGCAGGAGAGCATCAAACGGCTGATCGAATGGGGCAACCGGTCCAATCCGCCGAACCCCTCCTTCCACCGCCGGGCGGCTTCAATGCAGAAGGCGCTCGACCGGATGGTGAAGGTCAAACGTCCGGTCCTGGAGCGCAAAGCGATGGATCTGCAGCTGCAGCAGGAGGATCGTACCGGCAACCAGGCCGTCATTCTTGACCGGATTAGCAAAAGCTATGGAGACCGTACCCTCTTCGCCGGGGCTAGTGAAGTTCTGCGGTATGGAGAAACCACCGCACTGATTGGCGGCAATGGCGCGGGCAAAAGCACACTGCTGCGGATCATTCTGGGCCAGGAGCTGCCGGACGGGGGAAGCTGCATACTCGCCTCCCGGGCAGTTGTAGGCTATCTGGCTCAGGAGGCCGTTCCCGAGGATGGAACGCTGTCCGTGCTGCGGTACTTCCGTGAGGAAGCGGGCCTGGAGGAGGGCGAAGCCCGGGGACAGCTGGCACGGTTTCTCTTTTACGGAAGCGATGTGTTCAAGAGTATTGCGAACCTCTCCGGAGGAGAATGGACCCGGCTGCGGTTCGCCGTACTGATGCACCGCCGCCCGAATCTGCTGATTCTCGATGAACCGACCAACCATCTGGACATCGATTCACGCGAGGCACTGGAAGAAGCGCTGGAGGAATACCCCGGCACCGTGCTGGCGGTATCCCATGACCGTTATTTCATCAACCGCTGCTTCGGAAAGCTCTGGTCTATTGCCGAAGGAAGATTCACCTCTTTCTCCGGAAACTATGAGTATTACAAGGAAAAACAGGCCGAGAAGGCCGCCGCCGGGCTTTCTTCGAATAACAGCAGTCCATCTGGCGGCAAGGCTGTTGTTTCAGAGACAAGGCGTGTGGACAGTGGCGAAGCTAGACGCGGTGCCTCCATGTCTCCTCCATCAACCGGCAAGTCCCGCCCCCAAGGCTATTGGGAGGAGAAAATCGCCGCAGCCGAGGCGCAGCTTGGCTCCATCGACGCTGAAATGCTCGATCCGCTGATTTCCAGCGATTCGGTTAGACTCGCGGAGCTGCAGCTTACCCGGGACGCCGCGCAGGAGAAGCTGGATGAACTGTATGCCAGCTGGATGAGTGAAACAGACCAATAAACACTTAAGGGACGGATGAATCATAGCGGTATCATCATGAAGCCTATTTCACAAGAGAAATGAAGGCTTATGAAATGGCCTTTGATCCGGGCATGCGGGTGGTCTGTGAAAACTTTGAGCTGGTATACTGCAAATAATCAGAGATGCGCATTCAAAAAGGCTGCTTCTTCATCACGAAGAGGCAGCCTTCATTGTATAGTTGCATGTAGTGGAAGTTGTAGCTCTGCGGTTAATTCTAGTGCCAGAAGCCCATAACCCAGCCAATAACCGAAATCCATAAGGGAATACTGATGAGGATGCCCCATACCAGTCCAGTGGCAATGTTGCCTTCTGCAGGACGTGTCATGCCCTCCTGCTTAAGCGGAAGTCTTAACTCTTCTTGTTCCATGCGATCCCCTCCTAAAATAACTATCGACAGAGCAGAGGAAAAAATGTAGACCGCCTGGCCCAAAAAGTTAAATTTTCGGCGATTGTTTAGATATAAAGGCTCAGCGGCTTCAGCCTGAAAAGGCTTACATATTTATTATTAACCAGTATTTGTCTCATTTAAAACTTATAAGTTATCTTAGTTATACAGCATATGCAAAGACCTAGTCCAAAATGACCGGCTTTTCCGGATTCCGCAAATATTCGAACATCGTCCGCAGCTGCTCCCTTGTGTTCCGCTCTTCCGACAGCTCCGGCAGTTCATCCTCGGCAAAAAAAGCCACCCCGTTCGTCTCTACGCCTTCTGTAGCAATGCCGCCGGTAATCCGGCATAAGATGAATATTTTGTAGACGTGATACGGCTCCGGCGGATGATGGTGGAACTTCTTGTCCAACACAGCCAGCAGACGTACCGCCTCCGCCTGAAAGCCCGATTCCTCGGCAATCTCCTTAACCGCTACTTCCCTTGGAGACAGTCCGATATCGGCCCAGCCTCCCGGGAGCGCCCAACAGCCATCCAGCTTTTCACGGACCAGCAGAATCTTCTCTTCACGGAAAATCACACCGTGAACATCTACCTTCGGAGTAGTGTAGCCCTCCTCACCCGCAAAGGCAAGTCTGATCTTCTCCTTGCTCTCAAAGGTATAGTTCGCCAGAATATCCACACTGAGCTCCCGCAGCGCCTGATAACGTTCAATATTATATACGTCCTTGGCGTATGTAAGCCCCGTCTGGGCAATCGCTTGAATTTCCTTGGCCCAGGTTAACCACTTCTGTTCCATAGCTGCACCGTCTTCCATTAGTATTGACATGCAAAGACCTGTTTACTCACAAAGCATCAAATGGCGGGAGAACGCGCCTTTCTTCGCTACGCAGCGGTCAATAATGGTAAAACCGGCTTCCGCAATCATCTCGTCCACCGCTTCAATCGCTACAATGACGGCCCGGTCAGCGATGCGGCGGGTATGGACCAGAATCGCCTGCTGCTCCTCAGGCGTAATCCGCGAATACAAGTTGTAGGGCATGTCCACTATAGCGACATCATAATGCTCCTGAATATCTGCGATATCGCCCAGCGTCACAATGCTGTTGAATCCGAAGTGGGCAATATTCGTGCGCGCACCGGCGGCAATTTGCGGATTAATGTCCCGGCCGACGATATCAATGCCCATGGATAATGCCTCTACCATTACTGTGCCTATGCCGCAGCAGGGATCTATCGCTCTCACACCTGCAGGATGTGGAACCGCCATGTTGACCGCTGCCCGCGCTACACGCGTGCTCAGGGCAATCGAGTAGCTGCGCGGTTTGTTCATCTGGCGGAACCAGGTCGCCTTATTCTTGTGATACACGCCGAAGTGCCAGCGGCCACCCAGGGTTACAATGCCGTACACCCGCTCCGGATGGTTCACATCCGCTTCTCCCTCGATGCGCATGCCGATTTCCCGTTCGATCGCTCTGCGTTCATCATACTCTATTTTTTCTTCCGGCGACAAATCGTTCGTCTTCACAAAAATCACCTTGAACGTCTGCCCTTCCACCTCTACCTGCTCGGTCTGCTTGTAGATATCCTCCAGGCTGTCCCCGGAGTACATGACGTCAATCCGTTCCTTGATAAACGGGCTGCGGCTGACCTCGACTTCAACCCCGCTCGCAAAAATCGCTGCCGGAATTTCCCGGCCGAACAGACAGCGCAGCTCCATTCCGCACAGGGATTCTTCGTCCTCCGTGCAGGCGTAGGTATATATATACAATGGCTGTACCTTGTTATTTTGCATTTGTGCTTCGGGGTTATGGCTTATATTTGAATTCGCTGACACTTCTTTCCGCTCCTGTCGCTCCCGCTTGATGCGGAGATTCTGTCCTATTCTTCAGCTGAAGCACCTGTCAGATCTGCCGCTTCATGTTCGCGGTCATAACCGCTGCGTGCTTTGGCAATATCTCCACGATTTCCGTTTACCCACTCCACCAGAGCAGTCAGCGGCAACAGCAGGGATTTCCCAAGCTCCGTAAGCCCGTATTCAACGGTTAAGGGCACCGTGGGTGTCGCTTTGCGCCAGACCAGCCCATCCCGCTCCAAATAGCGGAGTGTCTGTGTCAGCATGCGCTGGGAGATGCCGCCGGACCGCCGCTGCAGCTCTTTGAACCGCAAGGGCTCCACACCCAGATTAACAATAATCAGCACACTCCATTTATCTCCTACCCGGTCGAGAATCTGCCGTGTGATGGTGCAGTCCTCCAGCATCGGCAGATGCCGGATCTGTTCCAGCCGATGAGTCATTGTCTTGTCCAAGGCGCGGTTACCTCCATGTAACTTAAGCAATTGACACTCCACACGGCTAAAGCCGTGAGATTCTTAGCTAGTTCGTGCGTCCGCAGTCCATTTCTGGTTTGGACAACTGCTAAGTTCGGGGCTGTGCCATCAGCCCATCCTAAGACAGTGCATATAGCATCTTAGGCTGATAGACTGTTACCATCTATCACAGGTTGGCACATAATATTGATGGCTCCAACTCTGTCGCGGTGTGCGTGGAAACCGCATAAACACTGATACGTTCGGTCAGTGGCTTTGCTCCGTTTCCCGCAGATCGGGCATGTTTGTGAAGTGTATGCAGGGTTCACTTCTACAACCTGAATACCCGCCAGTGCCGCTTTGTATGCGATAAACATCTGCAATTGATAGAATGACCAGTTATGCAGGTTTTTAGCGTTTTTACGACTTGTTCTTGTCGTCTGGCGAATGTTCGTTAATTTTTCGATCTTGATGATCGATACTTGTTCTTCAATCGCCATGTTCACGATCTTTCGACTGATTTTGTGGTTTTGGTCTTTCATGTAGCGATGTTCTTTGTTTTCCTGTTTACGGATAGCAGATAACTTTTTGAGCTTACCCATCTTTCTTCTACGCTCTTTATATTTGCGACGAATGTACTTGTTTTGTCTGCCGTTGCCGACAAACTTGGTTTTACCTGTTGATGTGGCAACGACAGCGGGAACTTTCAAGCCTAAGTCAATCCCCATCACCCTGCCGCCAGTCACTCGCTCTGCCCGGATTTCAATGGATACTTGAACGTACCACTTGCCCGACCTTTCGACAACTTTGAGTAGCCCAAGCTTTCCGCTGGATAGAAGGCTTTGCTCTCGTTCTGTTATACGAGCAGAGACCCTGAGCCGCTGTACTTTTCCGTCCACCATAACAGGAAATGAGACGGTATTGTCGCCGATGGAATAGTTCTGGTTATTTACGTAGTAGGCCCTACGTTTAAGCAGCGGGCGTTTTTCTTTCTTTTTCATTTTTCGATAAATGCTTCGCGCATCTCGAATGACTTGATTTTTTACTGCTGATGGCAAGCTCGCTTCAACATCTTTAGATGTTAGCTTTGGAAATGATCCGAAGATTTCTGCTTGCTTGGTTAACTGATTGACCGTTTCGATATATTCTCTTCCTAGCTCTCTCAATACGTCGGGGTTTTCTAAGAATATACGAATTTGAACGGTTACCGTTTGCATGTTTTCACCCCCTTGTCTTTTGTTCTTCGACATAACGTTTGACGGTTTCACTAGAAACGTTCCCTGCCGTGCTAACCAAGTATGAACGTGTCCATAAGCTTGGCAAGTGATTCAAGTGTTTGAACTCTTGCCTTAAGCACCGTGAAGTCGCTCCTTTCAATTTTGCCATAATATCGGCTGGGGAATCGGTCGGAAGCACATTCAAAAATAGATGTACATGATCGGGCATGACTTCCATTGCAACAATGAGCCAATGGTTTTCTGTGCAGAGTTGCAACACAAGCTCTTTAAATCGGGCTTCTACTTGTTTGACTAATACCTTTCTTCGATATCGTGGACAAAACACAAAATGGTAGTTGATTAAAGATACAGTTGTTGCTGTTTTTCTATACTCGTGTCCCATATAATCATGGTATCAGTTAAACTAGATAACTGCAACAAAAAGCGGCAATTATCCGCCGACCCCCGCTTCTGCGGTAACGGAAGAAATCGCAGTTGACGCTTTTCAGGCACTCGTTGTGGGAGCGATTCGCAGTGTAGACCAGGTGTTGCCGGCCATGCTGGAGAGAAGAAGCGGTGCGATTCTGTTCACAACCGGACTGTCGTCCATTTATCCAATACCGGTGATGGGCAATATGGGAATCGCGCTTAGCGGTCTCCGCAACTATGCTCACAATCTGCACACCGATCTGGCTCCAAAAGGAATCTATGTGGCTCACCTGGCCATTGGCGCATTCATCAAACCGGGCACCGCCTCCGATCCGGGACTTATTGCCGATGCCTGGTATGACTTGTACACGAGCAAGACTCAAGCGGAAGATACATTTCCACAGGGTGTAACTCCCGAAACCATCCTCTGGTAGGCTTTTACCGGTTGCGTTTTGATCCATCGTGGGTTCTCCAGTATAATGGAGGCATTACACTGCCAAAAAAAGACTGCGGCACATTGCCGTTATGCCATGCCGGCTGATTCAGCCGGTTTTTCGCAGCGATACTCCAAGGAGGTACATACCACTATGTCATACGAAAACTACTTTCAGACTGAACGTGAAGCTCAGCTGGCCGAACTGAAGCAATGGCTGGCCATCCCCAGCATTTCCGCTCTCTCTGCCCACAAGGAAGATGTATTGTCCGCAGCACACTGGCTGCTGGATACCCTGAAGCGCGCCGGGCTGGAGAACATTGAGCTCCATCCTACTGCAGGCCACCCGGTAATCTATGCTGATTATCTTCATGCACCCGGCAAGCCAACCATTCTGGTCTACGGCCACTATGATGTGCAGCCCGTCGATCCGCTTAACCTGTGGACGACTCCGCCATTTGAACCTGAAATCCGTGACGGCAAGCTGTACGCACGCGGAGCCACCGACGACAAAGGCCAGGTGTTCATGCACATCAAAGCCATTGAAGCCATCATCAAGCAGGAAGGCACACTGCCGGTCAATATCAAGCTGTGCATAGAAGGCGAAGAGGAAATAGGCAGCGTCCATTTGCCGTCTTTCCTGGAAGCCAGCAAGGACAAGCTCGCAGCAGATGCTGTACTGGTCTCGGATACTTCCCTGCTGGAACGCGGACGCCCAGCCATCTGCACCGGCCTTCGCGGGCTCTGCTCGCTTGAGGTCAGCGTGAGCACTGCATTAACAGATCTTCACTCCGGCTCCTATGGCGGCGGTGTGCCAAATGCGCTGCATGCCCTCGTCTCTTTGCTAAGCTCGCTTCATGATGACAAAGGCCGTGTGGCCGTTGAGGGCTTCTATGATGGCGTTCCCGAGCTAACCCCGCTGCTGCGTGAAGAATTTGCCAAGCAGGGTGTGGATGAAGACAAAATCAGAGCAGGTCTTGGTCTGGAGCAGCTGTATGGGGAAGAAGGCTTCAGCTTCGTAGAGCGTGTCGGTGCCCGGCCAACCCTCGAACTGAACGGTGTCTACGGCGGGTTCCAGGGTGAAGGCAGCAAGACCGTTATCCCTAAGGAAGCCCATGCCAAAATCACCTGCCGCCTGGTCGGCGATCAGGACCCTCAGCATATTCTGGATGTTATTGAGGCCCATCTGAAGGCCAACATTCAGCCAGGAGCCAAAGTCCAGGTGAAGCAGATGGAGAAAGCCCGCGCCTTCAACATCGACCCTTCAAATCCAATTCTGCAGACAGCGGCTGATGCCTATGGCAAAGTATACGGCACCCGCGCACTCTTCACCAAAGACGGCGGGTCCATCCCGATCATGGAAAGCTTCTCCCGCATTCTGAAAGCACCGGTAGTGCTGATGGGCTTTGGCCTGGATGACGAGAACCTGCATGCACCGGATGAGCATTTCAATCTGGAGAACTTCGATAAAGGCCTGCTGACCATCGTCGAGTTCCTCAAAACTGTCTAGAATCCCTATATAGTAAAAGCCAGGATCGCCGCATTTCGCGGAAATCCTGGCTTTTTTGCTGGCCGTCCTGATTTTGCTGGGGGCCTAGCTCCCTCTGCGAGTACTATACTTGCTCCCTTTGCGATCCTTCTGCGGGTGATGCGGACTGGAGATCCGTTATTGCGGTGGATCAGACAATTAAAAAAAACCCTTGTGCAACAAGGATTTTGAAGTTAAATTATGGAGCGGGTGATGGGAATCGAACCCACG
>RCUU01001252.1_pt1 | contig 12413 bp, 14 predicted proteins | sample 2166211 | NCBI WGS metagenome assembly RCUU01 (sample SAMN09932620, study PRJNA488358) | compost metagenome | feature: garden; material: soil; isolation source: compost soil in phenylacetic acid-enriched culture | place: Germany: Experimental Botanical Garden Goettingen | collected 2016-01-27
CCACAGTATAAAGTCCCGCGCCTTAACCCACACTAACCATGTCTTTCAAACCAGCTTAAGAGGGAGTGTTTCGAATGCGTGAAGGTATGATTCCCACCATTCTTGGAACTGTAGTTACCGCTTCAAGCGCAGCTTTTTTAGGCAGCCGGTATAAGATGGCCGCTACAGGTATTCTTGGATTTGGCCTCGCCCACATCGTGCTGGGAGCCATTGATCTGTTCGAGCACCGCTGAAAAAGGTTGAAAGATGCCGGCCCGTACTGGGCCGGTTCTTGTTTTATAGGGACCATTTTATCCCGGCGGGTGAATAGGAACGTTGGGGTGTACATGGCCCGGATTGTTGTACGATTTGCACGATTAGCTTCAATCTTTGTGTGCATAGAGAATAGTTCCCCTAGTCCTTAACAGCAAAAAGGCCCTCCCTGCCTCGGGTAGGACCTTCATCACATATCGTTCATTTCACCGCTACATAAAACAGCCGTCCGGCGCTGTCGTCGGCCTCCACCCATTCAAAATCGGCATAGACCTTCACCTCGCTGAAGCCCGCCTTCCGCAGCTCCTCTGCCATCCATTCCGGATCATAGGCCCGCTGGATATGCGTTTCTTCAAAACGGCGGTATAGGCCGCTCCCTCCATCCTCACGGGCGAAGATCGACAGATGATGCTCAATTTCCCGGCGCGGAACATCCATTTCACAGGTCCAGATATACGATACCGCAGGCTCGTCCAGCACAAACGGCTGCTCTTCCTCGTAACGGATGAGTGTATTCGGATGATGCACATCGAACAGGAAGGTGCCTCCGGTCTTAAGACCGGCATAGGTGCGTTCAAATACAGAGCGGACATCCTGCTCTTCCAGCACATAATTCAGGCAATCGCAAAAAGAAATGACCGAATCGACAGGCTCCGGCAGCTCCCATTCCTTCATGTTCTGCCGGACCCAGCGGACACTGCCCTCACGCAGAAAACGCCGTCCCTGCGGATGGCGCTCCATCTTCATCTGTGCCACGGAGAGCATATCCGAAGACAGGTCAATCCCTGTCATATGATAGCCTGAGGCGGCAAGCGGGATGGTAATGCTTCCGGTTCCACATCCCAGCTCCGCCACCGTCAGGGGTTTGCCGTATTTGCTCCACGCCGTCTCCGCAAAGGCCAGCCAATCCGGATACGGCATATCCGCCATCAGCTCATCGTACACATATGCAAATTTCCCATAGGAAGACACTGGCTTACACCGACTTTCTGTAAATCATTGATCGTTTTATTATTCAGAGGCTCCGTTATCCTTGGCATACCCCTGTTCCGCTCCATCCTCTTCCTTGCGGGCCAGATAGGTCCAGTTCTCCTTCTGGGTAACGAGGCCTTCCTTCATCAGCTTGCCGAGGGCACGCTTGAATGCCGACTTGCTGATGCCAAACCGCTGCTTGATAATCTCCGGGGGAGTGGCATCCGAATACGGCATTGCTCCGCCCGGACGTTCATTCAGGAAGTCCAGCAACGCTGCGGAGTCGACATCCCGGCCGACTTCCTTGCGCTGGGACATGGACAGATTCACCCGGCCGTCTTCACGGATATGGGAGACGCGGGCCTCGAATTCCTCGCCCAGCCGCAGCAGACGGCTCCGTTCGGAGGAATGGACCATCCCGATGATTCCGAAGCCCAGCACACCGCCGTCTACAAGCACAAAGGTGCCCATCTGCAGCGGCTTATACACTCTCGCTTTAACGGTCTGCCCCATCCAGGAAGCAGGCGCAGGAAGGGCAAGCGGTGCAAGCTCCTGCTCTCCGGCCAGCTTGGCGCGCAGGCGTCCCTGCTTGTCATGCTCCATGAGCACAAATACCTTGTCGCCTACCTGGGGACGCAGCTCTATCAGCTCCGGCAGCTCACGGATCGGCAGCAGCAGCTGGCGTCCGAGCCCCATCTCCAGGAAGCAGCCCAGACGGGGGTGAATGTCCGCCACTTCCAGCAGAGCCATCTCGCCCAAGGTCAGGAAGGGTTTCTTCATTGTGGCCGCCAGGCGGTCCTCCGTATCGAAGAAGATGAATACCTCCACCTTGTCTCCGATCTTAGGCTTGCTGCCTACGAGTTCCGTATAATGCAGCATGACATCCTGGTCACCCGCGCCCAGAAAGTAGCCGTAAGGGGATACCTCGCGCAGGACCTCCAGTGTAACCGTAGTTCCGGCAATCAGACTCATACAGTCTCCACAACCTTGGCATCGGACCACAGACGCTCAATATTGTAATATTCGCGCTCGTCGCGGTGGAAGACATGTACGATTACATCTCCAAGATCCATGAGGACCCAGCGGGCTGCATCCATGCCTTCAATGCCGCGGATCACCCCGCCCGCTTCATGGACAACCTTGCGGACTTCGGTTGCAATAGCCTGTACCTGCGTATCGGAATTCCCGTGGCAGATAACGAAATAGTCACTGATCGGCGACACGCTGCGCAGGTCAAGCGCAACTACATTCATTGCTTTTTTATCTTCAGCGGCCTTAAGGGCCAATTGCAAAAGCTTGCTTGATTCAACACTCATATTTTATCCTCCATTTTTCTTACTAGGTCATTGCGTGCCAATACAGTCAGCGGGAACACAATCCGGCGCTTCTCCAGTAGAAGACTGATCGTGGAGTCGAATCCGGCCACCAGTCCTTCTTCGAGGCTTGCCTTGGACAGCTTGCGGATATCCTCTACTCCCGGAAAATCCCGGCCCGGTTCAATATAATCTGCCAGACAGACGATCTTCTCCAGCAGCCCCATGTTCTCGCGCCCTGAGGTATGGAAACGGATGGCATCCAGCACCTCGGGATCGGTAACTCCATATTCCTCCTCGGCCACAAAAGCGCCTACTTCCGCATGCCACAGCTGCTTGTCATAGCTCAGCAGCTCGGTGGACAGCCCGTTCTCCTCAATGATCTCCTTCATTCGTTCGACCGGCCAGTATTTAGCCACATCATGCAGAATCGCCGCCGTTTCGGCACGGACGGGGTCTCCGCCGTAACGTTCTGCCAGCTTCACCGATGTCTCCATCACGCCCAGCGTGTGCTTCCAGCGTTTGTCGGGCATCTGTGCGGAGACCGCTTCAATCAGCGCTTCGCGGCTGAATGCCATACAATCCACTCCTTTGAACATAGTCGTATACAGCATCCGGCACCATATAGCGAATGGACTTGCCTTCGGCCGCCCTGGCTCTGAGCATCGTTGAGGAGATATCCACGAGCGGCATATCCGCCAGCAGCACCTTCTCAGCAATGAAGCCGGGGAGCGCCGCAAGATCCAGCGGAGTGCCCGGCCGTCCTACCCCAATAAAGGTCAGACGCCGTACGAGCTCTTCAATTCCGTGCCATTTCGGCAAATACTGGACCATGTCCGCTCCGACGATGAAAAAAAATTCATGCTGCGGGTATTGCTCCTGCAGCATGGTGATCGTCTCATAGGTGTAGGAAACGCCGCCTCTGGCCACTTCCAGGTCCAGAATCCCAAAAGCTGCGTGATCCCTGACGGCATCTGCAACCATAGCCAGCCGCTCCTCACCCGATGCGCCCGCCTCATGCTTATGCGGCGGAATGTGCGAGGGCATGAACCATACCTCTTCCAGCGCGTAGGACTCCCTGGCGGTCTCCGCTGCCATCATATGGCCGATATGAAGAGGATCAAAGGTCCCTCCCATTATTCCAACTCTCAAGAGGTTAACCTCCTCTTATTATCAGGGTAAACTGCACGCTCCCGCAAGCAGCGGGAGCCGTCTTTAGCGGGGCAGCTCAATGGTTTTGTTGTCACGTGATTCCTTGTACAGAATGATCGTCTTGCCGATGACCTGCACCAGTTCGGAACCTGACTGCTCCGCAAGTTCAGCACCGATTTCCTTCGGATCATCCGCATTGTTGTTCAGCACGCTGATCTTCATCAGCTCCCGCTTTTCAATCGCTTCTTCAATATGGCGGATCAGATGATCGTTGACGCCGCCTTTGCCTACTTGAAATACGGCATCCAGGTGATGCGCCAGCGAACGAAGATATCGTTTTTGTTTTCCAGTTAACATAAATGAACAAACTCCTTAATTAACAAATATTATTACCCTAATTGCAATGACTATATAAGCTGTACTGCTTCAGGCGCCGCTGCCGCCAAGACAGTCCAAAATGGTCTGCCGCATGATGTCGACCGGAGCACTTCGGCCAGTCCAGTACTCAAGCGCATAGGCTCCCTGATAGACGAACATGCCAAGGCCCCCGTGAATCCGGCAGCCCCGCTCCAGGCTCTCCGTGAGCAGCCTGGTCTGCAGCGGGTTATAGATCAGATCACTGACGATTATGCCTTCCCGGAGCAAAGCGGGTTCAATTGGCGCAGCGTCCATGTGGGGATACATCCCTACGGACGTGGTATTGATTACAATATCCATTTCGGCAATATGGGATCCAATCTCGTGCATTCCGATGCCGCTAACCGTACCTTTGGCCTGAAAGGCCTCTGCCAGCTGCTCCGACTTCTCTACGGTCCGGTTGGCAATCATCACTGCCGACGGATGCTCCAGCAGCAGCGCGGCAATAATTCCCCTTGCCGCACCTCCGGCCCCGATTACGAGAATCCGGGAGCCAGTCAAATCCGGCGCAGCTTCCGCTTTCAGCGAACGGACATATCCGATCCCGTCCGTATTGTATCCGGTCAGAACGCCATCGTCGTTAACCACCGTATTGACCGCTCCGACAGCCAGCGCGCTGTCGTCCAGCCTGTCCATATATTCCATCACCGCAACCTTATGCGGAATCGTTACGTTCACCCCGCGGAATCCCAGGGTACGGACTGCCTGAATGGCTTCACCCAGCTGGCCGGGTACTATATGCAGCGGCACATAGGCTCCTGTAATGCCAAGCGCCTTCAAGGCCGCCGTGTGCATCACCGGGGATTTGGAATGGGCGATGGGATCACCCATTACCCCCAGCAGTATATCCTTGTTCCAGTAATGGCCGTTTGCGCTTGTCACAGCTTATTCGCCCTCCTATAGTTCAGATCAGCGATGGGCGGGTCAGAACCTTGATGCCCCGCGGAACGTGAATGGCTACAACCGCTCCTCCTGTTCCGTTCACCTTGATCCAGCCCAGGCCGGAGATGAAGATATCCGTCTGGCTGTTCCGGCCGATGCGGAACTCATGACGCTGCCACTGCGGCAGCTTGTCCATGTCTGCGGTTCCCGGCGGAGACAGCAGCCCGCCGCGGTGCTCCTGATAGAGCGAATCCGCGCGTTCCAGCTTCGTGCGGTGAATCTTCAGCGTTCCGCTGATGTAGCAGGTGAAGGATTGACGGTCCCCCTTCACGAAATCAAAACGCCCCAGGCCGCCGAAGAACAGCGACTGTCCCTCGTTCAGCTGATATACAGCCGGTTTCAGCGGATTCTCGGGCATTACGGCTCCCAGATCCTTGCGTTCCACCAGTTCACTGTAGCGCCAAGGGTATACAATCCCGGGTGTGTCAATGATATAGTGGCCGTCATCCAGAGGAATCTTCACGGTATCCAGCGTTGTTCCCGGATAACGGGAGGTGGTCAGCTCCTGTTCCAGATCGCTGTAATCGGAGATCAGCCGGTTAATCAGCGTGGACTTGCCGACATTAGTTGCGCCCACAACATACACGTCCCGCTGGCCGCGCAGCTCGGACACCGCCTCCAGCAGACGGTCAAAGCCCTGGTTGCGCTTGGCGCTGCAGAGCACAATCTCCGCCGTCCGCAGGCCATGCTCCTTGCAGCGCTGCTGCATCCAGTTGCGCAGCTTGTTCCAGTTCGTCACCTTGGGCAGCAAATCGCTTTTATTGACCGCCAGAATGACAGGGTTGTTGCCCACAAACCGCTGCAGACCGGAAATCAGGCTGCCTTCAAAGTCAAAAAGATCGACAATATGAATGACAAGCGCATTCTTCTCGCCAACGCCGCTCAGCAGATGCAGGAACTCATCCTGATCTACGGATACGGAAGAAACTTCATTATAGTTCTTAATGCGGAAACAGCGCTGGCAAATCACGGGCTCCCGCTCAAATGCCACCCCCGGAATATAGCCCGGAAGATCCTTGTCCGTGACCTGCAGCTTGATCCCGCAGCCGCTGCATTTCTCAGGGTGCTTCGTTTCATTCATTGAATTCATTCAGGTTTATCCTCCTCGTGCCACAATCCTTGCTTGCGCAGCCGTGTCGTTGCAATTCTCTCCACCCTGCGGTTGAATCTTGTGCCGATTCCTTCATCCTTAACGGAGATCGGCAATACCAATACCGTATACAATCCCAGCCGGTTGCCGCCATATACATCGGTGAGCATCTGATCTCCGACCACGATCGTCTGCTCCGGCGTTAGCCCCATCTGCTTCATTGCTTTCAGGAATGGAGTATTGCTGGGCTTGCGGGCCTGATGCACGAACTCAATATTAAGCGGCGTGGCAAAGCGTGACACCCGGTCCATATTATTGTTCGACACGATTATGAGCTTGAAGCCAAGCTCCTTCACCTTTGCGAACCAGAGCAGGAGCTCGGGAGTCGCCAGAGGCGCTTTGGCGCCGACCAGCGTATTATCCAGATCCGTAATGATGCCACGGTAGCCCTGAGCATACAGCTTCTCAAGAGCAATATCGAATACCGTATTCACCCGGAGTTTGGGTACTAACCTTTCAAACAATACGTTCACCTCGATTTCTTACGAAAAACTATATCATACTCTCTGTGCTTGGCAAATGAATCTGCAGCGGCATTCTGCCCCTGGTTGCATCACTTGCCGGACTTGATGCTTTTACGCAGCCGCAAAGCTTCAGTATACACGCTGCGCCAGTCTTTGTCTTCAATAACCTCCGGGCTGTATTTTGCCCGTTCGAACATGCGGAGCAGTGCCGTGAGATTGCCGGAAGCCGCCGGGCGTTCATGGCTCCAGCGGTCCACGGATTCACGGAGCGTTTCATGTTCTTCCTTCAGCATGCCCTTCCTGCGGGCATACCTTACCCAGCGTGCGGTTTCCGCCTCAACTTTTTGAACCGGGGACAGCGGCTGGCCGTTGCGGAGCCGCTGCAGGAAGAAGCGCAGAGTGAAGCGGTGCTGCCAGAGCAGGAAGCCTGCCCACGCCAGGAGCACCACCGAAGCAGCCGCCACAATCCATAATCCCAGATGAAAGCCCTGCTCCTGTACTCCGTTATTCACTTCCGCCTGTTCCGGCTGTTTCTCCTCTTCTTCAGGTGCGGCTGTCGGTTCCGGAGCGGTTTCTTCGCTTTGTGTCAGCAGTGGAGCCGTGAACCCGGGAGTCGCCTCGACCGGAATCCAGCCGTATTCCCCAAAATAGATTTCCGCCCAGGAATGGGCATCTGCATTAGTAATCGTATAGTTATTGTTAACCAGAGCACCTCCCTGCTGAATGGCAAGGTTGTCCGGCAGCTGTGCCTGCTCGCCCGGCGCGTAACCCTTGACCCAGCGGGCCGGAATATCCAGTGAACGGGCCATGGTAACAAGAGCCGTGGAATAGTAGTCACAATAGCCTTCCATAATCTCGAATAGAAAACTTTCCACAAAGTCCTTGCTTTTACGCCGTGACAGATCAGGCTGATTGGTATAAGGAAAGGATTGCTGCAGATATTGCTGCAGGAGCGCTGTTTTCTCATAAGGAGTTTTCCCCTGAGCCGTAACCTTCTCCGCCAGCTCTTTGACCCGTTTCGGAAAGTTTCCGGGAAGCTGCAAATACTGCTGATCAATGTCAGCCCCGCCATACAGCTGCTCATAGGACTGCTTGTTCAGTTCCTGCACCGGAACAACCGGCACCTGTGAAGTCAGCACATATTCCCTCGGGTAAGCTCTGCTGTTCTCCACGGATTTCCACAGCAGCTCGCTGCCCTCGCTCCTCCAGAACAGACCACCGCTAGTATCCGCACCGTTGACAGAGTTCACCTTCGAAATAGAGAGGCCCCCGAACAGCACCGGATATGAATTGCCGCCCAGTATCTTAACCCTCTGCTCCAGCTCTCTTGTCTGGAGCTTGGAACGGGAAATCTGCTCCAGCGGCTGTCCGACCCCGCTCCCTTTCAGCTCTCCTCTGGCGAACGGGTCGTCGTCGCTCCAGCCGGACCCGGAATATACGCTGCGGGTCTCTCCGCGCATATAGGTGCGCAGGTCTGCTGTTACAGTCATCACCGGTGAATAATCGAAGTTGAAGCCTCCACCCAGATTATTGTCATCCGTACTGTACCCGGAGGTTGTGCTTCCCGTTGAAGCTGAACCGGTTCCGTCTCCTGCCGCCCCGGTAGTTCCGGAACCCAGGCTGCTAGCGCTGCCATTCCATTCCTGCCATGCGGTATACGGATCGGTCAGCGTCGGGCGCACTTCGGGCATATTCACGCCGGTAAGAATCACAAGGGAGAAGATAATGGCTACATTAACCGCGATTTTAAAAGGGTATTTCAGCAGATGGGTCCAGCCGCGCGGGTAATGCAGCTGGAAGCTTCTTAAATGCTGGGTGACCAGCCAGCCCATGCCGGCAAATACCGTCCAGGCCACCTCTTGCCAAAGAATTGAAGCAGTAAAGGAGTCCAACGCAGCAAACGCTGCGATATTCATCCCGGTAAACATCAGAATCTGCGACTTGGAGGATACCCACCAAGAGGCCAGCAGAAGCAGAGCAAGCGCCCCAAATGCAAACCAGATGTACGGTGCCATATGCGAAAAGATATCCGGCAGCCTCTCACGCAGCCCCGGCTGCCAGGGATCGGGAACGTAGACCCCGTGATGCCGGATCATACGGTAAGTCAGGTACACCCCTGCAGCAGCTTCGAGCATCAGCCGGTAGATCACTTTGACGGGTAAAAGAATTTCAATAACCGCCGCAAAAGTCAGGGTAAGCAATACTGCGGCGGTTGTTACTTCCAGCCAGAAGGGTTCTGTATAGGAGACCCACTGCAGTGCAATTACCATCAGCCATAACAAGCTGAAGGAGTGGTGCCATGACGATTTGATTCCATTCCACCAGCGTATCATACGACTGTATCACCTCCGAGCACCGCCGGGAGCTCCTGCAGCGAACTCACACTGTAGCCTGTTATGCCGCGTGATGCCAGCACATCCATCCACTCCAGATTGCGGTTCTTGGCTGCGGGGTTCCGTACATAAATCTGCGAAGGCGTCATCCCCCGGCTCTCTGCCCAGCGCAGCACATCCAGTACGGGCTGGCCCGACTGCGGGCTGATCAGCACAAAATAGGAACCTTTGGGGAACATGCGGTACGCCTTCTCCAGCCTTGTGATCAGCGGCCCCCGGCCTTCGGCGTTGATATCGATTAAATATTGGTTCATTTTCTGGCGCTCCGCGCTCCCCTCGGCGGGACTGAACACCTTCGTGTTCTTGTCCAGACAGCACAGGCCGATGCCGATCCGCTCACGAATGCCGTAGCCCAGCAGCGAGGAAGTGATGGAGACCGCAAGCTCGAACTGATTGCTGCTGCCATAGGCCGATGCGCTGCCATCCAGCACGAGCATGGTTTTGGGAATGGATTCATGCTCGAACTCCTTTGACTTCCAGTCGCCTGTCTTGGCGGTCGCGTTCCAGTGAATCCGGGTCAGCCGGTCACCGTAGACGTAATCGCGGACTCCGTTGATCTGCGTGGTCTCGCGCCGCGAGGGAATCAGGGAAACCTGAGGCCCGGCCAGCCGGGCTCTCCGCTCATACAGCTGCCAGCGCGGAATGAATACTGAGCGCGGCAGAACGCGGAACTGGCCCTCAGCAAGAAACGTTCCTTTGTGCTCCACAAGACCGAAAATGTCCTCTGCGAGGATATCCGTACCTTCAAAGGTATAATGGCCGCGTTCGAGCATAGGTGTCTGGAAATGCAATTCCCCCTTGCCCTTCAGGCTGGGGATAAGACTCTCCTCAAACACCCATGATTCGCCGTTGTGGCGCTTCAGTATTTCTCTTACCACTACATACGGCAAAGGTAAAAAGCCCGGAATGGTAATGCTCAGCTTCACCCGCAGGAACCCGCCCGCATATAATAAATCAGGCTTGTCCTGCTCGGAATACAGGCTGCGGACGCCTTTGGCCCGGCGGACGCCGCCGAGGCCCCCGATCATTAAATAAAGCAGCAGCACTGTGACCATAATAAACAGCATGAAGGAAGTTTTGCCGCCCTGAAAGAGTACATAGAGCAGCGTGATGCCCCAAATGGCGAGAATCCCGGCGAACTTGCCGGGTTGTATGACCGCCACCGCCCCGGATAGATAGCTCTTCATCTTACTGCCTCATCGTGACAGGCACGTGAATGCTCTGCAGCAGCTTCTGCAGCAGTGAATCTACATTGACATTGTCCAGACGCGACTCCGGCCGCAGCAGAATACGGTGACCCAGGGCATAAGGGGTCAGAACCTTCACATCATCGGGCAGCACATAATCGCGTTCCTGCAGGAATGCATAAGCCTTGCAGGCCATCATGAACGACAGGGAAGCCCGGGGGCTTGCCCCGAGCAGCACCAGCGGATGCTCCCGGGTCTGCCGCACCACATCCAGCAGATAATTCAGAACGGGATCACTGATATAGACAGAACGGATTTCCTCCTGAATCGCTGCAATCTGGTCCATGCCGGTCACTGGAGTCAGCCTGTCCACCGGCTGGCCCTCCTGATGGCTCATCAGCAGATTTTTCTCGGTCGCGGCATCCGGATACCCCAGGCTGATCCGCAGCATGAAGCGGTCAAGCTGGGCTTCCGGCAGTGTATACGTGCCTTCAAAGTCAATCGGATTCTGCGTCGCGCAGAGCATGAACGGATGCGGTAGCGGATACGTCTCACCATCAACCGTAACATTCCGTTCCTCCATCACTTCGAGCAGTGCGGACTGCGTTTTGGTGGTGGCCCGGTTGATCTCATCGGCAAGAAGAATATTGGTCATGACCGGGCCCGGACGGAAATGGAACATTTCATCGCGCGGATGATAGACGGACACACCGGTGATATCACTTGGCAGAATATCCGGATTGCACTGAATCCGGCGGTATTCTCCGGACATGGATCTTGACAGCGCCCGTATAAGCTGGGTTTTCCCCGTTCCCGGCACATCTTCGATCAGGACATGTCCGCCGGCAAGGAGAGCAGTGAGGAGCAGTTCTATTTCAAATGATTTACCAAGGATGCAGGATTCCAGATTAGTGCGGACAGCGTTCATAATTTGCATGGATTCTTGACGTACGGGCATATAGGGTAAACCTCCTATGTCAGAATAAGCAGTAATATTTTCATTTTACATGATTAGGGACCCCAAAGTACATTATTGGAGATTGCGAACTTTAAGATACGCAGGCAGATGTGCATGCAGGAAATTTATAGTCGGAATAGAAAACATTATATACTCATTCTTTTATCGAATTACGCTGCGGAAAGAGGCAGGAATCATGGATATATTTTATTCACTTTGTCTTCAAGGAGATGTTCCCCGGGCAATGGAATACCTGAAGTCCATCAGACCCCGGACGAAAGAAACGATCGAGCTGGAGCAGCGTTTTGCCTGCCGGTTCTTCTCAGAAAACAATCAAGAGGACATAGCAGTGACGGACAGCTGGATCAGGAGTGTAATTGTTGCTTATCACGCTTATTTCCGGGAAGTCTTAACCCACCCCCGTGAATCATGTGCAGCCGCAGAAGAAACCCTGAAGCACGAACTGGCTGATTTACTGCAAATCAATAGCCCTCCCGGTCTCGATGCAATCGAGCAGAATCTGACCCTTGCCTTCGCTGAAAAAGGCTATCACTTTCTGGGCGGGATTACGCCCCCTTTCAGAGGCCCCTACATATGGCGAACGATGGAAAGCCAGCAATTTGAGGTTGAACTGCCATCCGGGCAGCAGTCTGTTATGGTACATATGATGTCGGATTTTTTACTGGAAAGCTGGATGAGCTTCGCAACCTGTGAGCAACAGGGGGTAGGCGGCTGGGCCGGTGACGGGCTATACTGCAACTTTAAGCGTTACGGAGATGTGCTGTCGGAGAAATTTCAGATTTCCTTTTTAAAACACGAAGCGCAGCACCTGTATGACTATGAGCATTTTCCGGAAATGGACTCTGCACATTTGGAATACCGGGCAAAATTAGTGGAGCTGATTTATCGTAAAGATCATGCTATTCTGAAAAAATTTTTGCTGCAGGCCAAAAACGATCCTGATTTCCCTCATCCTTACGCGTCTTACCTAATTATAAGAAAACTGTCGGCCCTGCTCTTTAACAAAGACTATGAACCGGAAACCCGGCTATGGCTCGAGTTAGATTATAAGGATATTAGAGCTTCGGCATTGAAGCTTTTTGAGAGCACACCTGCTTTTACATAACCGGAAAAGTTAATTGACGACTGGCTGGGCAACAACTGGCGGCGAGTCAACAACGGCATTTCTGCCGTTGTTTCAGTGCAAACCCGT
>RCUU01001255.1_pt1 | contig 12390 bp, 10 predicted proteins | sample 2166211 | NCBI WGS metagenome assembly RCUU01 (sample SAMN09932620, study PRJNA488358) | compost metagenome | feature: garden; material: soil; isolation source: compost soil in phenylacetic acid-enriched culture | place: Germany: Experimental Botanical Garden Goettingen | collected 2016-01-27
ATGTGTAAGCGCTTGATAAGTTGAACGGTTAGGAGAGCGAAAATGTTTTTAAATGACCTTCACTGGGCCGCCTGCAAAAAAGATGGTTCTCTAAATCACTGCGAATATTGGACGCGGACAGTCTGTTGATTAAAATTATGACCCCATAACAAATCGCTCATGTCTACCCAGTCCTTATCTGCTTGTTCCCGAGTAATGACGTAGCCATCGGATGCTTGGTTATTGCAGTTATAGTCATTGTTATTTTTGCCGCAGTTATCGGCCAAGGCTACGGTAATCCGCCGTCTTGACAACTTATGATGAGGAGTGGAAATGAATGAACAATATCAAATTCTTATTCAGTAACTTGAGCGATTATGTTGATAAGAAGCCAATCGTTGGGTTACTTGTGCTTATTATATTTGTTAGTAGTTGTTCTTTACTTATCTTTAATACAGGCAAGAACATCGGGGAGTTTTTCTATTCATTGAAAAAATAAAAATTTAACCATTCACTAAATGCTATACAAAGGATTTTATGGAATTCAGAAAATATCATTGCGTCAAACAATACGACATCAAAAATTGCAGAGCAGCCTGTCTTGCACCCATCTCCAAACAATACGGTCTGAAAGAGCAGCAACTGGACCTCGTACGAGTCACCCAGGATAATGATGCTCTCTTAAATAGCGGATTAATCTCAGCGGCTCAGACAGATCAGAACAAACTGGATTTACTAAACTTAAATCGGCTATTCGATAAGCAAAAAGTGAAGTACGCTCTATTCCAAGCAAAAGTCACTCTGGCACTTCGTGGAGTCATCCTCTAATAATTAATAAAATATCTTTCAAAGGAGAAATCACAAGATGAAAACCTTAACCACCCTAATTGTAGCAACTATTCTTTCCACTGCAATCGCTTGGCCTGTCCATGCTACAGAGCAGCCAATCTCCATTCAGATCAATCAGCAGCAGTTACGCTGAAGGGACAAGCTCCCTTCAATGACAACGGTACAGTTCTCGTTCCTTTCCGCCCGGTTTTTGAGAAACTAGGGCTTTCAATCGATTGGAATCAAAGCACAGGTACTATCACGGGGACTAAGGAAGATCTAACGATTACACTGCAACTAGGCAGTAAGCAAGCCCGCGTCAATGGTGTAGTGATCCCACTTTCTGTTGCCCCTAAGTTCATCAATAATTCCACTTATATCCCGTTGCGCTTTGTAGGCGAAGCTACAGGCAATGAGATCTCCTGGAATGCCAAATCGAAGATTGTGGCTATTACAGCCAAGACTAACCAGGCAAACCCGCAGGAAATCAATGACTTTTTTGAAAAATACGTAACCTATACCAACAATGAGAATTATGAAGGATTCATGAGCCTGATCGACAGCAAGTCTCCTCTTTCAGTCATCGGCCCGCAGATTAAGATTCAAATGGAACAATATAACCTAACCACGTCACTGGATCAATTAGAGGTCATCGATCTTCAACCCACAGAGGCTACGATTCATACTGTTGAAACGACTACACATCACAGCGGCCCGTTCACCTTGGACAGTACCTCTGAAATTATTTACAACTTAACGCGTACTGCCAGCACTGAAGATTGGAAAATTAACAATTTACAGATTAAAGCAGTACAATATATCCTCCCGGACAAACTTCTGGACGCCGAGCCTGTTGTGACGAAGGCGGATGAAATGGATATATTAGCTGTGCTTAAGAGCAACTTGGACTATACCAATGCAGAGAATATTCAAGGCGTGCTGTCTACTATTGATCCTGAGTCCCCTGCTATCGAACAAACCAAACAGCTCTATAGCAAAATTTTCGCAGCCTATGATCTAAAGTCTAATCTGGAATCGGCCAAAATCATTCATTATACCAAGGATTCTGCAGCTGTATATATGATTCAGACGAGCATCAAGCTTAAAGGTCCTGACTTTCAGGATAACCGTTCTACCTCTGTCACAACCCTGAAGAAATCCAAAGAAGACAAATGGCTGCTGGATCAAACCTATCCACTTAGTGTGGACAAGCTGACTCCATAGAGTATGAGGAACGGTGGCAAAACAACAAAAACGGCAAATCCCCATTAACCCGGAGGCTTGCCGTTTGCTTATTTAAAGCGCCGTAGCTTTAATCTTATCCGCTTCCCATACGTTCTCTCTGGCTGACTAACGGAAATAGAACAGCCTAAATAGTTGGAACCACAATTACATTTATCCAAATTTATAACTTAAATATTTCGATCAATTCGCCTCTCTCGCTGATATTCATCTTACTATAAATATTCTTAACGATATTCCGCACAGTTCCTTCTTTCACATTAAGGTCATAGGAGATTTGCAGCGCACCTTTTTTTAGTGACCAGTAATACGCTACCTCTCTCTCTCTAGGGGATAATCCATACAACTCACACTTCTCCTGAAATTTGTACTCAATTAACTTTGGGCTTCGTTCCTTCAACTTCAAAACAATCTTTTCGGATAATTGCTTAATGAAGAGAATTGAAAAGCCAATTGGCCGATGGGCTTCAAATGAGATATCAATAAATCCACATATGGAACCATTCACCTTTATAGGAGCGCATACACAATTCCACTCATTAAACATTGACATATTATGCTCATGTCCCCGCACTACTGCAATAGACTTGACTTCCATTGCTAGAGAAACTGCATTCAATCCCGAGAAATGCATCGAAAGATTCGTTCCATCTTTAATTCCAAAATGATCCAGTTTGTTCTTAATCGATTCGAATGGACTGACAATATCAATAATATTACCGTCTCGGTCTGTTAAGAAAAAGACAAAGGGAAATAAGAGAAATTCCGTTATCTTCGCCAATTCCGAATGTAGCACTTCAATTAATATCTCGTAAGAAACTAACTCTTCTATAGAACAGGGACTCTCCATGTTGGAGCTACTCCCGGATTGACAAAATTCACACAAGGAATTATTAAGTTCTTTATCTAGATCATCTACTATGAACCAAGCTCGTTTGGATTCAAGAACGTCCAACTAATAGTTCCTCCTAACTTATGGAATTTAATAATAAAAAAAGTATAGTACTTCTTTATAAGGAAAACAGTGACATAAGTTATTTGGAATTACATGTTTTTCGCAGAAAGTATTTAATGTTCCTCCCCTTCATACTCATGTCATTATTGTTTCTGTCAGCCTTGTCTTCGTCCCATAGAATATTCTCAATTATACCTTTCTTAATAATTATGCTAAATGCGTTGTATATCATTGGAATATTCTCATATCTAAATAACAAGACCCTCCCCAGCATCATTAAGATGTCTAAGGAGGGCCTATTTCAGTTTTTATCACTAAACTTCTTGTAATTACGCACCATGCGTCGGAGTTTCTACTTTCGCCACACTTTTGCGCTCCTTAGCTGATTTACGGAAGTAGAACAACTCGTAAATCGCCGGCACTACAACCAGTGTCAGCAGCGTTGCGGCGGTCAAGCCGCCGATGACCACAATCGCCAAGCTTTGCGAGACGATGCTGCCCATCTCGGCATGGCCGAACAGCAATGGAGTCATGGCGCAAATGGTCGCAATAGCCGTCATCAAGATCGGACGCATCCGTGTTCCTGCCGCTTCCAGAATCGCTTCGCGAATATTCATATGCGCTTCATTCTGCTTAATGCGGTCAATGAGCACAATGGCATTGGTCACGACGATACCGATTAGCATCAGCGCCCCGAATAAAGCGGTGAAGTCAGGCGTTACACCGGATACGATTAGTCCGACAATCGCACCAATCGCTGCTAACGGCAAGGAGAACATGATCGCCAGCGGAGCACGAAGGGTTTTGAAGGTGAGGACCATGATCAGATATACCAAACCAATGGAGATCAACGCCGTCATGCCAAGGTCGTTGAAGTCCTCTGATTGATCAACCGAGGCTCCGCCTGCAAATAAGGTCACACCCTTAGGAAGGGTTAGACTATCGGTTTCTTTTTTGATATTCGCTCCAATTTCAGACACTTTCTTCGGATCTACTTCCGCTGTAATTCTCGCATATGGCTTTCCATCTTTGTGGAACAACAAGGCTGGTTCATTCCGAACCTCGTAGGTTGCCAATTGAGATAGCGGCTTTGGTCCCTCAGCGGTCATGAGCGTCATTGCCTTTAAATCCTGCTCCGACTTCGGCTCAGCCATAGGATCTAACACTACTCCAGCAGGCGTACCGTCCAGCTCGATTTGCCCCATAGGGATCGGATTCAGCATAGCCGACAATTGCATGGTGATTTCTTGCGCATTACTCTGCGCTGGATCTACCTTGAACGAAAATACAGGTTTGGTATCCTCCATATTGCTGCTGACCTTCTGAATACCCTCCACAGTCTTCAACTTATCCGTAACTTCTGCTGCAACAGCAGTAATATCTGTAAGATTGTCACCGACAATATCAATATACTCGTTAGTGGAGCTTGAGCCCATCATACTCATTTGATTGGCAACCAGTGTTGCTCCTGCATAGGAATCCTTCACATCACGGACATGATCGATGAACGCCTCAGCATCTGCACCTTTTTTCATAACAACGGTATAGTCCACTAAGGTCTCTGAGCTGACACTCCCCCATTGAGCTGCGTCCGCACTGTTCCCAGACTGCATGATCACCGTTTCCGCTTCAGGTTGTTTCATCAGATCTTGCTCCAGCTGCTTTCCTTTCTCCAAAATCTCTTTAACAGGAACATCCTTCGGATAGTTCAGCTGAACAGAGACATAGCTGGCATCTGAAGCATCAAGCGCACCTTTTGGCATAGTGACATACGCTGCGACGGAGCCAATCAGAAGTAGAAGACCTAGCGATAAAGTGATCCATTTCCGGCGAAGATTCCAATCAAGGAATCGGGTAAACCATTTAGATGGCTCATGTTCTTTCATAGAAGTTCTTCTGAGCAGCCATGAGCTTAACAGTGGAACCACCGTCAAGGCTACAACGAGTGAAGTAAGCAATGAATAGGTGACAGTTAAGGCAAACGGAAGCAGGAAAGCCTGCAAACTACCACGCAGAAGACCCATCGGCAGAAATACCGCTACCGTTGCAATCGTTGATGAAGTAATCGCTCTAGCCACTTCTCCAGTTGCGCTTATAATCATTTCACGGGAGAAGGTTTCTTTTTGCAGCCTACGGTAAATGTTCTCAATCACTACGATACTATCATCAACCAAGCGACCGACTGCAACAGCTACACCTCCGAGCGTAATAATATTCAGACTTATGCCGGATATATCCAATAGATATAAGGTGACCGCTAAAGAAAGTGGAATAGAAACCGCCGTAATCAGGGTTGCCCGCAGGTTGCGCAGGAACAACAAAATCACGATTGTAGCGAACAACGCGCCGAGCAATACTTCACGCATCATACTGTTCACTGAGGTAACTACCATATCTGATGTACTGAATACCACCGCTGCTTCTGCATTTGGAATGGTTTTGTTAATATGAGCTACAGTATCTTGTATATGATCTCCTACACTTACTGCATTTGCATTGGCTTCTTTGGTTACGATGGCGAAAAGAACATCTTTCCCATTCGAGCGGCTAACGCTTTCCTGATCCTGCTTCAATTCGACGGCAGCAATATCCTGTAGCTTAACACCCGCAGAAACAGGGAGTTTTTTTAATGTATCGATACTATCTATCGTAGAAACCACGTTAACATTACCCGTCTGACCACCAATCGTCTGTTCCCCAAGAGATGCCGATACACTACGTCCTTGGAGTAGCCCTAGCACTTGAGGTGTCGTGATTCCTTTTTCAGCCATTAATTTTGGATCTAGCTTCACTCGCACTTGCGGAGTTACTTTACCATATAAGGCGACGTTGGCTACACCCTCTGCTTGTTGCATTTCTGGAATGATCGTTTCTTCCGCAAGCTTAAGGTTTTCTTTAGTCAGCCCTTCATCAAACGAAAGCGTAACCTGCGACACAGGAATCATGGAAGTATTCAATTGTAGTACAAAAGGGGCCATCACCCCTTCAGGGAACTGCAACGAATCTACAACCTTTTGCACCTCCCCGGCAGCATCCTTCATATTCGTTTTCGAATCATAAAAAATATTCACCTGTGCGTATCCGTCTCCGGAAGTGGACAGTATTTCTTTCTTCCCCTTTACAAAAGCAGCCCCAGCCTCAATCGGCTTCGTAACCTTCGTCTCCATCGCATGGGCATCCTGACCCGGACCAAGCACCGTAACAGTTACTTGAGGATTATCTGCCTCTGGCATAAATTCCATCGGTAATGTAGTATAGCTCATTCCTCCCACTACAAGAGCCATGACCACTAAAAGCCCCACCGCTGCCTTGTTACCGAACGACCATTTGGTTAACCACTTCATTTTCGTTTCCCCTTCCACCCCATATATTTCTGGTACTCCTCTTATGACTGCCCCATTATGTATTATTTTCCATCCCGAGATTTAGTTTAGACATTTTTAGCCAAAGTCAAAACAGCCCTACGGCTGGTTTTGTACTCCGTCTTGAGGCGGGGAACTTTCTCCTTCTGAAGTACAGGACTTTAGAGCAACCAAGCATAAACGCCTTCGGTGTCCTTATAAGGACGGTAAGCGTTTAAGCGAGAAATATAAGACATAAAGTATTGTCTGAAACCTATACTTCTTTATATTAAAAAAAAGAGTGCCCCATAAACCATATAAATGGCTTTGGGACACCCTGTTGTTCTGCTTTATTGTTCTTCCGCGCGCACTGGATCACGGAACATATATTTTAAGAGCGGCGGTGTTACTAGTGTAGTTACAATGACAACAATAATTACGGAAGTAAAATACTGCTGCTGCAACAATCCGCTGCTCAGACCTGTTGCCGCAATGATTAGCGCAACCTCACCCCGCGAAATCATCCCTGAACCAATAATCGCCGACGAACGGTTATCAAAACCTGTAAGACGCGCACCCAGACCGCCACCAATCAGCTTGGTCAGAATGGCAATAACCGTCAGCAAGAGGACGAACCCAATTTGACTGCCAACCCCTTCAAAGGAAACACTGAGTCCGATACTTACAAAAAAGACCGGAACAAAAATTGAATACGCTATAGGCTCAATCTTAGATTCCACAGTGTGCTTAAAGGAGGTTTGAGAAATAGCAATCCCAGCCGCAAAAGCACCGATGATTCCTGCCATACCCATAATTTCAGCAAAATATGCAAAGGCAAAGCAAATCATTAGGGCCGCTGCGATTACTGCCTCGGTTACCTTTAGCGGAGCCATCCATTTCATAACCCGAGGCACGACGAACCAACCTGCAACAAGCGCTACAGCAAAGAATAACACTTTTTTCCCAATCAGAAGACCAATAGATACCTCTGCTCCTGTGCCGAAAAAGCTCATTAATACCGCTAGTAAAATAACGACCAGAATGTCATCCACTACAGCGGCCCCCAGAATAGTAGAACCCTCACGTGTGTTCAGCTTGTTCATATCCTTCAGCACCTGCACCGATATACTGACTGATGTCGCACTAAGAATAACCCCCATGAACATCGCATTATGAGACGCAAAGCCAAACATCTCACCGATGGCGAACCCACCTAGAAAAGGTAAAATAATACCCCCAACAGCTACTGCAAAAGCTGATTTCCAATTCTTGCGCAACTGATCCAGATCTGTCTCAAGACCTGCTATAAACATCAACAAAAGAACGCCGATTTCCGAAAAATAATGAATAAAATCCCCGTCCTGAATCCAACCCAATACCGCAGGACCCAGTATAATCCCCACGATCAGCTTACCGAGTACCGCCGGTTGTCCCAACCGTACAGATAGATCACCAGCAACCTTGGTGAATAGTATGATCAGCATAAGATATAGAACAAACTCCATGTTTCATCCACTCCCTTGTTGTATATAAGAAATGCCAACCAGGGACTTCTCCAAGCCAAAAAAAGACAAAGAGGAGCCCTTGTTGACAGGCTCCTCCAAAAAACAATAAATTATTCAATTAAACATTATATAATATATTATACCCGTAATATAAAAGACTGTAAACAAGATACGCCTAGAATATACAGTATGCAAATTTTAGGCAATGAAGGATCATCTTCGCTATTTTAGATAGAACACCTCGCGTAAAGGCAACATTGGCACTTCATCATTGAAATCAAATGACCCTTCAACCATCTTTGAGGTAATGGCATTCCATCGGTTGCAGGCATCACTTTTGGCGATGTAATCAAAAGCCGCTTCAGTATCCTCACACTCAAAGCAATAAAAAAATTGATTGCCATTCTGAAAGATGGAATAGTTAGAAATACCAGCCTTACTGTGCTCCTCCAAAACTTCTGGCCAAGGATTTAAATGCATCGCTACATACGCTTCCAGACACTCTTCCTTCACCCGCCATGTCCAAGCCAATTTATTGCTGCTCATCTGTTCGCCCTCCTAGGAATGCCCTCTTTTGTGAATAATAAGGATCACATACATTGGATACCTATTATTGTACCTGAAGGCAACAGCCCAAGCTATGGATTTCTAACCTTCTGCTGCAAAATCCCTAGGCATTGATTCCCGCTTCGCTTGGTCGGAGAATTGCAGAACCTATCGCCAGCAGCACAGCAGCCATAAGACCTAAGATGGCAAAAGGTAACCATAACTCATTCCAGCCTCCACCGGTTGCAGCGATGTCGATCGCTTGAATGGCCCATTTTTGCGGAACAAAGTTAGCCGCCTTCTGCATATAGTCCGGCATAATGGATAAGGGCCAGAAGCAGCCGCCAAGCATACAAGTCGGTGTGATAATTAGGGAATTCAGCATGCCCGCATTATTAGGATTTCGAATTAATCCGGCCACTGTACTCGCAATCCCCATGGACACCAGCATAAATGCCGCTAGAACAAGGAAATATAGATAGATTGGAACTTCATAATCATAGTGCAGCACCCAGCGGCCTAAAACGAGCACTACGACGATCTGAATCAATCCGACCATGAAGCTGCCCAGAAAATTACCAATCGCAATTTCATAAGAACGAACCGGAGCACTGAACATCCGCATCATGGTCCGCCCTTTGCGATCATCCATAATTAGAGACACAGAGCTCGTGACGAGGCTCATGAGGAACATCAGCGTTAAGCCTGTGACGACTCCCAGTCCCTCCCGTGGATATAAATTATAATCCGTTCGGATACTGCCTATACTGTGCTGTTCTGCTCTTTGCATAACAGTAGTGAACTGTGCGTCAACGTCGCTCGCTCCCTCATGAGCTGCTCCAATGATTGTGGCGGTACTCCGCATTTCATCCGCAATTGCGCTTGCTTTTAGTTTAATCATAACGGAAGTTTCATTCGTCTTAAGCTCATACACACTAATTTGCGGTTCTTCCCCGGCAAGGAGTGCCGAAGTGAAGCCTGCTGGAATCAGAATCCCCGCTTCTCCATTCTGATCGACAACCCCTTCTCTTAGAGCAGTCTCGTCAGCCTTTTCTACAAATTTATATTCTCCGGAATTGTTTAATTCAGTAAGCAAGTGCTTACCTGCCGCCCCGTTATCCATATTAGAGTACAGCACAACAGCCGGGTTCTCCCCCATTGTTCCAGTAACGGAAACAATACCAGCGAGTACAATACAAGGAAGCAAAATATATATCAGCACACCCTTCCTAGTACCAATGGTTCGTTTCACCATGTTCCAGCCAATCGTAAATATTTTATCCATGATAACCCACCTTCCGGTACGAAATAGCCGCTGCACTGAATAACACTAGACAGATCAGTGATAACACTCCCAAGTTCGGCATGATTTGCGATACATCGGCATGCAGCATCATTTTCAAAATGGCTTGCATAGCCCAATGATTAATCGTAAACGCCCCTATAGAATTGACCCATGATTCCGGAAGAGGTGCCATCCCCCCGCTAATGAAGGTCATACTTACTGTGAGCAGTGTAACGACACTCCTTGCGCTTGCTCCCGTCTTGCTGAACATAGAAATAACGATAGATAATGTCATGGAGGCCACAATCATCAGCAGGCAAAACAGGAGTAACAAGCCCGGCTGATTCCCCCAATCTACGCCGAAGAGCACATTGGTTAGAATAATAATCGCTGCGCACTGCACTATACTTACGACACCTACGCCAAGCATTTTACCAATGAATAATTCAGATCCCTTAACGGGCATTGAGTTTATCCGGAAGAGGGTATGATTTTCTTTTTCATTAAAAAGAGAAGTACTTACCGTCAAGCCGCTATATAGCAGAAACATCAGCATCATGGACACCGCATAGAACTGTGAAGAAGTATAGGAATACCCTCCCTCACTCAGTTCTCCAAGCTTTACGGAAGGCTGATTACTGGTAGAACTAGGTGCCATAACGTTCAAAGCTGCCGGCCCCAGGGTCATCGCCACAGACTGCTTATAATTAAGACTCCTCAAAAAGTTGTCGAATACCGTCCCAGCCACCAGGTTATCTGTACTTTTTTGACCCAGTATAAATTCCAGCTGTGCGTCTCCACCGCTCTGTACCTTACTATCAAAGCCTGGCGGGACAATCACCGCATAACCATATTTTCCTGTTCGCAGACCGCTTTCTGCCGCTTCTCGACTATTTACGATAATCGGGGTAATGATATCCTTAAGCTCCGTTGACTTCAACAAACTGTCCATCATCGCCGAACTCTCATAGCCCTCGCCAGAAGGATTAACAACAGCCACTCGCACAACATCAATCGTAGAGGGGCCCTTGTCACCAACAACACCGGAGAGCGAAGCCCCTAAGAGAAAGATCAATAACAGGGGCAGCAAAAACATATTTAATATCAAAGAGCGTGAGCTAAATAATCTTCGCAGCTCATAGATCATAATCGTCCAAGTATTCATCAGAATAATCCCCCCTCTTAATCCCGCAAGGTCCTTCCGGTCAAGTTTAGAAACAACGTCTCCAGATCAGGTTCCTCAATATTTAGTGAGCCGATAATCCCCTTATGCTTGGCAAAAATAAAAAGGATATCTTGCAGTTCTCCTTGTGAAGAGGGTAGATACAGCTCGACAACATCTTCCTTTGCGTCTACACGTCTGATTCTAGGGTGAAGCGTCAGCTCTTGGACAAGCTCCGGTGTGATATTAGCAGCTTTAATGACGATTTTTTCTTCCTTGGCAACCCGTTCACGCAGTTCTTTTTCCGTACCGCAAGCGATGATATGTCCTTTATCCATAATGGCTACCCGATCACAAATGGCCGCAACCTCCTCCATATAATGACTGGTATAAATGACCGTTGAGCCGAGTCGATTGAGCTCTTTAACCGATTCAAGAATATGATTACGAGATTGCGGATCAATGCCCACAGTAGGTTCATCCATAATAATCAGCTTTGGACGATGCATAATCGCGCAGGCAATGTTCAGACGTCTTTTCATCCCTCCAGAGAAGGTAGAGGGTTTCTCTTTAGCACGGTCACTAAGGCCTGTAAAAGCGAGAGCTTCTTCTACTCGTTCCTTTAAGAGCTTGCCACGCAAACCATACAACCTCCCGAAAAAGGTAACGTTATCCGCCGCAGTCATCGTGTCGTATAAAGCCAACTCCTGAGGAACCAGACCAATTCTTTTCTTCACCTCAAGCGATTTCGAGGACACGGGTAGACCGTCGATGACAATATCTCCTCCATCTATTTTGAGTAGTCCGCAGATCATACTGATCGTTGTACTTTTCCCCGCGCCGTTCGGACCCAGCAAGCCAAAGATTTCTCCTTCTTCTATCGTCATGTTCACATGATCCACTGTTAATTTACCTTCATATCGTTTCACCACATCGGTTAGTACAGCGATGGTCATCGGTTCATCTCTCCTGTCATTTGCGCTTTTATATTTCCAATTCTAGCTTAAAGTGAACGCTCACGGAGGTACGAAAGGTCATCTTTTGAAGGTGACTTAAGTCATCTCCTGAAGAGGTGGTCTAATATGCTAAGATTAGAAGAAACTCTATAAAGGATGTCTTGGTCGTGACTAGAGAGCTAACCCTATTGCGATACTTACTCATCATCATTCCTGCTTGTATTAGCATCTATATCTATCCATATGACGATTATGGAATCTTCACATTGCATATTCTGATGCTCCTATTCCTTATGGTTATGGTGCCAAAGCTCCCCCGATCCTTTCATGCCTTGATAAGCATTGTGGAAATACTGTTCACCGCTTGGTTATGTTACCAGTACGGCAGCATAATGATTTTCCCGGCGATTTCGGCATTACTTTATTATTCTAGACTTCAGCCGCAAGCAGTGCCTCTCGTGTTTACGGTTGTGCATCTGATTACCTTGAACATAGCCCTCTGGAATTCCCCACAGCTCATAATCACTTTCATCAACATTACTTTTCTGCTCATCGCCTATCTCAACGAATTGTTACAGAGGGCGGGGCGGG
>RCUU01001258.1_pt1 | contig 12362 bp, 8 predicted proteins | sample 2166211 | NCBI WGS metagenome assembly RCUU01 (sample SAMN09932620, study PRJNA488358) | compost metagenome | feature: garden; material: soil; isolation source: compost soil in phenylacetic acid-enriched culture | place: Germany: Experimental Botanical Garden Goettingen | collected 2016-01-27
CAGGGCATGGATGCGGGGCGCCTCACCCAGGGCAAGCTGGACGTCACCGTGGGCCCCCTGGTCAACTTGTGGGGCTTCGGGCCGGACAAGCGCCCGGTCAAGCGGCCCACCGCAGAGCAGATCGCCAAGGCGCGGGAGCGGGTCGGCATCGACAAGCTCAGCCTGACGCCGCAAGAGGACCATTTCCTGCTTGGCAAGGCCATCCCCGACCTCTATCTGGATCTCTCCACCCTGGGGGAAGGGGCAGCGTCCGATGACATCGCCGCGCTGCTGGAGCGCAAGGGGGTGCACAACTACCTCGTCGAGGTGGCGGGCGCCGTACGCAGCAAGGGGCACAACGACAAGGGCAACCCCTGGCGGGTGGCCATCGTCGAGCCCTCGGACAGGCCGGGCGCCATCGAGGACGTGGTCACCCCGAACGGCATGGCCCTGAGCACCGCCGGCAGCTACCGCAACTATTACGAGCTCGATGGCCGGCGCTACTCCCACATCATAGATCCCGCCACCGGCGAGCCCGTCACCCACAAGCTGGTCTCCGCCAGCGTCATCACCCCCACCGCGCTCGAGGCCGACGCCCTCGACACCGCCCTCATGGTGATGGGGCCCGAGCAGGCGATGGCCTTTGCCACCGAGCACAAGCTGGCGGTCTATCTCATCGAGAAGACGGCCACGGGCTTTGCGGCGCGCCACACCCCTGAGTTTGCCCCCTACCTGGTGCGCAGCCAGCCATGAATGACGAGGCCCCGCAATGCGGGGCCTTTTCATGACGGCGCGCTATTCGATGGGGACGCGATGGGGCGCCGGGGTGACCGCCTGCTTGGGCAGTTGCAACGTGAGGATGCCGTTGTCGAAGCGGGCGCTGACCTTGTCCGGCGCCACCTCCACCGGCAGTTCGACGGTGCGTGACACGCTGCCATAGTAGCGCTCGCTGCGCAGGGCCCTGTCCTCCTTGTTCTGACTGTCGTGCTGGCGGATCTCCGCCTTCAGGGTCACCAGCTTGCCGTGCACGTCCACGTGGATGTCCTCCTTGGCCACCCCGGGCAGCTCGGCCTGCAGCAGGTAACCGCCGTCGCTCTCCCTCAGATCCAGCGTGATCCGGCTGGGCAGGGGATCCCCGTGCAGGGGCCGGATGTAGAAGCCGGAGGCCATGTCGTGGAACAGGTCATCAAACAGGCTGGTGCGGCTCGGTAGCAAACTCATTTGATTCCTCCTTGTGGTGCGGGTGATGTCTGCAGATCGCCGGGATCTGCCTCCCTTCAAGTCTAAAAACCGGGTCGAACCGCGCCACTGCCATCTCGCGTCCGGTTGACGAAGATCAAGGGCGCACCATGATTTTTTTGCGGACTGCCTCTTGCCCTGGCGGGAAAAACGGGGCCCCCTTCCCATGTTCAATTGCCTGTCTGCGGACTTTGGTGGCACACTTCTCCCACCAGCCCGCAGCGCCTCGATGCAAGACAGATGCAGACACCGGATCCCGCACCAGAGAAGAAAGCACAGCCCAAACCCAGGCGCATCCTGCTGGTCAACGAGCAGCGCTCCTTCCAGATGATGATGAAGGCGATGCTGATCAACATCGGCATCAGCCGCATCACCTACATCAATTCCGCCGACGAGGCGCGCCGCCGCTGCCAGAAGGAGAGCTTCGACATCTATCTGCTGGACTACGAGCTGGGAGCGGGCGAGAACGGTCGCCAGTTGCTGGAGAGCCTGCGGGACCAGCAGCTGATCCCGCCCCAGAGCGTGGTGATCATGGTCAGCAGCGACAGCTCTCGCGCCATGGTGCTGAGCGCGCTCGAGGCCGAGCCCGACGAATACCTGATGAAGCCCTTCTCCCAGGAGCAGTTCTCGTTTCGCTTGAAACGCGCCCTCGCCCGTCGCCAGTCTCTGGAGAGCGTCTTCATCGCCCTCACCCAGAACGATCTACCGGCTCTGATCGAGGCTTGTGCCAGACAGGCCGATGCGGTGCCGCGCTTTGCCAACTTCTGCCGCTGTCTGCAGGCCGACACCCAGCTCAAGCTCGGCCAGGCCAAGGAGGCGCGCAGCCTGATGCGCCAGCTGCTGGCCGCCCAGGAGAACAGCTGGGCCAGATTGACCCTGGGCAAGGCCTGCTACCGTCTGGCACTCTATGACGAGGCGGTGAGCCACCTGCAGGCGACGCTCAAGAACACCCCCCTGATGGTGGAGGCCCACCTCTGGCTGGCGGAGTCCCTGCTGTCACTTGGCAAGGAGGAGCTGGCCCAGCAGGAGCTGCGCCGGGCGGTGGACATCTCCCCCCAGTCGGTGCAGCTCTCCCGCCGGCTGGCAGAGGTGTGCCTGCAGCGCCACGACTACGGCCAGGCCAAGGATGTGCTGCTCGCCCTCATCGACCTGTCGCGCAACTCCATCCACCGCACCCCCCACTACCTGGGGGCCTACATCCAGACCCTGACCCTCTACGCCCTCAACAGCAACGACGGCTATCACATCGCCAACCTGCAAAAGCAGGTGAACTCGGCCCTGTCGCGCATTCGGGATTCCCTGATGATGTCGGAGTTCAACTACCCGGTGTTCGAGCAGATCTGTCAGGCCAGGGTGCGCATCGCCCTGGGGGAGCTGCTCAAGGGCAAGAAGATGCTCTATCGCGCCAACCAGAACTGGCTGGACAAGCCCGAGACCATGCCCCCCGCCCTGCTCGGCGAGACCATACTCGCCCTCTACCAGCTCGGGGAGTTCGAGTACGCCGAGAGCCTGCAATCCCTGCTGGCGGAGGATGAAGACAGGCTGCTCACCACCTGCATCCAGGTGACCCGCGACGACAAGACGGTGCAGGAGCGCCGTCAGCGCTACCAGCAGCTCAACGATCTCGGCATCAAGGCCTACCAGAGCGGGGAGCTGGAGCAGGCCCTCGGCCATTTCCGCGAGGCCCTGCGCCGGGCTCCCGCCAATACCGGCGCCGCCCTCAACAAGATCCAGGTGCTGCTGCAGCTGATGCAGAAGAACCGCAAGAGCCCGGAATTCGGCGCCGAGTGCAAGGAGACCCTGGAGGTGCTGGAGGGCATCCCCCTCAATCCCGCCCAGCAGGATCGCTTTCGCAAGCTGCGCCAGGAATTTAACCAGCTAGCCTAGCCAGCGGCGCCTCTCCCTCACCTATGCTGATACAGACTCAGGCAAGGAGGGGCGACAGCATGGCGATGTGCCGATACCTGGTGGCAGATGGCCGCCACTGCAGCGAAGAGGCGGGGGATCACGACCTGTGCCACTGGCACGACCCCCACGCCTCCCACTCGTCACCGGACACGGCCGCAGCGCTGGAGCGCTATGTGCGCCAGGGGGGCCTGTGCCACGGTCTGCAACTGGCCCGCGCCGATCTCGCCGGCCTCAACCTGGTGAACAGAGAGGGGCCCCAGGGATTCCTGCTGGAGCAGTGCAACCTCTATCGCGCCAACCTGAGAGGCGCCCACCTCTTTGGCATTCGCATCAAGGGCGGCAGCCTGATGAAGGCCGACCTCAGCGAGGCCAACCTGCACTGCGCCGAGCTGCATGACGTCAACCTGCTCGGCATCCGCTGGAAGAACACCCGGCTCGACAACCTGGATACCGGCAGGCGCCTGATGCAGGACAGGAAGGGACGACGCGAGCGGGACCCGGTGCAGGCCCGCGTCTGGTTCAAGGAGGCGGAGGAGACCTATCGGGATCTGCGCAAGGCCTCGGAGGCCCAGGGGATCTTCACCATGTCAGGCCGCTACATCCAGCAGGAGCTCACCATGCGCCGCCTGCAGATGCCGTTCTGGTCCTATCACCGCTTCGCCTCCTGGATAGTGGATCTCTTCTGCGGCTACGGCGAGGCCCCCATGCGGGTGGTGCTCTTCTCCCTGCTGCTCATCTTCATCTGCAGCATCTTCTACTTCTTCTGCGGCCTCAACTTCGCGGGCAACCACCTCATCTACCGCCCGGAGGCGACCCTCGAAGAGAACGCCATCTTCCTGCTCGAATGCCTCTACTACAGCGTGGTGACCTTCACCACCCTGGGCTATGGCGACTTCACTCCGGTCGGCCTGTCGCGGATCTTCGCCGCCTTCGAGGCCTTCACCGGCAGCTTCACGCTGGCGCTGTTCGTGGTGGTGTTCGTCAAGAAGATGACCCGCTGAGCACGCTGGTGCCGCTGCGACGGCCCGGCCCGGTTCCCCTGAGCCGGGTCAGGCATAGCCACCCGGTCCCTGAACTTGCATCCAGACCGGATTCCTAGTCCAATAGCGACTAATAAAAACGACATGAGCATCCCGGACATGAAGATCATCTCTTTCAATATCAATGGCCTGCGCGCCCGTCTTCATCAGTTGCAAGCCATCATCGACAAGCACCAGCCGGATGTGATCGGCCTGCAGGAGATCAAGGTGCACGACGAGGCCTTCCCGGTGGCGGACGTGGAGGCCATGGGCTACCACGTGGTGTTCCACGGCCAGAAGGGTCACTACGGGGTCGCCATCATGAGCAAGCAGGCCCCCATCGAGGTGCAGAAGGGGTTCCCCACCGATCCCGAGGATGCCCAGCGCCGCATGATCATGGCCAGCTTCAAACGGGAAGACGGCTCCGTCATCAAGGTGATGAACGGCTACTTCCCGCAAGGGGAGAGCCAGGATCACGAGACCAAGTTCCCGGCCAAGCAGAAGTTCTACGAGGACCTGCAGCACTACCTCGAGACCCACCACACCCCGGACGACCAGATAGCGCTGATCGGGGATATGAACATCTCCCCCACGGATCTCGACATCGGCATCGGCGAGGCGAACCGCAAGCGCTGGCTGCGGGATGGCAAGTGCTCCTTCCTGCCCATCGAGCGGGAGTGGATGGAGCGCCTCAAGGGGTTCGGGCTGACCGACACCTTCCGCGCCGCCAACCCTACCGAGTGCGAGCGCTTCTCCTGGTTCGACTACCGCTCCAGGGGCTTTGACGAGAACCGCGGCCTGCGCATCGACCTCATCATGGCGTCCAATGCCCTCAAGGACAAAGTGACCGAGACCGGCATCGACTACGAGCTGCGCGGCATCGAGAAACCCTCCGATCACGCCCCCATCTGGACCTGCTTCGCCTGATGATCGCCCGCCAGTGGGGGCTTCAGGCCCCCACTGGCACTTGCTTGCTCCTTGCTGCCTACCCTTTCACCTTCCCTGTCACAGGCTGTCGCGCCCCTCCTCTCCTCCCGCCGTCAGGACCCGGGCCAACAGCTCAGGTTCAACTTTGTCACTCTATTATTAAAAAACCCTTGTATTGCAAAACGTTAAATGTGCAAACATGTCATTAACAGCCCCCATTGATATCCAAGTTGCACACAACCATAGTGGCTCAACCGGCAGGAGTGTGAAGATGAAGGTTTCAGGCGCCAGGAAAGAAGCATTCAAACGCGGTTTTATGGCCCTGGCTCTCGCCAGTGCGCTCACGGGTTGTGGCGACGACAAAAGCACCCAGGCCCAGACACTGCCCCCGGTCCCCGTGGTGGTGGCCACCGTCACCCCTGCCGATGTGCCCCTCACCACCGAAGTGGTCGGCGAGACCGCCGGCTTTCGCGAGATCGATGTGCGCTCCCGGGTCGGCGGCATCCTGCTCAAGCGCACCTATGTGGAGGGCCAGCCGGTCACCGAGGGACAAGAGCTGTTCCTGATCGATCCCGCCCCCTATCAGGCGGCGCTGGAGCAGGCGCAAGGCAGCCTGGCCCAGGAGCAGGCCCGCCTCAACAAGGCCAGGGCAGACAAGGATCGCACCATTCCCCTCTATCGTCGCCAGGTGGTGAGTCGCAAGGACTATGACGACACCATAGCGAACTACGAGGCAACGCTGGCCTCCCTGCAAGCCGCCCAGGCCAAGGTGAAGGAGGCGGCGCTCAACCTCGGTTACACCAGGGTCACGGCCCCCATAGACGGCATGGCGAGCAAGAGTTCACAGTCCGAGGGCAGCCTCATCACCACCAGCGGCGACAGTGGCCTGCTCACTACCATCACCCAGTTCGATCCCCTCTATGTGAACTTCTCCTACTCGGAGCAGGATCGCCTCACCTTCGAGAACTCCCTCAAGAGCGGCAAGCTGCAAGCCCTGGACAGCACTAACTGGCGTACCCATATCCGCCTCGCAGATGGCTCCGTCTATCCCGATGCGGGCAAGATCAACTTCTCGGATAACAGGGTCGATCCCCAGACCGGCACCATTCGTGCCCGCGCCATCTTCGACAACAAGCAAGGCAAGTTGCTGCCCGGCCAGTTCGTGCGCATGACCATAGAACTCGGGGTGCGCAAGAATGCCATCCTGATCCCCGAGCGCGCCATACAGCAAGCCCAGGCCGATCGCATGGTGATGGTGGTCGGTGCCGACAACAAGGTTGAACCTCGTCTGGTCAAGCTCGGCCAGAGTGTCGAGGGCGGCGTCCTGGTCGAAAGCGGCCTCAAGGCGGGAGAACGCTATGTGACCGAAGGCCTGATGAAGGCGCGTCCCGGCGCCACCGTCAAGCCCGTCAGTCCGGAACAGATGAAGGCGATCAGCGCCGAGGTCATCAGTCGCAGCGGCGCTCAGTAAGGAGTTTCTATGTTTTCCAAGTTCTTCATCGAGCGCCCCATCTTCGCCAGCGTGATCTCCATCATCATAGTGCTGGCCGGGCTGGCGGCGATGCGCTCCCTCTCCATCGAGCAGTATCCCCAGATCACCCCACCCGTGGTCTCGGTCACCACCTACTACCCAGGGGCGACCCCGGAAGTGATCGCCAAAACGGTCGCCGCGCCTCTGGAGCAGCAGATCAACGGGGTGGAGGACATGATCTACATGCAGTCCTCCTCCGCCTCCAATGGCCAGATGAACCTCAACGTCTACTTCAAGATAGGGACGGACCCGGATCAGGCCACCATCAACGTCAACAACCGGGTCTCCGCCGCCATGGCGCAGATGCCCGATGACGTCAAACAACAGGGGCTCACGGTACGCAAGAAGTCGACCTCCATCCTCCAGGTCGTCACCCTGGCCTCGCCCAAGGGAACCTTCGATACCACCTACCTCTCCAACTACGCTCTGCTCAACATCATCGATGAGCTCAAGCGCATCCCAGGGGTCGGCGACATCACCTTGTTCGGTGGCACCGACTATGCCATGCGTATCTGGCTGCGGCCGGACCGGCTGGCTCAGCTCGAGCTCACCCCGAGCGACGTGATAGGCGCCATCCGCGAGCAGAACACCCAGTTCGCGGCCGGCAAGATAGGCGCCCAGCCCACCACGGCGCCCATCGACTTCACCTACACGGTGCAGACCAAGGGCCGGCTCGAGGACGTGACCGAGTTCCAGAACATCATCGTCCGCTCCATGCCGGATGGCTCCAAGATCCGTCTGCGGGATGTGGCCAGGGTCGAACTCGGCGGCAAGGACTACGATGTGACCGCCAGCCTCAATGGCAAGCCGGCGGTGGGGATCTTCACCTACCTGCAGCCGGGGGCCAATGCCGTCGCTGTGGCCAACCAGGTCCATGAGACCATGGAGCGCCTCAAGGCCCGCTTCCCCCAGGATGTGGATTACCGCATCCCTTACGACACCACAGAGTTCGTGAAGATCTCCATCGAGGAGGTGGTGCACACCCTGTTCGAGGCGATCGTGCTGGTGTTTATCGTGGTCTATCTGTTCCTGCAGAACCTGCGTGCCACCCTGATCCCCTGTATTGCTGTGCCGGTGTCGCTCATCGGCACCTTCGCCGGCATGCTGGTACTGGGCTTCTCCATCAACCTGCTGACCCTGTTCGGCATGGTGCTCGCCATCGGGATAGTGGTGGATGACGCCATAGTGGTGCTGGAGAACGTCGAGCGGATCATGCGCGAGAAGAAGTGCTCCCCCAAGGAGGCGGCCATTCTCGCCATGCAGGAGGTTTCAGGCCCTGTGGTGGCCATAGTGCTAGTGCTCTGCGCCGTCTTCCTGCCGGTCGCTTTCATGGGCGGCATGACGGGGGTGATGTACAAGCAGTTCGCCATCACCATCGCCGTATCGGTCGCCATCTCGGGTCTGATCGCCCTGACCCTGTCGCCAGCCCTGTGCGCCATCTTGCTCAAAGAGGGCCATCATGAACCCGCCCGCTTCTTCGTCTGGTTCAACCGGATGTTCGACAGCCTCACCGCCCGCTACGTACGCGGGGTGGCCTTCCTCAACCGCCGGGTCGGGGTGGCGTTCACCATCATCGCGGTGATCCTGGTCTCCATCTACGGCCTGCTGATGAAGGTGCCGGGGGAGCTGGTGCCCAACGAGGATCAGGGTTACCTGCTCTCCGCCGTCATGCTGCCGGATGCCGCCTCCCTGACCCGCACCCAGGCGGTGGCCAATCAGTACGACCAGATCGCCATGGCCAACCCTCATGTGCAGGACGTGGTGACCTTCTCCGGCTTTGACATTTTGTCGAGTTCCATCGTCAGCAACCGGGGGGTGAGCTTCCTCCCCCTGAAGTCCTGGGGCGAGCGCGAGGGTGAGGGCCAGGACTCCTTCTCCCTGGCCAAGACACTGCAGGGGCTCAGCGCCATGGGGCAGTCCGATGGTTTCGTCGCCTCCTTCAACCCGCCCCCGATCCAGGGCATGTCCACCACTGGCGGACTGGAGGCCTATCTGCAGAACCGCGGCAGCGGCGATGCGAAATCCTTCGCCGCCGAGGTCGACAGCCTGCTGGAGGCGGCCAAGCAACGCCCCGAACTGGCCAGCGTCACCAGCACCTATCGCGCCAATGTGCCCCAGGTCTTCCTGGATCTCGACCGCGAGAAGGCCAAGGCGCTGGGGCTGCCCATCAACGCCGTGTTCGACACCATGCAGGCCACCTTCGGCCAGGTCTATGTCAATGACTTCAACCAGTTCGGCCGCACCTACCGGGTGCAGTTGCAGTCCGAGGCGGACTACCGCGCCAGGAAGAGCGACATTCGCAACGTCTATGTGCGCTCCAACAAGGGGGATATGATCCCCCTCAGCAGCCTGGTGACGGTGCGTGACACCACGGGTCCCGAGCTGGTGGAGCGTTTCAATATCTTCCAGGCGGCCAAGATCATGGCCCAACCCGCACCGGGCTACAGCTCGGGTCAGGCCATAACCGCACTGGAGGAGGTTGCCAACGACACCCTGGGCAATGAGGCCACCCTGGCCTGGACCGGCTCCGCCTATCAGGAGAAAGAGGCCGCAGGCAGCGCCGGCACCGCGTTCGGTTTCGGCATCCTGATGGTGTTCCTCATCCTGGCGGCCCAGTATGAGCGCTGGACACTGCCGTTTGCGGTGATCACCGCCGTGCCCTTCGCCCTGTTCGGCGCCCTGCTCGCCACCTGGACTGTGGGGCTGACCAACAACGTCTACTTCCAGATAGGGCTGGTGACCCTCGTCGGCCTTGCCGCCAAGAACGCCATCCTCATAGTGGAGTTCGCCGTGATGAAGCACGAGGAGGGAATGAGCCTCCTCGAGTCGGCATTGGAGGCGGCGCGGCTGCGTTTTCGTCCCATCGCCATGACGTCGCTCGCCTTCATCCTCGGCTGTGTGCCGCTGGTGACCTCGAGCGGCGCCGGTGCCGCCAGCCGTCATGCCCTCGGCTGGCCGGTGATCGGCGGCATGCTGGCGGCGACCTTCATCGCCACCTTCTTCATCCCGCTCTTCTTCCGCCTCATCATGAAGCGATCGGAGTCGCGAGCCCAGCCCCCCAAACCCTGAGCCTGAGCCCCCGCCACGCGGGGGCTTCTTCGTCTGCCAATCCGGCATTTCTTAATCCATATCAACTCTTTGGCAGATGGTACAGGCCGAACCTTGACCTTCTCCTGTAGGTAAGGTTTACATTCATCCCATACGTCACAGGAAAGATGCACCATGTTGTCATCGAGATTGCCCACAGAACTCATCGCCCGGCTGTTGCTGGCGTTGTTGCTCGTCTGCAATCTCACCCTCTGCATCAGCTGGCATGGCGCGGCGGCGAGGGAGGAGGCGACATCCTCCTCCCTCGCCATGACCGGGGCCGCCACCATGCCTGCGGCCATGCAGGGGCTCTCCTGCCACGACGGCGGTGATGGCTACGCTGCCGCCGACCCCAATCAGGACGAGTGCCAGATGCACGGCGGCCTCACCTCGCCCATGGGGGCCGGGCTGCCGCTGCTGGCCGCCCTGCTGACCCTGCTCGCCCTGCCCCTGTTGCTGCTGCCCCTCGGGACGGCGAGCAACGTGCTGGACAACTGGTTGCGGGATCCCTTCCTGCGATCCCGCGGTACCCACCCTCCCTCCTGGCCGCGCCGACACCTGATGCTGTCGGTGCTGCGCCACTAGAAAGCCCTTCTCTCGCGGCGGCGGCAAGCCTCGGCCTGCCCGCTTCCTGCCGCCTTGCCTGACCCTGTGCCCTGGCCAAACCGGCCCGCTCGCAGGGAGCCGTGCGCGCTGACACAGCTGCGCCCCGTTTGCCGCCCGTGATGCCTTACCCATCACCCACTCGGCGGCCTGACAGAAGAGAAGAGATACCATGTCATCCACCCCAGTTACCCGGCCTGCCAGCGCGCGGCCGTGCCAGCCGCCCCTTCGCCTCCCGCGCGCCGGAGGCTTGTCATGAACAAGACACTGTTGATGTCCGCCCTGCTGCTGGCCCTCGGCGCCGGTGGCGGCTACTGGGTCGCCAGCCACCTGCCTGGTGATGGCGCCAGCGCCGAGAAGACGCCGCTCTACTGGGTCAACCCCATGGATCCACGCGACAAGCGCGATGGCCCCGCCAAGGACAACATGGGGATGGACTTCATTCCCGTCTATGAGGAGCAAAAAAGCGGCTCCCCCGGCACCGTCACCATCAGCCCAGAGATCCAGCAGAACCTGGGGGTGCGGCTCGCCAAGGTGGAGAAGCTGCCCATCCACCAGCAGATCGAGACGGTGGGCTATGTCGGCTATGACGAGGACAGGCTGGAGGCGGTCAACGCCCGCATGGCAGGCTGGATCCGCACCCTCGCCATCAAGAGCGAGGGGCAGCAGGTCAGCAAGGGGAGCCTGATTTACGAGCTCTACGCCCCGGATCTCGTCAACGCCCAGCACGAGTATCTGCTCGCCCTCAACACCGCCAACCCCCTGCTGCTGCGCGCCGCCGAGGGCAAGCTCAAGTCCCTGCAGGTGCCGGCGGATCAGATAGCGGCCCTCAAGCGCAGCCGCCAGGTGCAGGAGACGGTGCGCATCTATGCCCCCAGCAGCGGTTATGTCTCCGAGTTGAAAGTGCGCGAGGGCCAGTATGTGGAGCCCGCCGCGGCACTGTTCAACATCAGCACCCTCAAGCAGGTGTGGGTGAGCGCCGAGGTGTTCGAGCGACAGGCGGCCCAGCTAAAAGTGGGCGATCCGGTCACCATGACCCTGGACTACGCCCCCGGCCGCCACTGGCAGGGCCGGGTCGATTACCTCTACCCGACCCTGGATGCCGCCACCCGTACTCTCAAGGTACGGCTGCGCTTCGCCAACCCGGACGAGTTCCTGAAACCCAACATGTTCGCCAAGGTGAGCATTCGCACCGGGCAGGGGGAACCCCGGCTGGTGGTACCGAGCGAAGCGGTGATCCGCACCGGCAGCCAGGACAGGCTGGTGCTGGCGCTGGGGGATGGCAGCTTCAAGTCGGTCGCCGTCACCCTGGGCCCCCAGTTTGGCGACAAGGTGGCCATCAGGGAGGGAGTTGAAGCGGGGGACAGCATCGTCAGCTCGGCCCAGTTCCTGCTCGACTCCGAATCGGCCATCGATTCTGACTTCCAGCGCATGACGGCGGTGCGCCCCGCCCAGGTGTGGACCCAGGGCGAGGTTGAAAGCATCGATCTCGCCAACCGCACCCTGATGGTCTCCCACCAGCCCATCCCCGAGTGGCAGTGGCCCGCCATGGAGATGGAGTTCACCGTGGCGGACGGGGTGGACATCAGCAAGCTGGCCGAGGGGCAGACTCTCCATCTGCAGGTGTTGCAGGAGGGGGATGAGTACCGCATCACCAGCATCCATCAGGAGAGTGCTCCGGCCAGCGCTGATGCGCCGGCAAAGGATGAGATGGAAGGCATGGACCATAGCCAGCATCAGATGGCGATGCCCGAGATGGAGAAGAAGTCATGACCCCCTCCATCATTCGCGGCTTTGCCAACAACCGCTCTTCACTTTCTGCGCCCCATGAGAAAGGAGTCCAATCATGATTCCTGCCATCATTCGCTGGTCCGTCGGCAACCGCTTTCTGGTGCTGCTGTTGACCGTCATGCTCACCGCCTGGGGGCTCTGGTCGGTGAAGCAGACCCCGGTGGACGCCCTGCCGGATCTCTCCGACGTCCAGGTGATCATCAAGACATCCTATCCGGGCCAAGCGCCCCAGGTGGTGGAGGATCAGGTCACCTACCCGCTCACCACCGCCATGCTGG
>RCUU01001260.1_pt1 | contig 12353 bp, 10 predicted proteins | sample 2166211 | NCBI WGS metagenome assembly RCUU01 (sample SAMN09932620, study PRJNA488358) | compost metagenome | feature: garden; material: soil; isolation source: compost soil in phenylacetic acid-enriched culture | place: Germany: Experimental Botanical Garden Goettingen | collected 2016-01-27
AGATCTTCGAGTGGCAAAAGATGGCGAGACCGGAGACGTTGACCGATATCCAGCGAGCCGCCCGATTCTTTTACCTGCAGCAGCACGCTTTTGGGGGGAAGGTTACGGGGCAAACGTTCGGAACTGCCACCACCGGGCCTGCCATCAACCTACTGCGCATTGAGGAGAATCTTTCCTCAGCCTGGCAACGGTTGGCCGGTACGTACGTCGAGAACCTGTCGTGGCTCGATTGCGCCCAGCGTTACGATCGAGATCACACTTTTTTCTACATGGATCCGCCTTACTGGCAAACCGCTGGCTACGGAGTCGACTTTCCGTTCCACCAATATGAGCGTATGGCGGAATTCATGCGCACTTGCAAAGGTAAGGTGATGGTGAGCATCAACGATCACCCAGATATTCGCCGTGCTTTCGATGGCTTCCACTTTGAGAGCGTTGATATTCGCTACACGACGACCAACCAGCGTCAGGGCAAAGCAGAGATTACCGGTGAGTTGATTATCATGAACTGGACGCCTGCGGAGTTGGGGCAACTGTTCTGAAACACCGAGATCTTTGTCCTCTGCAGCTGCTTGGTTCGTTGTACCCTATGCTTTCTCCATCAGCCGCTAGGAGTGACTTGTGGTCAAGCGTTCTTTCATAGGGATTGTTGAGGCCGGCGAGGCTCTGATTCAGCAGGCGATCGACGCCATGAGGGAGTTCCGGGCAGCTGAGGCCGCCAACGCGCCTGCTGAAGAGGTGGAGCGGCTACGCGTTCTCGCGGACTCCCTCTATCATGCAGTCATCGATTTTCAGCTGATCGAAGCCAAACAGCCGCCCGATACTATTCATTGAAAAGCGACTGCTGAATGAGGGCTCCGTAATGTCAAAAGCTCCTTTGTTACTGTTCCCAGATCATCCGATGTACACCGATGCAGTCGAAGCTATGAAGCGTTATCACCAAGCCCAAGCCGATGGCACGTCACCCCTTGAAATTGAGCGACTACGACTGATCGCAGAAGCCCAATTCCAAGCGGTTACCGATTACCAGCTTAAAGTCCTAGGTCGCCCTGGCGACTCCCCTCACTAACAGGTTTTATGAGTGCTGGCCCCTGGTTGCGGACATTGCCCACTGCCTTACTTATCGGGAACCATCGGAAATCCTGAGAAGGGCGGCATTCATCTTTGACGATCGCCGCTGCTCGTTCGGGTGAGGTGGCGGGGGCCAGCCATTCCCGTGCGAGTTCGGGTGTCAGTACTAAAGGTTTTCGATCGTGGATGTCGATAAGCCCCTGGTCCGCAGCTGCAGTGATGATCACGAATCCATCGCGCTCATCCAGCTCGAAGCTATGGTGCACCTCAGCAAGCGCAGCGAAGTAGAGCGGCCCTCCATCGGCGCTTGTGATGTAGTACGGCTGTTTCCGTTTCGGGTCTACTGGGTCGGGTATCCATTCGAACCAGCCGTTAGCAGGAGCTAAAGCCCTGCCACCTGGCCACAGCCCCTTAAAGAATTTTCCCGTCACCACAGTCTCTGCCCGAGCATTGATCGGATCAGGACGTTTCCCCTTCGCCCAAAACGGCGACCATCCCCACTTGACCCGATCCACGCTCAATCCATCCCCCACTTGGCGAATGATTTCTACGTGAGTGGACGGCGCTACGTTGTATCGGTTGATCGGCTCATGGTCGTAGCCGTTGATGACCACTAGGTCCAACGATAGCTGGCGCAGATAGTGATCCATCGACTCGTAGATCGAGTACCGTCCGCACATCTTCCACCTCTCGCCCGTCAGAATTTTCGCCACCCAGGATTGACCGGGCTCCCGATGCCGGATTTACTGTATATGCATACAGTTCGCATTGGACCTTCCATCATGACCATCACATTTCTAGGTACGCCCACCGGCGGTACCGAACCGCTACCGCTGTATTCGTTCCATGTCCCGGCCGGTTTCCCTTCGCCTGCTGCGGACCATTTGGAAGGCCACATTTCCCTAGATGAGCTATTCGACCTCCGGGCGCCCCATGTGTACCTGGTAAAAGTTGAAGGCGACAGCATGCAAGGCGCAGGCATCTACTCGGGTGACCTCGTTATCGTAGACCGAGGCCGTGAGGCTGAGCACGGCGACATCGTGATTGCTGCCGTTAACAGCGAACCTGTGTGCAAGCGTTTGCACCGACGCGATGGCGTGGTGATCCTCAAGTCGGAGAATCCGACCTACCCACCGCGGTACATCATGGAGGGCGACGAGCTCGTCATCTGGGGTGTCGTGCGTTACAGCGTTCGCGACCATGCGCAGTGATCCAGTTTTCGCACTCATTGATTGCAACTCGTTTTACGCAAGTTGCGAGCGTGTATTCCGGCCCGACTTGGCCAAGACGCCGATCGTCGTACTGAGCAACAACGATGGCTGCGTGATTGCCAGGTCATACGACGCCAAGCCATTCGTGAAGATGGGCGAACCGTACTTCCAGGCGAAGGACAAGCTACGTCGGCACGGCATCATGGCCTTTAGCAGTAATTACGCGCTTTACGGCGACATGAGCGAGCGTGTCATGTCGTTGATCGAGTCGATGGTGCCTGCCACCGAGATCTACAGCATCGACGAGTGCTTCGCTGATCTGTCCGGTATACAGGAAAACTTGACCCAGTTCGGGCGAAAGCTGAGGTCCAGGATCTTCCAGTGCACTGGCATACCAGTAGGGGTTGGGATCGCCGGCACAAAGACCCTGGCCAAGCTGGCCAATCACACGGCCAAGCGCCTGCAGGCCCAGACCGGCGGCGTGGTCGACATCACAGATCCGTTCAAGCGAGATTGGGTGCTGCGCAATACCGAGGTGAAAGAGGTGTGGGGAGTTGGCCGGCGGATGACTGCCCACCTTGAAGCGATGGGCATTCACACGGCGATGGATCTGGCCAAGGCGGATGCCTGGACGTTGCGTCAGAAATTTAGTGTCGTGGTGGAGAAGACCGCTCGGGAACTGGCGGGTACGCCGTGCCTAGACCTGGATGAGGCCGAGCCGCCGAAGCAGGAGATCTGCTGCAGCCGGATGTTCGGCAAGCGGCTGACTGAGCTCGCGCCGATCAAGCAGGCAGTGGCCACCTACGTTGGTCGCGCAGCGGAAAAGCTTCGGGCCCAGGGATCGGTTTGCAAGCGCATGCGCGTCAGCATCCGCACCGGGATGTTCAACCCTGACGAGGCGCACCACGCCCAAGGGGCATTGGTAGAACTGCCATACCCCACCTGCGACACGCTGCTGATGACCAGGCTGGCGACCGACGCGGTTGGCCGGATCTTCAGGCCAGGGTTTCGATACAGTAAGGCAGAGGTGCTGTTGATGGATCTGCGGCAACCAGGTGAATTCTCAGAAGATTTGTTCGCGCTCAAACAATCGGTGGCGTGTGACCGGCTGATGCAGATGATGGATGGCATCAACGAGCGCTGGGGGAGGGGGACAGTGCGGGCCGCCAGCGTGCCGGCGATACCGGACTGGGGTATGAGGAGGGAGATGATGAGCCAATCCTATACGACACGGATCGACCAGCTATGGACGGTCAAATGTTAAGCCTGCCGTCCGCCTGGCTGGCCGAGCTGAATGACCAGCCGGCCTTGTTGACCGATCCCGATGGCAGGGCCGCGGTGCTCGTTGAGCTAGCGTTTTCCGCGCACCGACGCAGCGACGTTGACGAAGACCAGCTGGCAGACATGCTGGAGTTCACCGAGGCAGCTAGGCTGTGGGCGCTGATCGAGCATGAGGAGGTCGGTTGAGCCGCCTTGTGCAAACAACGGCTATTGAGTGAAAGCACATGGTAGCCGTGACAGCTCTCGTCGCTGCGCTTCGCAGTGGGGTAGTTACGACCAGAAGCTGTCGCTGGCCTAAATTCTACTAAGGGGCATTACTTTAAGCATACAGCTATGCAGGATGGTAAAAAACGAGGCTTAATTCTAGCCACTTTGAACAACGTAAGGCGTAATTCATGGAATATCTGTCAAGGATCTGCTTTAACTCTCAAGGATGGCGACGTCCCACTGGTGAGGCGCGGTCGCTTGAGCTTGCTAGCCCGCCCTCTTTCTCACGCATGTTCGGTTACGGTCACGAAGAGTGGTTGTTCCGGTTTGATTGGCAAATTGATGGCTGGCAGTATGGTTTTTTGCAGGGTGTCAATAACAGTCGCTCGACGGTTGCGGGCATGGAAGAAGCGGTTGACGTCACACTTTATACATGTGAGCCCGGATCTCAAAGAAGGTATGTCGCAAAGATTCTGGATGTTGAATGCCTCAGTTATGCACAATCCGAAGCAATCCATGCTCAGTTTGTTGCTAATGGCTGGCTAGCCGAGATGCAGGCCGATATTCTGGCTGTGGGGGGGGATGTCTCCACATTAGGCAACTCGAGTTGGGTCAACGGAATGATTAACATACGTTTCCGCCAGGAGAATGTGCGGTGGTATCCGGCGGGCACCTATGCCGAAGAGGATGAGTACGTAAGGACCCTTCGACGCTACCAGTTCAATGAGATCAAAAGCCATGCCCAGGCTCCTTATGTTGATCGAGCCCTTCTGGGCCGGAATGGTCGTCCTGATGCTCCGAATCAAAAACCATTTTATCGCAGCGGCTCTGCTGGAAAAATTTGTACACCGGAGCACGGTCTCATTCAAGCAAAATTGCTAGACGAGTTGAGGGCCGAATATCCAGATGCGGATATCGATTGCGAAAAAGACTTTGTAGACATCACTGTCGAAACACCGGGCGAGCGAATTCTTTTTGAAATCAAGTCCGATCTTGTGCCGCGTACCGTACTTCGGTTGGCGCTGGGGCAACTGCTAGAGTACGGTTTTTACTATTCATCGCATGATACGGACTTCAAACGGGTAACCTTGATTGCTGTTGGGCGCAAAGATCTGTCGCTGGAGGATGAAACGTATCTGAAATGCTTACAGCAGAAGTTTAATCTACCGCTTAAGTATCGCGCCGTACCCATCTGAGAGAGAAATTCAGAACCCAAAATGCTCGCCGCACTCGGCGGGCATTTCATTTGAAATAAGGTTCAAAGCCTTTTTACTAAGCGTACGCCACGGTCCCGTTACTAGCGTGGTGTACACGTTGTGAATCTATGTTGCTTCTGCATGCGTACTCAATGGCTGGTTCTGGCCGAAATCTGGCGTTTGCGACCGTCAGATGTGTTTCCGGTCTATGTGAAAACGCAAAAGGCTCCTGATAGTGCGTATTCCTATGTGAAATCTGAAAAGACTTGACTATCAGCCCACTCAGAATGTGTGGTAACACGCGTATCTAGGTTATCTTTTAACCAGTCGAATCGGTCCGGCAGTTTCAAACTGCTTGGATTCCAGGCAGTCCTTTGCTGATGGCTGCTACCGGTCATTTACAGACGTCGGCGGTTGATAGGGTTTCCGAAAGTTTTTCGGGGGAGGCAGTAAACAGCTGGCAATAGTGCGCGGACTGACACCGTCTAGGTCATTTTTTGTTAACCTACTAGGTTAGTTTTTATGCTGATTGGGAAGTGGTCAGTGAGCGCCAATGCAAAGTGGACTTCATGCACATTTAGATGAAGGCGCAGTTCCTGTAGCATTGACCTCAGCACCAAATGCCATCGACCTGTCTGGCGATGTCGTCCCCTTAAGGTCCCGCTCTCCGGCATCACTGAAGCTAGCCCCCCGCTGATACCAGTTGCCAGGGTGCAGAAGATTTCCGAGGTCAGTTGAATGCCGCAATTCGTTCAAAATGGTCCTTACATTCCCGAACGCTTGCTGCAGGCGCACGAGGAAGGGCGAGTAGTGTTTTTCTGTGGGGCAGGTATCTCCTACCCCGCGAGATTGCCAGGATTTAGTGGCTTGGTGGATGAGTTGTATCGGCGCCTAGAGCCGAATGCGAGTGGGGTGCAGAAACTAGCAATCAAGTCTAAGCAATACGACACCGCGGTGGGGCTGCTTGAGGCTGAAGTCGGACGCGAGAGAGTTCGGCGGACTATGGCGAGCATTCTCACTCCAGACCTGCGTGCGCCCAAGGCAACAGCAACCCACAAGGCTCTGCTGAACCTGGCAAGGACTCGCGATGGACGCACGCGGTTGATCACTACCAACTTCGATCGTCTGTTCGAAGAGGTGATCCCTACGGCAACCTTTCCGGTCCATCCCTTTAAAGCACCGCTGCTTCCGGTGCCGAAAAATCGTTGGGATGGATTGGTCTATTTGCACGGCCTACTGAGCGAAGCCCCCACCGTGAGTGAGCTGGATCGCCTGGTAATTTCCAGCGGCGACTTTGGCCTGGCGTACCTCACTGAGCGATGGGCCGCACGATTCGTCAGCGAACTGTTCCGCAATTACACCGTCTGTTTCGTCGGATACAGCATCACCGATCCAGTTCTCCGCTACATGATGGATGCACTCGCTGCCGATCGCCTGCTCGGCGAATCTTCTCCTGAGATGTTTGCGTTCGGCAGTTACTCTCGAGGCGAGGAGAAGGATCGCGCCAACGACTGGAAGGCCAAGAACGTCACACCGATTCTCTACAAGGAACACCACCGACATTCTTACCTGCACAAGACCCTACAGGCCTGGGCCGAGACCTACCGCGATGGGGTGCGCGGGAAGGAACGCATCGTCGTTGAAAGCGCGATTGCTCGTCCTCTGGCAAGCACCAAGGAAGACGATTTTGTTGGTCGAATGCTTTGGGCGTTGAGTGACCGTCACGGGCTGCCTGCCCAGCGCTTTGCTGATCTGGATCCGGTGCCGTCGCTGGATTGGCTAACGCCATTGAGTGAAGCTCGCTTCGGTCATATCGATCTGGCCAGGTATGGTGTCCCACCGAATACTCGCTTGGATGAAAAGCTTGCCTTCAGCTTGATGCGCAGGCCCTTGCCTTACCAGCTGGCCCCTTTCATGTGCGTAGTAGAAAGCGACGGTGTTACCGGGCGTTGGGATGGGGTAATGAGGCATTTGGCGCGATGGCTGAGTCGCCACCTGAATGACCCCGCCTTGATACTCTGGCTCATCAATGGAGGCGGCCGGTTACACGCTAGTTTCGCCTCGTGGATCGAGCACAGCTTAGAACGGCTGGCCACACTTGAGCGCGAAGGGAAAGCCGATGAGCTGGCTCAGATACGAGCTGGTGCTCCTAATGCCGTACCTGGGCCATTGATGTGTACGCTATGGCGGCTGCTGCTGGGGGGCCGAGTCAAAGTCGGTCCGCGGGCACTCGATTTATACCGTTGGCGAAACCGAGTCCATCGTGATGGCCTTACATCGTCCCTGCGTCTGGAGTTCAGGGAGCTAATGTCGCCGCTTGTTTCGTTGCGTGCGCCGTACGGTTCCTCCGCCGAGGTTAGTGAGGGTCAGGAGCCACAACGACTGAGGGATTTGGTAGAATGGGAGGTCGTCCTGATGGCGGATGACGTCCATTCCAAGTTGAAGGATTTCGCTGGTGACGATCTCTGGCAAGGAGCACTTCCTGGCCTGCTAACCGACTTCACTGGCTTGTTGCGAGACGCACTCGACCTGATGAGGGAACTGGGGGGCGCTGATGAGAGGCGTGACAACTCCTACCTGCAACAGCCATCAATCGATGTGCACCCACAGAACAACGACTACACCGACTGGACAGCGCTAATTGACCTGGCGAGAGATGCCTGGTTGGCCACGGCTGCGGTTTCCCCTGAGCGCGCAGCCCTCGAGGCGGAGCTCTGGTGGACCATCCAATATCCTCTTTTCAAACGCCTGGCTTTTTTTGCTGCAACGAAAGGTGATGTCATAGGCAGTCGTCGTGCTCTTGACTGGCTATGTTCGGAGGACCATTGGTGGCTTTGGTCGCTGGAGACTGAGCGCGAATCCACACGCTTGCTCGTTGCTCTGGCGGAGAAGGGCGATCCTGAGATCGTCCAGGAGCTTGAACGAGCCATTCTTGCCGGCCCGCCTCGCACGATGTTTGAAGGCGAGGACGATCCTGAGCGGCTGGCTCGTGTCCTGGATAGGGAGGTCTGGCAACGGCTGGCTAAGGTGGTTGGCGCCGGCGCCAAGTTGAGCCCGGTTGCGCAGAAGCGCCTGGATGCGTTAAGCCGGCAATACCCGGAGTGGACTTTGCCGCAAGATCAAAGCGATGAGTTCCCTTACTGGAGTGGAAGTGACGATGACTGGCGAAAATTTAATGCCACACCACGTCGACGCGGTGAACTGATCCAATGGTTAAAGCAGCATCCAGACGCCGATTACTTTCAGCAAGATGACTGGAGGGAGCGCTGCCGCGACAACTTTGCAACCACGGCCTGCGCACTGTGGGCTCTGGCGCAAGAGAATTTTTGGCCGGCCAGTCGCTGGCGCGAGGCGCTGCAGGCATGGTCAGAGGGCAAGCTGCTCTCACGTGCCTGGCGTCGGATGGCGCCGGTATTGGTTGATGCACCCAAAGCTGAATTTGAGCCTCTGACTCACGGTGTTAGCTCCTGGCTGCAAACCATCGCAAAAACCTTTGTTGGTCATGAGGGGGAATTTTTCACCCTTGCGCGTCGCGTCCTGGAACTGCACATCCGCGACAGCGATGACACGGACGACCCCGTAGGGCGAGCCATCAATCACCCTGTGGGGCAAATCACTGAGGCGCTGCTCCAGTGGTGGTACCGGCATTCATTGGAGGATGGGCAAGGGTTGCCTGTCGAGCTTAAACCAACCTTTACGGAACTCTGCGATGGCAGTATTGATAGATATCGGCACGGGCGTGTCTTGCTCGCGGCCCATGTAATTGCATTGTTTCGGGTTGACCGCGACTGGGCCACGGAGCACTTGCTGCCTCACTTTGATTGGCAGCTCTCTGAGCATGAAGCTCGCGCGGCTTGGGAGGGTTTTTTGTGGTCGCCCCGCCTATATCGCCCACTGATGGAAGCGCTGAAAGGCCCATTTCTGGAGTCCGCTCATCACTATGAAACATTCGACAAGCATCGTGTGCAATACGCCTCGCTTTTGACCTTTGCTGCGCTGGATCCGGGCGATACATTTACGTCCTCCGAGCTTGCAAGGGCCGTCCGCGCACTCCCTCCTGAAGGATTGCGGTACGCCGCAAATGCCTTGGTTAATGCTCTGGAAGGAGCGGGCGATCAACGTGCGGATTACTGGAGGAACCGGGTGACCCCCTTTATCAATAACCTCTGGCCAAAAGGCCACGACGTTATGACGCCGGTGATTGCCGAGGCCCTGTCCCGCTTGTGTGTAGCAGCTGGCGGAGCATTCTCTGAGGCTATAGTGATGCTTCGTGCGTGGCTACAACCACTGGGGCATCCAGGCACCGCAGTGCGGATGCTTCATAAAGCGGATCTTTGCAGGACTTTCCCTGAACATGCCTTGGATTTTCTGAGCCTGGTGATTGGCGAGCAAACCCAGTGGCCACCCGCAGAGCTTTCCGAGTGTCTGGAAGCTATCCGAACCACTGCGCCAGCGTTGGAGGAGGATCCACGCCACGAGCAGTTACTGAATTATCTACGTTTGCATGGGCGCGTTTGACAATCAATAGCGGTCACTCGTGAATGGCTGCTTTTGGCCGATTACTGTCCTCCGTGAAGGGCCGCTGTGAGTCGATAGCGGCTGTGCGAGTTGGGGGTAAGTAACGACCCAGGACGGATCATGGTTGGCATAACGCTTTGACGGGGGCTGAAGCTGTCTAAAACTGCTCGAAAGCTTCTGGGTTTTACTGCGCCAAAATCGCTGAAACTGGCAGAACTGTTTTAGGCAGGGCTGAAGCACAGGCCGCTGACGGCGCAGCCAGATGCTCGATTCTTACGCTACTGCTGCAGTACTGGAAGCTGTATGATGCGCGGCCAATTGCCAATACAAGGAGTGCCGCTTGAACCCTTTCACGTTTGGATACCCTTGCCTTCGTCTCCGCGGCAGCATTCGGTTTCTACAATACGATTGCTGACCTCAATACTAAAGCCGTGTCGTGTATCCGGCTTCAGGGTGCGGAGCAGGATAATTGCTCGAAGGATGCTGCACTGAAGGCCCAGGTCTTGTCCACGGTCGTGCGTGCTGTCACCGAACTCGCGACAAGTGCTCAAATTTCAATATTTAAATCGTGGTCAAGGAGTAGCTGAGCTACTGCCTCCCTTCCGCCGTCAATTGATTCCAACTGTCGCAGGACGCTAGGAAGCTCATTGCTGTTCCTTAGCTGGTCATTGCTCGAGGAAATTCTAATAATCTCATTGGCTTGTTTGTAGGAGGGGGAGCATTCTTGCATGACATGTCTGAGGTAGCGACCGTAAGTGTTTGCTTGATTGAAGTTACTTGCGCTTGCATATATAGTGATAAGTCGGTCGATTAGCACTGGGGGAATGGCAAACCAATCTGCCTTGCTTAATTCATCAAACGGAGCAGCTTTGATCCGGGTGTTGGCTGCTTCGATTAATTCTATGGGGAGCTTGTCTACTATATAGAACCAATCCAGGTCGGAGAATAGCTTTGATGGCGCATTCTTTATAAAAGTTAAGATTCTCATTTTCTCCGGGTTTGGCATGGCATTCCATAATCCAAGCTTGGCAAGTCGAGCAATGCTAATTACACCTTGGCAAAGTTCGTCTTCTGCGCGCACGTTCTCGATAATTTTATTAGCGGTTGTAGGGAAAAATTGGTCCCAAAGATTAGGGTGCATGACTTTGATAGCTGTCAGTGCGAGTACACATTTGCTGAATTTTGCATGGTCTGTCCAACCGAAAGTGGTTTTTAGAAGGACTACCAATAGGTTGTTGTAAAGAGCGCCTCTGGGTCGCTTTAAGGGGCCCGATCCGAACAAAGTTACTACATCCTCAAGGTTGCTGGGGAAGAATTTTGAGTCTATATCGCTGAGAACACGATCTAGTGCGGCTTTACCTTGGGAGGCAGGCTTAGAAAGTATCGATTTAACGGAATTTACTATGTGTAGTCTCGCTAGCTCGGCCGATGCGAAGAATACCTCGTTGTCAGTAACGTGAGAGGGGTGTGCACATCTGTTGCGGTCCTCTACCAATCTGGAAATGTCTAAGTATTCGATATGTGAAATGAGCTCGAATTTGTCTTTCGCCATTAAGGGTAGCTCTTTTTCAAAGGCTAGAGCACCTGGTAGATTATGAGCTTTTTGTATGGCTTCGAATCGCGCAATTTCATTCTGGGCTTGCTTGTCGCCAGTTGCTGAGAGCTCTCTTATTTTGTCAACCAAGTCAAAAGCTACTGCAATCCAACAAGCTACGACTGATGATCGATAAGCGCCCGCCTTATAGCATTTAACTGCTTCCTCTATATATTGGCGAGATCTAGGATCTTCGCAGCTTAGGATTAACTCGTCCAGATCGTTCAGCATCGTCGTCCTTACTGGCTTTAACTAATTGCAGAAATAAAGCGGTCATAAATTGCGGTATGCTGCTTCACGTCTGAGTTGCAAATAATCATGAAGATTAGTCTGGATGATCGTTGATGGCAAGGTGCCCATGGAAGGCAGACATTTGAGTGCATTGTGAGCAGTCGCCGAGGATGGCAGGTCTGCCGTTCGTCTGGCGGCCTAGTCGATCAAACCAACCATTCGCCTTGGCCGTACCGCTGTGCTGAGAGAGATGGATTATTCGGGTTGCCGTCGGGATGTTGAAGTCCACGGCGGGAGTTGGCAGACAGGCTGGAGGTGGAATATTCAGTCAGGTTATGGAGGAGCTCTGAGGGCGAAGCTGAGAGCAACGCCCAGTTCAGGTTAGCAATCAAGGCCGGCAAAACGCCGGGGCGGGTGGAAAACGGTTCTAAAACTGAAAAAGCGAACCTTGTAGAATTCCGGTTGTAGACAAGCAAATCCAGTTTCGTTTTGGAACTGATTTTTCGACACACGCCCCATGAAACGGCAATTCTTAGATCGGATTGCAAATCCGTTGATTTCGCTCGCTGTCGGTGAGCGTTATGCGTGATCGGTATGGAAGGTCCTAGATCAGCGCCGGACCAATTCGCGAACCAACCGGTGCGTTTTGGTGGGGGATAGAGGGGAGTTTCAGCCAGTAAAACCTACTCATCCCCACCCGCTAAACCCCATCGCATAGCGCATGGTGATGTTGGCGCTAGAGATCAACGTCCTTCCTGCCGGCCCTTGGACTGGCTCCAATGCGTCCAGCACTCGCTGAAGGCTGACTTGTCGCGCATTCATGCACTCAGCGCTCTATGCCACAGAGCCAACGCCCGTTAGGCTGCGCAAAACCCAGGCTGGAGGCCGCGTGTTTTCGTTTGCAAAATGCTCGAAAAGTAAAGATTTTGGCCCGCGTGATGATGGTATATATCTAACAAAATCATACAGTTATGTGAGTATCGTCCGCTGCATGGGGTGCAAGGGGTCGAGTGTTCGAATCACTCCGTCCCGACCATATATTTC
>RCUU01001262.1_pt1 | contig 12341 bp, 13 predicted proteins | sample 2166211 | NCBI WGS metagenome assembly RCUU01 (sample SAMN09932620, study PRJNA488358) | compost metagenome | feature: garden; material: soil; isolation source: compost soil in phenylacetic acid-enriched culture | place: Germany: Experimental Botanical Garden Goettingen | collected 2016-01-27
GCGCTGTACCTTGGCCTGATTGCGCTTCTGCAACCAGTCTTGGGCTTCCATTCGAAGGGCGTTCATTCTGTCTAAGATCACATTGTCATACTCTAAAATTCGATTAATTTCTTGTTTTTGTGCGGACGTCGACTTACAAATTTCGGCTTGTTCTGCAATGGATTCGACAAGTTCCTGACGATCCTCGACAAAAAGCTCCAACTCCTCATAGGTAGTCTCATCGAGTCTATCTGTAATACCGAAGGTTAGTTCCTTCAGCCTCTGAATTAACTCATCCATGAGCACTTTCAGCCTGTCCCTGGCCTGCCGCGATTTTGGATGCTTGCAGCCAAGTTTCCCGAAGTTCAGTAAGGTAGCCGATAGCCTCTTCCGCTTTTTCTGGGCTCTTGCGGATGTTAGCTTCCACTAACAAGAAATTCGTATATTCATAAAGTGAATAAAGATTATTAGATACCTCATAGGAGTAATCCAATGTACTCATTAATTCACTTATAATCGTTTGAGCTTTGCCGAAATTAAGACTGGTCTTCTCATAGTCCTGTTTGCTGAGACCATCCATAGCTGTTCTTACGAAACGAATGGCTCCATCGTAAAGCATGACTACCAGCTGCGCAGGCGTTGAGGTTTTGACAGAAGATTGGCGATACTTGTCATAAGGAGATGTTATCAATAATGTCACCCTCTATTTTATAAATTTCTTAGCCGGATGTGGAGAAGAGACTGTTAGACTGTGACTGTAACTTGTTCATTGCCGTTTCCATGGCTGAGAACTGCTTGTAGTAGCGTGTTTCGGCATTATTCAACATAGTTAGCATTGAAGTTATACGAGTGTTGTAGAGCTTCATCTTCTTACCCATTACACTTTCTTCTTTGAAGGTGCTGGTAAGGTCCATAGAGAATCTATTTGTGCCAGCTCGCTCAGAAATCTTATCAATGGCAGCCGATATTTTATCAGCCATTTTATCCATTATTCCTTCTTTAGGAGCACTCGCCGGCCCCTGCAATATATCCATGGCTAGCTGCGGATTAGCACTGATTGCATTCTTCAGCTTAGCCTCATCTTTTATTACAAGCTTACCGTTCTCCATATAATTTCCGGTTGTAATTCCTAGTGTACTGAGTGGTCCCAGCTTCTCAGTGATAATAGCGCGCATTTCGGACAATACAGATTTAATAATATCATCATTCTTAAGCAGACCGCTCTTAGCTTTTTCTGTCCAAGTCTTAATATCATCGTCTTTCAATGCAGACTTTTGTTCATCTGTCAAAGGTCTAAAATCGCGATATTTAGCTTCATCGATTTTCGCATTCAAAGATACGACCAAGCTGTTGTAATCCTCAATAAACCCTTTGATGGTCTCCACAGCTTTATCGGGATCTGTCTGCGTCTTGATAATAACCGGAACATCAGCAGAAGCTGCATCTTTTTTTGTCAACTCTTGCAACGTCAACTGAACACCATTAATAGTAAAAGTATTACTGTTAACATTATCAATTTCTACATCGTTGATGGATACTTTAGCATTTACCCCATCTATGGTCTTTTTAATGGAATTATCATCTGCAGGAGTTGACTGCCTCCCATTAAAGAGCTTCATAAATTCATAAGAATCTCCACCGAGAATAACGTCGCCCCCAGAATCGCCAACAAGCTTCAAGGTTCCATCTGTAGTAAAGCTTGCGTTTACTTTGGCACCCGCACCATTAATTGTATTCATAATGGTAGTAATAGAATCGGAGCCTTTAACTACTAGCTCCTTGCCATTGATAGTAAACTTGATGTCTTTCACATCAGCATCAACTAGGGAGGTACCGTCTCTTTTATTTATTAGCTCAGTTACTGTAGTTGCAGTAGTAACGCCCGTAAGTTTATTGGATTCCACCACATTAAGATTGCTCTTCGAGAACAGACCCAGCAATGTATTACTGCTTGCAGGCGTCCCCATTGTTACAATACCATCTTTACCGCTGGTCTTGGAGGCAATTGTTAGCTTGCCCGTAATTTCATCATAGCTCGCAATAGCATTGGCTTTGGAGGAAGAGTTAATCGTTGCCACTAGTGTTGAGATTGAGGTCAGACCGTTAAAGATGGACTTTCCATCCTTATCTTTGAACGTTTCACCGTTAATGCTGATATCAAAGCCCTTTTTCAAATATTCAGTTCTATCAGTTGCAGACAAACTGGAGAGATCAACGCCATCTAGTGCAGCTAGAGACATTGTAGCGGGTTTCCCCTGTCCCAATCCAGGAGTTTCGTACGTCGTTCTTGTTGCCAGTTGGGTAACACTGACCTTCATATCCACTCCGGTTGCTGTTGCCAAAGCTTCAGCTTTAACAGCTGTTGTATTTCCGGAAACCACAGCTTTCTGAGCGTTGAGCGCAGCATTTCCTCCGTATTTGGTGATTAATTTATTTGTCCGGAAATCGTACAGCTTGCTGTTCAATTCCCGGTATCCTTCCCTTTGCCATTGCAGGAGCTGCTTGTCTTGATTAAGTTTGTCCAGCGGCACCCTCTTGGCGGCCATCATGCTCTTAACCATACTATCGATATCCATCCCTGAAAATCCATTTACACGTGTAACCAAAACAACACCTCCTATACTAAATTTTCTCGTCTACAAGTATTCCGGCAATTTCCATCATACTAGCTACGAGATCCAGAGTCTTCTCTGGAGGGACTTCGCGAATAAGCTCACCGGTATCCTTATTAAGCACTTTGACCATAATATCATGCGTCTTCTCGTGGATGCTGATCTCCAGCGTAGTCTGGGGCCCCTGTAAAGATTTCACTGCCCGTTCAATGGTACGAATGAGCTGTCCCTCCGCAACTGATACATTTACACCTTGTTTCTCTCTCAGACTCATATCCTTAGCATTCCGGATAGGAGTTTCTTGACTTGTGGATGATACCGATGCAATACTCGACGTTGCTTCAGATACACCCTGTGCACTTGTTACGGAACTAATAGAACTAGCAGAAAGAGAAAACTGTACATTCATAAACCCCGACCTCCACCAACGCTCATTTTATACTCTTTATATCGGTTAAACTCAGGGATAATTTAGGACTTAAGAAAGATAAACCTGAAAAAATCCCGGAATTCCGAAGTTTTAATAATAATCATAAATGTTCATAAAAAAAGAACCTTGGAAAAAATCCAAGGTCCTTTTTGTGAAACTATAGAGGTTGACTTTAAAATTAACGAAGCAATTGAAGAACGCCTTGTGGTTGTTGGTTAGCTTGAGCCAACATAGCTTGTGCAGCTTGTGCAAGGATGTTGTTCTTAGTTTGTTGCATCATTTCTTTAGCCATGTCAACGTCACGGATACGGGATTCAGCAGCAGTCAAGTTCTCGGAAGCTGTTCCCAAGTTGTTGATTGTGTGCTCCAAACGGTTTTGAACAGCACCGAGTTTAGAACGGGAGCTGGATACAGTTGCAGTAGCTTTATCCAGAATTGCGATAGCAGCAGAAGCATCTTCTTTAGTGGAGATGTTCAGAGCAGCTTCAGCATTCACATTGTTTGTTCCGTCAGTTACAGTATTAGCCTTAGTGAAACCAGCATCGCCAGCTTTACCAGTGATACCCAGAGCAGAAGCACGCATGTCGCCAATCGCCAAGCTCATGGATTGACCAGTGTTAGCACCGATTTGGAAAGAAGTTTCGAAGTCTTTTTGAACTCCGCCGTCTTTCAAAGTGATGCCGTTACCAGCTTCGCCTTTAGCAGTTGCAGTTACATCCAACTTACCACCAGTACCAGCTGACAATGTAACTCCGTCAATTTTGTTTGCAAGAGTATCAACAATTGCTTTTACAACACCAGCTGCATCAGTAGCACCGCTAATGTTTACACCTTTGCCAGTACCTTTATATTCACCTTTAGTTGCATCATAAAATTCAATTTGTTCACCGTTAATTGTAACGCCAGTTCCTGCTAGTTTAGTAAGGTCTACCCCAGTAAAATCAAGTTCACCCTTTGCAGGAGCATAAGTAGTTGTACCTACGGAAGCAGCACCACCAGCGTCAGCACCTTTAATTTGTGCAGCTGTCATGTTTCCTTTAGCACCATCGAATTTACCGCCATCTTCTTCTTTAACGGCAGAGATAGTAATTTTACCATCAGCAGCAGCTACTGCGGTAAAGCTACCTTTCAATGTGTCATTTGCATCAATAGCTTTTTGCAAAGCTGCAGCATAATCTTTTCCTGTTTGCGCTACATCTGCAGGTGCAGGAACAGCTTCTAATTTACCGGAAAGATCAATACCATTAATAGTTACAGTGATTTCATCACCAATAGCACCGACAGCAGCAGGAACGTCAAGTACTTGTGATGCTTGACCATGCGTAGTTTTACCAGCTGATAAGAAACCATCCTTAGCTACACCAGTACCAGTAAGGTTAGACTTTCCGTCACCTTTAAGCAATTTTTGAGTATTGAACTCAGTAGTGTTACCGATACGGTTGATTTCGGAAGTTAGTTGGTTCATTTCGTCTTGCAACGCTTGACGGTCAGAATCAGTGTTAGTTCCGTTTGCGGATTGGTTAGCCAATTCGCGTTGACGTTGAAGGATGCTGTGAGTTTCGTTCAATGCACCTTCAGCTGTTTGAATCAAAGAGATACCGTCTTGAGCGTTACGGGAAGCTTGATCCAAACCGCGGATTTGGCCGCGCATTTTTTCAGAGATTGCCAGACCAGCTGCGTCGTCACCTGCACGGTTAATACGAAGACCGGAAGACAATTTCTCGATATTTTTGTTAGTGTTTGCAGTGTTAGTAGTCAGTTGGCGGTGAGTGTTCAACGCCGCGATATTGTGGTTGATAATCATTTGATATTTCCTCCCTGAAATTAAGTTAGTTCCACATCCATGTGGTAAACGCCGATCCATTAAGGTCGGCCGCCCTGCCGGGTCAGCGTCTAATACATATATCGACGGCATACACCCAACTGTTTAGAGCATTTCGAATTTTTTTTGAAATTTATTGGAGAAATTCTCCAAAATACAATAAAAAACCTGAGTCCACAGTTAAGCAGTCCCAGGTTCTGGATTATGTGTACATGATATGTCAATTAATCATTCTTATTTACACCACGAAGGCGATGGATCAGTGCATTCAGATCAGTCTGCTGTGGAGCAACGGACTCACGGTTGGCCTCTTGGATCGAAAGGTATACTTCTTTTCGGAAAATATCGACATGCTTCGGCGCAGAAATACCAACCTTTACCGTATCACCATCCACACTTAAGATCGTCAGCTCTATCTGATCTTGGATGACGATGGACTCTCCTTTTTTGCGGGAAAGTACGAGCATATCATCCACCATCCTTTCCATCGATAACCGACTGCTCTTGCAGTAGGCTATGTTTCGTATGATAAGGCGCTTTATGCAGCACGATTTGTTTACCAAAGTTCCCTACCGGATTCAATACAATAGGAGCAAGGAGATTAATCGTAGACTGCTCAACATTTTCTTTCAAAGTAATAATACAACGGACAACCACATCCGATTTAATCTCTAACTCTTCAGCCTCATCGTCCGGCAGTTCAAATTCATAAGTTGGATAAAAAGCAAACGGATCACCCAAAAGAAAGGAAAGTCCCTTACTTTTTACTGACTGTAAATACCAAAAAGATGTCTCCGCCATCATGATCAAAGCAAAATCAGTTTCTTCATCAAAGCCAGGGATTCCTTTAGGAAAATGATATAACTGTTCCTTATCTACTTCCAGTTTGCCCCAAGATAGTGTTTCTATAATCAAGTTGTTCACTCCTCAAAAGTTTTGCTATGCAAAACTAGCTTCTCACGAAATCCTATTACATTATATATAGCACAAAAGCTATAGAGGCGCTTTCTGGCACATCTATAGCTTAAGAAGCTACAATTGAACATTCAATTCTGGTGGAATAAACTGAATCGAAGCGTATTGCTGCATATAAATATTTAGCTTTCCACGGGTATATTCAATTTCTGGATTACGCCGCTCTATCTGAATATCCACCTTCGCGGCTCGAAATTCGATTTGCGGGGCTCTTGTTTCGATATGAATATCCACATTGTCGTAGGACGCTGGGCCGCGAATCTCAGGAAACGAGTTGGGCTGGGTATCCGTGCCGTATACTTCTGCAATCGTATTGCCAGGTCTGAAAAACTGAGCCATACGATTGCCCTGCTCAACCTTTCTGGCAATGCCCTGAAGATACAATTGCTGAATTCCAGAGTAAATCCGTCTATTCATATCGAGCATCTTACCACCATTATAGGCTTCCCATGCTCGGGATTGATCTACAGTAAGCTCGGGCCGAGTGGACTCCACCGTTAGTACCCCCGGAGTGGTTGTGACATTAACCTCAGCCTTAGGCTGACTGATCGAATATGTACCCGGATCAGCATCAATGCCAATCAGTGCAGGCGTCTGACGGATTTGCAATATGGGCTGAAGCAACGAGAACCACCTCCGTTATCTGATAAAGTCTACGAGTGTCGTGGAAATAATCTTTGCACCCACAGACAAGGAAGCATTATAGATATTTTCTTGAATCTTCGAATTCATAATCAAACCTTCGTAGTCGGCATCTTCTGTCTTCGCTTGGAGATCCGTTAAGTTTACATTTAAATCACTAAGCCGATCCTGCATCAGTTCAACGCGGTTAGTCTTTGCCCCTATCTCGGAACGTGCAGACAAAATCGTCTCCATGCGCGTATCGAGTACATCCAGTTGACCCGATACAACCTTAAGATCACCAGCCTTTAACCCAGCAGAAAGATTATTAATAATTGCAAACAGATTGTCAGTATCGCCCGTATTACCGAATATCTCATTACCAGTCGTACTGATAGGCATACGCACGTCTTCACCTACGATAAACTGAATCTGCCCAGTATCCGTAGTAATCGGCTTAGATACATCGTATGTACCATCTGCACCTTTAACGAAATCATAAGGCTTCGTATTATATTGCTCACCATTAAAAATATATTTTCCGTTCAGCGTACTGTTAGCAATATCCACAAGCTGTTCCTTCAGCTGCATAACCTCTGCATTGATACTATCGAGTGCGGATTGTGGATTACTACCTGTTGAGGCTTGTACGGTCAGCTCACGAATCTTCTGTACAACATCCCCCGCTTGTCCTAGGACAGTATCATTATAATCCAGCCATGAAAGAGCACTATCTACATTCTTGGTATATTGCTCGTTAGATGAAAGCTCCGCACGATAGCGCAGGGAATATGTAATCCCTACCGGATCATCGGAAGGCTTGTTGATTTTGCGGCCGCTTGAAAGCTGTAATTGTGTGTCGTTCATCGTACGTGCATTACGATTTAGGTTAAGCAGAAGCTGTGAATTCATCATGTTAGAAGTTACTCTCAACATATGCTATATCTCCTTTTATCTGCCGACTGTGCCGGTGGAATTAATCAATTTGTCGAGCAGTTCATCAAAAGTAGTCATAAAACGCGCTGCGGCACTATAAGCATGCTGGAAAACTAGCATATTCGACATTTCCTCATCCAGAGATACACCGCTAACAGATTGACGACGGGAGTTAACCTGCTCTACCAGATAATCTGAGTTATCGGTCTGACGAGCAGCCTCCTGTGATTGAATACCAAGTTGGCCCACCATAGAGCCTAGAAGCCCACCCACAGTATTGCTAATTTTGCCGTCCGGCGTAGTGAATTTACTATCCTTCAGATTCGTAAGCAAGAGCGCCAAAGTGTTATTCCCTTTAACAACCTGTGTGTTGCCATCAGCATCAACAGTTGTACGCAGCGAGGTTGCGAATAAACTAACATCCGCAGCAATTTCCGGATTCAGCTTGATCGTTCCAGCGTCACCAGAGGTTACAAAGAAATCACGACCAGCGCTTCCATCCATCGCATAACCTAACTTGTGAAGTCCGTTCAAACCTTTAACAATAGTCTTAGCGTCCTCATACATCATTGCGCCCTTAGGCATGGCCTGACCAGCAGCCAAAGTAACTACGGTACCGTCCGCTTGTGTAATCTTTGCATCATTAGTCAACATAGTACCCTCAGGAAGATTAGAACCTGCCGGTATTGTAACTTCAACGTTACCAGTAGCAATCGTACTAGCCATATCGTTGAGTTGTTTCTTGTAGTCGGTAACATAGTTATTTTTGGAGAAAATCATTCCATAAGCTTCGCCGCCCTTTAAAGTTCCGGAAGCATAAGCATTATTAAGAAATGCACTATCTACGGTTGCAGTAACTTCTCCACCTTCTACCAGTGGCTGTCCACCCAGAGAGATGTTATAACCTTCTTCTGTCTCCACAACGGTAATATTAGCAATCTTAGATAGCTTGTCCGCCATCAGATCGCGTTGATCCCGTAAATCATTCGCCTGATCACCCATACCCTCAATCTTATAGATTGATTTATTCAAGTCTGCGATAGCGGTCAGGTAACCCTGAGCCTCTTGCCCTTTAACTTCAATATTAGTAGTTAGATCCCGATCAAGGTTATCTAATTGCGTACTCATATAGTTCATGGCATCGGTCAAGGATTGTGCGGTCTGCACTACAATCTTACGAGCAGTAGGATCTTCCGGATTTTTGCTAAGATCTGACCAAGATTTCCAGAAGTTGTCCAGTACTGTACGAATACCTGTATCCGATGGTTCATTCACAATCGCTTCTAATTTAGAGAGAGTATCAGCTTGAAGTTTCCAGTTTCCAAATGCAGAATTCTCACCACGGTACTGATCATCCAGAAACATTTCTCGAATCCGTTCGATAGATGAGAATTCCACCCCTGTACCCATTTGACCTGGAACTGTAGATCTAAACAATCCATATGCTTCAATAGGTAAAGCGGCCTTCATATTAACACGTTGACGGGTATAACCCTCGGTATTCGCATTTGCGATATTATGTCCAGTTGTATTAAGAGCTGCGGTCTGAGTAAAAAGGCTGCGTCTCGCCGTCTCTATCGAGTGAAATGTGGATGTCATGCTGCTTACTCCTCCTTATGTTCTGCTCCAGCAGAACACTTCATCAATACAATTCTATCCGCGTGCATCAAAAATACCCGGCCGATTTACGCTATTGCCCTTATCGGACGGATGATGATAAGTGATCTCCTGATTCGGTCTTCCAACTAGCAAATCTAAAGAATAATCTATAAAAGTAAGCGACTGCTCTATCAGCTTCTGATTAAGCTCATTTGCTTCTTTCAAGCGGTGCAAAGTGCCAGAAAGCTTCTGCTGAATATGCAGCAGTCGTGCCTTGTCTTCAGGGTCAAATATGAGTCTGGACAGCTCAGTTAGGTTCAGGTTCAGGTTGGAACGAATACCCACGCCTTGCAGAACGGTATATGCTGCCGCGATTCGCTGTTCCTCGAGCTGTCCAATCAGTTTCATTAATTTGGACTCACGGTTCAGGATGTCGATTAAGGCATCCACCTTGTTGTCCATAATCGTCTGTTTTTTCTCAGCGGCCAGCTCCAGCATTTGGTTATGCACTTCGTCCAGCCGCTCCAATAGTTCTATTAATGTCGTCAATGCCATGGATGGTTTCACCTAATTCTCGGAGGATTGCTTAAAGTAAGGGGCGAGTTTCTCTGCTAGCTTAGCTGCATCTACTTGATAGGTACCTGCGGAGACCTGTTGCTTCAAACTGTCGATCTTAAGTGCACGTTCAGCATCATTACCAGAATTCTGTGCTTGCAAGAGCTGAATTGCTTCATCAGAGATCGAAACTTCATCCTTGCGTGAACTTTTCTTCATTTGTTCCTGCCTTTGCGCATCCGCGCTGCGTTGATACGGATTCATCGCGTTAATTCGTCCGGTCTCGTTAATTTTCATAACTTCACCTTCCTTCTAATATAAAAAAGCCGATAATCTTTACTAAGTTTATCGGCGTAGACTGAAACATACTTTATAGCTGCAAACGTTTTTTTGCAGATTTTATAGGTCACGCAACTTGTCTATGGCACGATATGCGCCGTCTGTTGTCTTTTTGGTAGTATCCTCAGCAGCATTTTCCTTGGCGGCATTGGTGAGATCCTTTCTAAGCCGAGTACGGCAGCTATCACACATATGCCCATCGCGAATCAGCGTTCCACACACCTCGCAGGGATACATCATATTAGGAGCATTTGCTATAGATATCCGGCCCTCTCGAATAAAGCGGGTGATCTCTTTAATCGAAATTCCCGTAGCATCAGACAGCTCTTGAATGTTGGTTCCTTTGTTCTCCCGCAAATATTCCACGCAGATCTCATATTCATGCTCCAGCTCTTTGATGCAAGGCTGGCACAACCCCATAAGATTCTTAACAAACAACCGGCCGCACCTTGGACAATTGTCTAGATTCATAACAAGCAGCCGCTCCTCTCCGTACATTCTGTTCAATGCATAATATTCTTATGCTCCTAGATTACATGATTGCAGGGAATTCGTCTATGGGACGGAAGAAACGCTATTAAAGATATGGATCTCTTCAATATAAGAATGGACTGTTCACAATTATGCATTTTTCTCCCATTAGGAACGTGCCCAAGTTAAGCTATAGACCTCTATCATATAACCATAATCTAAACCCATTTGTTTAATAATCTCAGCGCACGCACGTATGGTGCTACCCGTTGTATAAATATCATCGACAACAATAACCTGAACAGGACGATCTTGAGGCCTCTTTCTTTTCAGCCAATCCGTAAATTGTACTGTTATTGCAGGATTGGCTGAAAAAGCGTGCTTCATATCTGTTAGTCGTTCCGCTCGGCTCTTAAAGCTTTGCTTCCCCGTATGGTGTGTGCGGATCAGCAGTGGTAGCTGTGGAACCTTCCTGCGTCTAGATAGCACATCAGCCAGTCTTTCCGCTTGATTAAACCCGCGCTCCATAAGCCGGGAATCACTGACAGGCACCGGCACTAACAAATCAGCAGACCAAGAGCGAGAGATTATAGATGGTTTACGGGATAGAAGAGCAAGAGCATTTTGATTCTCTTTTTTCAGAGTTAGATAAGCACTATCCAACATGAGACCAAGTAAAGGGGCATAACGTTCATTTCCACGATATTTATACTGACCTAGCCATTCCCGCATAACACTAGTATAAGCTACGGCACTCCGGTTACAAACAATCGGTGAGGGTTCACCACTGCGGGTGCAGTCAGGGCAACCCACATGCCGGCCGCATTTCAGACAACGAGGGAAACGTATCCAAGGAATAGCCTCTGTGCAAACCCTGCAAATTCCCGGAAACTGAGAGGACCCAGAGCCGAGCTTCCCGCAGGTTAAACATGGCATTGCTGAGGGGGACAAAAGTGACCGCGCTTCGGTTAACCATGAGAACATAGCCATCATATCGACTTCTTCTTACTAATGTATCCTTTACGACGAGCGATAAGGTTCATAGTACGGATCTGAGAGATCGCACCACGCTGGGATCGGGTCCACTGGGGAGAGGCAAATACAACACGCCCAGCAGGATCATCTTTAGATCTCCCGGCGCGTCCCGCCATCTGAACCAATGAGGCTTCGTCAAAAAGATCACTGTCTGCATCTAAAATAAACACGTCGCTGCGTGGTACTGTAACTCCTCGTTCCAGGATAGTAGTCGTTACTAACAAAGATATAACGCGGCTACGAAAAGCAGTTACTTTGTCTGCCCGGGATGGATCTTTGGAGGAAGTACCCTCGATAACTACACCGGAAAAGCTCCGGCGAAGCAGAATCAGCAACCCTTCAATATGAGCGATACGAGATACAAAACAAAAGATTTGCGCCTCGCGCTCGAGCGACTTACGAAGGGTATGTATGAGAGATCTAGGTAGATTCTCACGCTTTAGGCATGTTTGGACTGATGGCATAGCCAAATGCTGCGGTACAGGCAAGGGATGACCATGAAATCGGACAGGCACCCGGGCATGTGGAAGTTTGCCTAACCGAACCAAGCGCTGCATTTCTTGTGGGGGTGTAGCTGATAAGTAGATAAAAGAACCATCGACCTTGCAGGCTTGTTCTGCGGCATAAGCCAGCATAGGATCATTATGATAGGGGAACGCATCCAACTCGTCTATGATTACGAGATCAAAGCCATGATGGAAGCGCAGCAGCTGATGGGTGGTCGCGAGCGTTAAGCGACCGCTCACCCAGCGTTCTGCGCTGCCGCCATACAGCACGGCGAGTGTCTCCGCCGGGAAAGCCTTAGCGAGCCGGGGCGCGAGCTCGAGTACGACGTCGCGCCGCGGCGTCGCTACGAGCGCCCGCCCACCGGCGGCGAGCACGGCCTCTAGGAGCGGGAAGATCATCTCCGTCTTCCCGGCTCCCGTTACAGCCCAGAGCAGGAACCGCTCTGGGCACGGTCTGGCGG
>RCUU01001263.1_pt1 | contig 12340 bp, 11 predicted proteins | sample 2166211 | NCBI WGS metagenome assembly RCUU01 (sample SAMN09932620, study PRJNA488358) | compost metagenome | feature: garden; material: soil; isolation source: compost soil in phenylacetic acid-enriched culture | place: Germany: Experimental Botanical Garden Goettingen | collected 2016-01-27
CGCCGCTGCGGCAGCCGTGGCCTTGCGCGCAGCCTCAGCGCCGCCCCCAGCGGCGCTGCTGCCTGCCGGCCCGCGGTCACCTGCCGGCGGTCCACCGGCTGGCCCGTTTCCGCCTGCCGCCGCCCCCCGGCCGGGGCCGCCGCTGCGCATACGGGCGAGCCCGCGGCGCAGGTGCGCCAAGCTCTGCTCACTGAGCGGGGCTACCTCATCGGCCAGCAGCTTGAAGCCCTCGTCCTGCTGCTGAACCGTAGCGCGCAATGCCAGCAGCGCGCCCTTCGTAACATGCCCTGCGCTGCGGCGCCATACTTCGGGGAACAGCACTACCTCACAGCGCTCGATTTGATCCTCAAGCTCCATGAAGGCCATCGCTTTTCCCTGCTTGGTCGTAATCGCTTTAACCGATACTACCATGCCTGCAACAACCGTTTTGCTCTCATCCGGCGCCTCGGCAAGATCCATCAGCCGATCGACCTCATCGCCGCCAAGCAGGCTCTCAAAATCGTCGAGAGGGTGGCCCGACAAATATAGGCCTAGCAGCTCACGCTCCAGATCAAGCTGCTGCCCTGCTGTAAACTTAGGGATTTCGGGATAATCAATATCCCAATTAGGCGTCTCGACAAAATCAAACAACTGAATTTGTAAATCATCGCGTTCCTTGCGCCATTTGGCGGCTGCCTCGACGGTTTCATCAAGCATAGCGAGCAGCTGTGCCCGGTGCCCTGGCAAGGTGTCGAAAGCCCCTCCCTGAATAAGAGATTCAATGACACGCTTGTTACAGGTACGCAAGTCCACTCTCCGGCAAAAATCAAGCAAGCTTTCAAACGGACGCTCCTTCCGCTCGCGAAGAATGCTGTCCATCGCCTGGGTTCCCACATTTTTGATAGCAGCCAGCCCGAAACGGATAATGCCTTCCTTTGGCGTAAAAAGTATCCCGCTCTCATTCACGTCCGGCGGCAGCACGGTAATTCCCATACGCCTGCACTCGACGATATATTCAGCTACCTTGCGGTGGCTGCCCATTACAGCCGTTAACATCGAGGCCATAAATTGCACAGGATAGTGAGCCTTTAAATAGGCTGTCTGGAATGCGAGAACTCCGTATGCCGCAGCATGTGCCCGCGGGAAACCATAATCCGCAAAACGGACGATCATATCGTATACTGCATTGGCTTCGTCTTCACTGTAGCCCTGAGTCAGGCTTCCCGTAACGAAATGGCCTCTTTGCTCGTCCAGCACCTCACGCTTCTTTTTGGATACCGCGCGTCTCAGCAGGTCCGCTTCACCGAGCGAGAAGCCCGCCATCTTCGAGGCAATCTGCATGATTTGCTCCTGATATACGATAATGCCATATGTATCCTTCAGAAGCGGCTTCAAATCCTGATGAGGATATTCCACTGCAATTTGCCTATGCTTCCCGGCAATAAATTTTGGAATAAATTCCATCGGACCCGGACGATACAGCGCCAATACCGAAATGATATCCTCGAACACCGTTGGCTTCAAATCGCGCAGCACACGCCGCATCCCAGCCGATTCAAGCTGAAATACACCCGTCGTTTCCCCTCGGCCAAGCATCTCATAGGTCAATGGGTCGTTGTCCGGAGTAGAGCGGAAATCCAGTGTGCCTCCGCTTCCTTCTTTTATCCACTCAAGGCTTCGCTCAATGATAGATAGTGTACGGAGCCCCAAAAAATCCATCTTCAGCAGGCCAATCGATTCCAGATTCTCCATCGAATATTGAGTCAGCGCCGTATTTTCTCCCCCAGCCTGAAGAGGCACTGCATCTGTTAATGGATCGCGTGAAATGACGACCCCTGCGGCATGAGTTGAAGCATGTCGCGGCATTCCCTCGACCTTTTTCGCCATATCCAGAAGCCCGTGAATTCGGGACTGCGTATCATAGAGCTGCTTCAGATCAGGGCTTTCCTTCATTGCCCGCTCGATGGTCATACCGAGATGGCCCGGAATCAGTTTGGCGACCTTGTCTACTTCTCCGAAGGGAACACCAAGCACTCGGCCAACATCACGCACCGCTGCGCGTGCAGCCATCGTTCCAAACGTAATAATTTGCGCAACATGCTCGGTTCCGTATTTTTCTACTACATAAGAAATAACCTCATCGCGCCGTTCGTCGCTAAAATCTATATCGATATCGGGCATCGTTACCCGCTCGGGATTCAGAAAACGTTCAAAAAACAAATGATATTTTATCGGATCAACGTCCGTAATATGCAGCACATAGGCAACCAGACTGCCCGCCGACGAGCCCCGTCCCGGTCCGGTCGCTATTCCATTGCGATGCGCGAAGGCGATAAAATCCCATACTATTAAAAAATAGTCCGAAAATCCCATACTCCCGATCACGTTCAGCTCATAGTGAAGACGCTGCTTTAATTGGTCCCACTCGGCTCCGTTCTGCCACTCCGGCAAATGAGCATACCGTTCCTCAAGCCCCTTCTCGCATAACAAAGCAAGGTAGCTTCCTGCATTCATGCCTTCGGGGATTGGCGAATAAGCCGGAAGAATGTGGCGGCCGAACTCCAATTCCAGCTCGCATTTGTCCGCAATAGCAGCTGTATTCGCAATCGCTTCAGGAACATAACGGAACAGCGCCGACATTTGCTCTCCGCTCTTTAAAAAGAGCTGCGAGGTGTTCATTTTAAGCCGATCCTCGTCTTCAACAGTTTTTCCGGTGCCGATACAAATAAGCACGTCCTGTACCTCGGCATCGCTTTCGCCCAAATAATGGACGTCGTTGGTTGCAGCCAGGCTGATTCCCGTCTCTTTTGCAAGCTCAAGAAGCTGGATGTTCACTTTTTTCTGCTCGGGCAGCCCGTGGTCCTGAAGCTCCAGATAAAAATCATCGCCAAATACGTTTTTGTAACGCAGCGCTGCTTTCCGAGCCTCCTCATAACGACCGTGAAGCAGGTGCTGTGGCACTTCTCCGCCGAGGCAGGCACTGAGACATACGATCCCTTCATGATGCCGTTCGAGCACCTCCCAGTCGATTCGAGGCTTATAATGAAATCCCTCCAAATGTCCGATAGAGCACAGCTTCATAAGGTTTCGGTAACCTGTCTCATTTTTAGCCAGCAAAATAAGATGGTGAATCGGCTGATCCTTGCGGCTGCCTCTTTCTTTCCGCGAGGTCGCTGTAAAATACATCTCACAGCCTATAATAGGCTTGATTCCGTTCGCCTTGCACAATTTATAAAAAGGCACCGCCCCGTACATCACTCCGTGATCCGTGAGCGCAAGTGATTTCATGCCAAGCTCAGCCGCTTTGTGTACGAGCTCCTCCAGCCGGGCGGCTCCGTCCAGCAAGCTGTATTCACTATGAACATGTAAATGAACAAAGCCGTCCATGCATATCCCCCTTTGAGCCTTACATTATGATCAAAAGCTTACTATTTAAAATTCAACATAAATCATGGATAAAAAGTAGGCTTTTCGGCTTGTACCCCTCCGTGATCAAAAGCTTACTTTTTAACTTCCTCTCTATTAAAAATATTTTATCATATATGGCCGAAATACGCCCATACAATGGTACAAGACTGTATTCTCCAAAAAGGGGCGTTCAAGGGTATGAGTACTTTTTTAACAAAAGCAGTTATGGATTTTTTCGTGGCCTTCGGTATCGTGTTGGGAGGTGCGCTAGTCGGGGGAATCGGAGCTGTAGTGTCCTTACAGCCGCCTACGCAAACGATGCTTGATATTGCAGGTCGGATTAAAATTTGGGCGCTAGCCGCAGCCGTCGGCGGAACCATCGACCCAATGAGGGTGATTGAGAGTAATTTTTTTGACGGAAACCTGTCGCCTGCCATTAAACAAATTCTGTATCTGTTATTCGCGTTTCTTGGCGCACACATGGGCTCGGAGCTGGTGAGATGGATGTGCGGAGGGAGCAGGGGATGAATGAGAGGAAGCTGCCCGCCCTAAAGGGATTCAGGAGATTTATGCAGCTGCTTGCGATTTTTTTGCTGGGGATGGTCATAGGCAGCATCGCATATAACGTGGTCTACCAGACCAGCTACAATATGCTATGGATTCAAAATAAAGATCTGCAAATTCAGCTACACCAGGCAGAGGAGGATATCAAGACGCTCAAAAAATATCATAAGCGCTCCACCGTCATCAAAGAAATCAAAGTGACCGTCGAGGAGCGTGATCCTCCGCTGGATTCCCTGGCTGTAAAGGAAGTTGTGCAGCAGCTGCATGAAGAGCTTGAGGTTCTTCGCGGCAGAAACATGTTTGACATAGATTCCGATGCAAAAATGGCACGAACGCTGCTCAATCGAAAAATATACAGTGTACGTGACAAGGAATTTTCGATTCAAATCAAAACGATGCTTGTTAGTGACGGTGTGCTTCAGGTCTGGGTCGATATGAGGCCATATACACGAAGTTAGTAATTAGGCAAATTTTTATATAAACGTGCTACTGACATAGAACATATTCATGATACAATGATTAAAATCACAATGTTGATACATTGGTGATTGCAGCATAGCGGCCGCAAAATTCCAGTAATTTCTATGATTCCTGTCATTACTGTCCAAGGCCTAGTATTATCTAAGCTCACTACTTATCTAAGCTCTTCCATCTAAGCCCTACTACCTAAGCTCTACTACCTAGCTCTAATACCTAGCTCTACTACTAGCTCTACTATCTAAACCCTACTACTATTCAAGCTCCATTACTATCTAGGCCCTATTGCTATCCAAGCTCCATTACTATCCAAGTTCGAAGGAGTTGTTACTTTAACTATGGTTGAAGGCATTTTGTATGTGCTGTACGCGGGCTTGGTTATCTCCAGCGTCGGCTCCATTTTTTTCAGCTTCAAATCCAGAAGATCCCTTGACCCGATTGTACGCGGAAAATCGTCTGCCAAGATGAATATCTTTATGGGCGCTATGCTCATCATTCTGGCACTCATTCAAATGTTTATGTATAGCGGCTCTACGGTTCGTGTCGTCGTTGGCGCTCTGTTCATGGTGCTGGGAGCATTTAATATCTTCGCCGGAATCCGAAACCTTAGCATTTTCGCCCGTCACGAAGCAAAATAAAGGGATGGATCAGCAGGCTGTTGCAGAATGCTGATTCATCCCTGTTGTATTAGTTGTATTACGCCTGTTGTATTATGCATGATCGATAGATTGCAGCGTCATCACCGCTTTGGAGACTAAATGATCCTGATAGGTCATGACAATTTCCAGCTTGCAGGCACGACGGCTCATTTCTAGTACGACAGGGCTGATAACGACAGGATTCTCGATCTGTACCGGATGGACAAAATACGTTGTAATATTGTCAACGACGTAATCTCCGCCACTGAGATCCTTTGCTACATTGAGACCGGCCTGTGTAAGCAGCGAGGTTAATACTCCATGAGAAATTGTTCCAAGGTCCGTCGCCATCTGCGGCGTAATAACCCCATGATAAAACAGTCTTCCGTGATCATCCCGCTCCTCGGCAAATCCGTTCCACATCAGGTGCTCAAACGTCTCCCCAAGCTGCGGCTGATTTTTTGCATCCCTCATCGCCTGCAATACTTCTCTTCGTGTAACAGACGAAATGAGCTTCCGATTCCGATCAACCACCGGCAGGAAGTCAATGCCTTCCCATACCATAATTTGCGCGGCTGACGCGAGTGAGGTCTGAAGCCCTACCGTAATGGGATGGCGAGTCAGGCATTTTTCTATACTTTGATCACCTGACAGATCCTCTACATTTTTACGGCTCACGATACCGATCACCCGGTTCCATTCGTCAACTACCGGAACATGATGAGCTCCTGTTTCAATGGACATCTGGTCAAAATCCGAGATGTTGCTAGTTACCTTCAGCATATTGACTCTGGGCTTACTCGCCACAATATCTTCAACCAGCATAATTTTTTTCTTAATTAATCGGTCAAAAATCGCGCGGTTAATCATCGAAGCAACGGTAAACGTATCATGCCGCGATGAAATGATCGGAAGAGACAGCCTGTCCGCCAGCGCCTTCACCTCACGGCTTGTACCAAATCCCCCCGTGATCAAAACCCCCGCTCCCTGTTCCAACGCCATGGAATGAGCGTTATCCCGGTTACCGATAATCAGCAGGCTTCCAGCATCTATATAACGAGTCATCGCATCGATTTTCATCGCTCCAATGACATATTTGTGCAGTGTTTTATCAAGACCCTCAGCTCCACCAAGAACGTGGCCTTCTACGATTTCAACTACATCACCAAAGGTTAGCTGATCAGAAATATTTCGCGGCTTCTTCTCTACGCGAACCGTACCAATCCGTTCCTTCGTTATGACAATGCCCAGATTCTCCGCTTCCTTAACAGCACGATAAGCAGTTCCTTCGCTGACTGCCAAGCTTTTAGCCAGCTTTCGAACCGATATTTTCGTGCCGATCTTTAGCCCTTCGATATGCTGAAGTAATTGCTCGTGTTTAGTCACGCTCTCTTCATGCCCCTGCAACTGTTATACCCCCAATCCGAATCTGTACTAATCTGTATCTATTATACACATTTTCAGTACAAATAAAAACGCATCACCTCACACCAGAAGCAACCGGGGAGATGATGCAATTAAAAGAGCGGGATGCTGCTATATAAGCTGAGCTGAGTATGACTATATTAGGTGTGCTGCTATACAAGCTAAGTTGGACTGTATTAGGTGTGACGCTGTATATGCTAAGTTGGACCTGACCATATCATATTAGGTCAATATGTATTTATTATCCAATATACCTATGAAGTAAAATGATTCATATTATGAATGTACTGGGCCATAAAGCAATAGAGTACTTAAAGGGCGTTATTTCATAAATTCATCGAATCCTGTGGAAAATAAGGCTATTTTGTACCCCTATCTTCCTGCAAAAGTAGCTTTTTCACCTGATTTCGCCACTTTTCGTCTGAATAAGACCATTTGGAGGCTCTATTTTTCTGGATTTACTCTTAAATCGCTAAATAAGACCATTTTGTACTCTTAATTGAATGATGATATACCGACTTGCCTTAAATCACGTTACTTTCTAGACTCCACCTCAGGTATAATTAGAGATCCACTCCAATACAGCTCCTAATGCAAACGCCAATACAGCTCTACTGCAAACTTCAACACGAACTTCAATTCAAACGCCAATACAACCCCAATGCAAACTTCAACAAAGACTCCAATACGAACTCTAATACAATCCCTACTGCAAACTCCAATGCGAACTCCAATGCGAACTCCAATGCAATCCCTAATGCAAACCTCAACATGAACTCAATGCGAATTCCAATAAACACCTAATTAAACCTCAATTCAAACTCCAACTCAAACTCCAACCCCAGCTAAAACTACATCATCAACGCATGTGATAACCATACACTCATTAACACAATGATGGAACATATAATCTCTGATATTCCAGCTTGTTTTACCGTAATTCCGATCCTCGGAAACCAGATTGCGCGAAGCAGCAATATAGTGGCTGCCCCAACCATAATCCACGGAAGCAACCATAATGACAACAGCACCAGAGCTAAATGATAACCTGCGGAATAGTAATAAAATCGCTTATTATTTTTCTCACGAATAATAGTTTTTACATAGAAGGCCGTACCCACAAAATAAAGAACACTAACTACAAATAAGGCGGTCACCCCTCTGTAATCTGTACCTCCCCCTATATTAAATGAGATAAAAACCATCAGGCTGAATTGAACGATCGCCGCTATATCATTTATTAAAGCTCGTTCTTTTTTTCGCTTGGCATAATACGCATTTACGATAAACAAAGGAAAAAACATAAGGGACTGACCAACTACAGCAGGTTGAAGCAGCACTAACCATAATGCTAAGGGTATAAGCAGCAAGCTATAGACTAGCACTGGAGTACGGTAGTATTTCGCTTTTCCAGTACGTATCCATTGCAGCAAAGCGAACATGAGCAAATATATAATTAGCCAGCAAGTAAATAGCAAAATATGAATCGGTCCTGGCTCGGAGGCTACGATCCCAAATAAAAACGGAATGATCAGCATAGCCCAAGCACCATGTTGATTCGGTATATAGTATTTCAAGAGTTAGCCCCGCTCTCAACGCTCAATATAGAAAGATAATAAATTAGTATATCTCATCTTATGTTCTGATTTGTTACTTTCGAGTGATAGCCGTCACTCATATTTTGACAGTTTCGCGCTGTTTTCCGCAAGGTTTTTAGTTTTATTAGATTTGTGACTTGTATCACAATCCTTCCTGATCACGTTGATATAATGATCGCGAGCAGTTCATTACAAGATCAAACAGGAGGGTTTATTTATGAACCATAATATTAGAGCGACCGTCAAAGCTACCGAATATCCACCCCATATGAAGCACAAAACGATTTTTGAAACCTATAATTCCTTAACCTCAGGTGAAGCGATGCTGCTAATAAACGATCATGATCCTGTTCCTCTCCGGTTTCAATTTGAAGCGATGCATCCCGATCAATTTACATGGGAGTATATCGAGCAAGGGCCGACACAATTCCAGGTTTTAATTGGTAAAAACTAGGGCGGTAAAGGAGCTTGGAAGTGGCAGATATTACGATCAAGGATGAGAAAACGATTCATATTTCCGTCAATATAGAAGACGCTATAATTATGATCTCAGAGGCCAGAAATAACATTGCGCGGTATGCAGATGAAATCGTGACTATTGCCGACAAAATGCCGGAATTCCACTATACCTACTTTTGTTTTTATGCCTATGATACTTCATTATTGTTCGAAAAAATGCTAGGCATCGATCCGAAAAAATACCTGTCTTTCTCTCTTGATGCGCCGGATTCGTTTTTTTACACATTGTATGGCGGCATGAAGGGACTTTATGGGATCGCCTCTGACTTTAAAGCATTCAAAACGAATACTCCTGTTAGGGGTTAAAAAGCAATAAAGGGATGAGTATGGACTTCACCTCACAGTCTGTACACATCCTTTTTTTGTACATGAAAATAATTTCAAAATTGATTTATATGACCGTGGTCACTTTTTGCATGATTTAAATCAGTTAAAATTGTCAAAAACAATAGGGGGAAACCAAAATGAGTATACTTCAAAACACCTCACGGCAAACGAAAACCGGTGCAGAGCTGCTTATTCAATGTCTGCTTAACGAAAATGTGAATACGATATTTGGCTACCCTGGTGGCGCGGTAATTCCGATCTACGATGCTCTATATGATTGTGCTGAAATCACACATATCCTCACCCGTCACGAACAAGCTGCGGTTCATGCAGCAGATGGATATGCCAGAGTAACAGGTCGTCCCGGGGTAGCGCTGGTAACGTCAGGACCCGGTGCCACCAACGCGGTTACGGGCATAGCGAACGCCTTTATGGATTCCGTGCCTCTCGTAATTTTGACGGGTCAAGTATCCTCGAATCTGGTCGGCCGGGACAGCTTCCAGGAGGTTAATATTTTTGGCATGACTATGGATATAACTAAACATAATTACGTAGTTATGGACATAGAGGATCTTCCGCGGATAATTAAAGAAGCCTTTTACATCGCATCTACCGGCAGACCGGGCCCCGTATTAATTGATCTGCCCAAAAATATCATGAACGACAAGTGTAAGCTTGAACCATTGAATTCCGTCTCCATTCACGGTTACGAGCCCACGCCAACGATTTCCGATGAGATTGTTGCAGTTATTCAGGATCGAATATCTTCAGCTAAAAAGCCTGTGCTTATCGCAGGCGGAGGAGTAGTCTCCTCCGGTGCATCACAGCAGCTGCTCTATTTTGCAGAAAAGGCCGGAATTCCCGTCGTAAACACACTTATGGGCATTGGCGCTTTCCCTACAGAGAACCCCTTATATCTTGGTATGTTAGGGATGCACGGTACATACGCCGCCAATCGGGCGGTTCATCAAGCAGATTTGCTCATTTCACTAGGCGTAAGATTTAATGACCGTTTGTCAGGAAAAATCAAATCATTTTCACCACATTCATGGAAAATACATGTTGATATCGATCATGCCGAGTTTAATAAAAATGTTCCGATCGATCTGGCTGTGCCCGGGGACATCGGTCAATTGCTAAGTAAATTATATCCATTAATAAATCGGCCAAATGTATCTGAATGGGTTAACGAAACTTCTGGCTGGCAAAAAAAGGTGCCCCATTATACCGCTGAACCTGGAACTATGAGTCCCCATGATGTCATTCAGCTTCTGAGCAAATATACAAAAGGGGAAGCCATCGTAGCTACCGATGTCGGACAGCACCAAATATGGACGGCACACCATTATAAATTCATGAAGCCACGATCTTTTCTGACCTCAGGCGGACTTGGGACGATGGGTTTTGGATTACCGGCTGCTATCGGTGCAGCCATTGCAGATAGTAATGGGCCGATTATTTGCATAACCGGAGACGGCAGCTTCCAAATGAACCTACAGGAGCTGATGACCGCCGTCGACTATCAATTGCCGATCAAAATCGCAATCCTTAACAATGGCTATCTAGGTATGGTTCGACAATGGCAGCAATTGTTCTATGATCGACGGTATTCCTCCGTACAGATCACTTCTCCCGACTTTGTAACATTCGCCCATGCCTACGGAATTAAAGGCTTGCGGGCACAAACCATAAGCGAAGCCGACTCCATCATTCAGGAAAGCCTGGCTACACCTGGACCTGTGTTAATGGAGTTCAATGTAAAGGAAGAACAAAATGTATATCCTATGGTCCCGCCCGGAGAGAGCAATGACAAAATGATTCTGAGCGGAGATTAGAAACAGATATAGGATGGGTTGCTCTGCAATCCCATCCTATTTCCACTGATTTTCTGATTTTCTGATTTTCTGTTTCACTTATTCACTTATTCACTTATTCACTGATTTACTGATTTACTGATTTACTGATTTACTGATTTACTGATCCTTTGACCTTTGATCCTCTAAACCACTAATTCTCTGATCCTTTGATCCTCTGATCCTTTGATCTTCTAAACCACTAATTCTCTGATCCTTTGATCTTCTAAATCACTAAATCTCCAATTCTCTAGTACTCTAATTCTCTAGTACTCTAATTCTCTAGTACTCTAATCCACTTACCCTCTTCTCCGTTTACTCTCTCATCTCCACTGCTGTATTTATCCCATACCCAAATGATTGTTTGCTTCACATGACAGCTCCCAAATACGCAGCTCGTATGTCTCAACACCGGCTATTATGTATGGATCAGATTCTGCAATTTTCTGTGCTTCTTCATACGAGGACGCTTTGATAATAACCATGCCTCCGCGATAATTTGTAAACGGTCCGCACAGCACCAGCTTGCCTTCACGATCAAGCTGCTTTAGATGCTGAACATGAGCACGGATCAATTCCTCCGTCATTTCACGTCCTGACGCCAGTGAAAGTAAAATAACATAGCGGATATCTTCAGCTTTCGTTATATACACTGTAATCCTCCTCTTTTTACTACATAAATTAACTTGTGATTGAACGCATAAAGACAGCCGGGTAAAATGTTCTTTCTTTCAATTGCTTTTCCAGAACCATTTTACTCTTTTGCCATTCCCGTCAATTCTTTAGTTCAACTTATATAGAATCACCCTTATTATATAATGGCTTCATGATCAATAACGTTATCTCGATAACACTTTCGAATATAAAAAACTCGAGGTAACAGCAGCCCCGCTGCAGCATGAAAAAACCGTCTGATCTATGCGATCAAACGGTTATTCCGCCCCGTTTATATGCTTTGTCCCCGCTTGCCCTCTTCCCGCCATTTCAGCTCCCATTCGCGAAACTTCGCCCGGCGCACTGCATCAAGCGCCCGCTGCTTTTCTTCATTTACTCCAAGAATAAAATGCAGATGAGCACCGATCACCAAAAAAGCGAAGGCTGACCACACCATGCCAAACACAGAGACAAATCCTGCACCCGTGTCAAAAGAAATCATAGGCAACGCATACACAAGCATGGCTAATGCCAAAATTAAATATACGACATGCTTCCATTTGCTTTTCTTCTTCACTGTTCTCATATTTGCAGCTCCTCATATTATAGATTTACCTCAATAATTCATTCTATGAGCACCGATTCTAATATATGAGACAAGTCTTCTAATCTATAAAATATTTTTTATACTAAGTATGCAGTATGCAGAATGGTATAGAGTCACCCCTTATCTCCACTGTTCTACTTCGAGGGATCTTCCGTAGGGTATCGGATTCTGCCAATTTATATGAACGAACCAGATCATGTGTGCAATTGAGGCATGAGAGTATGAGGCATGGAGTAGGAGCATTGGGCATGTAGCATGGAAGCACGAAAGCATGAAGCATTGGGGCATTGG
>RCUU01001264.1_pt1 | contig 12332 bp, 8 predicted proteins | sample 2166211 | NCBI WGS metagenome assembly RCUU01 (sample SAMN09932620, study PRJNA488358) | compost metagenome | feature: garden; material: soil; isolation source: compost soil in phenylacetic acid-enriched culture | place: Germany: Experimental Botanical Garden Goettingen | collected 2016-01-27
GACCGAACTCCATGCGGCCCTGGAACCAGGCCACCGGGTTGCCATCGACCATGATCTTGGCGATCTGCTCCGGCATGTTCTCGAGCTTGCGCCATTTCGGCTGGCTCGGGTGACGGGCACAGGCGGCAATCACGTCCTCGTTGGAGTACGCAGGGCCGAGGTAGACGTGTTCCATCTTCTCGACCGGCACACCACGGGCGTGGGACACATAAGCAGCCGCACCGACCGCGGTACCGGCATCGCCGGAAGCCGGCTGCACGAACAGTTCCTTGAGGTCGGGACGGGCGATGATCTTCTGGTTCAGCTTGACGTTCAGGGCACAGCCACCGGCGTATGCCATCTTGCCGGTTTCCTTGAGAATGTCGCCCAGGTAGTAGTCGATCATCTGCAGCGCGATCTTTTCGAACAACGCCTGCATGCTGGCCGCATAGTGAATATACGGCTCATCGGCGATGTCGCCTTCGCGCTTGGGCCCCAGCCACTCGATCAGCTTGGGCGAGAAGTAGAAACCCTTGCCCTTCTCTTTATAACGGCGCAGGCCAATGACGTTGGCGTAGTCGGTGTTGATCACCAGTTCGCCGTTTTCGAAACTGGCCAGGCGCGAGAAGTCGTATTTGCTGGCATCGCCGTAAGGCGCCATGCCCATGACCTTGAACTCGCCGTCGAGCATCTCGAAACCGAGAAACTCGGTGATGGCGCCATACAGGCCACCCAGGGAGTCCGGGTCGAAGAATTCCTTGATCTTGTGGATCTTGCCGTTTTCGCCGTAGCCAAAGAAGGTGGTGGCGTACTCACCTTTACCGTCGATGCCGAGGATCGCGGTTTTTTCCTTGAAGCCCGAGCAGTGGTAGGCGCTGGAGGCGTGGGCCAGGTGGTGCTCGACCGGCTCGATCTTGACCTTTTTCGGGTCGAAGCCCAGTTGCTCCAGGCACCAGACGATCTTCTTGCGGTAGCGCTTGTAGCGACGGTTGCCCATCAGGATCGCGTCGAGGGCGCGGTCCGGGGCGTACCAGTAGCGCTTGGCGTAGTGCCAGCGCGCCTTGCCGAACAGGCTGATAGGCGCGAAAGGAATGGCTACCACATCCACGTCCGACGGTTTGATGCCGGCTTGCTCCAGGCAGAACTTCGCCGATTCGTAGGGCATGCGGTTCTTTGCATGTTTGTCGCGCACGAAGCGCTCTTCTTCAGCGGCGGCGATCAGCTTGCCGTCGATGTACAGGGCCGCGGAAGGATCATGGCTAAGGGCGCCGGACAGGCCAAGAATCGTCAATGCCAAGGGTCGAGCCTCTATAAACTTGAAATATGTGCCCCCGCCAAATGGGCGAGCAGCAGCTAAAGGGCGAGATTATAGCGTAAAGACGCACGGAATGCGCCCGCGCCACTGCCGCCATAACCCCCGCAGGAGCTGCCGCCAGGCTGCGTCCGGCTGCAAAGCAGCCGTAAAATTCCAGATCGCAAGAAAGCCCGGCGGGCTTTGACGCAGCCTGGAGGCAGCTGCTACGGGTGCTGTTTTCAGTCCAGCTTGGGCAGGCGCTGGTCCAACAGCTGGTGCAAGGCACTATCTGCCGGCCAGTTACGCAGTAAGCGCGCACGATCCCGTGCGTAAGCTGCAGCGAAGCTGTGCTGGCTGTAGTGCTGGCACATGGCATCGAGGTCGATCAGAGCCCAACGCTGTTCATGCCAGAACAGATTATGGCCCTTGAAATCGCCATGACTGATACGTGCACCGATCAAATCGGCAAACAGCTGATCCAGGGCCAGCAACTCGTTTTCCGGGACTTCGCCGGTACTCACATAAGGTGCAAAACGCTCCAGCATGTCAGGACCTGGCAAGAATTCGGTCACCAGATAGGCCTCGCGGCGCAGCCACAGGAAGCGCCGCTCGAGCAAGGCCAGGGGCTTGGGCGTGGCGATGCCGAGGAAAGCCAGCCGATTGCCTTCGACCCAGGAATGCCAGGCGCGGCTCGGGCGCCAGAAACGCTTGCACCAGTGCAGCAGGTTCTTGATGTTGTAACGCTTGACCACCAGCGTCCGACCAGCCGTTTCGACCCGGCCGACACTGGCCGCGCCACCGGTCTTGTACAAATGCCCCTGATCGAGCAGCGCATCGGCCTGGGCCAGCACCGGCAACATGGCGGGTTCTTCTTCGCGGCGGATGGCGCGCAAGGCAAACGCGCCCCGGCTGACACTGAATAACGTGCAATCACGACCAACCTTGTCGAGGATGTCCTTCAGGCGCCAGCTACGGACCTTGTCGACTTGCTTCTGCAAGGCTTCGAGTGGCAACGCATGCTCGGCGTTGCTCAACAGATAATGCACGAGCAATTCTTCGTAATACGGCTGGAAGTGCTTGGGCAGCTGCGCGAACAACACCCCCAGGTTCTGCAGGACGCGATCGCGCGACAAGGGCTTGCCAGCCGCTTCGGCATGGATACCGGCGCCGTCGATCAAGTACAACTGGCCCCGGTGACGCAGCAGGTTGTCCAGGTGCAGGTCTTCTTGCCACAAGCCCTTGCTGTGCATGCCGGCGACCGCAGCCAGGGCCTCGGCCAGGACTACTTGCTGTTCGTCGGCCAAGGCCGGCAAATGCTCGACCGCCGCCCAGGCATCGCCCAGGCTCTGCACACCTTCGAGAAACTCGAACAGCAGCCAGCCACCCTCGCCTTCCTGCAAGCCGGAGGCCAGCAGGGTCGGAGTGGTCAGGCCTTGTTCGGCCAGTTGCCGCACGCCGGCCAATTCGCGCTGAAAATGCCGGGCGGCCTTCGGCCCGACCAACAGTTTGGCCAACACGGTCCGCCCACGCCACACCGCGGCACCCACATAACGCTGCCCCGGCAGTACCCGCAACAGGCTGAGCAATTGCAACTGCCCGGGGCCTGCGGCATCGGCCAACTCCAGGCTCATCGGCAGCACGGGGCTTCGCCCGGCATTTTTCAGTTCGCACAGGCGCATCAACGTATTCCTTTTTTGCTGCGCCGCGACGTCACGCGCTGCAGCCAGATATCGACCAACGGGCTGTCCACAGCCTGGTCCAGGTAGGCCGACAAAAACAGCCGCACTTCGCTTTCGCTCCAGACCGGCGCCCTGCGTAACAAAGGCTCGAGGTCCTTGACCCGGTCGCGCGAGCCCAACAGCAGTGGCCGGGTCTTCTCCAGATCGATCAATTGCGCCTGATAAGCGTCGGCTCGCGCCCGCAGGAAAATATGCTTGGGGTAGAAGCAACCATGCACCTGTCGCTTGTTGTGCAGCGTTTGCGCCAGCGCACCACAAGCCCGAAGAATCGCTTCGCGTCGCCCGCGTTCCAGAACCGGCCAGTCAGCCAGCAATGTATCGAGGTCGGTCCAACCATCCAGGGCACGGGTCATCAGGATCGCGCGGCGTTCGCCTTCCACCCGCCGCTCGCCAAAGTAAACCGCTTGCAAAGCCGGGATCTGCAGCTTCTGGTAGCGGCTGATGTTGCGAAACTCACGGGCGAACGTCGGCTCGCCGAAAGGGCAGCGCAACGACCGCCCCAGGTAGTTGCTCTGTCGCTTGAGGTAAAAGCCCTTGCCCTCCAGCTCCAGACGATAAACGCTGCTCCAGCCACCACGGCCGGTATTGGGTTCGTCGACAGCATCGAGCTCCAGTTGCCAAAGCTGTTCGAAGGCATTCAAGCCATGGCGCTCAAGCAGCGCCTGTTCGGCCTCTGCAATGAAATCCTTCATTCACGCCCCTCAAAAAAACTCAGGATGTGGCGGATGCGGCGCTTGTCCGCTGCATTGAGCCGCGCACGATTACGGTATTGCAAATAGAAGCGCATCCGCTGGGTAGCCGACAGGTGATATTTGGCGACCTTGTCCAGGCACGCCAGGTCCTTGGTGATCCGGTAGCGCAGCATGAACCCCCACCAGAACGCACCATTGGGGCAATCGATGAGATAAAGGGTGCCCTGGTCATCGACCAGCAGGTTGCGCCATTTCAAGTCGTTATGGGTGAAGTGGTGGTCATGCATGACGCGGGTGTACCGCGCCAGCTGGCGACTGACCCGATCAACCCAACCGGCATCGCGCAACAACGGATCGCGGCGCAACGCCAGGATCGAAAGGTCTTCAGTGCGCGGCAGCTCGCGGGTGATCATCGCACCACGCTCATAGGCTGCACCACGACGCTCCAACCCCCAGGCGATCACCTCGGCCGTGGGAATACCCCATTTGGCAAAGCGCTTGAGGTTTTGCCATTCACTCTTTACCCGCGGCTTGCCCAGATAGCGCCGCAGCCCCTTGCCCGCTGCGCGATAGCGTTTGACGTAGTAATTGACCCCCTCGCGCTCGACACGAACCAGCTCCGAGAGGACATCATGGGTCAAGCGCTCGCCTTGCAGGGCAAAGACCGCATCGAGGGTACCGAAATCGGCGTGCAGGTGCGCATAGGGTGGCTCCAGTTTCCATCCCGCCATCAGAGCGCATCCCCGTAGCGTTGCTTGCGCTCATAAAGCTTGTCGGCCTTGGCTTGCAGCCAGGCCAGCAACGAAGCCTCTTCACGCAGGATCTGGCGCAGGGGCTGCTGGAAATAACCCCGCAAGAAGCGCAGCTTGTCGCGCTGGGTCAGGCCGATATCCAGTGCCGAGAAATACAGCGCCGCCAAATCCTTGTTGCGCCAGCGCCGGGTGATCTGCGAACGGGTCTGGGCCCGGTGCAGGTCAATCAGCGACAGCCTGAAATCATCAGCCGTTACCGGCTTGTCGGTATGCAACAGGAAATGGCAGATGTAGCAGTCACGGTGGTTGACCCCGGCCCGGTGCATCGTGCCAGTCATGCGTGCCACTTCAGCGATCAAGGCGCGCTTGAGGCGTGGCTGCGGTGGCTGCCGGCGCCAGTCGATGCTGAGGTCTTCGAGGCTGATGGTCGGTGCCAGTTCTTGCGTGACGATGAACGAGTGCTGGGCAGCCGGGTTGCTGCCACGTTCGCCGTAGGCCACGGCGGTCATGGTCGGCACGCCGGCCTCATGCAGGCGCTCGATGGCCCGCCACTCCTGGCCGGCTCCCAGCACCGGCAATTTTGCCGTCAACAGGTTCTTGGCCACTTCGCCCCAGCCGATACCCCGGTGGATCTTGACGAAATAGCCGCGCCCCTCGACCTCGGTACGCAAGGTGCGGCGGCCTTCCAGCTCGCGGTACACCTGCCCCTGCAAGCCCTCGACTTCGGCAAACGCATCGCGCCCGGCCCACAGCCGCTTGAAGGGTTCAGCCAATATCAGTTTCATTCGCGCCCCTGGGCCAGAATCACGTCAGCCGCATGTTGCGGCATGCTGTAAAGATCGGCCGTTTCGGCGAAGGCCAGGCCGTTGCGCGCCCATTGAGCGCGCATTGCATCATCTTCGAGCATTTGTTTGAGGTACAGATTGAGCTGTTCCTGCTCGAACGGCTCATCCAGCACCCTGCCGCTGTCGGCCTCGGCGATGTAATGGGCGTAACCACACACCTTCGACACCAGCACCGGCAAGCCGGCCACCAGCGCCTCGAGCAGGACGGTGCCGGTGTTTTCGTTGTAGGCCGGATGGATCAGCATGTCCGCGCCCAGCAGGAAGCGCGGGATGTCGCTGCGCCCTTTGAGGAACTGTACCTGCTCGCCCAGGCCCAGGGCTGTGCTCTGCAACTGGAAAACCTTGGGGTCATCCTGGCCGATAACCAGCAAACGGGTGCGCTTGCGCAGGGTCGATGGCAGGGCAGCCAAGGCCTTCAGGCTGCGATCGACGCCCTTGGTCTTGAAGCCGGAACCAATCTGCACCAGCAGCAGGTCATCGTCCTTGAGGTTGAACTCACGCCGAAAACCCTCGCGAATCTGCGCCGCATCAGGCGGAGCACGGCGGTCCTGGGCGATACCGGGTGGCAACAGGTGGAAGCGTTCGACCGGCGTGCCGTAGTGCTTGATGAACAGTGGCTGCTGCACTTCGGAAATCATCAGGACTTCGGTTTTCGCGTCCTTGGCGAAGACCGCCCGCTCGTATTCGGCGAAATGACGGTAGCGGCCCCAACGACGATACAGCGAGTTACGCAAGGTTTGCGCCTTGTCCTCGAAGCAGCCATCGGCTGCGTAGTACACGTCGAGGCCGGGCATCTTGTTGAAACCGATCAGGCGGTCTACCGGGCGCTTGGCCAAGTCCGCTTCCATCCAGGCGCTGAGCTTTTCATTGCGCCGATGGTTGAACAGCGCCGAGACCGGCGCGACCAGCACTTCGAAGCCCGGCGGCACATCACCTTCCCAGATCAGTGTGTAGACCCTGATCTGGTGGCCGCGCCGCTGACACTCCAGGGCAATGCGCATGAAATCGCGCTGCAGGCCACCGAAGGGGAAATACTTGTAAAGCACAAAGGCCAATTGCATTAACGAAGATCCTCGGCAAGCAGCATCGCAGCCAGTTGGCTTGCCACGCGCTCGGGGTTCAGACGAGTAAAGCACAGCGGCCACTCGCGTTTCAGATCAAACCGGCGCTGATCGTCAGCGGTCGGCTGATAGGTACATTTCTTTTGCAGGCACGGTGCACACGGGAAATCGCTGGCCAAGTGCACTTGTGCCCGGCCATAGGCACCGGTCAACCCCGGATTGGTGGGGCCGAACAACGACAATGTCGGCACATCCAGCGCCGCGGCCAGGTGCCCGAGGCCGGTATCCACGGCAACACAGGCCCTGGCGCCAGCCAATACCCGGGCAACGCCGGCCAGGTTCAATTTGGGCAGTACAACGGCATTGTTCAAGCCTTGGGCAATACGTTCGGCACGCTGCTGCTCGGCCAGGTTGCCCCAGGGCAGGCGCACTTCGATGCCGGCCTGACCCAGGCGCTCGGCCAACTCGCGCCAATAGGCTTCGGGCCAGTGCTTGGTGTCCCAAGTGGTGCCATGCAAAAACAGTACATAAGGCAGCGATGCGGGTTTTTCCAGCAGGCGGGCACGACTCAAGCCGTAATCGCCAATGCCCGATGGCAGGTCATAGCCCAAGGCCAGGGCGAAGAGTTGGCGCAGGCGCTCTACCGCATGCTGCCCACGGGCCACTGCCAGGCGGCGCTGATAGAAACGGCTGGCGATGGGCTCGCGCGCCGAATTACGGTCAAGGCCAGCAACCGGCGCCTTTACATAACGCGTCAGCCACGCACTCTTGAGCAACCCCTGGGCATCGATGACCAGGTCATATCGGCTCTCGCGCAAACGCTGCTTGAAGCGGCGCCATTCACCACTCTTGAACGTCTGCCAGAGGTTCTTGCGCCAGCGGCGGATAGCCACCGGGATAACCTTGTCCACGGCAGGGTGCCAGGTGGGAAGTTCGGCGAAGCCTTCTTCCACCACCCAGTCGAAACGAATGCCCGGAATCGCCCGCGCCGCATCGGTCAAGGCTGGCAGCGTGTGAATGACATCGCCCAGGGAAGAAGTCTTGATCAGCAGTACCCGCAACTTACTCGACCTCGACCGTGATATCGACCAGTGCCGGCCCGTTGAGCCGCTGCAAGGCCGCGGCCACGGCCTCGGGTTCCAGTTGGCGCAGGCAATTATAGTGACCGAATCGGCAGGTGCGATCGAAGCACGGGCTGCAATCGAGGCCCAGGCGCACGATCTCGACCTGCTCGGCCAAAGGCGGTGTAAACCCGGGCGACGTTGAGCCATAGACCGCCACCAGTGGGCGATTCAGGGCGGCGGCCACGTGCATGAGCCCGGAATCGTTGGACACCACCGCATCGGCGCACGACATCAAGTCGATAGCCTCGGCCAGCGAAGTATCACCGCTGAGATTGATCGCTTCTTCGCGCAACCCCGGAATCAGGCGCTCACGAATCGACTCGCCGACCGGGTGATCGTTCTTCGAGCCGAACAGCCAGACCTGCCAGCCTTCGCGAATCTTGATTTCGGCAACCTTGGCGTAATGCTCCGAAGGCCAGCGCTTGGCCTCACCGAATTCGGCCCCGGGGCACAACGCCAGCACCGGCCGGTCCAGGCTCAGGCCGAATTTGGCCAGGGCCGCGGCACGACTGGCCCCGTCGATCTGCAGGCTCGGGCGCGGGTAAGGCTTGGGCAGCTCGGCCTCCGCCTCATAGGCCAGGGCCATGAAGCGCTCGATCATCAACGGATAGCGTTCTTTATCCAGCGTACGCACATCGTTGAGCAAGCCGTAGCGCATTTCGCCACGCCAGCCGGTGCGCTTGGGAATGCCGGCGAAGAACGGCACCAGCGCCGATTTCAGTGAATTGGGCAGCAGAATCGCCTGGTCGTACTGGCCCTTGAGCGACTTGCCGATCTTGCGTCGGGTGGCCAACTCGAGCACACCATGGCCGAGCGGAAAACTCAAGGCCTGGCGCACTTCGGGCATGCGCTCGAGGATGGGGCGACTCCATTCCGGTGCCAATACATCGATCACGCAGTCAGGATGACGCTGTTTCAGACACTGGAACAGGGTTTGTGCCATCACCATGTCGCCGACCCAGCTGGGCCCAATGATCAGAATTCTCATGTTCTATCCAGAAACGATCAGGGAGGCTTCAGACTGTATCGGAACAGCCTGGCCTCCCCGTCTTTTATAATCAGGCATCATTTGACCAGTGTACGCCACTCGGCGCTTGCAGTGGTTCTGCCACTGCCCGGCTCAAAACAACCCTTGTGCAACGGCGTGCTCCTCAACTCAGGCCCAACTGGGCCCAGATCCGCATCACTTCGCGCCGCTCGGCGACAAACTGGTCACCGGCAATCACCCCAGCCTGCTTCTGCAGGGCCTGGCGGTGCGCCGCGGAGCGGAACGCCTTATAGACCTCGCGCAACAGGCTGGCATCGGCAGCAGGGATCAACCCTGCCTGCTCCAGGCCTTCGAGAATACGAATATTGTCGGTGTAGCGCGTCAGCGCCGGATGGTCGTGGGACCAGGCCAAGGCCGCGTATTGCACCATAAATTCAATATCGACGATACCACCGGCATCCTGCTTGATATCGAAGGGCGCAGAGGCCTCGAAGGCATTGGCGCCCAAACCTGCGGCCGTGGACTTGCTGCCCAGGTTGTCGCGCATCTTGGCGCGCATCTCGCTGACCTCGACGCGCAATTTGGTCAGGTCACGCTCACGCCCCAGTATCCTGGCACGCACCTGCTCGAACGCCGCGCCCACATCCTTGCAGCCTACCAGCACCCGTGCCCGCACCAGTGCCTGGTGCTCCCAGGTCCAGGCTTCGCTTTCCTGATAACGCTCGAACGCCCCCAGGGAACTGACCAGAAGGCCCGCGGCGCCGGATGGGCGCAGGCGCATATCGACCTCATACAACTGGCCGGAGTTGGTCTGGGTGGTCAGCAAGTGAATGATCCGCTGCCCGAGACGGGTGAAAAATTGCGCGCCATCGATGGGCTTCGGCCCGTCGGTTTCAGCCTGGGGATCACCGTCGTGGACAAATACCAGGTCGAGGTCAGAGCCATGGCCCAGCTCGATGCCCCCCACCTTGCCGTAGCCAACGATGACGAAGCCCGGATCGCACAGGCTGCCATCGCTGCGCTGGGGCTGACCGTACTTGGCCACGGTCTGGCGCCAGGCCAGGGCCAGCACCTGCTCCAGAATGGCTTCGGCCAGCCAGGTCAGGTAATCGCTGACCTTCATCAATGGCAGGCTGCCGGCAATCTCCGAAGCGGCCACGCGCAGGCTGTGGGCCAGCTTGAAGTGACGCAGGGCTTCCATCTGCTGCTCAAGGTCATCTTCAGGGATCCGGGTCAGGCGCTCGCGCAACTCGGCTGCCAGTTCAGGGGCCAGGGGCGGACTGAACAGGCGACCTTCATTAAGCAGCTCGTCGAGCAGCAACGGGAAACGAGTAATCTGCGCGGCGATCCAGGGGCTGGCGGCGCACAGCGTCATCAAGCGGCGCAGGGCACCGGGGTTTTCCGTGAGCAGTACCAGATACGCCGAACGCCGCGCCACCGCCTCGACCAGCGGCAATACCCGCTCCAGAACCAGGTCAGGATCGGCATGTTCTACTGCCTGGGACAACAACCGCGGGATAAAGGCATCCAGACGCTCGCGCCCCAGGCGCTGCATGGCGCGCAATTGCGGGCTGGCACGCAACCCCGCCAATTGCTTCAAGGCCTTGGGTGCATCGACAAAGCCGGCATCCTGCAATTGCCGGCAGGCTGCTTCTTCATCTTGCTCTTCTTCCCACAAAGGCAGCCATTCGCCACCGACCACCACTTCGCCGTCGTCACCCTCCTCTTCGTCCGGATCGGCGATGACTTGGCGGAAGTGCCAGTCGACCCGGCCACGCCAGTACATCAATTGCGCATGGAACGCCGGCCAATCCTCGAAACCGAGCATGAGTGCAATGCGCGCGCGGTCCTGCTCACCGTCGGGCAGCATCTGGGTCTGGCGATCGGCAATGGCCTGGATCGCATGCTCGGTGTAACGCAAGAACTCGTAGCCTTCGCGCAATTCGGCCACTACCGCTGGCGGCAGATAGCCCTGCCCTTCCAGGGTCGCCAGCACCTTGAGCAAGGGCCGCTGCTGCAGGCTGAGGTCGCGACCGCCGTGTATCAACTGGAAGGCCTGGGCAATGAATTCCACCTCGCGGATGCCGCCGGCACCCAGCTTGATGTTCTCCGCCATGCCCTTGCGCCGGACTTCCTGTTGAATCAGCTGCTTCATGGTGCGCAGTGCTTCGATGGCGGAAAAATCCAGGTAGCGGCGATAAACGAAGGGCCGCAACAGTTCCAGCAGTTGCGCGCCGGCGACCTGATCGCCGGCCACCACCCGCGCCTTGATCATGGCGTAGCGCTCCCAGTCGCGGCCCTGGTCCTGGTAGTACTGTTCCAGCGCATTGAAACTGAGCACCAGGGCGCCGGACGAGCCGTAGGGGCGCAAACGCATGTCGACGCGAAACACAAAGCCGTCCACCGTGATCGGGTCCAGGGCCTTGATCAAGCGCTGGCCCAGGCGGATGAAGAACTCCTGGTTATCCAGTGGGCGCTTGACCCCTTGCGTTTCACCGCCCTCGGGGTAGGCGAAAATCAGGTCGATGTCCGAAGACAGGTTCAATTCCACCGCGCCGAGCTTGCCCATGCCGAGGACGACCATCTGCTGCGGTTCGCCGCTGCGCCGGCCGATGGGCGTGCCGAACTGTTGGCAATGGCGTTGGTACAGCCATTGATACGCCTGGTCGATGGCGGCATCGGCCATGTCCGAAAGGTCACGGCAGGTCTGGGTCAAGTCGGCCTGGCGAGTCAGGTCGCGCCAGATGATGCGCACCTGATGGCGTGCTCGCTGCCGCCGCAACTGGCTGCCCAACTGGTCGTCACTCTCGGCGCCCTGGGCGGCTGCAGTAATTTGTGCGCACAGCTCCCCTGGCCCGAAGCTGCGATCCAGTTCACCACTGGCGACCAGGCCAAGGAACATCGCAGGATCGCGCACGACCTGCTCCAGAACGTACTCGCTGGCCGCGCAAACCCGTGCAAAGTCGACCCAGCGCTCGGCTGGCCAGTCGCCCAGATCAAGCGCGGGGATAGCGGCCACGGCGGCCCGGAATGATTGCTCGTTACGAATGACTAACGGCTGAAGAATGGCCGGGAGTTCGGCCAGCGCAGGCAGGCTCATGGTCTATCCTTGATCGGCGTGTGCAGGGATGTGATGGGCATCGCGAGAAAAACCCCGTTCCGTTGGACTGTCATACAAAAGTTAGAAATAGCTGAAAATTCGAACTTTTTGGCAAAAACCATCACACCAGACCTTTTCTAGACTTGCTTTTAACTAACGGTATCGATTTTTCTCACAACCCAGCAGGAGGCCACAAGCCATTCTTCTGTAGTTTTACTACTGCATCACCACTTCAAAAGCATGAAATGGCTGTCGATTTGTAGTAAAACTACACGGCGCCGGTAGAACCTCCGGTAATCCAAGAATTTAATGGCGTCGGCCCACAAGGCCAGGCGCAAAACTCAGGCAACCGATTCTGGAAGCCTTTCCGCCCTGGAGCAAGCCATGCAAGACCTCGATCCCGTCGAAACCCAGGAATGGCTGGACGCCCTGGAATCGGTTCTCGACAAAGAAGGCGAAGACCGTGCTCACTATCTGATGACCCGTATGGGTGAACTGGCGACCCGCAGCGGTTCGCAGTTGCCTTACGCCATCACCACGCCTTACCGCAACACCATCCCGGTAACCCACGAAGCACGCATGCCTGGCGACCTGTTCATGGAACGCCGCATTCGCTCGCTGGTACGCTGGAACGCGATGGCCATGGTGATGCGTACGAACCTGAAAGATTCTGACCTCGGCGGTCACATCTCCAGCTTCGCTTCCAGTGCGACCCTGTATGACATCGGCTTCAACTACTTCTTCCAGGCCCCGACCGA
>RCUU01001265.1_pt1 | contig 12323 bp, 9 predicted proteins | sample 2166211 | NCBI WGS metagenome assembly RCUU01 (sample SAMN09932620, study PRJNA488358) | compost metagenome | feature: garden; material: soil; isolation source: compost soil in phenylacetic acid-enriched culture | place: Germany: Experimental Botanical Garden Goettingen | collected 2016-01-27
GCACCGTGCTGCTCAGCACCATGCTGCTGATGGCCGGCGCCAGCCTGCTGATCGCCTTCATCCCCTCCTATGAAGCCATTGGCAGCTGGGCCTCGGCCTTGCTGCTTGGTGCACGGCTGATCCAGGGCTTCGCCCATGGCGGCGAGACCACCACCTCCTACGCCTATATCGCCGAAATTGCCCCGCCGAAACGCCGTGGGCTGTGGTCGAGCACGGTGTTTTTCGCCGTCGGCAGCGGCTCGTTGCTGGCAACCTTCTACATGGCCCTGCTGACCTCGGTGCTCAGCGTCGAAGAAATGCAGCAATGGGGCTGGCGTATCCCGTTCGCCACCGGTGGTGTGCTGGCCGTGGTCGCTCTATGGCTGCGGCGCAACATGATGGAGAGCGAGCACAGCCCAAGTGCCAGCAACAATTCGCTGCAGGCGCCTTGGAGCCGCGGCCAGGTCTTGCAACATGGCGTGCGCTTGTTCCTCTATGAAGCCGGGGCGACCCTGACCTACTACACCTGGGTGACCTCCGCGTCGATCTACGCCATGACCGTCAAGGGCATGGATCCGCACAGCGCGTTCATGATGAGTTGCGTTGCCCAGGTGATCTACCTGGCCTTCCTGCCGGTGTGTGGCTGGCTGTCGGACCACTGGGGGCGCAAGGTCTGCGCGCTGATCTCGCTGCTGGGCATTGCCGCGACGTTGTTCCCGCTGTGGGGCATGATATCCAGCGAGCCATGGACACTGATGGTGGCGCAGACAGCCGGGTTGATGCTGGTGGCATTCATCACCGGCTGCAAGCCGGCATCGATCTCCGAGCAGATTCCGACGCGCTATCGCACACGGATGTTCGGTGTGTGCATTTCCTTGGGGGTTGCCGTGTTTGGCGGGACCGCCTCATACCTGACCACCTGGTTGTATTCGGAGCAGATCGGCTGGATGTTCAATGTCTACCTGATTGTGGTGGCGGTGATTGCCAGTGGTGTGGTGCTGATGTGGAAGAACAACCACGGGGTGCCGATCGATCAGGTTTGAACCAACCCTTTGCTCTGTACCTACTGGCCTCCTCGCGGGCAAGCCCGCTCCCACAGGGTTCGGGCCGTTGGCAGTATTTGCGTTGAGCCAGTGCTGACTCAACGCAGGTCTGAAATCTAGGCGATACCTGTGGCAGCGGGCTTGCCCGCGAAGCATCCACCGCTGGCCTGAAGCCTTACCCACCCAGCGCACTTACCAACAATGCCTGGTTCTGCCACTGCGCGGTGCGCACCATTGCCAGCGCACTCTGTGCGCTGAGCTGACTACGCTGGGCCTCCAGCACATCGAGCAATGGCGCCTCACCTGCCTGCCACGACCGGCGAATCTGCTCCAGCGCCGAGCCCGCCTGCTCGGCTGAGCGTGCGAGCAACACCTGACGCTCAGCATTGCGCTGCGCCGCCGCCAGCGCCGACTCCACCTGCGCCACTGCCACCAGTACCGTGCGCCGATACGCCAGCAACGCCTCGCGCGCCTCGGCATCACGCAGCGCCACCTGAGCTTTGCGCCGACCACCATCGAACAACGGCGCACTGGCATTCACCCCCGCCAGCCAGAAGGTCGAACTGGCCAGATTGGCAGCACTCATGCCGTTGATCAAAGACCCTATTGCCGCCGACAGGCTCAAGCGCGGCATCAGCTCGGCTTTGGCCACGCCCACTCGGGCATAGGCGGCAATCACCCGCGCTTCCGCCGCTTTCACATCCGGTCGCTGGCGCAGCAGATCGGCCGGGGTACCGGCGTCTTGCACGGCCACTTCGCGCACGCTGACCGGGCTTTGCTGCATCTGCCCATACAGCTCGGCACTGGGCATGGCCAGCAGCACCGAAAGCCGATGCACAGCACGCTGCCACTCCAGTTGCAACGCCGGCACCCGCGCCGCAGTGCTATCAGCCTGGGCCCGCGCGCGTAGCACATCGGCTTGCGGGCTGCTGCCGGCAGCATACAACTGCTCACTCAACTGCGAGGTCTCAGCCTGGCTCTGCGCGCTCTGTCGAACGATGGCCAGGCGTTGCTCCAAGCCACGCGCCTGGGCATAGGCCTGGACCACGTCGCCCACCAAGGCGACGCGCACCGCGCGCGCCTGCTCCTCGCTGGCAACCATTTCGGCATCGGCGGCCCGCACACCTTCGCGAATGCGTCCAAACAGGTCGAGCTCCCAACTGGCGCCTACCCCCAGCGACAGCGGCTCATCGATCACGGCGTCGCTAAAACCTGTCTGGTAGGCCGAGGTGCGCTGGCGGGCCGCGCTGGCGCCAAGGTCCAGATTCGGGCTACCCGCCGAGGCGCTGACCTGACGCAAGGCTCGCGCCGCATCGATGCGCGCCAAGGTAATCTGCACATCGAGGTTGTCGTCCATGGCGCGCTGCACCAAGCGGTCGAGCAGCGGGTCATGGTAGCCACGCCACCACTGTGTGGTGACTGTCAGCGGCGCCGTGGAATGGGCATTGATGTACTGCGCGGGCGGCGCCGCGCTGTCCGGCGGCAGGCTCGGCGCGGCACAGGCGCCAAGCAGCGCCGCGGTGAAGCCCAGCAGGGGAAAACGAAGACGAGTGTTCATGGCTGGATATCCTGTTCAGCAGCCGCAGGCTGCGCCGAAAGCCGCTGCTCGCCACCGGCCAGGCGGCGAATCAGCACATAGAAGACTGGGGTGAACAACAGGCCGAACAAGGTCACGCCGATCATCCCGAAGAACACCGCCGAGCCCACCGCCAGACGCATTTCAGAACCGGCGCCCTCGGACAGCACCAGCGGCAACACACCGAGGATGAACGCCAGCGAGGTCATCAGGATCGGCCGCAAGCGCAAGCGACAGGCCTCGACCACGGCGGTAACGATGGCCTGCCCGTCCTGCTCCAACTGGCGGGCGACTTCGACGATGAGGATGGCGTTCTTCGCTGCCAAGCCCACCAGCACGATGAAGCCGATCTGGGTGAGGATGTTGATATCCAGGCCCATCAGGCGCACGCCACCGGCCGCCGCCAACAGACACATCGGCACGATCAACAGGATGGCCAGGGGCAAGCTCCAGCTGCCGTACTGCGCCGCCAACACCAGATAAACGAACACCACACACAGCGGGAAGACCAGAAGGCCCATGTTGCCAGCGGTGGTCTGCTGGTAGCTCAGGTCGGTCCATTGATAGCTGATACCCGCCGGCAGATGCTCGCCCGCCAACCGTTGCATGGTCTGAATGGCGTAGTCCGAGCCCAGGCCCGGCAAGGTGTCGCCGTTGATCTCAGCGGTCGGAAACAGGTTGTACCGTGGGAAGCGCTCGACCCCGAGGGCTTCGTGCAGCTGGGTCACGCTGGCCAGCGGCACCATCTGCCCGGCCTCGTTGCGTACCTTGACCCGTGCCAGGTCCTCAGGGCTGACACGATACGGCAAGTCAGCCTGGGCAGTGACCCGATAGGTACGCCCGACCAGGTTGAAGTCATTGATGTAGGTTGAGCCAAAGTAGGTCTCGATGGCCTGGTTGATCTGGCTGCTCCGCACCCCCAGCATCTCGGCGCGCTCGCGGTCGAGTTCGACGAACACCTGCGGCGTGCTGGCCGAGAACGGCGAGTACACCCCGGTCATGCCCGGCGTAGCGTTGGCCGCGGCGACCAGCTCGGCGGTGGCCTTGGCCAGCGCCTCGCTGCCCAGCCCTGCGCGGTCTTGCAGACGCAGGGAGAAGCCGCCGGTGCTGCCCAGCCCCTGTACCGGCGGCGGCGTGGCGACAATCACCGAAGCACCACTGACGGCCTTGAGCCGCTCGCGCAGGTCGACGGCGATCTTGTCAGCGGTCAGCCCGTGCAGCTTGCGCTGGGACCAGGGCTCGAACACCGGCGCCAGGCCCGCCGAATTCGACGAGTTGGTCCCGGTGACCATCGAAAAACCGGAGAAGGTCGGCACCCGATCGACACCCGGCACCTGCAGGGCAATCGCTTCGATCTGTTGAGAAATGGCGTTGGTGCGCTCCAGCGAGGCGCCATCGGGCAGTTGCACGATCACCACCAGGTAGCCTCGATCCTGCGCCGGGATGAAGCCCTTGGGCGTACTCACCAGCAGGTAGCCGGTGGCGGCGATCAGTGCCGCGTACAGCGCCAGCATCAACGGCGTCTTCGCCACCAGGCCGCGTACACTGCGGGCATAGCCATCAGACAACCGGGCAAAGCCACGGTTGAACGCCTCGACACCGCGCCGCGGCACGCCAAGCACACCACGGCGCAGCGGCGCATGGCCGCCATGGCGACGCAGGATCATCGCCGCCAGTGCCGGCGACAGGGTCAGCGAGTTGAACAGCGAGATCGCCGTGGCCACCGCGATGGTCACCCCGAACTGGCGGAAGAACTCACCGGAGATCCCCGGGATGAACGCGGTGGGGATGAACACCGCACACAGCACCAGGGTGATCGCCACCAGCGCGCCGCCGATTTCCTGCATGGTCAGGATAGTCGCCTCACGCGGGCCCTTGCCCTCGGCCAGATGCCGCTCGACGTTCTCCACCACGACGATGGCGTTGTCGACCACGATCCCCACCGCCAGTACCAGGCCGAACAGAGTCAGGTTGTTGATCGAATAGCCGAGCATCGCCATGACCGCAAAAGTGCCCACCAGCGATACCGGGATTGCCAGGATCGGGATGATCGATGGCCGCCAGCCCTGGAGGAACAACAGCACTACCAGCACTACCAAGATCACCGCCTCATAGATGGTCTTGCCCAACTCGCCAATGCTGTCGGCGATGAACGCGGTGGGGTTGTAACCGATGCTGTACTCGATCCCTTCAGGGAACTCCTCGCTGAGCTGCGCCATGGTCTGCTCGACCACTTGCATGGTCGCCAAGGCGTTGGCGCCGGGGCGCTGCAACACTTGCAAGCCAATCGCCGGATGGCGCAGATAGTAGGTGTTGTTGACGTAGGCAAGCCCGGCGATTTCAGTGCGGGCAACATCTTTGAGGCGCACCAGACGTCCCGCCTCACCGGACTTGAGCACGATGTTGTCGAAGTCTGCCGGCTCTTTGAGACGGCCTTCGAAGATCAAGTTCGGCTGGAACGCCTGGGACGCTACCGGAGGTTGAGCGATCACCCCACCAGCCACCTGGGTGTTTTGCGCGCGTACCGCCGCAATGATGTCACCTGGGGTCAGGTTGAACGCCGCGACCCGCTCCGGGTCCAGCCAGATACGCATCGAGTACTCGCGGGCGCCCAGCGGGTTGATGTCCCCTACCCCATCGATGCGCTTGAGCGTGTCGGCCACGGTGCGAATGGCGAAGTTCGACACGTACAGCTGATCGTGAGTGCCCTTGGGTGAAGAGATGAAGATGGTCGACAGCTGGGTCGGCGACGACTTGCGCACCGAAACGCCGCTGCGCTGCACCGGTTCCGGAAGCCGTGGCGTGGCCAGGGCGACGCGGTTTTGCACCAGCACCTGGGCCTTGTCGACATCGGTGCCGCTCTTGAAGGTCACGGTTAGGTTGAGGCTGCCATCGGAGGTCGCCTGGCTGTACATGTAGAGCATGTCCTCGACACCGTTGACCTCCTGCTCCAATGGGATCGCCAGGGTCTGGGCCACGGTCTGCGCCGAGGCGCCCGGATAGGTCGCCTGGACCACCACCGTCGGCGGTGCGATGTCGGGGTACTCGGAGGTCGGCAACACCAGGTAGGCCAAGCCACCCACGATCAGCATCACCACCGAAAGGACGATGGCCAGCACGGGCTGGTCGATCGACGTGCGTCCCAGGTTCATAGCGGTGCCTCCCCAGTTGGGTTGGCACTGGCCACCCGGCTCAGGCTGCGCGGCTCGCCAACGGCGCTGTCGCCTGCGCGTACCCGCTGCAGGCCATCGACGATGACCTGCTCCTGCGCCTGCAAACCGCTGACCACTTCGCGCAAGCCGTCATGCAGCTTGCCCAGCTGCACCGGGCGCAGCTCGACCCGGTTCTGCGCATTGAGCACGTGCAGCACCTTGCGCGTGGCATCCACACCGACTGCGGTGTCCGGCACCAGCAACGCCTCATAGGCAGGGCGTGCGGAAAACTGCACGCGGCCGAACTGGCCCGGGCTCAAGGCCAGGTCTGGATTGCTCACCCGCGCCCGCTGACGCAGGGTGCCGGTGGAGGGGTCGAGGCGGTTGTCGATGAAGTCCATACGCCCGCTCAGCGACGGCTGGGCCTCACCCGGCAAGGCGATGCGTACCTGGCTGCCGGTGAGGTTGCCGGAGGATTGGCGGCGGTACTTGAGATAGCTCTGCTCGTCGATGTCGAAATAGATGTCGATCGGGTCGAGCGAGACGATGGTGGTCAGCAAGGTCGCGCCACTGTTGCCGCCATTGACCAGGTTGCCTTCGCTGATCAGCCTGCGGCTGATGCGCCCGCTCATGGGCGCGGTGATGCGCGTGAACTCCAGTTCCAGGCGCGCATTGGCCAGCACCCCTTCGGCGCTGAGCACTTCGGCCTTGGCCGCGTCGCGCGCTTGCAGGCGTTGGTCGTAAAGGCTCTGGGCGATGGTCTTGGAATTAATCAGCAGCCTGGCCCGCGCATACTCCTGCTCGGCCAGCGACAACCGCGAACGGGCCTGGGCCAGTTGGCCCTGCGCTTGGGTGACGGCAGCCTGGAAGCTGCGCGAGTCGATGACGAACAGCAGGTCGCCCTTCTTGACGATCGCGCCATCAGTAAAGGCTACCTTTTCCAGGTAGCCACTGACCCGCGAGCGCACCTCGACCGAGTCGGTGGCCTCGAAGCGGCCGGTGAAGCTGTCCCAGTCACTGACGGTGGATTTCAAGGGCTGGCTGATCACTACGCTTGGCAGCGCCGGTGCGCTGTGCTCGGCCTGCGGGCCGCAGCCGACCAGCACGGCGGCCAGGGTCAAGGCGAACGCTGCGGCTGCGCCACTTCTGGAGAGCTTCATATGGATGGATTCCATGCAGAACAGCATCAGTTTTTCAGGACGCGGGCGCTGAGGGTTTGCGTGCGCTCGACGAACGCTGACGACTCTTCGGCCTGGACAGCCAGGGCGGACGACAGGCTGGCCAGGGTGGCGAGCAGGAGCAGGGCGTGCTTGATAACGGTCATGGAGATGCCTCGGTGAGCGGAAAGTGAGGCGGATTCTCGGCAAATGGCTGTGGCAGATTAATAGCGGCGCGCACAAATCAATTTTGTGCACCGAGCATGAACGGAGCATGCAGTTCCATAAGCGACACCGCGCGCCCACTTGTGCCATGGAGGCAAAAGTGATTGTCCCCACGACGGCTGTTTCCATCCTGCGCCGCTGTCGAGAATCACCCCATCGACTTTCTCCGGAGACCGCCATGCGCAACGACCCGCTGTTCCAACCGCTGCCACTGGGTGGGCTGCAGTTGCCCAACCGCATCCTCATGCCACCGATGACGCGCTCACGCGCCGCGCAACCAGGTGACGTGCCCACGGCGCTGATGGCCGAGTACTACGCCCAGCGCGCCAGCGCCGGGTTGATCGTCAGCGAAGGCACCTGGATCTCGCCGCTGGGCAAAGGCTATGCGCGCACGCCAGGCATCTACAGCCAGCAGCAGATCGACGGCTGGCGGCTGGTTACCGAGTCGGTGCATGCCGCGGGCGGGCGGATCTTTGCCCAACTGTGGCATGTCGGTCGCTTGAGCCACAGCAGCTTGCTCGGCGGCCAGGCGCCAGTGTCGTCCTCGGCGGTGCAGGCAGTCGGGGTCAATGTGTTCATCGACAACCCCGATGGCACCCCAGGCTTTGTCCAGGCATCGCAGCCGCGAGCACTGGCTGAAGACGAGATCGGGCAGATTGTCGAGCAGTATCGCCAGGCCGCACGCAATGCCATGGCAGCTGGCTTCGATGGCGTCGAGCTGCATGCCGCCAATGGCTACCTGGTCAACCAGTTCCTCGACTCAGAAGCCAACAGCCGCACCGATCGCTACGGCGGCTCGCTGGAAAACCGCCTGCGCTTTCTCGATGAGGTGACCCGCGCGTTGGTCGATGGCACTGGCGAGCGCAGCCGGGTCGGTGTGCGCCTGGCACCGCTGACTACCCTCAATGGCTGTGTCGATGCAGATCCGGTCACCACTTACACCGCGGCCGCCCAGCGGCTGGGCGAAATCGGTATTGGTTACCTGCATATCGCCGAAGCCGACTGGGACGATGCGCCAGACATGCCGGTGACCTTCAAGCAGCAGCTGCGCGAGGTATTCCCAGGGGTGATGGTTTATGCCGGCAAATACACCGGCGAGCGCGCGCGTGAGGCGCTGCAAGCGGGCTGGGCTGATTTGATCGGTTTTGGCCGGCCGTTCGTGGCTAACCCCGACCTGCCCGAACGCCTGCGCCAGCATGCGCCGCTGGCCGAGCATGAACGCGCCACCCTGTTTGGGGGTAACGCCCAAGGGCTGACGGACTACCCGACTTTACAGACGGTCTGATAGTCATTCAGTGAAAGAGCCTTCATGGCATTGGCACACTCCCTTATACCTTTCGAACCAGGAATGCTCATGTCCACCTCGTACCAAGCCTGGGGCTGGACCCCGGGCGCTGGCCTCGATGGCCTGCAACTGATCCGCAAACTCTTGGCGCAACCAGGCCCCGGCGAAGTGCTGGTAGCTAACCGCGCCATCGCCCTCAACCCGGTGGACTGGAAGATCTGCGAATGGGGTCACACCGACTGGCGTCATGGCACCGTGCCCGGGGTTGACGGTGTTGGTATCGTCGAAGCCGTCGGCGCTGGTGTGGATATCCCAGTCGGCACTCGCGTGGCTTACCACCAATCGCTCTCACGCGATGGCAGCTTCGCCGAATACTGCCTGGTAGACGCCTACTTGCTCATGCAGTTGCCAGCCACTATTGATGACACCGTCGCTGCCACTGTGCCCTGCCCGGCTCTTACCGCCTGGCAGGCATTGGCCAAAATTGCCCAAGGCGCTTCAACCGATGTGCTGGTGATCGGAGCTGGTGGCGCGGTGGGCTTCTATCTGGCGCAACTGGCCGTACAACGTGGCTTGCGTGTGTGGGCCACAGCCGGTGAGCGGCACCATGCTGCGCTAAAGGCCCTTGGTGTGGTCGATGTGTTCAATTACAACAACGCCCAGTGGCAGGCACAATTGCAAATCGCCTTGGGCGAGCGCCCTCTGCATGCGCTATTCGACACGGTCAGCGGCGCCCACGCTGCCAGCCTCGCCCATCTGCTCGGCTACAACGGCCACTTGGTGTGCATCCAGGACCGCCAGGAAACCGCGCCACTGCCCGCATTCAGCAGCGCGATCTCGCTGCATGAAGTGGCCCTGAACAGCGTTCACGCCCACGGTCGGCTGCTCGATCACCAGGCACTACGGACCCAGGCGCAACAGCTGCTGCAACACGTCGCCGATGGCCAACTGATTACTCCGCAACGCCGGCTGTTCGACTTCGCTGAGCTTCCCCTGGCACTGCGCCAGCTCAAAGAGGGTAACGGCGGGGGCAAGTGGGTCGCGCAACTGGGCTGACTGCGCTTCACAGGATGGTGTTTGCTGAAGCAGGGCCTGATGTTTGAGCCTCGGCTCAGCCTAAAACATGCTGCAAATTTGAGCAGTGCCCCACCTGTGCGCTAGCAGCTCGGCAATCTGACTTGCCCGCTGTATCGGCAAGCGTGTCAGTGCATCCTTGAGATACGGATTCGGACCATGCCCATTACAGGTAAGTACGCCGATGGCGACGTGCCGGGTCTGTATCTCACTCAAAGCCAAAAAAGCCAAGATCGAGGCTCAATGGCGCAACGAAGCTGGCGAAGTCATCACCCTGCATGGGGTGCACGATCCGGCGCAGAAACCCACTGACGCACCGCTGGGCGCCCCCCTACCTGAGATAGTTCGCAGCTAGCCGAAATGCCCCCGTTTGGCCAGAGTTTGCGGGCGAACGGCGTGAGCCTGCCCTGCATGAGATGGGCTGAGTATGCACCGTTCGTTTACTTCCATCAGCGAACGACTCCCGGGAACACACATGAAAGTACACATCGTCCATGCCCACCCTGAAGCCAAGAGCTTCAACGCTGCACTCACAGCCCAAGCCCGCAGTCACCTCACTCAGCAAGGTCATGAAGTCACGGTTTCAGACCTCTACGCGATGAACTGGCAGGCACTGTCCGGGCGTGGCAACTTCACAACCTGTGCCGACCCTGACTATTTCAAGCAACAGGTCGAGGAGGCGCACGCTACCGAAAACTCAGGCTTTGCCCCGGACATTCAAGCAGAGATCGACAAGCTCTTTGCTTGCGACGCGCTGATTCTGCAGTTCCCACTTTGGTGGTTCTCGATGCCTGCAATTCTGAAGGGCTGGGTAGATCGCGTGCTGGCTTACGGTGCGGTCTATGGCGCCGGGGCCTGGTATGACAACGGCAAGTTCGCCGGCAAGAAAGCCATGGTTTCGCTTACCACCGGGGGTGGCGCCTCGATGTACGGCCATGACGGCATCAACGGCAACATCAATACGCTGCTGTTTCCCATTCAGCACGGTGTACTGCGTCTGACCGGCTTCGATGTGCTCGAACCCTTCATCTGCTGGCAACCAGCAAGTGTCTCCGCCGAGGTTCGTGCGGACTACCTACAAGCCTACCGTGATCGCCTGGACCATTTGTTCACAGCCGAAGCGCTGCCTTTCGCCAGCCTCCACGACTATGACCCCAGCACGTTCCGCCTTCGCCAAGCCGCGACGCAAAACACCTAATCCCCCGCGTTGAGAAGCAGCCCGCGCTGCTTCTCGTCGGCTATGCGCCCATTTGAGATGGAATCCAGAATGAACAAGCTCGAAAAAATTCGCCATTTCGCGATAGACACCAATGGTGTATTGCTGAGCGATGTCTATAGCACTCCAATTCGTACCTTCGTCGAACGCCATGGCGGCCACTACACGGCCGATCTAGAACGCCAGATACTAGGCTCGCCGCATATGGCCGGGGGGCACATCATGGCGCTGGCCTGCAACCTGCCCTGGACAGCCATGGAAACCATAGATGCCTTCCTCGCAGAGCAAGCCCAGTACGCCGCACGCCACCCTGTACAGCTGGCACCGGGAGCCGTTGCCTTGCTCGCCCGGCTCAAAGAAACAGGCGCTCGTATCACCGCATATGGGGGAAGCACCAAGGCAGCGATCTTCGACCGCTACCTGGCGCCGGTAAGTGAGTACTTCGATGCCGACCTGCCTTACATCGACATGGGCCACGCACGCCCGGGCATGGCTGAAATCCACCGTCAAACAGCTACCGGTGCCGGCGAGCTGGTGTTCATCGATGACCTGAACCGGGTCGCCCAAGTGAGCAAAACGCTCGGTTGTGGCTTTATCGGCAAACCCGCAACCCTGTACCAGAAACAGCAGATGCAGGCATCGGGTGTGCGGTTCATCTGCAAGGATCTGGACGAGATCGACCAGACACTCTTGCAAGCGCTGGACCAATCCATGCGACTAGAGCACCACTAGCCCGCATCGCACTCACGCTCAATTCACTGCCAAGCCAAGCACCGCCTGCATGGAATATACCCCGGCAGGCTGATGCCAAGCCCAGCGTGCCGCCCGCAGCGCCCCTCGGGTGAATACCTGCCGATCTAGTGCCTGGTGGCTGAGGGTAAATATTTCTCCTTCGCCCGCAAAGATGAGTGAGTGATCCCCCACCACTGAGCCCCCCCGAAGGGTGGCGAAACCAATGGTGCCCACTTCACGCGGGCCGGTCAGCCCATCCCGCACGCGCACCGCCTGGCTGCCTAGGTCCACCTGCCGGCCCTTGGCGACCGCTTCCCCCATCATCAACGCCGTGCCGGACGGTGCATCTACCTTATGACGGTGATGCATTTCCAGCACCTCAGCATCCCAATCCTCCGCAGGTAGCACTCGACCGGCAATTTCAGCGAGGACACTGAGCAACTGCACCCCTACGCTCATGTTGCCAGATTTGACAATGCGCGCCCCTTGGCTGCCAGCAATCGCCGCTTCCTGCTCGGGGTTGAAACCAGTCGTACCAATAATGTGAACCAACCCTCGGGCCGAGGTGTACTCCAAACATTGCAACGTGACTTCGGGCTGGGTGAAATCAAGCACGCCATCAGCCCCGTCGAGCGATCGCAACATATCGTCAGTGAAATGCACCCCAGTCGGGTCACTCCCCACCACTTCAGCGCAGTCCTTGCCAACCAAGCTGGAACCAGGCCGTACCACCGCAGCATGCAGGCACGCACCCTGGGCATGAAGCAAGCTTCGCACCAGTCTCTGACCCATGCGCCCCGACGCGCCCAATACCACCAGTCTTATTGGTCTATCCATAGGTATCAAAACGTCTCCTTTAAAAAAAGCGGCCGCCGTCATGCTTA
>RCUU01001266.1_pt1 | contig 12323 bp, 11 predicted proteins | sample 2166211 | NCBI WGS metagenome assembly RCUU01 (sample SAMN09932620, study PRJNA488358) | compost metagenome | feature: garden; material: soil; isolation source: compost soil in phenylacetic acid-enriched culture | place: Germany: Experimental Botanical Garden Goettingen | collected 2016-01-27
CGCCAACTGCGAACTGATCTTCAAAAATAATAAAAAAGCCTGTTATTACATCCTTGACCAAACTCTGCGCACCAAACCCGATGGCAAGCCCGACTACTCCGGCTCCGGCCAATAATGGACCCAAATCGAAATGGAACTCTGAAAGAACCAGCATGATCATTACAAAATTGCAAATGAACGTAACCACATTTTTCAGCAGCCCGCCTACGGTTGAGAACCTGCGGTTATCCCCCAATAGTCTTCCCCGGGTCTCCTTTTCCATTGAACGGTCAATCACCCTGGACACAACTTTAATAATGATGCGGGTCAAAATAAAGATTAAAAGAATACGTACTCCTGCAAATAGGACATCCGCCCACATTCCGGCATCTGTTACCCAGTTCCAAACTTCATCCTTAAACCGAACCGCATTTTGCACAGCATCCGCAGTAGTTGCTTCAAGCATCCACCTATTCATCTAATCCCTCCTTTTCCCCAATTAATGAATAGCCGCCCTCTTCCATCTCTCTAAAAATCCCCCGTATTTCAACCTTCTGCTCTTCTACAATCTTTCGAACCTCTCCCAGTGCCCCGCGAAAGAATTGGATCGACATTGCACACCCGGCAGTAATCTCCTTCGGAGTAGGGAAAATATCAATTTCGATTTCAGCATATTCCAGCAGCATCTCTGCGCGCAGTGCCTGTTGGGTCGAATCAAAAGCAATCAGGAGTTCCTCATCCATGTGCAAGCCCCCTTCTGGGTTTATCGTCCTATCTATTTTCCACGAAGTATAAAAAACATTTTTCATCCATATACTAGGAACATTAGCAGGCTCTCAAGCTGAGATACCAATTGCTAACCCTGCTGATATGTTTATATATGCTCCGTCCGAGAAAGGAAGATCATATGAATTTTTCTTCTAATAAAGCTGTCCCTTTGCCGGAACCGTCTTGTTTAAAAATATCACATGCTGATCCCAATATCTATTCCGCCATTACCCACCGGCTTTTGTTTCATTTTTCCCGCACCAATTCAGATACACCCATTATTATCGTCTGTGTGGGAACAGACCGTTCGACCGGCGATGCACTAGGTCCCCTAGTCGGGACAGCATTAGCCCGTTTCCACAGTCCCTTATTTCATTTGTACGGCACACTAGACGAGCCTGTGCATGCTGTAAATTTAGAAGAAACACTTACTCTTATTCATGAAAAACATAAACAGCCATTTATTATCGGCATCGATGCCTGTCTGGGCCATTCCGCCAGTGTCGGCTGCATCCAGGTTGTAGACGGTCCGCTGAGGCCCGGAGCCGGTGTGAACAAGCAGCTCCCCCCTGTCGGAGACATCCATCTCACCGGGATTGTAAATGTCGGTGGATTTATGGAGTATTTCGTCCTGCAGAATACAAGATTAAGTCTGGTCATGCGATTATCGGATATCATTGCTTCCAGTCTTTATTCTGCCCTGAAACAATGGAATCTTCATGCTAAATCTGCTGCGACGCGAGAGCGATAACTTCCTTTTCCTCGGGTGACAGCGGATATTGGGATTCCCCGCCCTCCAGCGGTTTAGAGTAGATATACGAATTCTCCCGGTTATGGAGACTGGTCAAGACAACACCGCTGCGGTTGTCATCAATAATGGCCAGCGAGAAGCTCAGGTCATTCCCCCGCTCTCCAAAAGCATTGTATCGTTTCACTGCAACCTTTGACCTCATGCCACGGAGTTTGACCTGTGCTGCCTCGATCATTGTTTTGTGTTCGCGTTGAACTTCCTCGAGCATGTCTCCCTGGTTTCTAAGATCGATGAGCAGGCTTTCCAGATCTTCAATTCCATTCCCACTCATCATAGCCTCATATTTGCGCCGCATTTTGCGAATCCTTGCTCCCTGAACAATCAGAATGATTGCCAGCACGATGATGATCAGGGCAAACCCCATGATAAACATTGACAGCTGTTCACTAATGATTTCATTTAACTCCGACATGGTTGAACCATCCTTCTGTATAAATATAAGAACCCATCTTTTTCACGCACTACATCTTTTTCTTTTACTCATTGAGACTTTACTGTTTTTGCTCAAGATGACGAAGTTGTTTTCCTTTGTTATCTTACACTTGTAGGGCCATACATTTCCAACATTGCATCCAGCATGCGGTTAACATCTTCTTCCGTCGAAGTAACACCCACACTTGCTCTCACGGCACCACTTCCCAATGTATAGGCAGCTTTATGAGCCAGCGGAGTACAGTGCATACCTGCCCGCACGGCGATATTATATGTCCGATCCAGACGATGGGCGATGTCTGCTGAATCCTGTCCTTCTATTACGAAAGACACGATCCCACTCCGTTCCGAACCCAATTGGGGTCCGAGCAGACGGATTCCAGGAATGACGGACAGTCCCTCCATTAACTTCTGAGTAAGCTCCCACTCCTGGCGGTGAATGTTTTGCGGTCCTAACGACAATATTTTGGTTACACCCGCCAGCAGTCCGGCTATGCCAACCCCATTTTGCGTTCCTGCTTCATAACGATCTGGACGAACACTGGGCTGACCGCTATTTTCCGACTGACTGCCGGTTCCTCCGTGCATCAAGGGAATCAGATCCAGATCAGGCGCTACGTACAGCCCTCCTGTCCCCTGAGGTCCCAGCAATCCTTTGTGCCCCGGAAAAGCAAGCAAATCTATGTTCATCTTTTTCACATCAATAGCCAAAGAACCGGCGCTTTGCGCAGCATCCACCAGAAATACCACACCATTAGATTTCGCAATATCCCCAATCTCACCGATTGGCAGAACACTCCCCAGCAGATTAGAGCTATGATTGCATATTATCATTTTGGTAGTTGGCCTAAAGGTTCTCTGCAACTCAAGCAAATCCACTTGTCCTTCCGGGTCAACCTTCACATAATCAATAGAGATACCCAACGTTTCGCGTAGAAATTCCAAAGGCCTGCGTACGGAGTTATGTTCCGTCATTGTAGTAATCACATGATCCCCTGATTGAAGTGTACCCTTAATAGCCATATTTAGCCCCATTGTGGTGTTATGCGTGAAGGCAATATCCTGGGCATTGGAGACTGAAAAGAGTTCCGCGAGTTTGCTCCGTGCTTTTACCATTACCCGCCCTGCCCCTATCGCCAGCGAATGATTTCCACGTCCGGCATTGGCCCCGGAATTTTGCAATGCGTCCATCATTGCCGTTGCAACCTCAGGCGGTTTTGGCCATGATGTTGCCGCATGATCCAAATAAACGAGCTCTTCCATCTCCTCACCCTCACTTTTTAATTTTAAAAAACATACCCCTCCATATCCGTTTTACGGGATATCTCAGGATATGTTTTTCAGACAAAGATATCCATATCAATTACCCAATAGTTCCAACAGTCTTTCCAGGTCTTGGGCACTGTAATAGTTCAATTCAATTTTTCCTTTTTCCTTGCCCTGTTTTATTTTCACCGTTGTTTTAAATCTTTCGCGCAGCAGTTCTTCCACATTATCAATGTATGGATCACGTTTCACAACCTTCGCCTTAATTGCCCCGGTCGGTTTGCGATCAAGATTTTTCACAACCTCTTCCAGCTCTCTTACACTCCATTGTTGTTCGACGCATTGTTCCGCCAGTTGTTTCACTGTTTCAGGATCTTTAAGTGCCACAATTGCTCTGGCGTGCCCCATGGAAATTGTTCCACGTGAAACATATTCTTTAACCTCTTCTGGCAAGGAAAGCAGACGCAAAAAGTTGGCAATATGCGATCTGGATTTCCCCACCTTTAGGGAAAGCTCTTCCTGGGTAAGCGCAAATTGATCCATCAGCCCTTGGTAGGCTACAGCAATTTCCATCGCATTAAGGTTCTCACGCTGCAAGTTCTCAATCAGTGCAATCTCCATAACCTGCTGGTCACTCAAACTGCGAACAACAGCTGGGATTGTTGCTTTGCCGCAATATTGCGAAGCTCTAAATCTGCGTTCACCGGCAATTATTTCATAACCCTTCAGAACACTCCGGACGATAATCGGTTGGATTACCCCATGCTGTCTAATCGATTCGGCCAATTCTTGAATAGCATCTTCATTGAAATCCTTGCGTGGTTGATAGGGGTTTGCCCGTAATTGCCCTAAAGGTATCTCCACAACCTTATCATCTTCGTTGATCGACAAGGATGGTATTAACGCATCTAGACCTTTCCCTAAACGCTTACTCATAAGAGATCACTTCCTTTGCCAACTCTAGGTAAACTTCCGCTCCTTTGGAGCGATTGTCATAAGTAATTATCGATTGCCCATGTGATGGAGCTTCACTCAATCTCACATTGCGGGGAATAATTGTTCTGTAAACCTTCTCTTGGAAATACTTTTTCACTTCTTCAATAACCTGAATCCCCAGATTCGTCCGGGCATCCAGCATTGTCAAAAGCACTCCCTCTATCTTCAGGTGAGGATTGAGGTTTTTTTGAACGAGTCGGACAGTATTCAGCAGTTGGCTCAAACCCTCCAGGGCGTAATATTCACACTGAATTGGAATAATAACAGAGTCCGCTGCAGTAAGTGAATTGATGGTAAGAATACCCAATGATGGAGGACAGTCAATAATGATATAGTCATAATTTGACTTCACTGCATTCAATGCCTTCTTCAGCTTCAGCTCTCTTGAGATGGTGGACACCAATTCAATTTCCGCACCCGCTAATTGAATCGTTGCCGGAATAATATGAAGACCTTCAATTTGAGTCTCCAATATCGTTTCCTGTGGATTCGCTTCATTAATAAGAATATCATAAATGCAATTTGCTACATCCGCTTTGTTGATGCCAACGCCGCTAGTAGTGTTTCCTTGTGGATCGATATCAACCAGAAGAACTCTTTTACCTAAGGTAGCCATCCCGGCACCCAGGTTCACAGAGGTCGTTGTTTTACCGACACCACCCTTTTGATTTGCTATGGCAATAATCTTGGACACTAATTTCACCTCGAATTGTTAGGAAGAATCATCATGTAGGTCGTGAGTTGTAACGGCGCAATTGCCTTTTGAATTATGGCATCAATTTTACGAGAAATATAGGCAAATATACAGGCGTTGTCATGTTAGATTTTTTTGGCAATATGCTCCGGTTCAGGTCACAGAAAAGGCGGCCAATCACCTCAGGGCCGCCTTCAGCTTTTGAAACGATTTATCTTTTTGGAATTTGAATAACAATTTCGTAATGGTCTCCTCGGTCGTTTTCGGAGGTCTTAATCTCCATACCTGAACCGGAAACCATATCTATAGATTGACGAATTGTATTAAGAGCGAGACGAACATCCTTGGTGTAGGAAACCCGTTTTGACTTTTTGGTCTTAGTCACTTCTTTATAGAAGGCGATACGCGCTTCGGTTTGTTTCACATTCAACCCTTTGGCAATGATCTCGGCAAGAACCTTCAATTGCATTTCTGCCGTGTCAAGTGACAACAGCGAACGTGCATGCCGTTCCGTGATTTGTCTTTCCATCAATGCTGTTTTTACTTGTTCAGGGAGCTGCAGCAAGCGAATTTTGTTGGCAATGGTGGATTGGCTTTTGCCCAGCCGCTGTGCCAGACTTTCTTGAGTCAGCTGATGAAGATCGATTAATTTCTGATAAGCGATAGCCTCTTCAATTGAGGTTAAACCCTCACGCTGCAAATTTTCTATCAGAGCAATAGATGCAGCCTGTGAATCATTGAACTCACGAACAATGGCCGGGATTGTTTCCATACCCAGCTTTTTAACCGCCCGCCAACGGCGTTCTCCTGCAATGATCTCATACTGGGAATCACGCACACGAACCACTATCGGCTGAATAACCCCATGAGTTTTGATAGTCTGGCATAACTCGTCTATCTTTTCGTCATCAAAAATTGTCCGTGGCTGATAAGGACTGCTGATGACCTCATGAACCGGGATCTGCTTGACCTCTTCTCCGCTGCTCCGCTCGGTAAATCCAAAAAGCTTGGTGAATTGTTCTTTCATTCCGTTCATAACCACCTAATTTCGTTATAGTACGATCTTCTTGACCTTGCCTAGCGAAAAGCTTATCGTACAGCAAGTAGAAGCGGCTATGCCGTCTAAAAGGAGCATATGCTTCCGAAGCAGCGATACTCCGTATCGCTTTCAGGTACCCGTTTCAGCGAGAAATAGAAGGATGATGGATAATGTGGAACATTACATCCTTATATTTCAATGAAACTACCTGGAACTCACCCAGGCTTTAAGCCTTCATATATTGGAGATTCTGCAGCGCTTCAATCGCCTTCGCATGAAAAGTCTTACTATATTATTCTATCACTTTTTAGTCTATAATCCTATTCTCCAAAGAGACCTATTTTTCCTGCATTTTCTGTTATTTACGTCTCAAACAAATAGAAACAGTCCCGCCTTTTTAAGGACAGGACCGTTTCAGCAAGAATTAGAAGGATAAAGGGTAATGTGAAACATACTCTTTCTTGTATTAAACCTTGAGTTTAATGGTAAATGTTTCACGTGAAACAATCAAATCAGTGGAGCTTTGGCAGGCATTCCTGCTTTGCGGGGATATTTAGCCGGTGTTGCTCCAGTCTTGCGGATGATTACAATATGCCTTGCCGACTCTTCAACCGGTAGAGTAAATGACTCCACTTTCTGCAGCTCGGCACGCAATTCCTTGAAACTGCGTTTGGCCTCTGTCAATTCCTCGGAAGGATCATTACCCTTCATCGCCGCAAAAGCCCCATCTTTACGCGTAAAGGGAAGACAGAATTCATTCAGCAGTGACAAGCGGGCAACTGCACGCGCTGTAACCAAGTCATAAGCATCGCGGTGAATGAACTGACGCGCTACATCCTCTGCTCTGCCATGGATTAACTGCACATTATCTAACTGCAGCGTGTTACAGACATGTTGGAGAAATGAAATGCGTTTGCTAAGAGAATCCACAATCGTTAGCTTTAAATGCGGAAAACAGATTTTCAAGGGAATTCCGGGAAATCCAGCACCGGAACCGATATCCGCTATTGTATTCACTTCCCCCATATTCATGAAGAAGGCCAGTGAAAGTGAATCGTAAAAATGTTTCATGTACACTTGGTCGCGTTCGGTTATCCCAGTCAGATTCATTTTTTCATTCCACGAAACAAGTTCTTTGAAATAGAGCTCGAACTGCTCTAGTTGGTTCGGTGTTAAAGTGATTCCTTGCGCTTGCAATAATGCGGTAAACTGCACTGCAGTGTTATCCATAGATTATCCTTTCGCTGCCGTTACACGGTTATAGTGCTCCAAATGCACAAGAAGAATGGAGATGTCCGCTGGTGTTACACCGGAAATTCGCGATGCCTGGCCAATCGATATAGGAGCGATTTTCGTCAGCTTTTGCCGTGCTTCCATCGCCAATCCGTGAATCTCGTTGTAGTTGATATCCTCTGGAATCTTCTTTTTTTCCATCTTCTGCAGTTTCTCAACATGTTGAAGCTGTTTTTCAATATAACCAGCATATTTAATCTGGATCTCCACCTGCTCCTTCATCTCTTCATCCAATTCCTCTGGAGAAGGAGATACAAGGTCAACAAAGCTATAGGAAACCTCCGGACGCCGCATCAGGGTCAGCAAATTGCTTCCGTCAACAATAGGTGCAGAATCATATTCACCAAGTGCGGCATTGACATCCACAGGTTTAACTTTGGTCTCCCGAAGACGAACGATTTCACGCTCCACCCGTTCTTTTTTATCCAGGAAAGCTTCGTAACGCTGCTCCGGAATCAGACCAATTTCATAACCAATAGGTGTCAGGCGCAAATCCGCATTGTCGTGGCGAAGCAGCAGACGGTATTCCGCACGTGAAGTCAGCAGGCGGTAGGGCTCGTTGGTTCCTTTGGTAACCAGATCATCAATCAGTACACCAATGTACCCTTGTGAGCGGTCCAGCACAACCGGGTCCTTCTCCTGCACCTTACGTGCCGCGTTAATACCGGCGATTACTCCTTGCCCTGCCGCTTCCTCATAACCGGATGTACCGTTGATCTGTCCTGCCGTAAACAGGCCAGGCAGCCGTTTGGTTTCCAGTGAAGGCCAGAGCTGGGTTGGAACCATTGCATCATATTCAATAGCATAACCATTGCGCATCATTTCAACCTTTTCCATTCCCGGAATAGAACGGAGCATAGCCAGTTGGACATCCTCTGGAAGACTGGTAGACAACCCTTGGACATAATATTCTGCAGTGTTCTTGCCTTCCGGCTCAAGGAAGATCTGGTGCTGAGACTTATCGCTGAAACGAACCACCTTATCTTCAATAGATGGACAATATCTTGGACCTGTTCCTTCAATAATACCTGTGAACATTGGGGCACGGTGCAGATTGTCATTAATAATCTGGTGGGTAACCTCGGAAGTATAAGTCAGCCAGCAGGGAAGCTGTTCATTATCGGATGATTTGGTTTCAAAGGAAAAGAACTTCGGCTTCTCGTCCCCCGGCTGAATTTCAGTCTTGGAGAAATCAATGGTGTCCTTATGCACACGTGGTGGTGTGCCTGTCTTGAAACGCACAAGATCAAAACCAAGCTCGCGCAGATTCTCGGAAAGTCTTACCGAAGGCTGCTGATTGTTCGGGCCGCTTTCATAAGTCAGTTCACCCATGATCACTTTACCGCGCAAATAGGTTCCTGTGGTCAGGATTACCGTTTTACTGCGATATACCGTACTCGTCTTTGTAATAACACCGGCACATTTGCCATCCTCCACAATCAATTCCTCCACCATTCCTTGGCGAAGAGTCAGATTTGGTGTTTTCTCCATCGTTTCTTTCATCGCATGCTGATACAGGAATTTGTCGGCTTGTGCGCGCAGTGCATGTACAGCCGGACCTTTCCCTGTGTTAAGCATACGCAGTTGAATAAAGGTTTTATCAATATTGCGGCCCATTTCACCGCCAAGTGCATCGATTTCACGTACAACATGCCCTTTGGCAGGACCGCCTATGGACGGATTGCATGGCATGAAGGCCACCATATCCAGATTGATTGTAATCATCAGCGTACGGCAGCCCATTCGTGCTGCAGCAAGTGCAGCCTCGCAGCCGGCATGGCCCGCGCCAATGACCACTACGTCATAGCTGCCTCCATCATAACTCATCTATAATCCCTCCCAGGTTCTTCTTTTATAGTAGCTGCACTTCAACAAGTGCAGTTATTTCCCCAAACAAAATTGCGAAAAAATCTGATCAAGCAGTGAATCAGCCGCCGTATCTCCAATAATCTCTCCAAGCTGTTCCCACGCCAGACGCACATCAATCTGGATCATATCAATAGGAATATGCATATCGGCGGCCTCATAGGCATCCTGCATCGATTTATGCGCCTTTTTGAGCAGTGCGATATGTCTCACATTGCTTACATAAGTCAAGTCGCCCGACTCCAGTTTGCCTCCAAAAAAGAGTTCGGAGATCGCTTCCTCCAGCTTGTCCAACCCCTCCTCCTCCAGCACAGACATCGGAACAATGCTCGACTCACTGAAATAAGAGAGCAGCTTGTCTTTTTCCAGCCGGGAGGGTAAGTCCATTTTATTCATGATCACTAATGCTTGTCTACCTTGGATTTGTTCCATTAATGCCAATTCATCCTCATGCAACTCATCGGCAGCATTCAAAACAAGCAGGATCAGGTCTGCATCGCTAAATGCAGCTTTGGAGCGTTCAACTCCTATTTTCTCCACAATATCCATTGTTTCGCGAATTCCTGCAGTATCAAGCAGTTTTAGCGGGATATTATTAATAGTTACATACTCTTCTATAACATCACGCGTTGTACCGGGAATATCGGTTACAATCGCTTTGTTGTCGCGGGCAAGCGCGTTGAGCAAAGAGGATTTGCCTACATTGGGGCGGCCGACAATTGCCGTCGTAATGCCTTCGCGCAGTATTTTGCCTTCATTTGCTGTTTTCAGCAGCTTGTTAATCCCGTCCATAACCTCACTGCTTTTGTCCTTAATAAATTCTGCAGTCAAGGATTCCACATCATGCTCAGGATAATCAATATTCACTTCAATATGAGCCAGCGTTTCAATAAGTGTATGGCGCAGCTTATGAATCTTTTCGGATAAGGAGCCGCTAACCTGCTTCAGCGCAACCGAAAAAGCCCGGTCCGATTTGGAACGGATCAGATCAATTACCCCCTCCGCTTGGGAAAGATCAATACGTCCGCCTAAAAATGCGCGTTTGGTGAATTCCCCGGGCTCCGCCAGTCTGATATCCTGCTGGAGCAGCAGGTCCATTACTCTACGTACCGAGATCACACCGCCATGGGCGCTAATTTCCACTACATCCTCAGTAGTAAAAGAACGTGGTCCCTTCATCACGGTGACCAGCACTTCTTCCATTCGTTCTCCATCCCCGGGACTAATGATATGCCCGTAATGAACGGTATGTGATTCTACTTCTGTCAGCGGTGTCTTGCTGCGGAACAATGGGGCCACCTGGGCTATTGCCTGCGGGCCGCTGACCCGGATAATTGCTATTCCTCCCTCGCCTAATGCCGTTGATACGGCAGCAATGGTGTCACTAAGCATGCTCTATTCACCTCAATTTTATCTGCACTTCAGCTCAGCTGAAAGGTTTGTTTTTATATTGTATTTCAAAAAAACAATGACCCCTTACATTGGTCAAGGAGTCATTGCGGCAATATAGTCTCTACTTCAATGTGATAACAACACGGCGGTTCGGCTCTTCACCCTTGCTGAGGGTGTTAACTTGCTTGTGATCCTGTAATCTGGAGTGAATAATCTTCCGCTCCTGCGGTGACATCGGCTCCAGTACAACCTCTTTGCGGGTACGAACAACTCGTCCTGCCAGTCGGTCAGCCAGTTCCTCCAGCGTCTTCTTACGGCGCTCGCGGAAGTTCTCCGCATCCAGTATAAGCCGGATAAAACTATCGGAATAACGGTTGGCCACAATATTGGCCAGATATTGCAGAGCATCGAGAGTTTGTCCTCTTCTGCCGATCAGCAGTCCCAGATCCGGACCGGCGATCTGCAGAACAGTCGATTCCTTGGCATGTACGATTTCCACTTCCACCTTGAGCCCCATGCTCTTGGCAACATCCACAATGAAATGAACGGCCTCTTGGTAAGCTTCCTCCACCGGATGTCCGGAATCTTGGCGCGGTACACCGCCGGCAGCCTCCTGTTTGCTCTCTCTTGTTGACTGCTGAGGCAGTGACGGAGCACTCGCCGCTGATGCCGGTGCGGCTTCGGCAATCAAGGTCAATTCCACCTTGGCACCTTTCGCACCGATCAATCCCAGGAATCCTCTTGACGGCTGTTCAAGTACGTTGACCGTTACCCGGTCCTTGTGAACTCCAAGCTGGCCCAGTCCCCGTTCTACAGCTTCTTCAATGGTTTTCCCTGTCGCGACGACTTTGCTCATTTTGACTTTTTGGCCTCCTTCTTTCCTTTGCTGCTATTGCCTTTTGCAGCTGGAGTGACATCCTTGCGCGCGGTAGTGTTCTTGCTTTTCGTCAGATTGACTTCTTTGGCACTGCCTGCACCTGCACCGGCAGTTGCAACAGCCAGTTTGGTTTTGTCATTATTGCGGTACAAGAAGTAGTTCTGAATAATGGTATACAGGTTACTATAGAACCAGTACAGCGGAAGTGCTGACGGGAAGTTGTAAGACATGATGAAGATCAGAACCGGATACACCATCATCATGAACTGCATTGGACCCTGCTGCTGTACGGGGTTCATCTTGGTCATCATCCGGGTCTGCAGGAATGTGGTGGCTGCTGCAAGGAGAGGCAGGATGAACAGATGATCGGGCTTGCCGAGTTGCAGCCATAGGAACGAGTGCTCCCGCAGAGACGGGTTATAATAAATCGAGTTGTAAAGCGCGATAAAAATCGGCATTTGCACAATCAGCGGCAGACAGCCGGCCATTGGGTTAACCTTGTTTTCCTGGAACAGGCGCATCGTTTCCTGCTGCACCTTTTCAGGTGTATCTTTATATTTTTTCTTAATTTTCTCCAGTTCAGGTTGAATGGCCTGCATTGCACGCGAACTCTTCACCTGTTTCATCGTTAGTGGCAGGATAAGCGTACGGACAATGATAACCATTACAAGGACGGCGAAACCATACTGTCCATTAAACCATTCGGCGAATGTATCGAGCGCAATGGCGAAATAATAAACGACGTTACTCTGCCAGAAGCCTCCATTCTTCAAATCCTCCGTAGTGTGCGTCACGGTTGCCGACGGAGCGCACCCCGACAGAACAGCAATCATCAATACCATTACACCGAGGAGAAGAAACCATTTTCCTCGTCTAGTCTTCATTAGAGACACTTCAAAACCCCTCTCTT
>RCUU01001267.1_pt1 | contig 12319 bp, 11 predicted proteins | sample 2166211 | NCBI WGS metagenome assembly RCUU01 (sample SAMN09932620, study PRJNA488358) | compost metagenome | feature: garden; material: soil; isolation source: compost soil in phenylacetic acid-enriched culture | place: Germany: Experimental Botanical Garden Goettingen | collected 2016-01-27
TATGAGGGAACTGGCCCAAATGGGGTGAAAGCAGGGCAAAAATGCCCTGGATATGTGCGAACTGACCCGAATAGGGTGAAACCGGGGCAAAAATGCCCTAGATATGAGGGGAATGGCCTGAATGGAGCGAAAGCAGGGCAAAAATGCCCTGGATTTGTGCGGAATGTCCCGAATGGAGCGAAAAGAACGGTATAAATCCCGTAGGAAAGCCAATCGAGCTAATAGAGCGGCCTAAGCTACCAGTTCAGTTTGCTTTAACAAGACATTGGTTACTTATGTTCGATGTGATGTCGCTGTTCGACGTTTGTATTATCGACTCTATGATGTCCACCGCTACTGTACCTGCAACTAACTATATAGTGGGACCCGTGAATGTTTATGCTCATTCACGGGTCTTTTTTTAGAGGATCGGCTTGGGATAGTTTAATTCCTAACCATTAAATACCGGCTCATGTAAGGCTGGTTCAGGTATGATGAGTCCAATACTATTCAACATATTGGAGGAATGTCTATTGGAAATGGAACGGGAATTGAAATTTGATTATGAATTTGAACAAGAAATTAAGAATGCTATAACCTGGGCTAAGGATCAGCTGGATTCGCAGGAGTACCCGCTGCGATGTCTTGCTTTTGTAGAAGATGCTTATGAGAGAAGCAATGGTATCGAAATGTGGGGAGGCAGCAATGCACAAGAATCCGCAGATCTGTACGAGGCACACAAGAATACCGGGAATCCGCCAGTGGGTGCATTTGTTTTTTATTCCTGCTCCGGTATGGTAGAAGGTGAGCTTAAGGATTGGGGACATGTTGCCTTAGCCCTCGGGAACGGTGAGGCGATTCATGCATGGGATAAAGTCAGAATAGATCACTACTTAGAAATTTGTCATCTGCAAGCTGTTCCTGGCTGGACGAAGCCTGAGTTTATCGGTTGGGCGCCTGTTCAGAGAGTACTCGCTGGAATGCAGAAGAAACAGTGGATTTAATTTTTATCATGTGTGTCCAACTTACATTTTAGAGTTACTTAAACAGCAGCTCCTAGAACTTAGCTCCTGAGCAGTCACTCCCTTTTTTAAATCCACTGAACTATAAAATACCTAAGAACCCTGCCCCATCAATAACCGGGAGTATCAAGGGTTCTTTTTGCGCGGATACACTTGGCGATCAGCCTCCCGCCGCTAAACGCGCTGTCTCCCGCCGCTAAACGCGCTGTCTCCCGCCGCTAAACGCGCTCTCCAGCCGTCAGCCGCCTTGCCTCACGTCGCCCAGCCGATCAGCCACGCGCCACCAGTCGATCTGTCTCCCGCCGCCAGCCGACCTGTCCCACAATCCCCTTCGCGATTTGACTAACCCTGTCCGCGATGTATATATTATTTGGCAAACCCCTATATTGTTAAGGTTGTGACCGGAGGCATGATATGTTCAAAATATTCATTATAGAAGATGACCGTGGACTGGTGGCTCTGCTACAGGATTATTTACATAAGTTTGGATATGAGACACAGGCTGTGAATGATTTCGAGCGGGTTCGTGTTCAGTTTGAAGCGTTCGCTCCACATCTGGTACTATTAGATGTTAATTTGCCAAAATACGATGGCTATTACTGGTGCCGCCAGATTCGTGGAATTTCCACCTGTCCCATCCTTTTTATTTCTGCCCGCGACGGCAAAATGGATCAGGTGATGGCGCTGGAGAATGGGGCTGACGATTATATCACCAAGCCTTTTGATTACGAAATTGCGATGGCCAAAATCAAAAGCCAGCTGCGACGCGCCTACGGTACCTATGCGGGAAGCAATAATGAGCGTACGTTGACCGTTACCGGAATGACGCTGGATGTGGAGCGGCTAATCCTTACTCGTGGAGAAACGAAAGTGGATTTAAGCCACACGGAAGCCAAGATACTGGACGAGCTGATGCAAAAATCGGGAACCATCGTTACCCGCGACAGATTGCTCGAAAAAATCTGGGATGATCAGGCCTTCGTAGATGAGAATACCCTTAATGTCTATGTCACTCGTGTACGTAAAAAGCTTGCCGCTCTTGAGATTACAGATGGTCTACAAACCGTTCGAGGGCAAGGCTACCGCTTGATTCCGAATTGGGGGGATGAGGATTGAAGCTATTTTTACGGGAGCAGATCCCTTTAATTGTTGTCTATCTAGCACAGCTCATCTTGATCACACTAGTATATCGGCTGGATGGGGGCAGTGGTGTGAGTGTTAGTCTGTACGCTGCTCTTCTCAGCACTTGTCTGCTGCTTGGCTACCTCGCTTATCGGTATATCAGCAATCGTACGTTCTATGAACGACTGGAGACTGTACCCACCTCTCTAGATGAAGCTGGCGGTCCATCACAGGATTCTCCGCTTGCCGTGAGTTTACGAGGACTACTAGGATCACAATTCCGCCTCTACAAAAATGATTTACACAGCTACCGCCACAAGCTGGAGGAACATATTCACTTTATTAATCAGTGGGTGCATGGGATGAAGACGCCATTGTCTGTCATCCATTTGATGATTCAAGATAAAGACGGACCGCCTTTTACGGCGATAGGTGATGAACTGGATCGTCTGAAAAAAGGACTGGACACTGTACTTTATACGGCTCGGCTAGATACTTTTGAGCATGATTTTTACGTTGAACGTTTGGATTTGGAAACCCTTGTACGTGGCGTGACCTCAGAGCAGAAGCGTCTGTTCATACGTAACCGTATATTTCCTACTATTAAAATAGATGAACGAATTGCTGTAACTACAGATGAGAAATGGCTAAGTTTTGTACTTACACAGCTCATTACGAATGCAGTTCGTTATACGACGGAAGTCGGCAAACATGTATATTTTCATGGGTACATACAAGAGGACAAGAGAGCAGTACTGGAAATACGAGATGAAGGAGTGGGCATACCGGCAGGTGATCTGCCGCGTGTGTTTGATCCTTATTTTACAGGTGTGAATGGACGAACCTTTCAAGAATCTACGGGGATGGGTTTATATCTAGTGAAACAGATCTGCGGCAAACTGGGTCACGAGGTGAGCATTTGCTCAGAAGAAGGTAAGGGCACGACCGTGCGAATTGTGTTTAGAGAGCATTACCTTACAAATGTGTAAGGTCATTGTAAGTTTCAGAAATGGCAGGCCTTGGATACTATTTGTATAATGAAGTCAATCCAGTCGAAAGAAGGAGAGGTAACACTTGCCCATTCTAGATGTTCATAATTTATCAAAAATATATGAGGGTAAAGTGTCCACTCAGGCGTTGAATCATATCCGCTTTTCTGTTGAAAAAGGGGAGTTCGTTGGCATCATGGGACCTTCCGGGAGTGGAAAAACAACGCTGCTCAACACGATTGCCACTATCGACCAGCCGACCTCTGGTCAGATTCTGATCAACGGCCGAGATCCCAATCTGCTTAGCAGACAAGAAAAGGCACTCTTTCGCCGCCATGAGCTAGGTTTCGTTTTTCAGCATTTCAATCTACTGGATACGCTGACTGTAGAGGAGAATATCGTACTGCCTCTAACACTTGCTGGTGTGCGTGTAACGGAAATGGAGCGCAGATTGAAAGAAGTAGCAAGTATGCTGGATATTGAGCATTTACTGCAAAAACGGACAAACGAGATTTCAGGCGGACAAATGCAGCGGACCGCCATCGCCCGGGCGATGATTCATCGTCCTGCACTGATTTTAGCAGATGAGCCTACAGGGAATCTGGATTCCAAAGCTTCAGGTGAAGTCATGAATATGCTGACAGAGGTGAATCAGGAAGAAGGGGCAACCGTGCTGATGGTCACACATGACGCAGTAGCCGCGAGCTTTTGTAACCGAGTCATCTTTATAAAAGACGGACGTTTCTATAGTGAAATGTACAAGGGGAGCAGTAGAGGCGCTTTCTTCCAAAGCATTATTGATATGTTGTCTCTGCTTGGGGGAACTAGCCATGACCTTTCGGCAATTCGCTTATAGGAATGTTACACGTAACAAGCGTAAATATGCGGCTTATTTTGTCGTCAGTGCTTTTTCAGTGATGATCTTTTTTGTGTGCGCTTTGTTTATTTACCATCCGGATATTTCGAAGAGCTTGGTGTATAGTACGGCAGCTCATACAATGATGGCGGCAGAAGCCATTATTTATGTGTTTTGCTCCTTGTTCGTTCTCGTATCGGTCGGATCGTTCCTGCAGTCACGTAAGATGGAGTTTGGGATTTTATTGATGCATGGAATGACGAAGCGACAGCTGAACATGATGGTATTTTTGGAAAATATGATGATCGGCACCTCTGCCATCCTGACAGGTACTTTACTAGGGTTAATTCTGGGTAAGTTGTTTTTGATGATCGGATCTACTTTTCTAGGGATACCTCTTTTAACGTTTCATCTTCCATGGCAGGCGCTTGTACTAACGATATGTAGCTTCGTTCTGTTATTTATTCTAATCTCGCTGAGCACGTTCGTCTTTATAGGGAATGAATCGCTGATGCGATTGTTTCAGGGAGAACGAAAAGCAGAAGAGGAGCCTAAAGTTTCCTTGTTGTTATCTATATTGTCTGCTTTGTTGCTGCTAACTGGCTATTATATGGCAGCTACAGCACAAGCGGCATCGGTAGAAAGGGTAATGTTTCCCGTCGTTGTAATTACAGTTGCGGGCACATATCTCTTTTATACTCAGCTCAGTATTTACATGGTTAAACTACTTAAGACGATCCGGCGCCTGTATTGGAACCACACGAATATCATTACTTTATCGGGTTTGTCCTACCGCTGGAAAGAGAATGCCCGAATGTTCTTTATGGTGACGATAGTATCCGCAGTATCTTTTACTTCAGTGGGGGTATTCGCATCGATCCATACACTTTCCAGAGAGCTGAAATTGGATTATCCGGCAGCGGTTGGTTATGTAGCCAAAGGCAATCAGTCACAGATGCCTTTTGATCAGCATTTGAGCGAAATCAAGGAAGAGCTTACAACGCTCGGTATCCCCTATGAGACACTTAGCATTCCTATCAAATACGCAGAAGTGGAGTCTCAGACTGGGCCAGACCGCACGTTAAGGCTTCCCTTGATTGCTTATAGTGATTATAAGCTTGCTTTGCTTCGTGCAGGGTTTACGACGGATGAGCGCCCTCTTAGTGGAGATGAAGGGCTGGTGATGATCGGTTCGCAACGAGACCGGAGTCTGACAGCGGGTAGAGTAAAGCCGGTATACACCTTGAAGCAAGGCCTTTCCATTCGAGAAACGGGGTACACCCAGCATGTTCCGATCGCCGAATATTTGTTGCCAGAGCTGGATGGAAGGGATGGGGGAGATTTCAGTGGTGTTGTAATTAGCGATGCGCTTTACAATGCTATTGATCCCGTACAGACCGATTTATATACAGGTTTTTATATGGATGACTTTCCAAGAACGGTAGGGATTGCGGCGGATCTTGCCCATAAAGGCAAACGAGCCTATGAGAGTAACTCTCCCTACGCGATAGTGGTTAGCGGCACGTTGTTTGAAATACAGAGAACCCTGTACAACACGATGCTATTCGCTTCTTTACTGGTGGGTACGGTTTTTTTTATAGCAGCAGGCAGTTTCCTTTACTTCCGGCTCTATACAGATCTGGATCATGATCGTCATCAATATTCTACCTTGTCCAAAATGGGGCTTACAGATCAGGAACTGAACCGAATTGTAACGACGCAATTGTCATTGTTGTTTTTTGTGCCGGTCGGGGTGGCTATTTTGCATAGTGTGTTTGCCTTTATTGCGCTTCAGCGGTTGTTCTACTTATCTATTGCTGTGGAGACCGGGGCGGTGTTATTGGGTTATTTGGCTGTGCAGGGACTTTACTTCTTTTTTATCCGCAGCCGTTATTTACGCAACTTGAAGAAGAACTTGATCTGAATAATGGAGGTTACGAAATGCAAGCATGGATTACAGATTTTATGGAGCAGTTTGGTTATTTCGGTATTTTCCTGATGCTCGCTTTTGAAAATATATTTCCACCAATTCCTTCCGAAGTAATCCTCCCTTTTGGCGGATTTATGACCACTACAACGAATTTAACCATTCCCGGTGTAATTATTGCTGCTACGCTTGGCTCATTGTTAGGTGCAGTGATTCTCTATTATATCGGTCGTTTGTTGGATGTGAATCGATTGGAACGGATCGTTGAACGTTGGGGCGGCATACTCCGAATCAGTAAAAAAGACATCCACAAAGCAGACGCTTGGTTTGACAAATATGGCTATTGGACCGTATTATTTTGTCGGATGGTTCCACTGGTTCGTAGTTTGATTTCGATCCCGGCAGGGATGTCAGGCATGAAATTTGGAGTATTTATGATCTTCACAACAATTGGTACGTTAGGCTGGAATCTATTGCTTGTGCTTATTGGCGCGGCATTGGGTGAGTCATGGGAAGACATTGCCATGTATATGGATATGTATTCCAATGTAGTGTACGTACTTCTTGCAGGGGGATTAGTGGTCTTGGGGTATTTGTACTTCCGCAAGCGCAGCCGGAGAATGAAGACCGAGGGTTGAGCTGAGGAGGACTTATAGCTAAAAGTTATGATTAAAAAGGAGGAGAACAAATGGAGCTACTAACGATTATTAAAGCTATTATTTTGGGAATTGTTGAAGGATTGACCGAATTTGCTCCGGTATCCTCCACAGGTCATATGATTATTGTTGATGATATGTGGTTAAAATCACAAGAGTTATTTGGACAATATACGGCCAATACGTTCAAAGTGGTTATACAGCTGGGGTCAATCTTAGCGGTGGTTGTTATTTTTAGAAATAGGTTCATTGAACTGTTGGGCTTAAAACGTTTCAGCCGTAAACAATTGGACCCTGTAACCGAGGAACAACCACAGCTCGAAAAGGGTGGACATCTTAAGCTTGCACAGGTGCTTGTAGGTTTAGTGCCAGCAGGTGTGCTGGGCGTACTGTTTAATGATTACATTGACGAGCATTTATTCTCAACATCCACCGTGTTAATCGGTCTAGTAATCGGGGCTGTATTAATGATTATTGCGGATCTGTTTGGACCAAAGAAGATCCAAACGGAGAGTGTCGATCAGATTACATACAAGCAGGCACTAGGTGTTGGTCTTGTCCAATGCTTCTCGTTATGGCCAGGATTTTCACGTTCCGGGTCGACGATTTCTGGGGGCGTCCTTCTTGGAATGAGTCATCGCGCTGCAGCTGATTTCACATTTATTATGGCCGTTCCAATCATGGCAGGCGCCAGTCTACTCTCACTGATGAAGAACTGGCAATATTTCACCATGGATGCCCTGCCGTTTTTCATCGCAGGCTTTATCAGTGCTTTTGTATTCGCGCTGTTATCGATGCGTTTCTTCCTGAAGTTGATCAACCGGATTAAGCTTTTACCCTTTGCTATATACCGCATAATACTTGCTGCTGTAGTATATTTCGTATTTTTCTAAATCCGTTATAAGGAATCGATATAACAGAAGCCCCCGTAATCTATTGCAGATTATGGGGGCTTTCACGTATGATGACATCAGATTAAGACACTCACTTTATTAAGTATAAGGATAAAGTAAAAGTTTCACTTTATCCTTATCATTCTCGCATAAACGCTTACCGTCCTTAAAAGGACGCCGAAGGCGTTTTAGCTTGACAATATCGGAGACAGGTGCTTGCCGGGAATTAGTATTTCGGTAGGCTTAATAGGGAAGTTCGGTTCGAAGCCGATGCGGTCCCGCCACTGTAACGGAAGAGTCCATAGCAAAGATGTCACTGGCCATTTACTGCTGCTGGGAAGACTGCTAAGGATGTTAACACCGCTAGCCAGGAGACCTGCCTGTTTCAACAGCACTGCTTCACCTACGGAGGATAGGAAGGTGTTAGACGTTAACCATAGGTATATTATGGGCGTCTTTCCCTTTGACTTTTTTAGGGAAGGGCGCTCTTTTTTAAAATATAAGAAAGTATAAGTTTTGCGCTATACTTTACGTCTTATATTTCTCGCTTAAACACTTACCGTCCTTATAAGGACGCCGAAGGCATTTATGCTTGTAGGAATGTAAGTAATATCGGGTCCAAAATAAGAAGATGGAGAAGGGGAGTTACGAAGTGACGAATAAAGTAAAAGTAAGCAATCTTGGTTATCCAAGAATCGGGAAAAATCGCGAGTGGAAAAAAACGTTGGAAGCCTATTGGGCGGGGAAAATAAATGAGGAAGAGTTCCGTACTGAAATGGCAGGCATTCAGCTTCAGCATTTGAAGACACAGCAGGAGGCAGGAATTGAGCTGATTCCGGTAAATGATTTTACATTCTACGATCATGTATTGGATACGGCAGTAATGTTCGGGATTGTACCTCCACGTTATGCGTATGATGGTGGAGACATCGGACTTGATCTTTATTTTGCAATGGCCCGGGGAAATGCTGAGGCTACGGCCTGCGAGATGACAAAATGGTTCAATACGAACTATCATTACATCGTTCCAGAGATTGGTGCGCAAACCCCGCATCTGACCGAGAATAAACCACTGGCTGCTTATCGCTTTGCGAAGTCTCAGGCGGGCATAGAGGGGAAACCTGTAATTTTAGGGCTTTATACCTTCCTTAAGCTGTCAAAAGGATTTGCAACTGCGGATATTGCGAGGATTGCTGCTCGTTTTCTTCCTGTCTACGTTCAGCTGTTGCAGGAACTGAAGCAAGAAGGGGTGAGTTGGGTACAAATCGATGAACCAGCGATTGTTACAGGAATAAGCACTCCAGAATTGGCATTGCTTCAGTCGATATACACAGAAATTTCTGACTCCGTGCCTGGCTTGAATATTATTCTGCAAACTTACTTCGAAGCTGCTGAACCGCTGGAGGCACTGTTCAAGCTCCCGGTACAAGGCTTGGGTCTTGATTTTGTGCATGATGGTGGAGCGAATCTGGCGTCGATTGAACGTCTTGGCTGGCCTAAGGATAAATGGCTGGGCGCAGGGATTATTGATGGACGTAACATTTGGCGCTCGGATCTGGATGCTAAACTACAGCTGATAGAGAAGCTGAGTGTACATGTACCGCTTGATCGTCTTATTTTACAACCTTCTTGCAGTCTGCTGCATGTTCCAGTTACTGTTCAGGGTGAGGTGAAGCTGAAGACAACCGTCAAGGCTGCTTTAGCCTTTGCGGATGAGAAGCTTAGAGAGTTATGCCTGATTGCTGCAGCCTTAGAGGGAACAGGAGAAGCTGCTGCTGCGCTGACAGCCAGTCGCGAAGCCCTTGTAGCCTTCCGTTCACTTCCTGAACGCGGCCGTAAGGATGTTGCTGAGCAAGTTCTTGGACTTGCAGATTTACCGGACCAGCGCAGCTTGCCGTTTGCTGAGCGCCTGAAGGTGCAGCAGGAGAAATGGCAGTTGCCTCTTCTACCAACGACAACGATTGGAAGCTTTCCGCAGACCGTAGAAGTGCGCCAGGCAAGGCTGAAATGGCGTAAAGGGGTATGGAATCAGGAGCGGTATGATGGGTTCGTACGTGAGCAGATCGCGGATGCAATCACCTTCCAAGAAAAACTGGGTCTGGATGTACTCGTGCACGGTGAGTTCGAAAGAACGGATATGGTGGAGTTTTTCGGGGAGAAGCTGGATGGTTACTTATTTACTAGTAATGGCTGGGTTCAATCCTACGGATCACGCTGCGTTAAGCCACCGGTTATTTATGCGGATATAGCGTTTATTCAGCCTATGACTGTAAAAGAAAGCGTCTATGCTCAGTCATTGACTTCACTTCCTGTTAAAGGCATGTTGACAGGTCCTGTTACGATCCTCAATTGGTCTTTCGTACGTGATGATCTTAGCAGGGAAGAAGTAGCGAATCAAATTGCCTTAGCACTTCGCCACGAAGTTAAAGCTTTGGAGGATGCAGGGATAGAGATGATTCAAGTAGATGAGCCCGCTATCCGCGAAGGTCTTCCTTTGAAGGCTGAAGATCGTGAGGGATATTTGAATTGGGCGGTGAAGTCCTTCCGTATCGCGACGAATCATGTGAAGGCTACGACACAAATTCATACCCATATGTGCTATAGCGAATTCAATGACATGATTGACTCCATTTCAGCGATGGATGCGGATGTCATTTCTATAGAGACTTCCCGCAGCCACGGGGAATTGATCGTTAGCTTTGAAGAACAGGAATATGATAAGGGAATTGGTCTTGGTGTATACGACATCCATAGTCCACGGGTTCCTGCTGTAGAAGAAATGACAGCTGCTATTGATCGTGCGCTGCGAGTGCTCGACCCTGAACAATTCTGGATTAATCCGGATTGCGGCCTGAAGACACGTGGCTGGCAGGAGACAGAAGATGCACTTCGAAACATGGTAAGAGCTGCCACTATTGCAAGGGGAAAAGTAGGAGTGAGTGCCTCCAAATAGCAAAATAGGTATACAATAAATCAAAGCCGGGGAATTTCTCCCCGGCTTTTTAATTCAGCCACTTGATAATAATTCTCATTCTTGATAGAATGAAAAAAGAAAAGAAGGAACCGTGGAGGGTCCCTTCAAATCATTCCCTTATTTGCTTTCGAAAGTCTTGCAATCTGTTTCTTCTGCACGTGTAGGTTCTTGGGAGCTATGGAAAGCTACAAAGATAGAATCAGCACTGCATTTGTTCTCTTCTGCCCAGTGGGTGCAGGAGTTAACTTCGCAAATTACGTCTTTTGCCATGAGGGTTCACCTCCCCTTTTAGTGATAGACAGCATTTAAAAAAAACTGCTCTGTTTCAGCAAGGTGGAGCTTGTCCAAACAGACCGTGCCGCGCCCTCATTCATTATGAATAGAGGGTATTTGGTATTTTCTGTGAGCGGCTAGACGTGGTTATTGTACCAAATAAAGTGCATGTAAGCAAATGGGTTATTCAATCACAGAGATGTGACAAAGTTATACAAATAATCATAAAAATTTACAAAATACATTTGTTATTTACATTCCAATATATACAAAATAATCCTAATTATCTATATAATTTAAAAAAATATCTGGTAATATTTTGGATAAGGAACGGCCGATATCCTAATCTGAAATATTGGAGGATGAAATTGTTGAAAAAGTTCTTACTATTCCCTTTTGCCTTAATGCTAATCTTGTGCTTACCTATTTATGCCGGTGCAGAAGGTGTACATAATGACGAAGCGCCTCAAAATAGTGAATCCGAAATCATAAAAGTCTACAAAGCTTCCCCTACGGGTTTGTCAGAAATTTCAATTGAAGAGTACAATGATATTGTTGCGCAAGGACAAGCTTTAGAGGCTGCTAAAGAGGGACTGTTGCCAAGTGTGCCTCTGTTTAATGCGGATTCGTCTTTTGAGAACGCCCCTGTTATAGCACTTAGAGATGCTTTCCAAACAACGATCTACGCCTACCAACAAAATGGTTATGTCTCTTATGTCACTAGAAGTGGATTGACTAGAAAAATTTCTCAGTCTGTATATAATAGTGCTTCTGGGAGTTCGTTGTTAAATATCAGCTATTCGGTATCTCAAGGCTATATCGCGAATACAAGCTTTGGTGTAACCGCAAAACAAACAGCTGTAAGTGCTGGTATTACTGGTGGCTCGTCGTGGTCCAATACTTATGGTGGCAGTAACACGACAACTGCATTAGTGAATCCTTACAATTATGCTTGGATGGAATATACCCCTATAATGAATAACTCATTTGGTGTGATTACAGAGAAGACCTATGCCAATGTTCAAGGTAATTCAGTTCTTGTAGGCACCACTAGCTATGATGTTGATATTTACATGGCAAGATTATTAAGCGGTTCATTACCAGATGGCATTTATGTCATTAAACAAAGTGCCTCAAACCCAGGTTAATTTTTGCACAACATATGATAGTTTTCAACCAAACAGCCGCAGAAATGCGGCTTTTTTTTCTTTTGAGTATGCATCATTTAAAAGAAACTATTCATCATTCCATTTTTATGTGCAACCTTCCAAGTTTTGGAACGTCATAGTAAAGAGTAACGGAAGAGATCTGTTTAGAACAAGACATTCCGTAACGATATTATGATCCGTGCAAGCGGTATCTATTACATTATTGGAGGAATGAGAATGCACAAATGGGGTCTGCATTACTTATGTTTATTAATTCTTGCAGTGGTCTTGGCGGGTTGTGGCTCAGCGGATAACAAAAATTCAGCGGTGGAAAGTATGGCAAAGCAAAATGGCAGTATGAATAATGTCGCAGCTGGAGAGGTGCAAACGCAAGGATCGATGGCCTCATCCGCGGATCAGAGTACCTCGGCAGAACCTGAGTCAGGAGCAGGTAGCGGCGAGAACTTGGCTGTAAAGGGC
>RCUU01001268.1_pt1 | contig 12299 bp, 11 predicted proteins | sample 2166211 | NCBI WGS metagenome assembly RCUU01 (sample SAMN09932620, study PRJNA488358) | compost metagenome | feature: garden; material: soil; isolation source: compost soil in phenylacetic acid-enriched culture | place: Germany: Experimental Botanical Garden Goettingen | collected 2016-01-27
GATTATAGTAAAAGCACAGAGCGTGGGCAAAAGAACCGGCCGGAAGCGATGGCGCTTGTCGATAAGCTGAAAGAGGTTTTTGATAAATATGGCGATCCAAACGTCGAGAAGATGACTAAAGAAGAGATCATCAAGGCGATGGATCTGGAGTACAAACAAGGCGGCGGCTTTTCTCCGCGCAGAATCAAGATGGATTTAAGCAAAGAAGAGGTTGCCTATTTTCTTGAGCGGAAGGATCAGTTCCCCGGGATAGAAATTGTTGAGGAGAGCATTCGTCACTATGATACAGATACCGTGGCGGTGCAAACGATCGGTTATTTGAAGAAATTCAAATCTACGACCGATGTGAAATGGTATGATCCGATCAGAGAGGCTAATAAAGCGGAGGATGCAGATCCTGCTCTTGCATATACCGAGGAAGAATTCGTTGGTATTGATGGTCTTGAAATGTATTACCAGGATGAGCTGCGTGGTAAGAACGGTTTCAAGAGTGTGCCTATTGATCCACGTAATATGGCTACAGGAATACCTGAAGTAACTGCACCCGAAAAAGGCCATGATTTGCATACCACGATTAATAAAAACGTTCAAATGATTGCCGAACAGGCTATTCTGGACCAAATCGATTGGGTTCATAAAAATCCGGTGTCCGGCAGAACCCACCCGAATGCAAAAACAGGGTACGCTGTTGCGATGGAAGTGGATACGGGGAATATTGTCGCTATGGCGAGTATGCCTGATTATGATACAAATGTTTGGCAAGGTGGAGGGGTATCCCCAGAGGTATGGAATAAAATCATGACAAATTATCAAAACGGTACAATTTCCCCATATAGTTCCGGGCGTTCAGGGCATAATTTTGAGTCTACTGTATTGCTAGGGTCAACAATAAAGCCACTTTCGGTTCTGATCGGATTAAATGAAGGATTGTTTTCAACATATGATACCTATAATGACCGTGGGATTGCTTATTTTGGTAAAAATGATTCTGCTAGCGTTCGAAATTCAGGCGGCCATGCATATGGCCCTCTTCGTCCTTGGCAAGCAATCATGCACTCATCAAATGCCTATATGGTCGATATGGTTGGTGAAAAACTTTATTATAAATATAGATCGAGTTCAAAAGGGATTGAAGTATGGGATAAATACATGAAGGAATTCGGTCTGGGTGTGAAAACTGAAGTAGATCTCCCTAATGAATTTCTAGGATATCTGGAATACAACAATGAGGCAGAAACATCATTAACTCGTTTAGCGCTTGCCTCTTTTGGACAGCAAGGTAAATATACAGCACTTCAGTTGGCGCAATATACGACTACTTTAGCGACCAGAGGAAAACGGATGGAACCGCATCTAGTGAGTAAAATTACGGATGAAGACGGAAATATAGTAAAGCAATTCGAACCTAAAGTTTTGAATGAAGTAAAATTTAACGATAGATATTGGGATGAAGTCATTCGCGGTATGCAGACGAGTGTGCAAAACGCTTTTGCTGGATTTCCATATGATTTTGCTCGTAAAACAGGTACATCTCAGCAGTTGGGTGCTGGCGAAAACCGAGATAACGGTGTATTTATCGCATTTGCTCCTCGTGAAAATCCGAAGCTGGCGGTTGCAGTTGTTATTCCGGAGGGAGGCTTCGGAGCTTATAGTGCTGCTCCAGTCGCACGTAAGATTTTTGATGCGTATGACCAGGAATACGGGCTGGATGGGGTGCCGAAAAAAACGAAACAACAAAATACCGGTTCGAATAACACTTCCACGGCGAATAACGGACAATAAAATAACAAGCAAGAAACAGAGTAAAGCAAGAGGAAAAAATTCTCTTGCTTTTTTTTGCGTTCCTCTTTAAAATTTGCCTTAGGGAAACATTTTTAATTAAACACATAAAATAAAGCCTAGGGAAACAAGTGTAGACTTGTACAACAAAAAATACAATTAAATTGCAGGAGGGATTCTAAAGTGGAAGAATTGAAGGTGAAAAAAAGTCCTATACAAAGGGCGAAAATGACGTTAAGTGTGCTAGTGCTGATACTTGTCGCGGCATGTTCGAAAGTAGACGGAGAGGCTGGGCGGCATATGAAGCGTGCCCAGGATGGCGGCAAGATTCAAGTTGTATCCACGATTGGCATGATTACCGATGTCGTACAAGAGGTTGGCGGAGATGAAGTAGAAGTAACTGGATTAATGGGGCCGGGAGTAGACCCCCATTTATATAAGGCTTCTCAGGGTGATATTCAAAAGCTTGCTGATGCGGAAGTTATTTTTTACGGCGGATTGCATTTGGAAGGTAAAATGACGGAGATTTTTGAGAAACTGGAGAGACGCAAGCCTACAGTAGCTGTATCCTCCAAGATCGATCCCTCCGTGCTCCGATCGGGTGCTGATGCTGGCGGCTCACAATACGATCCTCATGTTTGGTTCAATGTGAAGCACTGGGTTTCTGCTACAGAGTCGATTCGCGATACACTTTCTGAGTATGATCCCTCTAATGCTAAAAAATATGAGGACAATGCGGCGAAGTATATCACTCAGCTAAATGAGCTGGATGAAGAGATCAAATCCAGAATTTCCGAAATTCCCGAGGAGGGACGAGTGCTCGTTACCGCGCATGATGCCTTCGGATATTTTGGAGATGCATATGGAGTGAAAGTAATGGGTCTCCAAGGGATTAGTACCGCAGCCGAATACGGCTCCAAGGATGTCAGCAAGCTGCGCGATTATCTTGTGGCCAATAAAATCAAGGCGGTATTCGTAGAATCCAGCATCCCTACAAAATCAATGGAGGCGGTCATTGCCGGAGCCAAAAAAATGGGCCATGAAATAAAGATCGGCGGCGAGCTCTATTCCGATTCTATGGGAGAGCCCGGATCGGATGCGGACACATATATTACAATGGTTCGGCATAACGTAAACACCATTGTAGAGGCATTGAAATAGATTATATAAGCCTAGGGAGAAAAGAGGAAATGGGATGGAGACTTATCCTTTAGAGGTAAAGCGGCTGACGGTTGCTTATCAGAAAAAACCTGTCCTTCGCTCTGTATCGTTCGGCATCCCTTCCGGGAAGTTGATCGGAGTGTTAGGTCCAAACGGGGCAGGTAAATCAACGCTTTTAAAAGCTGTGCTTGGTTTAATTCCGAAGGTAGAAGGCGATGTGCATATTTATGGTCGCCCTTACCGGGAGCAGCGGAAGATTGTAGGGTATGTGCCACAGCGTGAATCCGTAGATTGGGATTTTCCTACGAATGCGCTGGATGTAGTGATGATGGGACGTTATGGTCATCTGGGCTGGTTCCGGCGTCCGGGGAATAAAGAGCGTGAAATCGCAATGGAATGTTTAACTAAAGTCGGTATGGCGGATTATGCAGGAAGACAAATCAGCCAGTTGTCAGGTGGACAGCAGCAACGGGTGTTCCTTGCCAGAGCACTTGCCCAGAATGCACAGCTCTACTTTATGGATGAGCCGTTTGCGGGCGTTGACGCTACTACCGAGAAGGCGATTATCAGTTTGCTGCATGATTTGAAAGAACAGGGTAAAACAGTGTTGGTTGTCCATCATGACCTGTCGACAGTCAGAGAATATTTCGATCACGTTCTGTTGTTAAACGGGGAACTGGTTGCCGCAGGCCCAACAGAGGAGACCTTTACTCCCGACAATCTACAAAAGACCTATGGCGGACGAATTGCGATGCTTCAGGGTTTTGGAGCCGCTACGGTAGGGGCGGTGTAGCAATATGCTATCTACATTGATGAATTGGCTCATGGACCCCAATATGCAGTGGATTTTGATGGGGTCGCTGCTCTTGGGGTTAGGGAGTGGAGTGATTGGCTCTTTTACCTTCTTACGTAAGCAAAGTTTGTTAGGAGATGCATTAGCGCACGCTGCTTTACCGGGGATTTGCATTGCTTTTATGCTGAGCGGCATTAAGTCTGTAGGATTGTTTATGATCGGTGCAGTCATATCGGGTGCATTGGCTACATTCGGTATTCATGCCATTACTCGATACTCCCGAATCAAGCAGGATGCCGCACTTGGCATTGTATTGTCTGTTTTCTTCGGGGTCGGCGTTGTGATGATGACAAAAATTCAACACAGCGGCAACGGAAATCAGAGCGGACTGGATAAATATATGTTCGGGCAGGCTGCTTCCATGGTTATGACAGACGTGTATCTGATGGGGATTGTGTCTCTTATACTGGTTATCGCATGTACTCTTCTTTTTAAGGAATTCAAGCTGATCAGTTTTGATCCCGGATTTGCAAAAGGGATGGGGATGAAAGTAACATTTTTAGAACAGTTGCTGCTTCTAATGACTGTTGTAGCAGTCGTAGTAGGAATTCAGGCAGTTGGTGTAGTTCTCGTTGCGGCGCTGCTTATTACCCCTGCTGTCGCAGCAAGGTATTGGACGGATTCATTAGGTACTATGGTTATATTTGCAGGAGTTTTTGGAGCATTATCCGGAGTGACAGGGACACTGATTAGCGGAACAGTATCCAATCTGCCTACGGGTCCTGTTACTGTGCTGGCAGCAACTTCACTGTTCGTAATTTCGGTTGTATTTGCACCTAATCGTGGTCTGCTTGCCAAATGGATACGTCGCCTTCGTACACGAAACGAGCTTCGGGGCAATGTGGAAATGGTGATGCTTCGCCAAACCTCTCAGGGCGTAGAAAGGGGGGCGGAGCAATGACGGATTTCTGGATTATTTTAACGGGGACGCTCGTTGCGGCATCCTGCGGTGTGCTGGGTTGTTTTCTGGTGTTGCGCAAAATGGCGATGGTCGGTGATGCGATCAGTCATTCCGTACTCCCTGGCATTGCGATTGCTTTCTTGATCAGCAGCTCAAGAGATTCCTTGCTGATGTTGATCGGTGCAGCCGTGCTTGGACTTGTTACCGTATTTTTGATTCAGGCCCTTCAACAGGGCGGCTTACAATCGGATGCATCCATCGGTATCGTGTTTACGGCGCTGTTTGCGATCGGCGTTATTCTGATCAGCCGCAATGCAGCCAATATTGATCTTGATCTCGATTGTGTTCTGTTTGGCGAAATCGCATATGTACAATGGGACACCTTAATCTGGAACGGGTATGATCTCGGCCCGGTTGCTGTCTGGATGCTCGGCGGTACGCTTGTGATTGTTCTGGCAGCTATAGGGTTGTTTTATAAACAGTTCAAGCTGTGTGCTTTTGATCCTGCCCTGGCGGCGGCGTTAGGGATTCCGGTGGCCTTGTTCCATTATTTGCTGATGGGACTTGTCTCGCTTTCAACCGTGGCTTCCTTTGAAAGTGTAGGTGCAATTCTTGTTGTAGGCATGCTGATTGTACCTGCATCCACAGCTTATTTACTTACTGATCGGCTTAGTGCGATGTTGCTGTATAGCGTCTTTATCGGCGCTGTCAGCTCCGCAGCCGGCTATTATGCAGCAAAATGGCTGGATGCCTCTATTGCTGGAAGCATGATCGCAGTTGCAGGCCTGTTGTTTGTGCTCGCATTTCTTTTTTCTCCGCGGCACGGTCTTATCGTTCGTATGAGAAAACGCCGCCGTTTGAAGTCAGTAGAAGTGTCTTAACAATTGCAGATAACAGAAAATGATGAAGAAGCCTTGGCAATTACTTACTTGCCAGGGCTTCTTCGCCTTGAATAAAGTATAACGTTACCTTTACCCGGAGTGCAGAACCTCCCGTGATTAACAATAGTGGGCATGATAGCGGGCAAAGGATGCAAAAATGCAGTTTTTTAAAGGAGCCATGGTAGAAGGAACCAATGCCTGCAAAAGTGCAGGAATTTGACTCAGACTGGTCGAGTGTGAAGCAAGTTCTTAGAGAAAGCCTGCACATTTGCAGTAATTTAGCGTTTTGGAGTGTTTACATGGTCAAAGCCTGCATTTATGCATTAATTCACATTCACAGACCCGAACTCTGTAGAAGCTTCCTTAGAATAGAACATTGATAGGCGTCTTTCTTACTTGAAAGATATGCCTGCTTTGTTGCCTTCAGGGATTGTGATAAAATGGCGATATGTCATTTAGAGTGAGGAAATGAGAGTAAATCAAAATCATATAGAATAGAGACAGGATAAGCGGGATGGAGGAACAAAATTGAAGTATAAGTTGTTGGCGCTGGACATGGATGGAACGCTGTTAACGGATAATCATGACATATCTCCGATGACGGAGGAATGGATACGTAAAGCGATGGCTGCGGGTATTCACGTCTGTTTGTCTACAGGCAGAGGTTATGACGAAGCAGTCCCTTTTGGCAAACAACTGGGACTCAGCACGCCGATGGTAACGGTTAATGGAAGTGAAGTGTGGAAATCGCCTGAGGAGCTGTATCACAGGGATTTGCTCGACAGCAGCATAGTCGCAAAAATGTATGACATTTCCCGAAAATATGGTGTCTGGTTCTGGGCAGCCTCCGTAGAAGGCAGCTATAATGAACGTAGCTGGGAGTCAACATTGCTGGAAAATAACCAGTGGATGAAGTTCGGCTATTACACCCAGGATGATGATATCCGTCACGCTATTTTGATGGAGCTTCAAAATATGGGCGGACTTGAAATTACGAATTCGTCCCCTTACAATCTGGAGATTAATCCTGCAGGAATCAATAAAGCAAGCGGTATTCAAATGGTTTGTGACTTGCTAGGATTAGAGATGTCAGAGGTTGTAGCGGTGGGCGACAGTCTTAACGATCTGGCTGTAATTCAGGCGGCAGGCCTTGGCGTAGCGATGGGGAATGCGCAAATAGCGGTAAAAGAAAACGCAGATGTGGTGACAGCTTCAAATAATGATGATGGCATTGCACTTATTATACGCGATTATATTTTGAAGTCAGAGGGGTGAGTCCATGATTGCTGTGCTCGGCTGGATCATTGTAATTGCATTGTTTGTTGTCGGTATGGCCGGAGCGATATATCCAGTGCTGCCGGGTGTTCTGGCCATCTATTTCGCCTTCTTTGTCTATGGGTGGTTCTTCACCTTTGAAGAGTTCGGATGGTTTTTCTGGATTATTCAAACCCTGATCGTGATTGTATTGATAGTCGCAGATTATCTGGTAGGTGCCTGGGGAGTCAAAAAATTCGGCGGCAGCAAGCTGTCTGTATGGCTCAGTACCATCGGGATCATTGTGGGACCTTTTGTTATTCCGGCATTTGGTCTGATCATCGGTCCGCTAGTGGGTGCGCTTATCGGCGAGTTAATCAAAGGGGAATCCTTCTCCAAAGCCATCAAAGTAGCTTTCGGTTCAGTTGTGGGCCTTTTCAGCAGCATTGTTTTAAAAATTATTTTGCAGGTAGCCATGATTATCGTATTTATCATCTGGATTATCTAGTGAGGAACAGGAAAGAAGGAATTGTCGTTGTCCACCAATACTAAGGAGTCGTTTATAAAAGGTACACTCATCCTTGCAGGCGCTGCGTTGATTGCGAGAGTGCTTGGACTGTTCCAGCGCGTGCCGTTGGAGCATATTTTAGGGGATGTCGGTAATGCCTCGTATTCACAAGCGAATGCGGCTTATTTCATGCTGCTTACACTGGCAACAGCCGGGATTCCGAGTACATTAAGCAAAATGGTGTCGGAGCGTCATGCATTAGACAGGCCGCTGGAAGCACGGCGAATCTATCATGCGGGGTTGATGTTCGCCGCAGCAGCAGGCATTATTATGTTCATATTGCTCTATGTTACGGCTCCATTATATGCCCGTGCAACAGGAGTTCCCGAGTCGGCAGTAGCTATGAGAGCATTGGCGCCGGCACTGCTTATTTTTCCGCTGATTGCAATTATCCGCGGTTATTTACAGGGAAGAAATATTATGATTGCCGGTGGAGTTTCTCAGGTCATTGAGCAAATTATTCGTGTAGCATCCGGTATTTTACTTGCGTTTGTGTTCTACTATTGGGGTTTTTCCGGGGAAAAGATCGCTGCAGGGGCCACTTTTGGCGCTGTGCTGGGCGGTGTTGCAGCCCTGATTGTTATGCTGGCATATAATGCAAAAGTGCGAAAAAAAGATCGTGTTGAACTTCAGCCCAATTTGAACGAAGCACGGATGCCTTATAAACAAATTTACGGTGAAATTTTTAAGTTGTCGATTCCAATTGTGTTAACTGCATTGGCTGTGCCTGCGGTCAATTTTATTGATAACTCGATATTAAAACCATTATTAACCGGGCAAATCGGCTCTGATGAGGCCACTTATGTGCTAGGGATTCTCGGGAATCGGGCGCAAATGATTGCGGGTATTCCGCCAATTTTGGCGATCGCATTGAGCCAGTCGCTTGTACCGATTATTTCGGCTGCGTTTGCCAAGGGGGATATGGAGCATTTAAAAAATCAGGTAACCCTGGCTATGCGCGTGTCGGTCTTAACGGGGATGCCGATTATTTTAGCCTTGGCTACAGCATCGTATTCTGTGAATGGTCTGTTGTTCAGTACACTTGACGGAAGCGGCATTATTGCGATCTTAACCTTGATGACGATTTTCCAGATTACGATGATGACCAGCAATTCGATTCTGCTGGGGATCAATAAAGCGACCCGGTCGATGGTTCATGTTGCGATCGGCGTTGCAGTGAAGCTGATTGCCAGCTATGTATTGGCTCCCCTATGGGGGATCTACGGAATTGTAACTGCGACAGGGCTTTGTTTCCTGGTCATTACGATTTTGAATATAATGACCATGAAAAGGATAGTACCGTTCTCCATCATGGGCAATCGTTGGACAGGCTTTATCGCAACGATTCTCGTATTGTCCGGTGCAGGTTATGGATTGAATCAGGCAGGTATTCAGATGGAAGCATTCATGCCGGCGCGTATCGCTTTCTTCCTTACCTGCTGTATTGTAGGCGTAGTGGTTGTTGCTTTATATCCGGTTATGCTGGTGCTGCTTCGAGTAGTTCGCAAGGACGAGCTGGCAAGCTATCCAAGGCCGCTTCGCAAGGTCTTGTCGCCGCTCATGCGGCTGCAGCGTTCACGTTCGGGCCAGACGAATTCGAACGGCTAGATCGGCTCGTCGTCCACAGCGTCGTGGGCGAGTGCGGTCTTCAAGATGCCGAGCCTGTGCTCGCGACTGATGTCGCACAGGTAAGGCGGCTGGGGCGGGCTGATGCCATCCAGCGCGTCCCAGCCCTTGAGCCAATCCTCCCGGGTGATTGGCTCGTAGGGCGTGTCGCCCCAAGCATCCAGCAGCTTGGGGCTGTAGAGACGCTGGCCCGGCGGCAGCGTCTCGCCTTTAAGAAGCTCTGCCCCCTGTAACGGGGGGGTCAGAGCTTCTTTTATATTGGCCGTGAAGAATTCCGGCCAATAGTCCTCGCGCGAGCCGGTGTGCGGCACGCTCTCGGCGAAGCGCTCCGCGCCGCTGCGCACGGCGCGCAGGCCCATGAGCATCGCGTACAGGTTTTTACCTAACGCGATGCGGGCTGAAAGGCTGCCAAAGTCGGAGACGACGCGCCCCGCCAGGCGGCGCACTTGACCGTCTCCCTGGCAGCCCTCCGCCAGCATGCCGTAGGCTGCCTGGCATAAAGCCTCGGCGTTGCTCTGTTCCGCTTCAGCAGGTTCAACTTGCCCTGCGGCTTCGGGAGTATCGTAATGGAGGCTTTCATTCCCCTCTCCAGCTTCAACAAATTCGCAATTCTCCATGAGCGGAAACACAATCTGGTTTAGCCCGGTGATGCTGCTGATATGAAAATACGCCTTATCTGTAACGTATTTCTGATAATAGGGGTGACGAACAACTCTTTTTTCAACATAATTTTGCTCATTAATGATCAGTCCAACCGTAAGAAGAGCACTTCCGCGATCGATCCAGAATCGTTCCCAAAAGGGACGCATAAATCTGGAAACGTGAAAATAAGGCAAGAGGTGAAATCGGCTGGAACCGAGCTCTCTGCTCTTGATATACAGGAGAAGCTGAGGATAAGCATCCTGGAAAATGAGTGCGTTGCTGCGTTCAAGAAAACGATACATCATCCGTTTGGCCTCTTCGTCCAAAATGTCGCAGACTCTGCTGCCTCTTAGATCGGTCATGTTCCAGCCGGCGTTACGCGACACCATGTGCGCGAGAAAAGCCCAATGCAATTCAGGATAGGCTTGATAGCAGGCTAAATAGGCCTCTGTGCGAGTAATGTTGCTGATCCCTGCCCGGCTGGTTGCAAGTGATATCTCTTCGACAAGTGCACGATCAGCTTCATTTAGAGGTTCCTCCTCTGCTCTTGTTACAGCTCCTCGGCGAAGAATATCTTCAATCTCGGAAATAACCGTTCTGGCAGATGCCTCGTTCCAATCCAGAGATATTCTCTCCTCCCGAAGCCGGCTGGAATCTGCGATGCCGGCAGCTTTGCCTTTGACCATTTCACTAATGGCAGCAGGCAATCGGCGTATCAATTGCTTGAAGCCGGATTGCGATTGGGGATTTTGCGAATCTTGCGGATTTTCCAACAGAACTCACCTCGCTTCTTGCTTGGCTGAATGATATTACAAGTATGACCAATTATTTGACTTCCACTCCTCATTTTGGTTGACTTAAAGAGAAGGTTTATAAGTCGAGTTCAACACGGAAAGGAATGAAGATCATGAAGCAAATCAATTCAGCCGGGGAATTTAATGTAAGCATTCAATCCAGTAATTTGATCGTCGCTGTATTTAAGGCGGATTGGTGCGGAGATTGCAAGTATATTGATCCTTTTATGCCGGAGGTTGAGGAGAAATACAGTGACAGGCTTACTTTGGTCGAAGTAGATGTAGATAAGGTTGGCGACGTTAGCCAGGAGCAGAATATTCTGGGGATTCCAAGCTTTGTAGCATATACGGACGGACGCGAGCTCGTTCGTTTTGTCAACAAGCTGCGCAAGTCGCGTGAAGAAATCGAGGATTTCCTGAATAAAGCATTGGATGTATATCATACGCTTCATGATACGGCTGAAAGAAAAGAATAGGCACTTGATGAAATAATCAATAACTTAGCAACCTCAAAAATCACATTTTCCCCGGCTTTATACGCTGGCGAAGATGTGATTTTTGAATTTTTTAATAGTTTCTCTATGATTGCTGTAGTCTTATCGGGTATAATGATATTTGATTTATAGAAGTTCCAATATTTTCAATGATCACGATTCCTTACTATTTTATGTAGCGGGTGAGAATTTTTGAAGACGAAGCAATTAAAATGGCTTAGCTATCTTTCCTGTTTTGTAATGTTTTTGGCTACATTGGGTGGCAGTGTTGTAACTAAGACGGAATCGGGACTTGGTTGTGGAAGCGAATGGCCGCTGTGTCATGGCAAGTTCGTACCTGCTCATACACTGGCGTCCATGATTGAATATTCGCACCGGGCAGTAAGCGGTGCTGCGGGCTTGCTCTCTCTCGCCGTGTTTGTGGCGTTTTGGCTGTACCGTAAAAATCGCAGGGATTTGCAAGCGTATTCGTTCCTTGCGTTGTTATTTGTTATGGTACAAGCATTTATGGGCGCTATGGCTGTTGTTTATCCTACATCGTCGGCGGTAATGGCGCTTCATTTTGGCTTCTCACTGATTGCATTTGCCAGCTCGATTATGCTCGCACTGGGTATTCGTGAGGATGAAGGGAGAAAAGGGGAGCCTGTCTCATATCCTGTTCGAACGCCTGTATCCGGAGCTTTTCGTAATTTGACCTGGTTTGCAACGGCATTTACGTATATTGTGGTTTATATTGGAGCATACGTTAGCCATACGGATTCAGCCGGGGGCTGTACGGGATGGCCGCTATGCAATGATCAGCTTATTCCTGAGATGTCGGGTGGAGTGGGCATTGCGTTTATCCATCGTGTTGCGGCAGCTTTGCTGTTTATAGTTATCGCGATTGTCGGACATTTTGCTTATCGGAAGCATCCCGAACACAAAGAGATTCGGAGCCTGGGTGTTGCAGCGACTATTCTGGTCGTTGTTCAAGTGTGTACGGGTGCCGGCATTGTATTTACACTAACCAATTATGAAGTGTATCTGTTCACGTCGTTAGCCCATATCATCGTACTTGCAGCATTGTTTGGAGTACTCTGTTATATGAGTGTAAGGACATGGCAATTAAGCAAGACATCAGGACGTCCTGTTGAGGGAGTGCATTTAGACACTAGTCCAAAAGATAAGAATTCCGTAGACCAATAACAGTTCGCCAGGTTCATACAAAGGAATATATTGCAAAAGTCCGCGTATTTTCGGGGGCTTTTGTTGCTTCATAAAGGCTGTATTCAGGGGATGCCTTCTATGGTCGTACGGGCCCAATAGCGAGGAGGAATGAAAGTGAGTTATAAAAACTTGCGGGAATG
>RCUU01001269.1_pt1 | contig 12290 bp, 12 predicted proteins | sample 2166211 | NCBI WGS metagenome assembly RCUU01 (sample SAMN09932620, study PRJNA488358) | compost metagenome | feature: garden; material: soil; isolation source: compost soil in phenylacetic acid-enriched culture | place: Germany: Experimental Botanical Garden Goettingen | collected 2016-01-27
GCATGGTGATGTTGGCGGTGGAGATCAAAGGGCTTACCTATCAGTCACTTACAGAGCTGGCTTTCAACCTGATACCGATTTGATACCAATCTTGAGTTTTTCCAGCTAGCTCCAGTCGGAGCTTGAGTTGAGCCAACGGGCATACGTCGACAGCAGCATTTGGACGCTGTGACCCAGCTGTTGGGCGATGAATGCGGGGGTTGAGACCAGACATTGCGCACATTGTCGCATAGGTGTGACAGCAGTTGCATGGTGCAACGCCGAATGCCCAGCTCATTCAGCACCGGAACCCATTATTTGTGCAGATCGGAGGTCTGTTTCAGGTACTCGGCGCTCTTCGACTGCGGGAACAGGAACGGCGTTTCGGTCACCGCCCCCTTCCCATGCCTGCGGCGGTCCGCGCATTCCCTGGCGAACTGGATCGCGCGCAAGGCCCGTTCATTCAGCAGCACGAACCGATCCCTTCCTGTTTTCGTGCTTTCCTCCACTTCGCCCAGGGCGACGGTCCTCTTTACGTGCACAGTCCTTTTTTCCATCTCGATCACATCCCAGCATACAGCCAAGGCCTCCGACAGGCGGAGGCCGGTGAAGAACATGAATTCGAACAGTGCGGCATAGATGAGGCTCGGCCAATGCTTGTGTTCGTAGAGCTTGTCGATATGGTGTTGGCTTCGGCCAGGGTGAACGGGCCGATCTCCTTGCGTGACCGCTTCGGCAACTCAATCACTTCGGCGAGGTTTTTGGTCAGTAAGCCTTCCCGGGTCGCCGCAGCCAGGATCGTCGACAACCTGGTGATTGCGTTGCGCTTCACGTTTGCTGAGGTCCATTCTGTTTCGGTGATGACGCGGCGGAGCAGGGTGGTTGTGATCAGGTCGATACGGACCAGAGCCAGGCGTGGCACCCAGTACAGGTTCAGGGCGCTTTTGTAGTTGTTGTGCGTTCCTTGGGGGATTTTGCGGCTGTCCAGCCAGAGTTGAGCGTACTCACCGAAAGTCGGCTTACCGCCGATCACGGCCTGTGAGCTGGGGAACAGCCCGGCGGGCGTACTTGTCTTGGTCAAGGAGGCCGAGTTTGTTGAGGCTGGTTACCTGATCGCGAAAGCTGGATGCAGCCTTGATCCCTTTTTGTGTCGGGGGATAGGGGGAGCGTTTCGCATCGACGGATACCGTCCCATGTGAAACGAATGCGGAGGGAGTTGCGGAAGATTTGGACCCCTCGGGGTAAGCCCATTGGCTTTCCAGCCATTCGTCATACCTCTTGTTGCTGTAAATGATGAGATCGATGCTCACTTCGGAGTTGTATCTCAGGCAGAGGCGAGCGTTGAGCAAGGGCCGATAGTTTATTTGCATGCGTGCACCATTGGTCGTAACGCCGGTGTTGATATTGCCGTTAGAATCAATGGAAAGGTTTGCGTGCTGGACACATTTTATCATGCGTCGCTAGAAAGCGATGGGGGGGTAAATACTTCCTCTTTTGAGCTTTTGAAAAAGTGGGGGCTAATAGCCCCCATCTCAGTCTGGCTTCGGTTTTAAATGTTTTTCTCGCCAGGTGATATCTTGTCTACAAAGGACTTTATTACGGAAATTGATCCCGCTTTAGATAAATGGAGTGAGTCACTATATAAGACGTTTCCATCTTTGACGGATAAGCACTTGCCGTCTTGGCATAGGGCGTCTTGAGGGTCTAGGTAAAACACATTTGGTAACTTTGAGATTTCTTCTTTAAGCGTTTCGTTACCACGATTTGTTGTCAGGCTGTCCTGATTGACTATTGCTCTTGAACTGCAATCTACCGGGAAGAAACTTGGGCGATTATAGCATCCAGCTATATCTTGCATGCCGGCGCCGGGGACGTTGCCAATGACAACGATCTTCCTGCCTTTAACTGCTTTTGATAGCTCTTCGATTTTCTTTGCTGCAAACTTATACCCTGCTTCTGTATTGCCGCCTTCTAATGGGCCGCTTTCACCAATCACACCTGCGACTGGAAGCTGAGTATCCCAACTGTGGGACAGCACTACAGTTGAGTCCTCTGGGCTATGCTTAATAACCCATATCGCCTTTTTTAGGCTGTCCTGGCACAAGGTATCCCAGTCTACGCCAGGGGTTCGTCTAGTCATCCCTGGTAACATGATGCAGCTGACAGAAGAAATGTACATGCTCTTGTGCAGGGGCTTCGCGATCAGTTCATCCAAACCCTTCGCGTAGTGCTTAGCATGGCTGTCGCCTAATAGGATGATATCGGCTTTTCCTCCTGGCTGGGGATTAACCCAACCTCGCGAAGGATACCCGGCACCTCCATATTGATCTACATGAAACTGTTTCGAGTCGGCAAGCTGTTTTGCGATCTGTGGCGGCACAGGAGCTATACGCCATTTCCATCCATCTGATGACCATATAGTTGAGGCGGGGAGAATGGTTAGCATTGCCAGCGCAGCGCACGCCAGGCCGAACTGCGCCTTCTTATTTGGGGATTTGCTATGTCTCAGGGGGGTTTCTACGAAACTATACAGGGCATAACCAATTGCAATAGCTGCAATGCATAGCCCAGTCTTTTCCAGCAGGACGAGATCGCGCATGACCCAGTATTTCGTGAATACAATCAGAGGCCAGTGGACAAGATAAACCGAGTAGCTGATCAGCCCAGTGAACACCATGGGCTTGCTACGCATAATCGCGCCGGTGATGGGGGCTGCATGGCAAGAAAATATAATAAGGGCAGCACCAACGCACGGAATCAGGGCGTTGTAAGAAGGGAAGAGAGTTGTCTCATCAAATGCCAGCGCTGAGTAAGCAATCAGGGCTAGACCGAGAGCAAGGGCTGCCTCATAAAACCATCGGCTCATGTCTGGCTTTTTTATGAATACCAGAGAACCACCAACACAGAATTCGAATGCACGCATTGGGGTGAAAAAGTAAATCGTGGATGCCCCGTCAGACAGCCACTCCGTAATGGCTTTCCCGAAAGGAGCGGTCAGGGCGCTATTCCCATCACTGAACGAGAAGTTCAGCGCCAAGCTTGCCACAAACATTCCGCATATCAATACGGCTGCTGCCGTCCGTTTGCCGATTTTCATTGCCAGGATCATGGCAGCAGGCCACAGCAGGTAAAATTGCTCCTCCACGCTGAGTGACCATGTGTGGAGGAGTGGCTTGAAGTCGGAGGCAGTGTTGAAATATCCGCTCTCACTCAAAAAGAAGAAATTTGATAGTGAGAATACTGAATAAACTACTTCGCCCCCAAACCGCTTAAGGTGTTGTGGCGTGAATAGGAGAATTGCAACAACCATCGTAATGGCGACGGTTGTAAACATGGCCGGGAAAAGTCGGCGTGCGCGACGATAATAAAATCGACCGAAATCAAATCGGCCAGTAGCTTGATACTCATCAACGATAAGTCTGGTAATCAAAAAACCGCTGATCACGAAGAATACGTCAACGCCAACATAGCCGCCGCTAATAGTTGAAAACCCGGCATGGAATATCAAAACCAATAGCACAGCAATGGCCCTAAGGCCGTCAACTCCCGGAATGTATTTATCTTTGTTCACTTCTAAATTTGCTTCCTAGTCATTTTATTGGCAGCGCTTCCGATCACAGTTGTGCTCGAAAAGCGCGAATCATACCTTATGGATGCGGTGAGAGGCCATGATATGGAGGGGCATTTATGAGGGCTTTGATGCCGCCAAATGAACGGATTTGATGAAAATCAAGACCATTCGTCCAGATCGGATGGGCTTGCATTGGGGTGCGGCGGTGTTGGTGAGTGCCACTTGAACTGAGGCCGAGGCTCCGAAATCATTCCAGCGGTGCCGTGTCGGACAGGGTGTTGACATTTTAAGTGAAAAATGGCAGGTAAGCGCCCTTTTTGCGGAGTCCAATAGAACCCCTGGCATCACTGCCAAATGATTGGCTCCGGCTGGGGTGCTGCAGCCTGTACGTCTTGAAACTGCCAGAAGCCTTTTCGGGGCTGGGCGACCATGTAGCGGCAAGGTCTGTCCATGGCGTTAGGATTACAAAAACGCTTCAACCGATTGCCGCGTACTTGACTCAACGCTAAACTCGTCTCCTTTGCAATCCCTCAGACAACTAGTAGTTATCTGATATTCAGGCGCCAGGCAATTATGAGTTCTTTCCAGAAATATAGGCCGGATGTTGATGGTCTGCGTGCCATAGCAGTTCTGGCTGTTGTTATATATCATGCATTTCCGATAGGTTTTACGGGGGGATTTATAGGTGTAGATGTTTTTTTTGTCATATCTGGTTACCTGATTACTGGTATTTTGATAAAGAGTTTGTCAGAGCGCTCCTTCAGTATTTTAGATTTTTATTCAAGGCGTATTCGGAGAATATTTCCTGCCTTGTTTATTGTTCTCCTTTCTAGCTTGTGTTTTGGCTGGTTTTATCTTTTTGACTCAGAATTCCAGCAACTAGGAAAGCACGCAGCCTCTGGTGCAGGGTTTGCTGCTAACTTGGTGCTGTGGAATGAGTCAGGATATTTTGATGCTGCGGCTGAGATGAAGCCGCTTTTGCATCTTTGGAGCCTTGGAATTGAAGAGCAGTTTTACTTGGTTTGGCCATTCGCTTTATGGCTGGGCTGGAAGTTTAGGCGCGTGTCTGTATTTATATTCTTGATGCTGGTTGCAATATCTTTTTATTCTTGCGTAATAATTTCGCGTACTGATCCGGTCGAGGCGTTTTACTCCCCCTTTACGAGATTCTGGGAGCTAGCTGCAGGCGGAGTGCTGGCTTATTTAAAAGTGACTAGAGTTGGGGGGTTGAGTTCTCGCACAGGTTGGATCTCAGAGGTGTGCGCGGTCGGCGCCCTTATGTTGTTAGGGCTCGGTTTTTTTCTAATCGATAAGAGCAAAGGTTTTCCAGGGGCTTGGGCATTGATTCCTGTGGCGGCAGCGTTACTGCTAATTGGTCCGGGTGAAGGTTCGAAAGTAAGTCGACTTGTGCTTGCCAACAAAATCTCCGTCTGGATTGGTCTTATCAGTTTTCCACTCTATCTATGGCATTGGCCATTGCTTTCGTTGGCCAATGTAACTCAAGGCGAAATCCCGAGCAGTCAATACCGTTTTTTTGCCGTTCTAGTCTCGGTGTTTCTGGCATGGGTTACGTATAAGTTTGTTGAAACCCCCGTTCGCTCCCTGCAGCGAGGCCGCACGGTGGTAGCTTTGTCCGTTTTAGTGTTTGCCGTAGGGGCTGGCGGTTTTTATGTGTATAAGGGGGGCGCAGCGGAGATTAGGGGGCTCAAACAGGCGGCGGGTGATCTTGGGCATGAAAAATATTTTGATTACCTGAGTGATAATTATTATGTGTGTACTGAAAAAACGATCAGGGATCGCGCCCTTGTTCACGAAGGGCATATACGGTGCATGCAATCAAAGCCTGCTTCTCAGATAGATATCGCAATTGTAGGCGATAGTCATGCAGAGCACTTGTTTAATGGGCTGGCGAAAGCTCTTCCTGGCTTAAATGTTGCGTATTACATTAAGGGTAGCCCGCCTTTCGTAAGTAATTTGGAATTTAAAGAGATCTATGATTTTATTGTTGGCAGTCAGTCGACCAGAAAAGTTATAATTACCATGCACTGGATTAAGCGACTTGATCAGGTTCCAGTCAATTCTACGATTGAACGTGAGGTTTTTGCTTCCACTGAATTCCTGTTGCAAAACGGAAAAGATGTTTACGTTGTTGATGATGTTCCACGGTTTCCATTTGACCCAAAAAAATGCGTCACTAAGGCTAAGTATCTGAAGAATGCATGCTCTATACCAAGAGGCGAAGCAAATAAGGAGCTGGGTTTTTACAAGGATCAACTTATCGGTGTTTCTAGGCGGGATCCGAGAGTGAAGTATATTTCTATAAGTCAGTATGTCTGTAGGGATGATAAGTGTGGCATGGCTCGAAATGGCCATTTGCTTTACCGTGATCGCAATCATCTGAATGTCAGCGGCTCGAATTTGATCGGGGCGTCTATTGTTAGAGATAACCCTGATTTAGTTAAAGGGTTTGGCGGGCTCTGAGTGGTCGGAGGTTAATTTAAAGTTCGTACTGCAAGAAGTATCTTTGTGCACTTGGTAGCAATGTCCCGCGTGTCGGGGGTTTTTTATGGATAAAATGAATATCCATTACCGAGCAACAACTGCTGCAGATAATCTCTAACGCCCGCCCAGTTGCGGGCTTCTTTTTGCCTGGAGAAAGCCCATGCCCTGACTCACCGAAGCGCAGGCCGGAGGCGCGGAGGTGCTCCGGTTTCTGGAGCTGATCGCGTTCTCTGAAGGCACCTCAACCATCAAGGCAAGTTGAAGGCCGGTACGGATGTCGACTACGCCGCGGCGAACCGACCGCAACAAGAGCGCATCGGTGGCGAACAGTGTGCCACTGCCACTTCGATCATCGACAAGGAGCTTGGGTTATGACTATTGCAGGCAAACTCCTGTGCCGGGTAGGGGGGCTCGCAGGTATCGCCGTGCTGATGGGGTGCGCCGGCAAGCCTGCCCCCAGAAACAGTATGTGCGTGTCGAGGTGCCAGTATAGGTGCCGTGCCGAGCGCCGGAGGTGGCGGTACCGGCCTGGGCGGCTGCCGGCCTGCGCAAGACCGACAGCTTGGAGGTGAAGGTTAGGGCACTGCTTGCTGAGCGTAGGCAGCGGATTGGCTATGAGCGACTATTGGTCGCTGCGGTTTAATCCTGCAGATAGAACATGACGCTGCGAGCGCTTTGAGCCTCGCAGCACCGGGGCTCTATTCATTCCAGTAAATGTTTACCAGAGTCGATTTGCTCGCGCCCTTGTCAGCTTCAACGAAAGTGGCAACAACGGTAGGAAGCGCTTCCTTTGCGTATCGTGCTTTCAGGCCAGTTGGGCCTTCTGCAGATTTGCCGCCATAGCCGAGATCACTCAGTTTTTCGTCAACCTCTTTCTTCGCCTCAGCCTTGGTTGAAGCGAACTCAAACCGGTTCACAACTGTAGTACCAGCTTCTCCCGCCTTGCGGGTAGTGCCGATCAATTCTCCGCTGAGATTTAGTGGCGATCCGTCCTTCAATTTGATACCAGCGCCTGCTCCGGCGTTCTGGTCACCACAGCCTGCCAGCAGTGCCAAAAGCAAAGCGGAAGCGTACTTCAACTTCTTCATCTGTCTCGTCCTTAAATGTCTAAAGCCGCCTCTTCAGTCTCATGACCTGATTCGGGGCGGGCATCATAATCGAAAGTCATTTTTCTATACAGCGTGTTGCTCCTGGTGAGTGGTGTGTGGCTTGTCCGGGCACCGCTGCCACCTTCACTTTCCGCGCCGAGATTCCTGTCGCTGCTTTCTGGAGCCGATGATGCGAGGATAAAGGATTCGCTTTCCGACTAAACGAGCCCAAAGGCCATGCCTCGCTCGAGGTGGCGGAGTATTACGTTTTCTGATGCTGAAATGCTGTACAAATATACAGTACTCAATGCAGCATGTACTTCCTCCTCGTTCGCCGCCGTGTGAATGGCGTAGCCATCCCTGGCGTACTGTACGCCCAGTCGTGGTGGTGCCGGGCGGTGGGCGCTTGATGAATCCGAGAGGGGGTAGGTCGGCAGAACGCCGGAGGAGGGTGAGTGATACCAGTTTTGATACCAATTACTGGGTTTTGTGGGTGGCGGGAGGGGTTTTTGGCCCAGGAAAATCAACTGCTGAGCCCGGCTGCCCATCACCGTGTGCACGATCTCGGCAGTGGTACGGCCCTCGACCACGCCCGAGCGTACAGCGTCGCGCACTGCGGCAGCACGGCAGGACTCAGTGCCAGCCATCCACTCCCTCAGCAGGTGCCCCTGGAACAGTCGGGCCTGAACGATCTCCTTTACCGCACTGAACGCTGGGGAATCGACCAGGTATGCCTCCTGCACCTGGGCCGGGAGAACGGCCCGCAACGCGCTCTGCTGGAACGCCAGTTCGTAGTTGACCAGCCCGTCGGTTACCTGGTCCATGGCCAGTCGGATCTCAATGAAGGTGTGCTGGTTGATCCACAGCACCGCCGGCAGGGCGACATCGACAGCTGCGGCCGATAGGTCGGTGCCAGGTTGTAGATGGCCTCGATCAGCGCAGCACGAAGCTCAGGCGGCTAAAGATTCACAAAGTCCTGCCGAAACATTAGTGGCAAACTGCCGCCATTGCCTAATAGGACTTGAGGGACCGCAATGCATTTCAAAAGCCTTTCGCTCGCTGCTTTATTCACACTGATGGCTGCTCCTGCGCTTGCAGAAGAAGATGCAGCCGAGTACGGCAGTTTTGGGGCCGAGGTCAGCGATGGATCGGAGCTCGTGGCTTACAATTCGTTCTTGGATCAACTCAAGGTTTCCAAAAATTGGCCTGTCATTAGCGGCTTCAGGGAGGGGGCGACGCTGGACAGTTTCAAAGGCTTTTCGATGATGTCTGGTATGTACGCCAAAATGGTTAAGGAAAATGGTGGAGCGGAGATACCGGAGTACACGACTGATGTATTAGGTCTAAACACTCTGGCTGGATACAGGTCGTATGCTCAAACCCATATGGGGGACCCCAATTTTAAACCTACTCCGACTGACTGCGGTGCGGCATTTGTATTTGTATATCCTGCAGTCGTGTCTACGCTTCTGTTTAACCAGCGACCGGTCTACTCTACAGGATTGAGAAAAAATCAAGAGCAGTGGAATGAGATGGCTTACCGCTTTGCTCCGCTCGTCAAAAGCGACTTTGCATCTTTGAAATCTCTATGTGCTGGAAGTGATCCTAACGTGGTGAGCGGCCTGCAGACGTTGGTAGCTAATTTGAACTCCGATGTGGCGGGTGTGCTGCCGGATGTTGATAAAGATTACAAGATTTCAAATTACCCATATGAGGCGATTGTTTCGTGCGGTATGAATGGCCAAAATATGAATGTTCAGGCATGTTTTAAAGATTCCGCCTTGAAACTCACTACTCAAGAGGGCGGGAAGCTCTACAATATTTATAACATTCTACAGGCTGGGACAATGGATCGAGATGGTCTTCATATCGACTTGCCTAAAGAATTCGAGATGGCAGCCCAGAATAGTCACAATATTTTGGTGTTGACGGTTACAATTAAAGATTCAAGCGGAAAAACACTGTACTCTGATCAGCAGGGGCAATATGGCACTGTTCGTGTAAGTAATTGATTTTCTGCGTCCTGGCTATGGTGTTCGTTTGATCATCCCCCAGCCTGCGTCATGTAAACGGATGCCGTGGATGCCGTGGATGCCTTGAGGCGCTACCACGAAGCCCCAGCTCGCTCCGGTCGGAGCTTGAGCTGAGCCAACGGGCATACGTCGACAGCAGCATATGGACGCTGTGACCCAACTGTTGGGTGATGAATGCGGGGGTTGAGGCCAGACATTGAGCACATTGGCCGGTGCCATGATTGGTTTACGTTTTTAAGGAGCATTCAAATGCGTCGAGGAGACCATCTCGTCAGCTTGCGGACAGGTTACACGCATCATGGTATCTACATTGGATGTGGAGAGGTCCTCCACTACTCCGGCTTCGGAGACAGTGTTTCGGGACCTATTTGCAGAGTCAGCTTGGATCGGTTTAGCGGCGGAAAGCCCACAACTGTTTTGTCCCATCCTGCCGCTGTTTACGATGCCGAAGAGCGAATTGCCCGGGGATACTCACGTTTGGGTGAGAATTCTTATAACCTTGTAACCAACAATTGCGAGCACTTTGTGAGTTGGTGCATTTACGGAGTTTCGACCTGTCAGCAGATTAGAAACGTGCTCCGCGCCGCTGGTATTCCTGGCACCACTATCGTCCCAAGCATAGCCGCTGTCATTTCTGCTGCCTCACAATCAGATGAGTTGGTTCAGACGGCGGCCAAGGTCGCGGCGAAGGAAGCAATGAGTAGTGCTGCAATCATCGGCGCCGCGACTATCGTTGGCGGGCCTATTGGTCTAGCGGGGGCCGCGGCCATTCTGGCGGCAAAGAAGGTTCTCCTCAAATAACAAGGCAGGTGAGTCGCTGATCCAGCACACTCTGAATGCCCCAGCGATACAACTCGGTAAAGCGCTCGAAGGACGCTCAGCTATCGATAGGCTGAAGGCTTTTTAGTCGAGTTGGATGCAAAAAATATCATTAATTGAGCGCGATGGAATGCCTGAATATACACCTTCCTCCAGAGCGCATAAGTCGATAAGAGCATCTGCACGCCATGCCCGAGCTGATGGGCGATAATGGATTTTTTGCGAAGGTTCAGGGGCGTTTGGCTTACGAATAAAGCCGACTAGATCTCCAACGGCAGCGTTCGTATGGCTTGCGATTTGGATAGCGGTCCTGCGATACGGGGACCCATCTGCGTCATTGATCATGTATTCGGTGCCTTTCGGCATTGCTCTGATCGCGCTGGGGCCACTGGATCTGCTGCCAGAACAATGGTACAGGCTCAATTTTCTGGCGAATGCCCTGGCCAGCGGTTTCTTCTTTGCCAGCATCATGTTCGCTGGCGTGGCACTGTCTTATGAAATGCCGTTGGGGAATGGCGGAAGAACAAGTTTCTGCCTTGGCTTCTGGGCTTTACAGCTGTTTATTTTGCACAAGGCTCAGCCCTGGATAAAGCAGTCACCTTTTCGTCGACTTGGCGAGTATCGCATGGCGTACTCCCCTCCGGAGGCCAGCCAAAGCGCGCGGAAAGGATTTGCCTCCGTTCACTGAAGCGGGTTCATCAGCTCGGCACCTTGGTTACGCACATTCCCCACGGCGATACCCACCCGGTACCACTCGAAGGCTTCGGCCGGCTCACCCAGGTTGAGCACCAGTTGTTCTGCGCGCTCGCTGGGCATTGCTGCCGCGATCCACTCGTACGCCAGCTCTGGCGACAACACGACAGGCCGGCGGTCGTGAACGTCGACCATTCCGCCCTGAGCGTCGGCGGTAATGATGACGAACCCGTCGTGCTCGGTGCCGGTGAACTGGCCGATCGAGGCGCAAAGGGCAGGGCGCCCATCCTGGCGGCGGATGTAGTACGGCTGCTTCTTCGGCCCACCTTCATCAACCCATTCGTACCAGCCGTCGATGGGGGGGATGGCCCGGTGTGGCCAGATGGCCCGGAAGAATGGACCATGCGCCACCTTCTCGACCCGCGCGTTGATCGGCGCAGCGCGATCGTTCGCCCAGTGCGGTCGCCATCCCCACCTCACCAGGTCCGCTCGTGGGCCTGCGTTATCCATCCGCAGTACTGCCACCAGCGTGGTCGGCGCGATGTTGTACCGGCCAAGCGGCTGGTCGCCGACGTTGTTCCGCCAGGCCTCTGGCAGGCTCAGGATTTCAACGAAGTCGTGTATGCCACGGTACTGGCTGAGCCTTCCGCACATATTCGCTTCCTCCGAAACCATGAGCATAGGCCAGGGCATGGCTCATCAGGCACCTGGCTGCGGGGGGCCGAGCATGGACGGAACGACCCTGATCGGATGTGTCACGGTTTTGGAACAGCAATTGCTTTGACCCTGAGGCATTGATCATTCGGGGAACGCAAAAATGACTCAGGATGACCGCTATTACATGGCCTTCGTTGTGGTTGCCGTACTGCTCCTGGATCTGGTAGCGACACTGGTGTTCCTGAAGGCCATTGCCTGACCCCGATTGTGGGTTCAGCCTCCCCCGGAATCGGGGCACCAGCAGGAAGACAATCCGGTCTGGGTCGGGTTTTGCTCGCGCTCTGGCGGGTTCATGGCCATACGGTACCGGAATGTCCTGCGCATGAAATCTCGCCGGCAAGAAGACCAACGGCCGGTCCCCGCCTGAACATCCCTCCTTTGTGCGGTCCAACGTAAGCAAGGCCTGGTTTCACCTGGCCGGAGGTACGCACATGAAACGCAAGACTGCATGGGTCGTAGTGTTGTCAGGGTTGCTGCTGCTCGGTGGTTGCTGGCCATATTGGCACCACGGTGGGCATCACGGCGGCGGCCATCACCGGCATTTCAACGACGGCTACCATGGTGGCCAGGACTACCGCCGCTATTGATGCAGGCAGCAATCCCTTCCGCTTGCGGCCAGGCCTGTGCGAATACACTGCAAGACAACGCAAACTCGCCCAGGCTGGCCTGTCTGGAACTTGCCCGCTGATCCATGAACGAAGGTTATCTTCGCGGGGAAAGCCCGCCCTGAAGCCGATATAGCAAAGAAGCATATTGCCCGGCTGACGGCGAGCAGTAACATGGGCAAACAAAAACAAAAAAGGTGCATGCGGCTTGGCAACACTTTCCCAAGTTACTCGATGGGGCGGCAGGAGCGTGTCGCGTGAAGAGTTCAAGATCGGTAGCAGG
>RCUU01001270.1_pt1 | contig 12285 bp, 10 predicted proteins | sample 2166211 | NCBI WGS metagenome assembly RCUU01 (sample SAMN09932620, study PRJNA488358) | compost metagenome | feature: garden; material: soil; isolation source: compost soil in phenylacetic acid-enriched culture | place: Germany: Experimental Botanical Garden Goettingen | collected 2016-01-27
CGATCACCGCGCAGGCGGCGACGGCCGGGTGACTGGCGATGGCGCTTTCCACTTCACCGGAATACACGTTCTCGCCACCGCTGACGATCATGTCCTTGAAGCGGTCGACGATGTAGATAAAGCCATCGGCGTCCATGTAGGCACCGTCGCCGGTGTGCATCCAGCCGCCGCGCAAGGCCTTGGCGGTTTCCTCGGGGTTGTTCCAGTAGCCGAGCATGATGTTCGGGCCGCGTACCACCACTTCGCCGACGGTGCCGCAGGGCACTTCGTTGTCATTTTCGTCGACGATACGCACCGTGACGCCCAGTCCCGGCCGCCCGGCCGAGCGCAGGCGACCATTGGCGATGCCTTCTGCACTGTGGTTTTCCGGGCCGTTGGCAGAGATTGGCGGTGCCGCTTCGGTCATGCCGTAGCCTTGGGTGAACTCGACATTCGGCAAGGCCTTGAGTGCCATTTCCAGCAAGGGCACGGCAATCGGCGAGGCGCCGTAAGTGAGGCTGCGCAGGCAACTCAGGTCATGCCCGGCGAAATCGGGGTGCATGATCAGCGCCTGAAGCATGGTCGGTACGATCAGGATATCGGTGATGCGCTCGCGCTCGATGGTGCGCATCACGTCCAGGGCATCGAAGGCCGGAACGAAAATGCTCGGCAGCCCCAGCAACGAAATCAGGATCACCCGCGACAGCGCCGCCAGGTGGAACATCGGCGCGATGTGCAGGGTCAAGGCGTCAGCCGGCACTGGCACGTCGGCGGCACGGGCCACGGCGGCGGTCCACAGGTTCATGTGCGACTGCATCACGCCTTTCGGTCGGCCGGTGGTGCCGCCGGTGTACATGATGCTCGCCAGGTCATCGCCGCCGCGAAACGCGTCGTCCACGGGCGTAGCTTCACGAATCAGTTGCTCGTAGGACAGCATGCCTTCTGGCAACGGCCCGTCGCCGATGTGGATCAGCAACGGCCGCACCCTGGCGCTGCTGGCAATGCCTTCGGCCATGGGCAGGAAGGTGTCGTCGATCAGCAGGATGCGGGTGTCGCAGTCGTCCAGCGAATAGACGATTTCCGGCACGCTCCAGCGAATGTTCACCGGGTTGACTACGCCACCACCCCACCAGGTCGCCAGGAAATACTCAAGGAACCGGTCGGAATTCAGGCCCAGCAGACCGACGCGATCGCCGGTCTGCATCCCCAGTTGCTGCAAGGCCCCGGCCAGGCGAGCCACCCGGTCGGCCAGTTCGGCATAGGTGCGGCGGCGGCCGCGAAAGACCGTCGCCACGGCATGTGGACGTTGCTGCAGCACGCGGTGCAGGCCTTGGGTCAGATACATGAGGTTCTCCTGTGAATTATTGTTGTCAGGTAACGAACGCGACGCTACGGATCAGGTACCGGTGTATTTCGGCGAACGCTGCTCGACCTGGGCCATGCGCCCTTCGGCGTGATCCTCGCTGTCGCGCAGCAAGCCCCAGTGCAGATGGGCCTGGGTGACGAAGTCCCGGGGCGCGAGATGGGCGCTCTGCAAGGCCAGGCGCTTGATCGACTGCACCGCGAGCGGGCCGTTGGCGGCAATTCGCTCGGCCAGGTCCAGCGCCGCTGCCAGCAGACGGTCCTTGGGCAGCAGCTCGATGATCAAACCGATGTCCAAGGCCTGCCCGGCGTTGATCGATTCCCCGGTCAGCACCATTTTCATGGCATGGGCCGCTGGAATTGCACGCAGCAAGTACTGCACGCCACCAGCCGCCGGAATGGTCGCGTCGCACACCTCAGGCAAGCCGAACGTGGCGCCGGCCGAGGCAATGCGCAGATCGCATTGCAGCGCCAGCTCGAGACCGCCACCCAGGCAGGCACCATTGATGGCGGCAATCACCGGTTTCCAGATGTCCAGGTCGCTGAGGTCGAACAGCCGGCTGTAGCCGCCCTCCTCGGCTTCGGTCTCGCGGCTCTTGAGGGTGCCGGCGACAAAACCGGATGCCGCCAGCAACGACTCCTTGTGGCTTGCACCGCTGCAAAACGCGCGCTCGCCGGCACCGGTCAGGACGATCACCCGCACCTGCTCGTCATCCTGGCAGGCACCCAGGGTCTTGCGCAGGTGCATCAGGTCGCTGACGGTCAGCGCGTTGTTCGACTGTTGCGCATCGAGCGTGATGAGTGCCACGTGATCGTTGATCTTGAACTGAATGGCCATGATGTAACTCCTGCGCTGCGCGATTCTTCATGTTGTTTTTCAGGCGCCAAAACCCAGGCCCAGTTCACGCAGGCGCTCGATGGCCGCGGTGTCGAAGCCCCAGTCGCGCAGTGCCGCGCCGCCATGCTCACCACGCTCAGGCGCCGGTTGCGGTTGCGCCGATGGCGTGCCGAGGAAACGGGGAGCCGGGACCGGTTGCACCACCCCGTCGACTTCGATGAAGCTGCCACGGGCAACGCCGTGGGGGTGCCTGGCCGCTTCGGCGAGCCCGAGCACCGGCGCAACGCAGGCGTCGCTGCCTTCGAAGGCCTCCTCCCATTGCTTGCGGGTACGGCCAAGGAACGCAGCGGTGAATGCCTCCCGCAGGCGCGGCCAGCCAGTCCGGTCGTGCTGGCTGGGCAGGTCTGCGTTGGAAAGCCCTAGAATGTCCAGCATCTGCCCGTAGAAGCGCGATTCAATCGGTCCGATCGCCATGTACTGGCCGTCGCCGGTTTCGTAGGTGTCGTACCAGGGCGCACCGCCATCGAGCAGGTTGCTGCCGCGCTGTTCTTTCCAGTGACCACCGGCCAGCAGACCCCAGATCACCGAGCCCAACTGCGCCGCACCTTCGGTCATCGCCGCATCAACCACCTGCCCGGCGCCGCCACGCTGCACATTGACCAGCGCCGCGAGCACGCCCATCGCCAGCAACATGCCGCCACCGCCGTAGTCACCCACAAGGTTCAGTGGCGGCACCGGTCGACCACCGGCCGGGCCAATACTCGACAGCACACCCGACAAGGCGATGTAGTTCAGGTCATGGCCGGCGCGGTCGGCCATCGGGCCGGTCTGGCCCCAGCCAGTCATACGGCCGTAGACCAAGCGCGGATTGCGCTGTAGCGCGACTTCCGGGCCGAGACCCAGGCGCTCCATCGTGCCGGGGCGAAACCCTTCGATCACCACATCGGCGCGCTCAATCAACTCCAGCGCGACAGCGACACTGTCGGGGTGCTTCAGGTCGAGGGTGACCGAACGCCGGTTGCGCCCGGTGATGTCGACCCGCTTGCCTTCAAGTTTCGGCCCCAGGTCACTGGCCTTCTGCGGCCGGTCGATGCGCACCACGTCGGCGCCCATGTCGGCCAACAGCATGGTGCCAAACGGCGCCGGCCCGATTGCCTCAAACTCCACCACCCGAATGCCGCTCAGTACGCCCATCGCCAACGCTCCGTGATTCTTCTGGAGCGCCAGCAGCACTCCTATTGTTGTGCCATCCAGTAGATCAATCCCGGCCCCACCGACCACCACCCGCATCGGGTGGTGGCCGCCAAAGACAGGGTCATCCCGCCCATGGTCTGGGTTACACTCGATGAGATTCGGCGCACTCATAAAACAAAAAAGAATCGGACAGCCCCATGGATAAACACCGCAAGTCCAATGCATCGGACACCCATGCCAGCCAGGTCTTCAATCCGGTTCAGTCCCCGATCGTCAGCACCAAACTGATTCCGCCGCGCAGCGCCGGGCGCCTGATTTCCCGCGAGCGCCTGCAGGAGCAAATGCTCAAGGCCCGCCGCCTGCGTTGCATCGTGCTCAAGGGGCCGGCCGGGTGTGGCAAGACCTCGACCCTGATCGCCTGGCGCCAGGCGCTGTTGCCGCTGGGGTTCGATGTGGCGTGGCTGACGCTGTCGGCCGATGACAACGAACTGGCACGCTTTCTTGACTATCTGCTGGCAAGCCTCGGCCAGATCGACCCGACGCTCGTGCGCGAAGCGACTCAACTGGAAGGTCGCGGCATCGACAGCGAAGCCGTGGAACGCACTGTCATCACTCTGGTGCGCAGCATTGCCAGCCGTGGCCGTGAGCTGGTGCTGGTACTCGACGACCTGCACCACCTGACTGACGTGGGCATTCACCAGGCCCTGCAATGGCTGATCGACTACGCCCCGGCCAACCTGCACCTGGCGCTGGTATCGCGCAGTGCCGTGCCTTTGTCCCTGGCGCGGTTGCGCAGCCAGGAACTGGTACTCGAGTTGAACCTGCGGGACTTGCGCTTCACGGCGGTCGAGTCCGAACAGTTCCTCAAGGCGCAGTTGGGCGAGGTCAATGCCCGCGACGCCAGGATGATGCATGAGCTGACCGATGGCTGGGTCGCCGGCCTGCAACTGCTCGCCGTCAGCCGCAAAAAGAATCGCCCGCCTGCCGCCACAGAGGCGGCATCGGTGCAAGCGCAGCTACGGGACGATCAAGCCTTCGCCAGGTTTTTCGAAGTCGAAGTGTTGTCCCACCTGTCACCGACAGACCTGGACCTGTTGCTGCTCATGGCCGTGTGCAACCGTTTCTGCGCCTCGTTGTGCGCGGCCTTGAGTGGTCACCCGCAGGCGGTTGCCGAGGCGAACGCGCTGCTGACGCGGCTGGAGCGGGACAACCTGTTCCTGATCCCGGTGGACAGCGCCGAGCGCGAAACCTGGTATCGCCTGCACCCATTGCTGCGCGAAACCCTGCTCAAGTATTTCGACTCGCGCAACAACGCCGAGCAGCAAGCGGTGCACGTTCGCGCATGGAACTGGTTCCGCGAGCACAATCACCTGGATGAAGCGGTGCACCATGCGGTCATGGGCGGTGACCCGTCGGCCGCCGCCGATCTGGTGGAACAACACTGCGAAGCGCTGTACGCCCATGGCGACCTGCGCATGCTGATCGAGCTGGTGCGGCTGTTGCCGGTCGAACAGGTACAGGCCCGGGTCAAGCTGCGCATTCTCAAAACGCGGATGCAGCTATATGCCAGGGACTTCGTGGCCTGCACCGCCAGCCTCGAACAACTGTTTCGCGACGTTCCCGAGAGCGAAGTCCATGACCGCTTCATGATCTCGCTGCTGCGCGCCTCTTTGGCCCTGCAGCGGGATGACACCGATGCGGCCATGACGGTCCTGCCGCAATTGCTCAACCCGCCGGCGGGCAGCAACAGCGTGGCCATCGGCTCCTGTGCCAACATCCTGTCCTGGCTGTACATGCATCGCGGTGAATACGAAAAAGCCCGGCAGGTGCAACTCGACCGGCCGAACCTGCTGATCAATGGCCAGCCGCTGCTGGGAACCACGGCGGGCAGCCTTCAGGGGCGCTGCCTGATCGGCTTGAGCCTGGCCCTTGAAGGCCAGATGACCCAGGCGGAACGGGTTTACCGCGATGTATTGCATGAAGCCGGCCAATGCGGCAAAAGCGGTGCCGACGCTACTTACCTCTCCGCTGCGCTGCTCGGCGAAGTGCTGTACGAAACCAACGACCTCGACGCCGCATTCAAGATGCTCTCGGGCTGGATCGACATTCTCGAACGGATCTCGATTCCCGATTCCGTGCTGCGTGTGCTGCAAGTGCTGTGGAATGTGCAATGGCTGGCGGGTAACCATCAGGAGGCCCTGGCGTTCGTCGAGCGGCTTGATGAGTACGCAATCAAACTCGGCCTGGAGCGCCTGCAAGCCTACTGCCTGACCTGGCAGGTGCGCTGGTTGCTGATACTCGGGGAGACCGCACAAGCCCAGGCCAAGCTGGCGCGCCTGGAAGCCATCGATGCGCGCCACCCGGACGCCGGGCACACGGCACTCAAGGAAATCCACATCCTGGCCGAGAACGCCCGCGCTCGCTGGCAACTGGCGCAGGGCGACCTGGACGGCGCCTTCGCACGCATAGAACAGCTGATCGAAACCTGTGAAAGGCACCGCCGCCAACTCGGAGCGGTACGCCTGATGGTGCTCAGTGCCGTGATCGAGTCCGAACGGGGTCACCATGAGCAGGCGCGGGACAAGGTCATGGAGGCGCTGCGCCGAGGGCAACGCTTCGGCCTGGTACGCAGCCTCATCGACGCCCATCCGGAGGGGTTGAAACTGATCTGCGATATCACCAGCCGGGAAGTCCTTGACCCGGTGCTGGCGTTTTATGTCGAGCGCTTGCAGGCCGCCGGGGCTACAGCGCCTGCAGTCTCGAAAACCAAGCCCGCGACGGCGGCAACCAGCAAACCGCTGGCGGCCGGGATCGAGCCCTTGAGCGAACGGGAGATCGAAGTGGTTCGACTGCTGGCCCAGGCCCTGCCCAACAAGAAAATCGCCCGCGCGCTGGGGCTGTCCCCGGAAACCGTGAAATGGCACCTGAGCCATATCTACAGCAAGCTCGGCGTCAGCAGCCGCGATGAAGCGGTGGCGCGGGTCCGGGATCTGGAATCGCAGGGTGATGCGGGTCTCAATACGCACTAACTGACAAACAGAGAAACCTGGGGGAGCGGGCTTGCCCGCGAAGGCGGTGTATCAGTCAACATCAATGTTGAATGTACCGGCCTCTTCGCGGGCAAGCCCGCTCCCACAGGGGCCGTGGTGCTCTTCTTCCTGCTGACATTTCTCTCCCGCCACCCACCTCGGGTGGCGTTCATCCAAGCCTCTCAAGCCTATCGTAACCCTCAGATCACAGGTGCAGTCCGCGCCTTGCGTAAGCGCTCGGCCTGTGGCCGGCCTGGCATTTTTGAGGAGTCTTGCGTGCATATCGCCCGAACCGTTTTCCGCGACGACCATGAAATGTTTCGCACTACCGTGCGCCGTTTTTTCGAGCGTGAATGCCTGCCGCGCCAGGCCGCCTGGGACAAGGCCGGCCAGGTCGACCGCGAGACCTGGCTCAAGGCCGGCCGTGAAGGCTTGCTCGGCATCACACTGCCCACCGAATACGGTGGTGGCGGTGGCGACTTCGGTCACAGCGCGGTGTTCAACGAGGAGTTCGCCCGTGCCGGCGTGAGTGGCGCCTACTTCGGCATGCACTCCGACGTCATTGCGCCGTACATCAATCGCTGCGGCAACGAAGAACAGAAACAGAAATGGCTGCCGGGCATCTGCTCTGGCGAGATCATTCTGGCCATCGCCATGACCGAACCCGGCACCGGCAGCGACCTCAAGGCCGTGCGCACCACCGCCGTGCGCGATGGCGACGAATACGTGATTAACGGCAGCAAGACCTTCATCAGCAACGGCCTGACCGCCGACCTGGTCATCGTCGTGTGCAAGACCGACCCGGCAGCCGGCGCCAAGGGCATCAGCCTGATCACAGTGGAAGCCAGTCGCGCCGGTTTCAAACATGGTCGCAAGCTGGACAAGGTTGGCCAGCATGCGCAGGACACGGCAGAGCTGTTCTTCGACAACGTCCGGGTGCCGGTCGGCAACCGCCTTGGCGAAGAAGGCCTGGGTTTCACCTACCTGATGGGCGAACTGCCCCAGGAACGCTTCTCGATCGCGGTGTCCGCCGCCGCCAAGCTCGAGCGCCTGCTGGAACAGACACTTGAATACGTGAAGGACCGCAAGGCCTTCAACCAGACCGTCTGGGACTTCCAGAACACCAAGTTCAAGCTCGCCGACATCAAGGCCCAGGCCACCGCCCTGCGGGTGATGGTCGACTACTACCTGGGCGAACACATGCGCCGCCGGCTGACCCTGGAAGAAGCCGCCATCGCCAAGCTCTACACCACCGAAACCCTGTGGAAATGCATCGACGACATGGTCCAGCTGCACGGCGGCTACGGCTACATGATGGAGTACCCGATTGCCCGCGCGTTCGTCGACATGCGCGTCAACCGCATCTACGGCGGCACCAGTGAAGTCATGCGCGAAATGATCGCGCGCAAGCTCTGACCCTCTCAAACAACAAGGAAAACAACGATGAGCAATAAAGTGTTCGTTGCTGGCGTCGGCATGATCCAGTTCAAGAAACCGGGGACCAACGAGCCCTACGACATCATGGGTGAACAGGCGATTCGCCTGGCCCTGGCCGATTGCGGGCTGGACTTCAGTGACATCCAGCAAGCCTATGCCGGTTACGTCTACGGCGACTCCACCTGCGGCCAGAAAGCCCTGTACCGCGTGGGCATGACCGGTATCCCGCTGATCAACGTCAACAACAACTGCGCCACCGGTTCCAGCGCGCTGTTCCTGGCCCGTCAAGCCGTGGCCAGCGGTGCGGTGGACTGCGCCCTGGCATTTGGCTTCGAGCAGATGAATCCCGGCGCGTTGAAATCCGCCTGGACCGACCGCGCCCCGGCCACCGAGCGCGCCCTCAAGCTGACCAACGAACTGGTGGGCATGCCCGACCTGCCGACTGCCATCCGCCAGTTCGCCGGTGCCGGCTACGCGCACATGCAGAAGTACGGCACCCGGCTGGAAACCTTCGCCAAAATCCGCGCCAAGGCCAGCCGCCATGCCGCCAACAACCCGCTGGCAGTGTTCCGCAACGTGGTCAGCACCGAAGAAGTCCTGGCCGCACCGATGTTGTGGGAAGGCGTGCTGACTCGCCTGATGGCCTGCCCGCCGACCTGCGGCGCCGCCGCGAGCATCGTGGTCTCCGAAGCCTTCGCGAAAAAGCATGGCCTGCGCACCGACGTGCTGATGGCCGGCCAGGCCCTGACCACCGACCTGCCGAGCACCTACGACGCCAAGGACATGATCCGCGTGGTCGGTTTCGACATGACCCGCATGGCTGCCGACATCGCCTACAACCAGGCGGGCATCGGTCCACAAGACATCGACGTGATCGAGCTGCACGACTGCTTCGCGCAGAACGAGTTGCTGACCTACGAAGGCCTCGGCTTGTGCGCTGAAGGCGGCGCCGAGCAACTGGTCAACGACGGCGACAACACCTACGGCGGCAAGTGGGTAACCAACCCCTCCGGTGGCCTGCTCTCCAAGGGTCACCCGCTGGGCGCCACCGGCCTGGCCCAGTGCTACGAGCTGACCCACCAACTGCGCGGCACCGCCGAACAGCGCCAGGTGCCGAACGCGCGCATCGCCGTGCAGCACAACCTCGGTCTGGGCGGCGCCTGCGTCGTCACCGTGTACCAGAAAAACTGAAGCGACCGGTTAATGAAGGAGTCACTCAGATGATCGACAAGAAACACATCGGCAGACAACTGCCCACCTTCCTCGCCACCGCCGAAGCCGGACAACTGCGCTTCTTCGCCAAGGCCACCGGGGAAACCAACCCGATCTACTTCGACGAGCAGGCCGCTCGCGATGCAGGGCATCCGAACCTGCCATTGCCACCGACCTTTCTGTTCTCGCTGGAATTCCAGATCCCGTCCAACGGCTGGCGCTTTGAGCTGGGCATCGTCACTGCACGCATCCTGCACGGTGAGGAGTCGTTCCGTTATCACCGCATGGCCTATGCCGGCGACACCCTGCGCTTCGATGTGCGCATCGCCGACATCTACGACAAAAAAGGCGGCGCGCTGGAGTTCGTGGTGCGCGAGACCCGGGTCACCAACCAGCACGGTGAGCACGTCGCGGACCTGCGCAGCGTGCTCGTACAGCGCAACAGCTGAAGCGGAGAACACTGATGAATGCCATAAGCCTGGAAAAAATCAACATCGGCGACACCCTGCCGCCACTGGCGTTGCCGCCGATCAACCGCACAACCCTGGCGCTGTTTGCCGGCGCGTCCGGTGACCACAACGCCATTCACCTCGACACCGACTACGCGCGCAAGGCCGGCATGGCCGACGTGTTCGCCCACGGCATGTTGTCGATGGCCTACCTCGGTCGCCTGCTGACCCAGTGGGTCGACCAGCGCCAGTTACGCGAATTCGGCGTGCGCTTTCTCGGTATCACCCACCTGGGCCACCAGATTACCTGCACCGGCACAGTCGTCGAGCGCTTTGAAGTCGACGGCGAGCAACGCATCAAGGTTGAAGTGCGCACCACCAATCAATACGGCGACACCAAAATTGTTGGTGACGCTGTGATCGCTCTGTAAACAAACCGAATAATTGAGGAGCAACACCCCATGGCAAAACTCGACGGCAAAGTCGCACTGGTCACCGGTTCCGGTCGTGGCATCGGCCAGCAAATCGCCCTGAAACTGGCAAGTGAAGGCGCGCGCATCGTTATCAACGACCTGGATGCCGATCCGGCCCATGAAACCGCTGAGCTGATTCGCAAGATGGGTGGCGAAGCCGCCGTGTGTCACGGCAACGTCAGCGCCCCGGATTTCGCCGAGCGCTACATCAAGACCGCAATGGACAACTTCAACGGCATCGACATCATCGTCAACAACGCCGGTTACACCTGGGACGACGTGATCCAGAAGATGAGCGACGAGCAGTGGTACGCGATTCTCGACTGTCACATGACCGCACCGTTCCGCATCCTGCGTGCCGCTTACCCGATCATCAAGGCGCAGGCCCAGGCGGACGCCGCAGCAGAGCGCGAAGTGTTCCGCAAAGTGGTGAACATCTCGTCGGTCTCGGCCCTCAACGGTAATGCCGGGCAGATGAACTACTCCTCGGCCAAGGCCGGTGTACTGGGCATGACTCGCGCGCTGGCCCGGGAATGGGGCCGCTTCAAGGTCAACGTCAACGCCGTGGCCTTCGGTTTCATCGAAACCCGCATGACCAGCGCCGACGCCCATGCCGGTGCCACCGTGAACATCGAGGGCCGTGACATCCGCGTCGGCATCAGCCCGGAAGCGGCCAAATCGTTCGCCCAGCGCAACCCGCTCGGCCGCCCGGGCACCACGAAGGAAGCGGCGGACGCCGTGTACCTGTTCTGCTCGCCGGAGTCGAACTACATCACGGCCCAGACCATCGCCGTCGCCGGCAATCTGCAATAACTCAACTTGTAGGAGCGAGCCTGCTCGCGATGGACGTCAACGATGACGCGGGCTGTCTGATTGATCGCGGCGTCCTGACGTTTTTCGCGAGCAGGCTCGCTCCTACAAGACCGCAGGATCACACCATGAACATGACTGAAACCAATATCCGCCAGGCTGCCATCAAACTGATCTCGCGTAATGGCTACGGCTCGATGAGCCTTCGGCAACTGGCGGCTGAATCGGGGATCAACCCCTCGACGCTGTACCTCTATTACCAAGGCAAAGGCGAGTTGCTGCTGGAGCTGGTTCTGGAATATTTCCAGGAGATGTCCCTGGCATGGGCACGCAGCCGCCCCGCCGTTGCGTGGGCCGATACGAAACTGCGCACGTTCATCGCCTGCCATGTGCGTTATCACCTGGAGCATCAGAACCAGGCCATTCTCGGCAACCTGGAATTACGCAGCCTGGATGAACAATCCCTGACCCAGGTCCGCCAAGCGCGACGGGGTTACCTCAAGGGCCTGCAGGATCTGCTGGAGCAAGGCGTGCGTGAAGGTTCGCTCAGCTGCGCCGAACCAAAATTGATGGCCAGAACCCTGTTCAACATGCTCACCCACGCCTGCGTCTGGTATCAGGCCGATGGCCGCTGGAGCGTCGACGACGTCATCCGCCATTACTCGGAACTGGTGCTGAAAATGCTCGGTGCCGTGCCCATCGCATCACCTCGCCCACCCACGCGCCGTACGACCATTACACGCCGCACCATGCCGATGGAGGCAGTTTCATGAGCGATCTCATGCAACCCTTTTCCATGGCCGGCAAAACTGTGCTGGTAGCCGATGCCACCACTCGGCTCGGCGCCCATTTCGCCCGACTGATCAGCCTCGCCGGCGCCCGGGTAGCCCTCGGCGCGCAACGCCCCGCACAGCTTGAGCAGCTGGAAGCCGACCTGCGCTGGGAGGGTGGTGAAGTACTGATCGTCAGCCTCGACAGCGCCCGCCGTCCCAGCGTCGAAGCGGCGCTCGAGGCCATCGAGGAGCGCTTCGGCAGCGTCGATGTACTGATCAACAACAGCGCCGAGCGCGAGCACATGGCGCTGAACAATCACCTGGTCCATTGCACCAGCCTGCACATGATCAAGGCCGAACGTGGCGGCAGCATCGTCAACATCGAACCACCGCCCCGCCCGATCAGCGAGCCCAACCCTTGTTTGCGCTCCAACAGCAGCCTGATCCGCATGAGCCGGGCCATGGCCCAGTCGCTGACGCCGCACCGGATCCGGGTCAATGTGATTGCCGCCGGACGCGGCAAGGACGCGGGCCTGCAGGAGCTCAACGGTCCCTTGCTGTTGCTGGCCAGTGGCGCGGGTGCCAGCGTCACCGGGGCGGTGTTGCACATCGACAACCACGCCACCTGATACGGGTGGCGTTTAGTTTCTGACGACCCTTGAACATCGGGACCGGTCGCCCTGCGCGACGCCCGTCAACAAGGAGCCAGTCAGATGACTCGCATAAAAA
>RCUU01001271.1_pt1 | contig 12283 bp, 12 predicted proteins | sample 2166211 | NCBI WGS metagenome assembly RCUU01 (sample SAMN09932620, study PRJNA488358) | compost metagenome | feature: garden; material: soil; isolation source: compost soil in phenylacetic acid-enriched culture | place: Germany: Experimental Botanical Garden Goettingen | collected 2016-01-27
GGCGCTTTGCTAAGGATTTGCAGGATACGCTGGAGCAGCCGATCTGGAAAATAATCTGCAGTCTTTCTCCCTGGGAGGTAGATAGCTATGGAGAACGTTGAAAAAATTCTATATCAACCATTAGCTAACAATCCAATGCATTCCAGTCAAGTCTACGGAGGAGTCATAGCGCTGCAAGGCATATATCGTTCAATTCCAGTTTTGCACGGTGCCCAAGGCTGTGTGGGAGCTATAAAATCAGTATTGTCTCGCCATTATCGAGAGCCCATTCCCATCCAACACATTCCGATACAGGCGGAAAGCCAGATAACCAATGACGGAGAGCATTATCGTGAGATCATTCAAATGGTGATGAGCAAGCATAGTCCGGATGTGATGGCCGTTATAGAGACTTCATGTTCTGAAGCTTTGGGAGAAGTGCAGCGTATTGATAGGATCAGTGATCTCTACAAAGAAATATTCAGTAACAGGTTATTATTTGGTATGCATCTTCCCGAGGATGAAGGTTCATTGGAATCTGGCTATGCAAGGACAACGCATACTGTAATAATGAAAATAATTGAAATGACGGGTAAGGGGAAACGCAAGCTGAGACGAAACCGTATCAATCTGCTGCCGGGTTCACATCTAACACCAGGAGATGTCATGGAGCTGAAAGAGATTATCGCTTCTTTCGGAATTGAAGTTATTGTGCTCCCAGACCTTTCTTCCTCTCTTACAGGTCACTTAATGACTGGATACACTAACTTGTCCAGGGGAGGGGCACCTCTTGATTACTTAAAAGAAATGACTACTTCGGCGTATACCATCGCCATTGGGAAATCCATGGAATCTTGTGGCAGATTATTGTATGAAGAAATGAAAATTCCTTATATCATGTTTAATGGTGTGACAGGCTTGCAGGAATCGGATGAGTTCTTTTTGTTTCTTCGACAGTTCAGTCAGAATGAAGGACAAATTAAATATCGCTGGGAGCGACAACTGTTACTGGATTGCATGTTGGACACACGCTCCGTGTTTCGAGGGAAAACTATGGTTGCGTCGCTGGAGCCTGATCATTTAGTGTCACTATATCAACCTCTCTCCGAAATGGGGATGAAATCCTTCCAATCCGTTATTTCTGCTCCTTCTCAGACGGAAGCCTTCATCCCTGGCGTTGTTCGAGTTGGAGATATGCATGATATGGAAAAGATGGCTGTGACGGGAAGTGATTTATGGGTGAGTAATGGTTATGGAGAAGCAACGTCGAAGAAACACAATATTCCTTTTATACCCTTGGGTTTCCCTGTATTTAATCGTTTCGGATCACCAATTAATGTGTCTGTAGGATATCGCGGTACAGCACATAGACTTAATCATTTCGGGAATGTATTGAATAAAATAGATGTTATTTAACCTATTGCAAGTTAATCTTAAAAAAGCCGTACTCAAGGGCAAGCTGCATGCCTGAGAGACGGCTTTTTTACTCCAATCTATTTAATGCTATGAATTATTTCTCAAGAAAATGGAACCGGGGCCAGTTTGATACAATTGGTTGGACAACTCTCAATGGCATCTTGAAGATCATCCTGCATCTCCTGCTTAATCATTGTAATTCCCCGATTGTTATCACCTTCGTAAATTACCTCAGCGATTCCATCCGGATCAAAATCAAAAATGTCAGGGGCTGCGGCATTGCAGGACCCGCAGGCAATACAAGCTTCCTTGTCGACACTCGCATAACTGCTCATAATCATCTTCGCTCCTTTGGCAATAAAGTTAACGAAAAGAATCCTCGATCAGTGATGGACTGGCAAAAGGAAGAATGGATTCTCATGTTTTATGTTATTTTACCTCCATTATCATGTAATTTTCAATAAAATAACAGTATTTAACAACATATTCGTATTTTGTGTAACAAAATATAACAAGAACATTACATAAGCTAATAAACAGCTATAATGTAAACGCTTTTTATAAGCTTGAATAAATTGATAGTTTGTTTTTATGTAATGTATGAAATAAAAATCTAATTATAAAGCGATTACATTACCCTAATTCCGAACGATAATTGATATATAACACTCGATTGTTTGTTTATATCATTGACAGACATAGCCAATTTGTTATGATTTTAACAACTTCAAAGACCATTAGTAAAAATCAAAAAAAGGAGTGTGGAGAAATGACGAGAAAGATTGCAATTTATGGCAAGGGTGGAATCGGTAAATCTACAACACAACAAAACACAGCGGCGGCTATGGCTTATTATCACAGTCAAAAGGTTTTTATTCACGGTTGTGATCCGAAAGCAGATTCTACTCGAATGATTCTTGGTGGAATGAATCAAAAAACGCTGATGGATATGCTTCGTGATGATGGTGCAGAAAATATCACGACTGAAAAGGTAGTAAAGTCGGGTTATCTGGATATTCGCTGTGTTGAGTCGGGGGGGCCTGAACCAGGGGTAGGCTGTGCGGGACGGGGTGTAATAACGGCGATAGATCTGATGGAGAGTAATGGTGCGTATACGGATGATCTGGATTTTGTATTTTTTGACGTACTTGGCGACGTAGTATGTGGCGGTTTTGCGATGCCGATTCGTGACGGGAAGGCACAAGAGGTGTACATTGTAGCTTCTGGAGAAATGATGGCGATCTATGCGGCGAATAACATCTGCAAAGGACTTGTGAAATATGCGAAGCAAAGTGGCGTTCGTCTCGGAGGAATTATTTGCAACAGCCGGAACGTGGATAAGGAACGTGATTTTTTAGAGGAGTTCACTGCTGCGATCGGAACGCAAATGATCCATTTTATGCCTCGAAACAACATTGTTCAAAAGGCCGAATTTAACAAAAAAACAGTTATTGAATTTGATCCCGAGCATGAGCAAGCACACGAATATGGAGAGTTAGCCCGTAAAATTATCGAGAATGAAATGTTCGTCATTCCAACTCCGCTTAATATGGATGAATTGGAAGCCATGGTTGCCAAATACGGTATTGTCGATTAAGGAGGGATGAGAGATGCCGTACCATAAGTTTAAATGCAGTGAGTGCATTCCTGAAAGAGAAAAGCATGCTGTAATGAAAGGTCCTGGTGAGGATTTATCCTGTGCTCTTCCCCTCGGATACTTGAATACTATTCCGGGAACGATCTCGGAACGGGGTTGTGCATACTGCGGAGCCAAGCATGTTATCGGCACACCGATGAAGGACGTTATTCATATTAGCCACGGACCGGTAGGATGCACTTATGATACCTGGCAGACCAAGCGTTATATCAGTGATAATGACAATTTCCAAATTAAAAATACGTTTGCGACAGATATGAAGGAAAAGCATATCGTCTTTGGAGCTGAAAAACTGCTCAAGCAAAATATTATTGAAGCGTTCAAGGCATTTCCTAATATTAAAAGGATGACTATTTACCAGACCTGTGCTTCAGCGCTGATTGGCGATGACATTAACGCAGTAGCCCAGGAAGTGATGGATGAAATGCCAGAAGTGGACATTTTCGTCTGTAACTCGCCGGGATTTGCAGGACCAAGCCAATCAGGCGGCCATCATAAAATCAACATTGCCTGGATCAATCAAAAGGTTGGAACGGTAGAGCCGAAAATAACGAGCGATTATGTGATCAACTATGTTGGAGAATACAACATTCAGGGTGATCAGGAAGTGATGCAGGACTATTTTAAACGAATGGGTATTCAGGTGTTATCCACCTTCACTGGCAACGGTTCCTATGATGATCTTAGAGGTATGCACCGTGCTCATCTCAATGTGCTGGAATGCGCGCGCTCCGCTGAATACATTTGTAATGAGCTTCGTGTCAGATATGGAATTCCACGACTGGATATTGATGGTTTCGGCTTTGAGCCTTTATCGGCATCATTACGAAAGATCGGCCTATTCTTCGGTATAGAAGACCGCGCGCAGGCCATCATCGACGAAGAGACTGCTCGTTGGAAGCCTGAACTGGATTGGTACAAGGAACGTCTGAAGGGCAAAAAGGTGTGTCTGTGGCCGGGTGGTTCAAAGCTATGGCATTGGGCAAATGTTATTCATGAAGAAATGGGTGTCGAAGTCGTATCCGTATATACGAAATTTGGTCATCAGGGTGATATGGAGAAGGGCATTGCCCGCTGTGAAGAGGGAGCGCTTGCGATCGATGATCCAAATGAGCTTGAAGGCCTGGAGGCGATGGAAAAGCTAAAGCCGGATGTCATCTTTACTGGTAAGCGTCCAGGTGAGGTGGCAAAAAAGGTTCGAGTGCCTTATCTGAATGCACATGCTTATCATAATGGACCGTACAAAGGTTATGAAGGCTGGGTAAGGTTTGCCCGTGATATTTACAATGCCATTTACTCGCCGATTCACCAACTCTCTGCGCTCGATATTAGCAAGGATGAAATTCCGACAGACAAGGGGTTTGCTACTGCAAAAATGATTTCTGATGTGAATATAAGCGATGAGGTTAGAAATTCGACTGAGCTTCGGGAATATACCGGAGGCTATGACTCAGTATCCAAGCTGAGGGAAAAAACTTATCCGTATATGGAAAAGCAGCTGGCCGATGTGTGATTACATTACGAGTAGATAAGGAGGAATAGCAAATGGGTGAAGATGTACTGAAAGCTAGAGTGGCACAGTTGGAAAATTATATTATGAAAAAATGCTTGTGGCAGTTTCACTCCCGTGCTTGGGATAGAGAAAAGCAAAATGAAGGAATTTTGACGAAAACGATGCAAATTTTGTGCGGTGAACCCGTAGATAACGAATCGCCGGCGGACAGATGTTATTGGGTGGATGCTGTTTGCTTGGCAGACGCCTACAAAAGCAAATTTGATTGGATATCGTCGCTTAATGTGAATGAAATCAAGAGAGTGATGCAGGGGCTTAAAGAAAGGATTGATTTTCTAACAATAAGTGGATCGCTAAATGAGGAATTGACTGTTAAGCAATATTGATGCATCCGACAAGAAAGGAGGAAAAACGATGACTTGTGATGTACAACTAAAAGAACGAGCTGGAGTTATTAATCCGATTTTTACGTGTCAGCCTGCGGGAGCGCAGTTTGCCAGTATTGGCATTAAAGATTGCATAGGCATCGTTCACGGAGGACAGGGCTGCGTCATGTTTGTTCGACTATGGTTCTCTCAGCATTTTAAAGATAATTTTTTACTCGCTTCATCCTCGGTTCATGAAGACGGTGCGGTATTTGGCGCTTTGGATCGTGTGGAAACGGCGGTGGATGTGCTTCTCATGCGCTACCCCGATGTGAAAGTAGTTCCGATCATTACAACCTGCTCGACCGAGGTTATTGGAGATGACGTTGACGGTGTTATTAATAAGCTCAATAGAGGACTTTTGCAGGAAAAGTACGCTGATCGCGAAGTCCACCTTATTGCCGTTCATTCTCCCAGCTTTGTAGGCAGCCATGTAACCGGGTATGACGTTGCGGTGGAATCCTTCGTAACCTATTTTGCAAAAAAAGGTGAGCCAAACGGCAAGCTTAACCTGATCACCGGTTGGGTAAATCCCGGAGACGTAACTGCGCTGAAGCATCTATTAGCTGAAATGCAGGTGGACTCTACCGTTTTGTTCGAAATAGAATCCTTTGATTCCCCAATAATGCCTGATAAAAGCGGTGAGTCCCACGGCAGCACAACAATTGAGGATCTGACCGGCACAGCCAATGCAATAGGGACGATCGCTCTAAACCGTTATGAAGGAGGAAAAGCAGCCAAATTTCTTGAAGCCGAATTTGATATTCCTACTATTATAGGGCCAACGCCAATTGGCATCCGTAACACAGATACCTTTTTGCAAAATATCAAGAAATTGACGGGCAAACCTATTCCTGAATCACTTGTTCGTGAGCGCGGTATTGCTATAGATGCATTGACAGACCTTACACACATGTTTCTTGCAGATAAAAAAGTAGCTATTTACGGACATCCTGATCTCGTCATCGGGCTAGCCGAATTTTGTCTGGATCTGGAAATGAAGCCTGTACTGTTGCTATTGGGTGATGACAATTCTTCATACAAGAATGACCCAAGAATCAAAGCGTTAGAGAGCAATGTTGATTACGATATGAAAATTGTTCTTAACGCTGATTTGATGGAGCTGGAAAGTCGAATCAAAAACAAGGAGGTTGAGCTTGATCTCATTCTGGGTCATTCCAAGGGACGATTTGTCTCCATTGACAATAACGTGCCGATGGTTCGCGTAGGCTTCCCAACCTATGATCGAGCAGGCTTGTACAGACATCCTGTCGTTGGATATGCAGGTGCAATATGGTTGGCAGAGGAAATGGCTAATACACTATTTACGGATATGGAATACAAGAAAAATAAAGAATGGATATTGAATATGTGGTAGCAGCAGGTTTATAGATATTGCATTTTACTAAAGAGGAGGGACAGGAAATATATGCTGGCGATAGAAACAGATGTGGACAGCTTTGAGGAGAATTATCGGGATGCAGCTGCTTATCACAGGAGAGCAGAGCAGTTTCAACAAATTGGACAACGCTATAGCCTGGTATTTAATGTTGCCTGCGTCGCTCTCGAACGTTATCTTGTTGCAATGTGTTATTTATATGATGCTCCGCCTATGAACCATAATTATATTTGCCTGATGAATGCCGTGGAGACAGCGGTAACCATTCCGGCGCAATTGAGCAAGGAAATCCGTTCTCTGGATTTTATTTTTGGCATTTGCTCCCTTGACGATTATTTTCACGGAACACCAGAGCCGAAGGATGCCCATCGTGTTCTTCGTATGTGTGAGGAGATCAGGGAATTGTTCGATAAGTCCAAAATTGAAGAGGTGCGCACGGCACAAGCGCAGACTATCAAGCAGCAGGTTGGGTAGCTGGCATTGCAATGAAGTTAATTTTGGAACAGGGGGGAGAAAATGCGACTTCATTATTTACAGCATATCGAGCTGGAGCATCCTGGTCATATTTTATCCTGGGCTGAAGAAAATGGCCACGTGATTACGCATACCCGATTCTATAACCAGGAATCACTTCCCTCGCTCAATAGTATTGACTGGCTAGTAGTTATGGGTGGACCCATGAACATTTATGAAGAGGATCATTACCCGTGGTTAAAGGAGGAAAAAGCATTTATTAGCGAGGCAATCTCTTCCGGTAAAATAGTGATCGGGTTTTGTCTCGGTGCTCAATTGATTGCGGATTGCCTTGGCGGCAAGGTAACGAGAGCGCAGCAGCCTGAGATTGGGTGGTTCCCGATCAGGTGGAACAGTCTGGCAAGTGAACACCCTTTGTTCTCATTTTTTCCGAGAAGCTCTGTCGTATTTCAGTGGCATTATGATACGTTCAGCGTTCTTCCTGCAGAGGTTAAGGTATTGGCTGAAAGTGAATGCTGCAATCATCAAGCATTTATGTATCATGAACGTGTATTTGGCTTTCAATTCCATCTGGAAAATACACCGGAGCTTGTACATGGCTATATTAAAGCAGGTGCAGCGGAAATGAAGCCTGCCGCTTACGTCCAGTCTCCTCAGGAAGTAATGAAGCATCCGGAATATATTGAATTGAACAATTTTTGGATTGCGAAATTTTTGACAAGACTTCAGATGCAAGAGAGGAGGTACATTGTTGGATGAAGGAGCAGGTCAGATCCATCTTATCTTAGCGTAATGCTCTTTGGAACAGCGGAAAAGATGACTGATCTTGGCGATGCCACCCTAGCGCTGCAACAAATAATGGACAAATACACCTCTGGTTTATATCCAAAAGGGCAAAATGTATTGAATTAGTATACAGCAAGCTTCATTAATGAGGCTTGCTGTTGTTGTTTTATTACCGATAGATACAATTGATGGTTCAACTTATATGCTATGAATTGAGCATACTGGAACAAGCAAACGCCATATATTTTGGTAATAATCGGTTTGATTGTTTCTAATATATAGGGCGGAGGGATTGATTTGTCAGATGAATTTGTAATCCGATCATTGGATGAAATTCGCTTTTGGTCACGCATTATGAAGGAGCACTCATTGTTTCTTCGATTAGGATTCAGGTGCGAGGACACGCAATTAATTAATGAAGCAAACCAATTTCAAGCGATTTTTGATGACATCGAAAAAAGATCTCATGCTTTTACTTATGATACGGACCCTCAAACAATCAAAGAGTTTAATACGGAAGTACACAATGCTGTGATCCATATTTGGGCTTTTAAGAGAAAGGTTCTGGGACTTATACTGAGATGCAAGCTTCCGGGTCAAAACAATTTCCCTTTATTAGTGGATCATGTAAGCAGAGAGGCAAATTATTTCAGAAATCGACTGGAAGAATTAAATACAGGCAGACTTGAGCCTTTACCAGATGCGATTATCGATGAAAATGTTTTCTTTCTGAAAATTATGGCCGATCATGCCAAATTTATCAGTCATTTGCTTGATCCGTCGGAACGGAAGCTGGTAGAGCAAGCCAGAGAATTTAGTCAGGATTTTGATACACTTATGTTTCAAGCGATTGATTTAAGCTCTATGAGACCGGAATCACAAACCGTTCCCTTACTAAGCCAATTCGTTGATGAAAACCGGGTGTCGGTTAAATCACTTCGCGATTTCAAGAAAACAGCCCGAGATTTAATCAATGAATGTCGCATCAAGAGTATCATTCATCCTTTGCTGGCAGATCACGTATTTCGTGAGGCGGAGCGGTTTTTATTTATACTTGATATGTTCGATCAATCGTTATCAGGCGTTAAGGTAAATAAGAGGGAAATATTGTTTTGAGAAGCTATAGAAATGGTACTCTTTGTTTACATCCGGCGAAGCATCATTTATAATGGGACAGGATCATTAAACTTAATATTTGAAATTCATCAGTAAACCACTTTATTGTTTTCGGGAAATCAAAACAATGAAGTGGTTTTATTTTTTTTAGGAGGGTGCATTTAACTTGATTCAATTATTCAAAAATTCGCTGTATGTATTTTTAGGAGCTTGTTCGTTCGGAATTTTATCAACAATCGTCAAAACAGCCTATGGAGCAGGCTTTACACTTCATGATGTGATGGGAGGGCAGTACGGAGTTGGTTGGACAATCATGCTGATTCTAATGCTTATTTTCTCCAGAAAAAGAGTAAGCATTAAGTCATTTATTCGTCTCTCAGGCGTTGGTGCATGTACCTTTTTGACTGGAGTTTTTTATTATTTTTCATTGCAAAGCCTTCCGGCTTCCATAGCCATCATCCTGCTGTTTCAATTTACTTGGATCGGCGTAGTCATTGAAAGCATAGTAACTAGAAAGTGGCCCTCCAAAGCTACAACGTGGTCAATTATCTTGTTATTGATCGGGACGATTCTGGCTGGAGGTATTATTTCAGGCGATGACATTCAATTGAATGTGACGGGCGTGTTATTAGGACTGGGTGCGGCTCTTATGATGGCGCTGTTTGTTTTTTTCAGCGGAAGAGTTGAGACTGATTTACCTCTGATCACAAGAAGCTTTTTTATATCTACCGGTAGCTTTGCGCTTATGCTAATAATGGTTACACCTGGAAAATTTATTGAAATTTCTATTAATCAGGAGTTATGGTCATATGGTTTGATACTAGGAGTATTTGGAGCAGTTCTCCCAGTGCTTTTGTTCGGACTTGGAGCTCCAAAGCTTAGTCCAGGACTCGCAAGTATACTAAGTGCCGGAGAATTACCCGTGGCTGTGACAGCTTCGGTAATTATTCTTCATGAGCAAGTGACCCCGGTACAATGGGCCGGGGTTATTGTGATTCTGTTAGGGATTGCTTATCCACAAGTCTATGATTATGCAGCCTCAAAGCTGAGTAACAAGATAGCTACGTCGAAACATTAGTTAATTAACCACATAAATTAAATGATTCGTTTAATGTGATTAATTAATTGGGTCATCTTATGAGCAGTCCAAGCCTATCATAATACAGACTGCTCATTAAGATTATCGGTTGACAAAATAAAGAAAATTGTTTATTTTGATAGTAACAAATTGATAATAACTAAATGTTACGAACAGGTGGTGTTAGTCATGCTTAGAGATCGAACCGGACTAACTGAGGAGCAATTTTTATCTCAATATAAAGCAGGCGATTACGAACGGCCTTCTGTTGCTGCTGATATGGTTATTTTTACGGTGACGGATGCTATGGAAGAGAATTATCGTAAACTTGCGACTAAAGAAATGCGAATCCTGTTAATACAGCGTGGTGGTCATCCGTTTTTAGGAAAGTGGGCATTACCGGGTGGCTTTGTTCGTCCAGCAGAAACTACTGAGCAAGCAGCGCAAAGGGAGCTGCGCGAGGAAACGGGAGTAGATCATGTGTATCTGGAGCAGCTCTATACATTTAGCGATCCGGAGCGTGATCCCCGCACTTGGGTAATGAGCTGTGCTTATATGGCGCTTATCGATAGCTCCAAGGTGAGAATCGAGGCGGGGGACGATGCGGATGAAGCAACCTGGTTCAACCTTTCCTACCGTTTAGTGAAGATTGAGAAGGAACAGCAGGATGACGAGTATATCGAAACGAAACAGTTTGAATTAAAGCTGTGCAGCGAGCAGGAGACATTAATCTCTCTCGTAGAGCGCAGGTTCATATCTACTGAAGCATCTTCGGCAGTAGAATACAACATTGTATCCAACAACGGACTAGCCTTCGATCATGCCAAAATAATCGGCTGCGCCATCGAACGTCTGCGGGGAAAGGTGGAGTACACCGATATTGCTCTCCACTTGATGCCCAAGCTGTTTACCTTGACAGAGCTGCAGCAGGTTTACGAAGTTATTCTTAACAAGGAGCTCCTTAAAGCAGCGTTTCGGCGTAAAGTGGCTCACCTTGTTGAAGAGACGGATCATTACACAGAGAATGCCGGGCATCGTCCATCCCGGCTGTATCGCAGAAATCGTGAGGGGATAAAATGAATTACAATTTAGAGGGTTTGAGAAAAAGCTATCTGGCAGGAAACAAGCATAAGTTTCTATTCTTTTGGGGGCATACACCTCCGGGTGACGGAAGTATCAATTCAAGCTGCCTTAGCCAATGGTGGAAATGTCGCTTTAGCGTAGATGAAGTAATTTATAGCTGTACAGAACAATTCATGATGTCTGAAAAGGCACGACTGTTTGGAGATCATCAAAGATTGCAGGACATAATGAATGCAAAGCATCCGAAGCAGATGAAAGCCTTTGGCCGCGCTGTCAGTAATTTCAATAATGATGTATGGGAGACACATTGTAATGACATTGTGAAGCGTGGAAATCTGGCAAAATTTGAGCAAAACGCGGAGCTTTGGCATTTCATGAAAACGACGAAGAATCGAATATTTGTTGAAGCAAGCCCGGTAGATCGAATTTGGGGTATAGGTATGGCTAAGGATCATCCAAACATAGACAATCCAATGAAATGGCAGGGAAGCAATCTGCTTGGATTCGCACTAACTGAAGTGCGCGATCTTTTAATAGAGAAAGAGGGATTATAATGAATCGAAAAGAAACTGCACAAGAAACGGTTCAATTTATGAAGCAAGGGTATTATGAAGTGAACAGCCGAACCGTAAATTTTGCTGATTTACAGCAATATTCCGAGAATCATAGTCTATTAATCACACCTGGTGAAGGACAACAAATCATAGACAGATGCAAGCCTCCGGTTGACGGAAAGCAGGCTAAATACCAGGTTGCTCATGAGGCAACTGTGAAAGCCATTCTTGATTATGCCAGTGCAGGAGTAACCTCTATAGGGGTCTTGAATTTTGCCAGCGCTAAAAATCCGGGAGGAGGATTTTTAAACGGAGCTATGGCTCAGGAGGAAAGCCTGGCAGCATCCAGCGGACTATACGGAACACAGCTTCGAAATGAGGCTTATTACACAGCTAACCGGGCCTGCAATACAATGATGTACACGAATCACGCGATATATTCTCCTAATGTTGTCTTTTTTCGGGATGAACAGTTCCGTTTGCTGGATACGCCAAAGGTTGCTTCGGTACTTACGCTTCCAGCTGTCAACTATGGTCAAGTGTTATTAAAAGGAGAAGACAGCGCTCTGGCCAAAAAGATCATGAAAGATCGCATGCGGCTTGCACTTGCTATTTTCGCTGACCGTGGGGATCAGAACCTTGTGCTTGGCGCATACGGCTGCGGCGTATTCCGTAACGACCCGATCGAAGTAGCTGCTTGGTGGAAGGAGCTTCTGGAAGAAGAGGGATATGACCGCTTCTTCAAGGAGATCGTATTTGCCGTACTGGATAACTCACGAACTCAAGCCTGTATTCGAGCATTT
>RCUU01001272.1_pt1 | contig 12282 bp, 11 predicted proteins | sample 2166211 | NCBI WGS metagenome assembly RCUU01 (sample SAMN09932620, study PRJNA488358) | compost metagenome | feature: garden; material: soil; isolation source: compost soil in phenylacetic acid-enriched culture | place: Germany: Experimental Botanical Garden Goettingen | collected 2016-01-27
GTTTATTTTTATCTTTTAGTAATTCGTAAATTCCCTCACTCTCTTCTGAGGTTATTTTCCTTCCTAATTGTTTGTTGATTTTATCAACCAGTTCATCAAATTTTATGAAAGAATCTTTAATGGATTTTCCATTAAGTTCAGGAATTATTACTTGAATATTAAATTCGTCGTCCTCATTAAGTTCAAAATAGCATAGTTGATTGCCGTAGTATAAAATCGGCTTCAAATCCATATCGGTAATTATAGATACGGGAAAATTCAGTTTAGCGCCTTCTCTTCTAAGAAAGATTGAAGTGTATCTTTTGAATGCTAAATTCCCTACATTAACGATAGATACGCCATAGTCATAAAGAGGTCTCCCTATCAATTCTGCTAATGATGGTATTAAAAGATTTTCCGCGTCTCCTTCTACACAAATTATCCCTTGGGCAAAAAACATATTAGATTTGGTAGCATCTAAAAATCTCTCAAAAAAACTATAATCATCTTTTTCTAGAAGCGTTAAACCTGCTCTCATAGGGAAGGCAGCATTATTAAAAATTAATATTAGATGCTCTAAGGAAATTGAAGATGCCAGTATTGGACTATGTGATGTAAGAATGTATTGAATCCCTTCTTCTTTACTTCTTCTTTCAAAATATTTTATTAATCTTAGTTGGGACTGGGGATGAATATGTGCCTCAATCTCTTCAATTAAAGCTAGTTTAGGACCAATTTGATTATCACTTAACAAAAGAAGTTCTGCAGCCATAAATAATAAGTTGGAACTTCCTAAGCCACTTCCTATTTCTCCTAAGTTTAACTCCAATTTCCTTAAAGCCTCTTCAAATTTCATGTTCTTAGGTTCTATTTTAGGATTTTTTATTCGATTTTTCTCAAAAAAAGCTTCAACTACTTTACTCATTTTTTCAAGGACTGGTTCATCAATGATCGTTTGTACATCTTTAAAAGCTTTCTCTAAAATTTTTTCAATTTCCTTTTTAGATGCTCCTTCATTGTTTCTAAAGAAACTTAAATTTTTCAAGATTTGAGCAAATCTAGATCTGTTACCAGGGCTTAACTCAAGTTCAGCATCACGCAAAGGTTTTAAGTAGGTCACAGATAAAAGTTGCTTTATACTATCACTTAATTGTTGTTCTCTACCAACCTCCCCCCCAGCAACAGTTTTAATAATCCTAGACTTCATATTTACGTCAATCACTTGTTCCGCTTCCAAATATATTCTTAAATAAGTTTGATCTCCTTCAAAAAACACCCACTCAAAGAAAAAAGCTTCCTCATCTTCAGTAAGGTTTTGAAAAATGTATTCTATTTGGATTGGCTTTTCGATATCAAAGAAATCAGATTCTTTTATCCACATTTGATCTTGGCTGTTAGTATTTAAGCCTATCTTCATTGCATCTATAATAGAAGTTTTTCCAGCGTCATTCTCTCCAACTATTACATTTAAATGAGGATTTAAAGTTATATCTAAACCCGGTTTATTATTTTCACCTACTCCGAACTTTCTCCAGTTCCATATTCTCATTGAACTAAGATACAATATGATCTCAACCTTTATTTAGTATTTTTATTCATTTAAGTTTGCTTCCATCTCTTCAACCTATCATCCAACGACAAACCATTAATCAACTTAATATTCAGCTTATCTGCAGCCTCTTTCGCCGCCTTCGTGAAATTACTCGTTGTCACAATCCAAGCATCATAACAGCTGTGAACCTGTTTACCTGCCTTAAGACGCAATACAATATCATTTCCGACATCCTGCTTCCAGCGCTTGCACTGCACGGCGATTTTATACCCCTCTTTGCCTTTGAGGATCAAATCAACTTCATGATCGCCGGAACCGCCGACTCGTTGTACGGTATAGCCTTGATCTATGTAATACAGCTCCATTAATCTCTCAAAATCCATACCGGATAATGTCCTTACGTCTGCTTTAATAATCTGCGCGTCTGTTAACTTCTTCATGGGTGTCTTAGTCGAAGGACTGTGAGCGCTAGACTTAGACTTGTTTGAGCTGCTCTGTCTTATACCAGAAGTACGGGCTGTCTTCCTTGCCTTCTTATCTCTCCGACGCTTACGGGTCCACATGCCACCGAAAATCTCTCCAAGAATGATAGAGCCAAATAAAATACCAAAGAAAAATCCCCAATGCAAGCCCGGAATGCTAAAGTAAATCCCTAAGCCTCCAAGGATAAACAGTCCTCTTACTAAATAGGCCACCTGCCTACCTTCTGCATAATAAGTTTTAGCCATATTTGATCCACCTCATGCTGTAATAAGCCACCCAAGAAACCTAAAGGACTATCTACCCAGACATTCGACAATTCATTTGATCATCCTTCTAAAATTTCTATATTTCGGTTGCATTCTCTCTACTATATCATAAGTTTGGTTAGATTTGGTATGAAAAAAGCCCTCGAATAAGTCCGAGGGCCTGCCACTATCAACCTATGATTGTTTAACTACAAAATTTGAAATTAGTTCAATACTACTCCTTATTTTTGATGTGATAAAATCTCACTTAGATCGTCATTCTCAACTTTCGTACCCGTTAAATGGTTTTGACCTGCGGTTACAAAAATGAGTTGATATCTAACTTCAGCGTAAGTTCCACTGACTCTCTGTAGACCCTAACGCATTCAATGATCGTGCTAAGCATCATTTTCTTGAAGTGCCTTCTCGAAGCAGCGATACTTTGCCTCACGTTTCACTTTTTCCGTTCCGTCCTTAAGGATATATTTTTGGTGTTCCATGTTGTTGTATGGGATTGCCACAGTGACCACATCTCGCCATCCCGACTAATAGTAATGAATCCTTCGTATTTCTGACCACACATTCAATTCCTTGCTTTTGTTGTTCTCAGGATTTCTCTTTTCCTGTATTGCTTGGACTCTTCCCCATTTTCCCTCATCAATAATAGCCAATTCAATATTACGTTCCTTTGATACTACTTGCTTTTGTGTTCCTCTTGCATAAATCATATCCCCCTTGTACATTGGATTCTTAAGAACAACTCTGACTGAATTTGATGCCCTTGCTTTCTCTTTGTTTCTTTTTATTCCTTTTTCGTTTAACTTCTTGGCGGTCAGATATTGACCATAACCTTCTTGATCCACCATATATACATCAGTCTTTGTTTTTCATTCATCCGAATCAAAAAAAAGCCCTGGAAATAGCCCCAGGGCGATCACCCTTTTCACCATATGTTAATAGCGTTGTCCCTGGTACTCATGTTCAGCATATTCATTATTGCACTGCTAAACTACCTCAAAAGGATTTAGACCGCCCTCTCGCAAAGAAATGCGGGTCTATTTACTGACTGAACTTCCGAAAGTCGCCGCCCTTAAAGGCGGCTATTGCTCAGGGAGTCGTGTTGTCACACAGCTTTCTTTACATTGTACATCTTTTCTACCCACGTTATACCACGTTTGAAATCAAATAAAAAGTAAACTAACGATAACAGCAAAAAAACGGCATCTCTGCCGTTTCTTCTGTGATGGACTCTCAGGGACTCGAACCCTGGACCAATTGATTAAGAGTCAACTGCTCTACCAACTGAGCTAAGAGTCCATGTATTAAATTTTGGTGGAGCCAAGGGGGATCGAACCCCTGACCTCATCGCTGCCAGCGATGCGCTCTCCCAGCTGAGCTATGGCCCCATGATGCGTTTTAGAATGACAATATGTATTCTAAAATCCGGCTTAATCCGTGATGTTCATGTCACTTAGAAGGTTATTTGTTTCGTAGGCGACTTCTATATAATATAAAATATCGTGCTCTGTGTCAACACCTTTGTTAAAAAAGTTTTTACATGATCTGCTCCTTCCACTAACTTGGAGATAAGCAATTACAACATTAATAGAATCTTAACTGCCAATCGGCAGACTCCATAAATTAAGTGGAAAAAGTAAACCTAATAAGCTACATTCGGCTGCGAAATCATCTTTAGTGGGAAAAAGTAAACTTATTTAGCCTGGATCGAACGTATTACAGCAGATCGGCTTGAAATAAGTGGACAAAATCCCACTAAACACCGCAAAGCCAGCGGATTTGGCGAATTAGTGATACTTTTTCCACTTCGTCTTCAGCTACCCAAATATCCACGGATATTCTGACATTGATAATGTAGGCGTACCTCTGTAGACAGTTACTCTTCAGCAGCGTAGAGTGCTTGGGTACTTGGGGATCAGCAGCTTGAGGGATCAGCAGCTTGAGTGACCAGCAGCTTGAGGGATCAGCAGCTTTGGTGATCACCATTCTTGAGTGCTCGCAATTTAGGGTCATCAGCAATTTTGAGTGCTCAGCAACCTTGTTGCCTGGTTGCTTGAGAGCAAGCTCTCTACAAACCCTCCAGCTCCCCTGTGCTCTTCGACAGCAGCCCCTTCAGCTCCTTCATGAACATGTTAATGTCCTTGAACTGGCGGTAGACGGAAGCGAAGCGGACGTAAGCGACTTCATCCACAGGGTACAGCTGTTCCATGACAAGCTCGCCGATCTGGCGGCTCTCTACTTCGGCCAAGGCAATGCCCCGCAGGGATTTCTCGACTTCGGAGACGATTGACTCCAGTCGCTCGACGGAGACAGGACGTTTCTCGCAGGCCCGGATGAGGCCGCGCAGGATTTTATCGCGGCTGAATTCCTCGCGGCTGCCGCCTTTTTTGATCACGATCAGCGGTGTTTCTTCAATCATCTCAAAGGTTGTAAACCTCCGGCTGCATGATTCGCATTCACGCCTGCGGCGGATTGACTTATTCTCGTTGGCCGGACGCGAGTCAAGCACTTTAGTATTGGTGTGATCACAGTAAGGGCATTTCATAAGCTTAATCACTTCCTTTTGCAGTATAGGTACCGTCCCGGTCCGGCAGGAGTCCGGCTTCGAACAGGCTCATTCTATTTTCCATAAATCACCGTTTTTTTGTTGTTATGAAGATGGCAAGTCCGGCACATAATACTGTTACCAACCGATAGGAGGTGAACAGCAATGAGCCAAAACAACAGCTCCAATAACCTGGTAGCTCCAAACGCCCGTGGTGCCTTGGAACAACTGAAATATGAAGTTGCCCAGGAACTCGGTATCACCCTCTCCCCAGACGGATACCAAGGCAATAAAACTTCTTACGAAAACGGTTCGATCGGTGGTTACATCACAAAACGTCTTGTAACTCTGGCTGAACAATCACTGGCAGGTCAGTTCAAATAACCTGTCCCCATAAGCTTGCCTAAGAAGTATTAAACGGTCTTCGGATCGTTTGATACTTCTTTTTACATACGGGATGCAATCATGTCCTAGAACTCATTATAGATTTCCGTGTACTGCTCGTAATAATAAATCACACGCTGTACATAGTGACGGGTCTCGCCAATCGGGATATTCTTCACCGCAGCTTCAGTGCCGTCCCAGTCTCCTTCATCCAGCCAGCGCTGCACCTTGCCCGGGCCTGCGTTGTAAGCAGCTATAACCGCTATACGGTTGCCCTCAAACTGCCTGGACAAGGAAGACAGATACCAAGTACCCAGCTCGATGTTGGCCGAAGGCTCTTCCTTGAGCCTCTCCAGCGATACATCCGGAAGCTTGGCCTTTTCGAGCGCCCACTTGGCGGTATCCGGCATTAGCTGCATCAGGCCTATTGCGCCTTTTTTGGACTCGCGGCCGGTTTTGTAATTCGTCTCCACCCGGATGATCGCTGCTACAAGGAACGGGTCCATCTCATAGGTGGTGCTGTGCGTGCGGATTTCATTTTTATAATAAATGGGATAAAACCAGGACATCCAGTTCGTACTCAAGAACAAAATAGCCGTAAAGCCTACGAACAGCAAAAGCAGCACCCTTTTTTTACGCAGCCATTTCATAACAGACCCAGCCTGTCCCATAGCACATCAACCTGCTGCTTCGTATGAGCCAGATCACGGCTGTTGTCGATGACATAGTTGGCCCTGCTGCGCTTCAGCTCAATATCCATCTGGGCCTGCAGTCTGCCTTCCGCCTGCTCGGGCGTCAGCCGGTTGCGTTCCATCAGACGGACGAGCTGCAGCTCACGGGGAACATAGACTACTGTAATCTCCTGAAACAGATTGTCCAGCTCCGATTCATACAGCAGCGGGATATCCACAAGGATCAGGCGCCGCGGGTCTTCCTGCTCCAAGGCATACATGCGGTTCTTGATTTCCCGGCGGATCGCCGGATGTGTCAGATCATTCAGCTTCTGCCGGGCTTCAGGAGCATTAAAAACAATCTCTCCCAGCCTGACCCGGTTCAGTGTACCATCCGGCAGCAGGATGTCTTCTCCGAACTGCTGCACAGCAGCGGCCAGCACCGGAGACCCCGGAAGCATTACTTCTCTGGCAATGACATCCGCATCCACCAGCCGTGCTCCCTTATCCACAAACATTGCGGATACGGTGCTTTTTCCGGAGGCAATGCCTCCGGTTAAGCCCATAATCATGTACTCACCTCATAATAGCTTCATTATTCCCATTGCAATTAATAATAACGCAGGCAGTGCAGCGGCATGTTTCATCCAGTAGCTCCCTGACAGCTTCAGTCCTGTCTTCATTCCCAGCAGCAGGAAGGTGCCGCTGAAGAGAGCAATCGCCAGCGATGTGGACACCGGACTGAACCCGAGCAGGGCTGCTCCAAGCCCCGCGCCGAACGCATCCAGCGACAATGCGATTCCGAGTACCATCGCTTCCGTCGAGGAAATGCTGCCGGAGGCGTCCAAATCAGCGGAAGAAGGGGTACGGAGAATTTGGATGACTACACCCAGATGCCGCAGCTCCAGCGAGAAGACCGCTGACTTTGGCGGTTCCCCCTCCCCGGCTTGAGTGATTGCAGCGCCTCCTGCAAGGGTGGCAGCCGTCTCCAGCCGGGTTTCCAGACCAGTCTGCCCGGACGGTGTTCCGTGGCTGTCCCCGTCATGATCTTTCTCCTTCTGTGTAAGCATCTGGAATAAGGACCAGCAGCCCATCAAGACGAGAATAACCGCTCCAATACTGGAAGCGGCATGTGGAGAAACCACCTTGGCCAGCAGCACACCGACCTGCATAGAGACACAAATGACGATCCCCGAGCACAGCGAGATAATCAGAATAGAGAGCAGCGGTATTTTCATCTTCCGCAGTCCATATGTAATGCCAACACCAAAACCGTCCAAACTCAGGGCAAACGCCAGCAGCAACAGTGAAAAAAATGGGCTGAGCACCCGCTATCCCTCCCGTGAAGAAACGGGGGCCCGCCCCGATCCGGGGGCAAGGCTCCGTTCGCTCTAATCAGCATTCTTCACACAGTATATGGGCGGGACGGGCAGTGAGTGCCTGCCTTTTACAGCACATAGACAACACTAACGTAAAACCAGGCATACAGCAGTGCCAAATCTTACGATGTAACGCTTACTTTTTTACCGGAGCCTGCGGCTGGCAGCTTGGACAATAATGGGTGCCCCTGCCCCCCACGACACTCTTTTCGATCAATGTGCCGCAGTTCGCGCAAGGCTGATCCTTGCGCCCGTAGATCAGCAGCTGATGCTGGTAGCTTCCGCTCTCACCCTGGCCGTTGACATACGATTTCACCGAGGAGCCGCCTGCATTTACAGCCTCCGTCAAAGTCGCGACAATCGCATGGTGCAGCAGATCCAACTGGCTGTCCGTAAGCGCTTTGGCACCTGTTTCCGGATGAATGCCGGCACGGTGCAGCGCCTCATCTACATAAATATTGCCGATGCCGACAACATATTCCTGATTCAGCAGCAGGGGTTTGATTTTGGTGCTTTTGCCCGAGACAATTGCCTTGAACCGTTCCGGTGTAAAAGAAGGGGCCAGCGGCTCCTCTCCCAGCTTCTTAAGCGGCGGAAGCAGCAAATCCTCTCCCTGCTGGAACAGATGCATGGTGCCGAACTGGCGCACATCCGTGTACCGCAGCTCCGTGCCGTCGGTAAAATGAAAAATGACATGGGTATGCTTGTCCAGCGGCTCCTCTCCCCGATAAAGACCGTAGCGGCCCTCCATCCGCAGATGGGACACCATGACCAGACCATCCAGCACAAACCGCAAAAATTTTCCTCTTCGTTCCACTTGCACTACTGTATGGCCTGCCAGCATATGGGCAAAAGCCTGAATATCATCCGGCCGCTGAATGATCCGCGGCAGCCGGACGGTGACGTTCTGTATCTGCTTCCCTGTAATCAGGGCATTAAGTGTTCTTTTGACTGTTTCTACTTCCGGCAATTCCGGCATAATGGCTCACCTCCACTCCATTATACCGGATATGCCGTCCTTGCGGGGAGCCTATTTCGCTTCATACCAGTTGCTGCCATAACTTACCTCCGCCTTAAGCGGCACAGAGAGCTTCAGAGCACCTGCCATAACCTCCGGCAGCAGCTTTTTCATTAGCTCCAGCTCATCCTCCGGCACCTCAAACACAAGCTCATCGTGCACCTGCAGCAGCATGCGGCTTCTCAGTCCGCGTTCATACAGCGCCTTGTCCATATGGACCATAGCCAGCTTAATAATATCCGCTGCCGTCCCCTGAATCGGGGTATTCATCGCAGTACGCTCAGCAAAAGAGCGCAGATTGAAGTTCTTCGCATTAATCTCCGGCAAATACCGGCGGCGCTCCAGCAGTGTAGTCACATAGCCCTGCTTGCGCGCTTCCACCACAATCTCATCCATATAGCGGCGGACACCCTTGAATACTTCGAAATACTGCTCAATGAACTGCGCAGCTTCCTTGCGCGGAATATTCAGGTTCTGCGAGAGGCCGTAATCGCTGATACCGTACACAATCCCGAAATTGACCGCTTTGGCGGAACGGCGCATGTTGCTGTCCACTTGATCGGCACTGACACCGAACACATCCATCGCCGTCTTGGTGTGAATGTCCATATCCTCTACAAAAGCTTCCTTCATCCGCTCGTCACCGGATATATGCGCCAGCACCCGCAGCTCGATCTGCGAGTAATCCGCAGCCAGAATGGACCAGCCCGGTTCGGAGGGTACAAATACCTTGCGGATTTTGCGGCCTTCCTCCAGCCGGATCGGAATGTTCTGCAAATTCGGAAACTGGCTGCTGAGACGCCCGGTTGCTGCAATGGTCTGCCGGTAAAAGGTATGCACCTTGCCGGTTTCAGGAGAAATTTCCTTGAGCAGGCCTTCCACATAGGTGGACTGAAGCTTGGCAATGGTCCGGTATTGCAGAATCAATCTTACAGCATCATGGTATGGGGCCAGCTTCTCCAGCACCTCGGCATCCGTAGAATATCCCGTCTTCGTCTTCTTGACGACAGGCAGGCCCAGCTTCACGAACAGGATTTCCCCCAGCTGCTTCGGAGAGTTAAGGTTGAATTCGGTACCGCAAATGGAATAAATCTCCGATACCAGCCTGGAAATCTGGGCTTCAAATTCCTTCCCCAGGTCGATTAGATCCTCTTTGTTGACGGCAATCCCCTGCTTCTCCATATCCGCCAGGATGCGTGACAGCGGCATTTCCAGCTCAACAAACAACCCGGTCATATCCGTGTCTGTCAACTCCTGCTGCTGCTTCTGTACGATCCCTAGTACAGTGGCGCTTTTACGGGCGACATGATTGCCCAGAATTTCAAGCTCAGGTATTTTATATTTGGCGCCTTTGCCGAACACCTCTTCATCCGGAGACAAGCGGGGCAGGCCATATTTGGCCGTAAGGTCGTTCAGATTCTGGTTGGCTTCCGTCGGGTCCAGCAGGTATGCGGCCAGTTGAACATCATTGGCGGCTCCGGCAAAAGTAATCCCCTGCCAGTGCAGCGCCAGATCCGCACGGTGCAGATCATAGCCGCTCTTTGGCGCCTTCTCGTCACCGAGCCAATCCCGAAGCTTCGCCGCCGCAGGACTCTTTAGCAGTTCGAACGGCACGAAGTAGTGCCGCTCCGGAGAGGACAGACCAATGCCGATTACTTCCGCACGGTGCGGGTTCTCGCCGTTGGACTCCACATGCAGCGCAGAAATGCCAGGCAAAGCGGCAATCAGGTCCGGCAGATCCGCTTCGTGTGCGATGGTAATGTCCAGCTCCGCAGCCTCCACGGCCTCTGTGCCGTCGCCGTTCCCGCCAGCAGGAGCATAAGCGCTCAGCGACAGGCGCTCCAGCAGGGATTTGAATTCCAGCTTGGCCAGTGCCGGTCCGGCGGTATCGCTGCGGATTCCGGTGAAGACCATATCCTCCCAAGCGTGCTCCAATGGAACCTCGCGGTAGATCGTCGCCAGCTTCTTGCTCATAATGGCGCTGCCGGCATGCTCCTCCAGCTTCTCCTTCATCTTGCCCTTCAGCTCGTTCGTTCCCGCCAGTACACCTTCCACCGACCCGAACTGCTGCAGCAGCTTCAGCGCTGTTTTCTCGCCTACGCCTGGAACACCGGGGATATTATCACTGGCGTCGCCCATCAGACCTTTAAGGTCGATGATCTGCTGCGGGGTCAGATCATACTTGTCGCGGATCTGCTTGGGGCCGTACATTTCCACTTCGGTAACCCCTTTGCGCACCAAGGCCACCGTTGTATGCTCTGAAGCCAACTGCAGCATATCCTTGTCCCCCGACACAATCATAACCTGCCGTCCGGCCTCATCCGCCTCGCGGGAGATGCTGCCGATAATATCGTCGGCTTCGTAGCCGTCGATTTCAAATTGCGGCACACCAAGATTCCGCAGCAGGTCCTTCAGCATCGGGAACTGTTCGGAGAGCTCGGGAGGAGTCTTTTGTCGGCCGCCTTTGTAATCTTCATAGCCTTCATGCCGGAACGTGATCTTCCCCGCATCAAACGCAACAATCATATGGGTTGGCTTATGCTCTTCAATTAAGCGCAGCAGCATCGTCGTGAATCCGTACACCGCGTTTGTCTGCTGCCCTGCGGTATTCGTCAGCGGCGGCATTGCAAAAAATGCGCGGTAAATAATGTTATTGCCATCTATAAGAATCAACTTTTCCACTTTAGCACCTCGCCTTTACATTGCATACTCCTTACATTTTAACATATGCCCCGCTCAAGCAGAAACGCCTAAGCCGCTCTTGTTCAGCATTTCGCATTGATTGCAGGATATCCATCCGCTCTCCGCTTTAAAACTTATGCATAAAAAAGCAAGCTTTCATTTAAGAAAGCTTGCTTTTTACGTAGAACAAGGCAATTGAATCTGCTACTGATTCAGATCAGGACGTTTGCCGGTTACCAGGTAGACCACACTCTCGCCAATGTTGGTGGCATGATCGGCAATCCGCTCGATATAACGGCCGACCAGTGTCAGCAGCATCGCCTGATTCAGGAACTCCGGTTTTTCGATCATATAGGTATACAGCTCATTGATCATTCCGCTGTACAGCTGATCGACCTGATCGTCATCCTGAGCCATTTTGTAGGCCAGATCGGTGTTCTCATCCAGATAGGACTGGATCGCTTCTGTGATCATTGCCCGTACAATCTCTGCCATACGCGGAATATCCACAAGCGGCTTAATGAGCTGCTGCCCCTGAATGCGCATTGTCGCCTTAGCCACATCAAGTGCCAGGTCACCCATACGTTCCAGATCACTTGATATTTTGAAGGCAACAATGATACGGCGCAGGTCCTTAGCCACCGGCTGCTGGGTTATAATAAGCCGCGAACCGATTTCCATGATTCTGTCTTCCATGGCATTCAGCCGCAAATCGGCTTTGACGATCTCCTGCGCACGGTCAGTGTCCAGGGTCTGCAGAGCCAGTACCGCACCTTCCAGCGCGTCTGTCACATGCTCGCCCATCTGCTGCAGCAGGCTGCGCAGCTCTTCCAGATCTTTATCGAATTCTTTTCTGCGAATCATGATAAAAGCGTTCCTCCTCAAAAACATATGGTCAGCTTGTCATTCCCAGGAGCATGCCACTCCCCGATCAGCCGAAGCGTCCTGATATATAGTCTTCAGTGCGGGAGTCCTTGGGATTCGAGAACAGCATCTCCGTATCCGCAGCCTCCACAATCACACCGTTCAGGAAAAATACTGTGCGGCCCGATACCCGTGCGGCCTGATGCATATTATGTGTGACCATAACAATCGTATACTTGTCCCGCAGCTCCTGCACCAGTTCCTCGATTTTGAGTGTGGAGACCGGGTCAAGCGCGGAAGTCGCCTCGTCCATGAGCAGAATGTCCGGCTGTACCGCAAGCGCCCGGGCAATACAAAGACGCTGCTGCTGTCCGCCTGACAGGCTGAGTGCCGATTTCTTGAGGAAATCCTTGACTTCCTCCCATAGCGCGGATTGGCGCAGGCTCTGTTCTACCATCACAT
>RCUU01001274.1_pt1 | contig 12269 bp, 13 predicted proteins | sample 2166211 | NCBI WGS metagenome assembly RCUU01 (sample SAMN09932620, study PRJNA488358) | compost metagenome | feature: garden; material: soil; isolation source: compost soil in phenylacetic acid-enriched culture | place: Germany: Experimental Botanical Garden Goettingen | collected 2016-01-27
GCCTGGCAAGCGATGCGATGCGCAGCCTGCGGGATGCTGCAGCGAGTAGCGGAAGCGTGAAGCTGCTGCTTGCCTTGGGGGGTATATGGTTCCAGCAGGATAGTCTGGGCAAGAACTATCGGGCGTTGCAAGAGACGCATCAGAACAACCCGGAGGCGCTTGCGGCGATCTGGTCTTCATCGCTTGGGTTGTTGGGAGTGAGTGTCGAAGCGGCAGGGCTTGCTGTCACACTTGTACGACCGAAGATACCGTGGCCCAGAACGGTAACCACAGCCTCACTAGGAAAGAACCTAGCCAAGTATGGCGGCGCCATCGCTGCACTCGCCAATGCCATGGATGCAGTGCAATACGTGAATGCGCTCGCCAGAACTAATAACCAAGGGGACAGCACCTCTGCAAACCAGTACGCTCGCGCGGCCGTGCTTGCTACAGTTTCCACTGTCTCTGGTATTTACTCGGCATTATTCGCAAGTTCGCTACTCGGTCCCTTAGGCTTTACGATCATCCTTGGTCTGGCAGCCTATACGCTGGCGATGGATGCCAAAAATCAAGAATCTTCACTATTAGAGCTTTGGTCCCGACACAGTAGATGGGGAACACCAGAGGAACATCGGCGCTGGATGAATTCACAAGATCTGGATACCGCAATTGGCTCACTGAACGCGGCAGCCTTGGGAGTTCAAGCGCAGGCTTCAATTGAGACAAGATTTCAACCAACTCACAGTACGCACACGCTAGACCAAACAAAAGCCTTCATCAGCGATGACGCTGCTGTCGCGGCAGGTTTTTATCTCGATTTGTACATAAGCTTGCCAAATTTCAGTACTGAAGACGCACAGTACAAATGGCAACTGACTGTGTACCCAGCAGGGCAAAATCGACTGCCTTTTTATCTCTCCGGTAATAGCTCACATCCCAAAGTAGTCGAATACGTGCCCGAAGAAACCCAAAAAACCTTTGCTAGCCCTGAAAGCGTCAGCGAACGAATAATTTTTAAAACCACCGATAAGACCCTGCACATCAGCACTTCAATCCCACTACTGGAAAACCATTGCACAAAAGCTATTGAGCTAACGCTCACTTATTGGCCCAACAAGCATGACATGTCAGGTTATGCAAAAGTGACAATGAGAGAAAACAATCTATCCTCGCTAAGGAGTCTATTCTAATGGCCCGCCCGCACCTTAACCCGCCATGTACAGGCTGGATAGAAGATCTACCCCATCCTGACACTCCCACTGCGATCGAAGCCAGCCTGGGCAATCAACCCCCTAACCATCAGGATCTTATTTACCTTGAAGTACCCAGACCCCTCGGTTGGGCAAGAGAAGTAATGGCTTTCCTTTCGCTTCCAACTATCGCCATCACCACCCCTCTGCTCAGTTTCATAAACTCCAACTTAGAGCAGCGAGACTTCGAATCCGTGCTCATTGATATATTAATACTTGCATGCGGAGTATGGGCATCCGTATTTTGCTTTCGAGTAAGCATATCCCCACCCCGAGATGAACCCCTTCGCTTCAACCGAGTACGTAAAAAATTGTATGCATACAATTTCAAGTACTGCTGGTGGAACCCCTTCACGAACTGGAAAGTAGAAACAGTTTGCTACGACTGGTCCCAAGTCCGCGCAGAGCGCTGGTCCCAGACCGGCGCTCTGCCAAACGGTGGGTTAATTTTCAAATGGGGTGTCACACTCTCCATCGTTGCACCAGGCACAAACAATGTCATCGACCGTTTCCCTCTGGTCACGATGGGCGCCAATGAGCATGCCTGGGCCTACATCTGCACCTACATGCAGGAAGGCCCCTCAGCCCTGCCACCACCCGGCCCCCCCAAGGATCACAACGATGTGCTCTGGTGTGAGTTCGCCCTGCGCCTGGCACCCAAAGTGAGCTGGCCAGCTGATATGGACCTTGAATCGCGAACCGCACCTTGAACCGGCCACGGCGGGTGCGCCTCACTCAATCTCCCGCCGGCACATCCACCACCTTCCAACTGTCATCCGGATCGAAGCGTTTCATCTCCTTGGCCAGCTTGTCGCCGTGCGGCCCGAGGTCTTTCTCGAACACCTCGCCGTCATGGCTGATCATGAAGCTCATCACCCCGGTGTCATCGTACCTGGCCGGCCAGGCAACCATGGCGAAGCCACGGCTCATCTGGTTGCCGATCAGGTAGCTGTAGGCACCGCCGGGGGCGGATGGGCCCTGTGCATCGAGGATGCGGAAGTGGTAGCCATACCAGGCGTCGCCGACCATGTCCTGGCCGAACAGCGGGCCCAGCGGGCTGACCTGGCCATCGCCGTCGTCGTCCCAGTACAGCCCGTCATGCTTGCCGGGCTCGCTGAATATCTTCTGCGCGTATTCCAGCGCACCGTTGCCGTTGTGGTCCTGGCTGGCGTAGTCCATCTGCGCATCGTGGTAAGCCAGCATCGATTGCATGGCACCCAGCTCGTTGCGGCCGATGCGCCGGGCACGGATTTCGGAGCTGCCGGCCTTGAGGTCGAAACGCCAACCCTGGCTGCCTTTGGTCAACGGTATGGGCAACGTCCAGTGATCACTGCCCACCGCGAGGATGGCCTTGTTTGCCCCCGACATGTCGATGCTGTGCTGCGCGCGATACTGCGCCAGGAACGTGTCCACGTCACTGCGTTGCACACCGCCGCGCGGTATGTAGGTACGCCAGTCATCGCCCAGCAACAGGGCCAGGCGGGCTTCATCAGGTTTCCCCTCGCCCAGCGCCGCGACAAAGGATTCCACGGCCTTCTCCGGTGTCGGGAAGGCTTCCTGCGCTGCGGCCAGGGTTGACCAGGCCATACCGGCTGCGAGTACCAGTGCCGCTATCGATTGACGGTTCATCGACGGCCACCTCCCCCGCGGCGTGCGGGCGCACTGGGCCGGGAAATCTGGTGCCCGGCGGCACGCGATGCGCTCGGGCGCTGGGCGAACGACTGGCTGGTGCGGCCACGGCTGGCCTGCGCGCTGGTGCGCGAGGGTGAACGCACGCCGTCGAAGGCATTGTTACGCGCCCGGCCGGCGGTATTGGAAGGCCGGTTTTGCGCCAGCTGCCGCCCCTGGCCTTCACCCTGCCTGCGCTGGTTCACCTGGTTGTTCTGCTGCCGAGCCTGGGTGTTGCGGGTTTCCTGTCGGCGGTCGGTCGCCCGCGGGTTGTCGCTACGAGGCTGCATGCGGTTGCCGACCGAATTGCCCGCCTGCGCCTCGCGCATCTGCTGGCGTGCCTGGCGGTTGCTGGTGGCCGGCCGTTCAATGCCGGCCCGGTCCATCGACGCCCTCGCCTTGTCCCGCGCCTGGGCGCGCTGAGCGTCATCGCCGCGGAAGGCAGTACGCTGGGTGGCACCGTCCAGCTGGCGACCGTACTGCTGGCGGCTGCGGGAGTCGCGGTACGGCACGCCGTCGCGGTTGGCGGCGTTGTGCTGCCATTTGTTCTGGTTGTTGGTGATGCGGTTGTTGGCGTTGATGTTGTTGTAGCGGTTGACGTCGATGTCGATATCGTTGTTGCCCCAGTCGCAGTCGCCCCACAGCGAGGCGACGATCGCCACGCCGGTACCGAAGGCCAGGCCCGCCACCAGCGCGGAACCGGGGTAGTACATGGGCGGTGGCGGGTAGTACGCCGGCGGCGAAGCCGGGTAGGCCCAGGTGCCGTAGGTGGTGGTCGGGTTGTAGCTGGGCACGTACACCACTTGCGGGTCGGACGGCTCGATGATGATGGTGGTGGGCGGGCTGCTGGCTGTAACCACCTGGGCGCTGCTACCGCTGGAGGCCGGTGCCGGTGCCGGGGCGGCCTGCACGGTCACGTTCTGGTACTGGTTGCTTTGCAGGTTGCCGGCGGCCTGGGCCTGGTGACGCAGGCGCTGCACGCCGCCCATGACATCATCGGGCTGCGCGAGGAAGGCGTCGCCCAGCCGCTGCACCCAGACCGGGTCCTGCCCCAGGGTTGCCAGCACCTGCGGGAAGGCCACAAGCGCTTGTACGCTTGGGTCCCAGGGCTGATTCGCCACCTTCTTGACGGCATCGTCGCCGGTGGCCTTGGGGTTGGCCTTGGACCAGGTCACCGCTTCGCTCACCTGCCCCGGATAAGTGGAGGCCATCAATACCTGGGCCAGCAGCGCATCGGGGTACAGCGCGATGGGCGCGAGCATCTGGTCCAGTTGCTCCTGGGTGAAGACCGGGTCCTTGGCCGCGACCGTGTCGGTTTGTGGTGCCGGGTCGGGGGCCGGTACATCCTCTGCCAGCACCAGGCCGGGCGTGGCACTCAGATACAGGATTACCGACAGAACCGCTGACAATGGGATGCGCATCACTTCTCTCCATGAGATCAGACCGCGTGGATTAAGGGTAGCAATGGCGCTGCTTTTGGCCAGATGCGCGGGCGCAAACTTTTCGCGCTCTAAGGGTGGGGGTGGTTGCTGCTTTTGAATCTATATCAGGGCTGGGTTGACATCTGTAATTGACTGTACCGGCCCTTTCGCGGGCACGCCCGCTCCCACAGGTACTCCACAATGTTCGAACCTGTGGTGACCCTGTGGGAGCGGGCGTGCCCGCGAAGAGACCGGCGCATGCACAAGACCGTATTCAAAAAGGAGCCCACCCTGATGAACACGCCCAGCCTCATCGCCGTCATCATGCTGGCCGTGCTCTGCACCTCGGCCTGGGCGGCCACCGACCGCGCCGAACGGCGCCGCGAGGCCCGCGATGTGCGGCAGGAAACCCGCCAGGACGCGCGGCAGACCAAACAGGACTGCCGCCACGCCGACCAGCAAAGCAACGCCGGCTGCCGACAGGACAAACGCCACACCAAGCAGCAAGGCCGTGAGCGCGCCCGCGACATAAAATACTGAGCGGGCTGTGCTCAGCCGCCCAGGGCGATGATCGCGAGGATCAGTGACGCCCCGACTATCGCCAGGACCACGCCGGTCAACAGGGTTCGGCCACCGGAATAGCGTGCCAGCAGCCAGCCCGCAAGGAAGAGCATGGCCAGGGCGACCAGGTTCGATACGCGAATGGCCGTACCGGTGGTCTCGATCAGCAGGAACGGAATGACCATCGGGAAAGTTGCCAGTACCACCAGCAGGAAAGTGGCCAGGGCAGCCTTGAAATCATCCAGCCCCAGGCGTGCCGGCAGCGGGCGGGCAGCATCACGCAGCATGCGCCCGCGCAGCATCTCCAGCCCGTCTTCATCCAGTGCCAGGCCAATGCGCTCTGGCAGCGTATCGGCAATCAGCCTGCGCCCCTGGCTGACATCAACGGCTTGCAGGCGGGCCAGCAAGGTCCGGCTGCGGGTACGTTCGGTCCAGGTACGCAGCAGGTAGATGACGGCATCGGCCAGGCCCCAGGCCAGGTTGCAGCCGAGCGCGGCAATCAGCATCAGCCGGGCATCTTCGCGCCCTGCGGTGGCCACGCTCAGCGAGCCGATGAAGGTCATCGCCATCAACAGGCCGAAGATGACTTCGGTGATCCGGTCGATCGGTTCCAGCACGCCCCATTTTCGCGGTTGCTCGTCTTGCCCCATCGCACCCTCCCAGGAACCATCGATAGTCACTATCGAGAATGGCAATTTCTGCCGAACGACATGGCCGAATAACCTAGCTCCATCGACTCGCCGCTCACCACCCCGGCCCCTGGAGCTACCTGATGAACACCTTGGCCCGCCTGCTGTCCGCCACCCTTGCCGTTATTGCCATCGCCATCATCAGCGGCTGTGCCAGCCACCCCGAACTGCGCCCCTACACCGCCGAAGAAACCCGTCAACTGCAACTGGAAGCCTTGCAACGCCGTGGCCTGTCGCTGGACGACTACGAGCAGCAACGGCGGGTAATCCAGCGTGCCGGCAACCTGCCCGTGGTGACCGAAGCTGCCGACGCCGACCGTTCGAGCAAAGGCTGAGTGGGCTCGCCAGCGGTTCCCTACCGCTACCTGCACAGATTGGGCTGCGAGGTGAGGTTGCTCCATTATAGTCAGCCAGACATTGCAGGCCCCGACAGCCATGCCCTGTCACGCCCTTCACCCTTTCAACGGCGCGGCGCCAGCGCCAGGGCGATACCGCCCAGCACCACCACGCACGCCACCAGCAAGCGCAACGACAATGGCTCGCCGATCAGGCCAACCCCGCCCAACGCCGCAATCACCGGGACGCTGAGCTGCATGGTCGCCGCCTGCTGCGCGCTGACTTGCCTGACCACGCCGTACCACACGGCATAGCCCGCACCCGAGGCCAGCACGCCGGAGCCCAGCGCATACAGCAAGCCTGGCGGGCTCAGGTGCAAGCCGGCGCCCAGCAACAGCATCGGCACCAGCAGCACCAGGCACGGCAGGCTCCGGGCGAAATTGCCGGCAGTGTCGGCCAGCGGCCTGGGTGAGCCTTTGCCCAGCAGCGTGTACACGCCCCAGGCCACGCCAGACAGGGCCATCAGCAAGGCACTGGCAAAGGGTGGCGCCGCGGTACCGGGCAACAGCAGCACCAGCAGGCCGGCGAAGGCGATCAGCATGCCCAGCAGCATCCGCGCGGTGATAGGTTCGCCTTTGTACCAGGCGAAGCCGAACATGGTGATCTGCACCGCGCCGAACAGCAGCAACGCACCCGCGCCTGCGCCCAACTGCAGGTACGCCGCAGAAAACAGGAACGCGTACAGGAACAGTGCCAGGCCGCCGCGCCAGCTGCCTCCCATGGCAAGCGCGGGTTTGCGCAGGCGAATCAACAGCAGCAGGAACAGTGCACCACTGGCCAGGCGCACCACGGTGAAGGATGCCGGGTCGATGGCCCCGTCCTTCAGCGCCAGCCGGCAGAACACCGAGTTGGCAGCGAAGGCCACCAGGCTGAAAAGTGCAGGCCAGACCCAGGCCCGGGCCTTGCGGTCGGTGAGCGTGGTGGTGCCGGTGCTCATGGTGTGGTCACCTCTGAGATCAATTGTTGTTATAGCGGCCAAGCTGGTAGGGCCAGCACCGATATACAACATAGTGTTTATCTGACGCCACCACCGAATCACCCGGACCTATCTTGCCCGCGAAGCAGGGGCCGCATTGTAGGACGTTTCGCACAGCGCACGAGCTTCCGTGAACCACGCGTTCATATGCGAAGTGGCCGTCAGGCGCTAGATTGCGAGGCCCGGCATGGAGGCCTGTACGTAACAAGGATAAAGCGATGAGCAAATACAATTTTCAACTGGCCTACACCATCAAGCCAAACAACCCTGCCCAAGATGAAACCGATGCGGCGCAGGCCCGTCTGCACCTGCGCGAGAAAATTGGCCTGGACACCGTCGAGCACATTGAGACCACCCTGCTCGGGATGGTCACACTCAAAGGCGCCACACTTGCAGAGCGCAAGCGCGAAGCCGAAAAGCTGCTTCACGACTACATCCATGAAGCGCTCAAGCAACTGCGTGTGCTGTCGACCGTGAAGTTCTACGGTTGCTTGATGGTGGACGGGCTGGGCGCAGCCATTCGCTTCGACATCCTGCCCAAGTGAACATCGACGGCCCCAGGCGCCCCCGCGCCTGAGGCCGTTCTCCATCATTTTTCCTGCAGTACCGCCCTGCCCTTCACCGCCCGAGGCCCACGCCAGGCCCAGAACAGCAAGCCGGGGAATGGCGCGTAGACCACGAACACGATCCACAGCATCTTGCGCTCGGCGCGCCGGTCACTGCCGATGATGTGCCAGATGGCCCAGATTTCCAGCAGAATCACAAAGGCCGCGATGATGATCCAGATCGTTCCGATTTCCATGAGCGCTCTCCCATTTGGCATGTAATGGGTTGGGTTGCAGAGGCTGCCGAGGGTTCAGATTGATTTGGCTGATCGTACGGCACCAAGGCATGCGCGAACCTGTGGGAGCGGCCTTGTGTCGCGAAAGGGCTGCGCAGCAGCCCCGGCCATTCAGGCGGTGACGCTTGAATCCTGGGGCCGCTGCGCGCCCCTTTCGCGACACAAGGCCGCTCCCACAGGTTGCACACGTGAAGTGCCATCTCACAGGACGCAACGCAAGGGCTTCACTCAATGCCGTGGTGCAGTCTCCAGCGCCGCCTTCAACGCCGGCGCATCGGCAAATGCCCGCTGGCTCACCAGCTTACCTTGCTCCAGTTGCAACCACTGCACCTGGCCATCCTGCCCGGGATAACGGCTGGCCACCCGCCCGTCACGGTCGAGCAGCACCCGGTAGTTGTAATCGCGCATGGCGGGGATGGCGAACAGCTTGCTGATCAGCGCCGGCATGCGCTGGATGTCGGCGACGAACACCGCATCGCGCGCTTCCAGGTAACCCTTGGGCTGTTCAGCCAGCGCCGCCTTCACCAGCTTGGCACCGTCCATGTCGCGCGCCACCAGCAGGATGTGCGTACCGGCGCCGAGGCTATAAGCCTGGTCGTGCTGGTCGAGCAGCGTCCACGGGGCAAGCTTGTCGCCCGGTTCCAGGGCATTGGCCAGCAAGGGCATCAGGCAAAGCAACAAGGCAGCGGCGTACTTCATCAAGGGTATCCTCAGTGACGGGAGCATCAGCATAGCGGCAACGGGCCAAGCCAGACAGGTTGCCTGAACACGACCTGGAGTACGACACGGCCACCCCGGAGATTGTCTTTCCCCCGGCCACCCGCCACACTCTCAAGGCCAGCCAGGAAGCGGAGTCCAGAGTGCCCACGCCACGCCAGTTCAGCAAGAAGACCAGTACCAGCAACATGCTGCGGCTGAAGTCCACCAGCGCCAATGCCCAGGCCCCCTATCGGGTCGATTTCGTATTGCTCGAACACTTCTCGATGGCCAGCTTCACCGTGGCCATGGACGTGCTGGTCACGGCCAACCTGCTGCGCGCCGACAGCTTCCAGTTCACCCCGCTGTCGCTGGAAGGCGACCGCGTGCTCAGCGACCTGGGGCTGGAGCTGGTGGCCACCGAGTTGTCCGCCGAAGCGCTGAAAGAGCTGGACCTGCTGGTGATCTGCGGCGGCCTGCGCACGCCATTGAAGTACCCCGAGCTTGACCGCCTGCTGGGCGATTGCGCGGCCCACGGCATGGCCCTGGGCGGGTTGTGGAACGGCGCGTGGTTCCTCGGCCGCGCCGGGGTGCTGGACGACTATGGCTGCAGTATCCACCCCGAACAGCGCGCCAGCCTGTCCGAGCGCAGCCCGCAGACGCGGATCACCCCGGCCAGCTTCACCCTCGACCGCGACCGCCTCAGCGCTGCCAGCCCCAATGGCGCCATGGAGCTGATGCTCGGCCTGGTGCGCCGGCTGTATGGCGACGGCCTGGCCGAAGGCGTCGAGGAAATCCTGTCGTTCTCCGGTGCCCGCTACCGCCAGGTCGGCCCGGGCGCGAAGAAGTCCATGAGCCTGCACCTGCGCACCATTGTCGAACTGATGGAGAACAACCTCGAGGAAACCCTCAGCCTCGACCAGCTGGCCGCCTACAGCGGGCGCTCGCGCCGGCAGATCGACCGCCTGTTCCAGGCCCAGCTGGGCACTTCGCCGCGGCGTTACTACATGGAGCTGCGCATCACCAAGAGCCGCCGCCTGTTGCAGTATTCCGACCTGTCGGTGATGGAAGTGGCAGTGGCTTGCGGGTTTGTTTCGGTGTCGCACTTCAGCAAATGCTATGCGGCTTACTTTGGCTACCCGCCGTCGCGTGAGCAGCGGTTGGGCGAGTGAGCATCAAGGCTTCATTCATGTGTCGCCTGGGCCGGCCCTTTCGCGGGTAAACCCGCTCCCACAGGTACTGTGCAAATCTTTGGGACAGCGGTGATCCTGTGGGAGCGGGTTTACCCGCGAAGTGGCCAGCCCAGGCACTGGAAAACCTTCAGGGGCGGCGCTCGATCTGGATATACCGCAACACCGCATCACAGATCATGGCCTTGTGACGCAGCTTGACCTGCTCATCGGACAGGTCGATCTGGAAGATCTCGCCAAAGGTGTGGCGGTTCGACACCCGGTAGAAGCAGAACGAGCTCATCAGCATGTGCAGGTCGATGACCTCGATGCCGGCGCGGAACACACCTTCCTGCACCCCACGGCGCAAGGTACTGCCCAGGGCCTCGAGCACCAGGCTGCTCATTTCGCGAATCGCCGGCGACTGCTTGACGTACTCGCCATAGTGGATGTTTTCGGTGCAGATGATCCGCACGAAATCGACGTTGCGGTCGTGGTGATCGAAGGTGAACTCCACCAGCCGGCGGATAGCCTGCTCGGCCGGCAGCGACTCCAGGTCCAGGCTTTGCTCGGTCTTGCGGATGTCGCCGTACAGCTTGATCAGGCACTCGCAGTACAGCTGCTCCTTGCTGCCGAAGTAGTAGTAGATCATGCGCTTGGAAGTGGCGGTGCGCTCGGCAATGGCGTCGACGCGGGCACCGGCCAGCCCTTGCTGGACGAACTCGTTGATGGCGGCCTGGAGGATGTCCTCGCGCGTTTTCTCGGGGTTGTTCTTGCGCGTCTTGCGCCCCCCTTCGGTTTCAGGCTGGCCGAGGCTGACTACGGAATCACTCATACCCACTCACAGGCTGTTTATTGGAATGGAGGGATTATCCGCGAGCGCGGCCATGCAGGGAAGCGCGCTGTTGGTCGGGTAGCCATCACCCACGGCTGCTGCCTACCCGCAAACGGCGCCTGCCCGGCCAGGCGCAGGGTCAGTCGCGCTGGGCGGTATTGCGCTCCAGCGGCGGGGTCAGGTGCAGCACACGGTTGCGCCCGCCTTCGGCCAGCAGGTAGCCGCCCTTGCCATCGGCAACGATCGACTGCGGCGCCTTGAGGAACGACAGCACGGTCTGCCGCGTGCCGTCGGCGCCGATGCGCAGCAGCCGGGCCCGGTGGGTGTTGTCTTCGCTGATCCACAGGCCGCGCTGGTCGCAGAACAGGAACGTCGGGTTGCGCAGGCCATCGACCACCACCGGGTCCCGGCCATCGTCGGACAGGGCGCGGACCTTGCCGTTGGCCTTTTCGGTATACAGCAAACGCCCGTCGCTGCAGCGGGTCAGGCCTTCGGTTTCAGTCAGGCCGGAGCGCAGCACATCGAGCTGGCCGCTGCGCCAGTCATAGCGCATCAAACGGCCATTGCCCTTGCGGTCCTCGATGGCGTACAGGTGCTCGCCGTCGTTCCACAGGCCCTGCACGCTCTCGCCATCGAACAGCCGCGTGACCTGGCCATCGCGGGCCAGGCTGACCGGGGCCAGCCCGCCTTCCTGGCTGAACACCCAGCCTCCCTGCGCCGCCACCATGCCGTCGGGTTTGGACAGATTGTCGATGACCACCACCCGATCACCCTGGGCGGTGATCCTGAGGATGCTGCCACGGCCATCGTCCAGTTCGCGGCTGACCAGCAGGCTGCCATCGGCTTGCGGCAACAGCGACGCGGCCTTGGTCACGTCGCGGTGCAGCACCTCGACGCCCCAGCCGGAGGCGGCCTGGACCGGGTAGAAACTCTGCCAGGCAAAGAAGCCCAGGGTGGCCGTGAGCAGGCCGGCGGTGGCGGCCAAGGCGATGCGGGTGCTGCGCTTGCGCAGGATGTGCGACATGTAGGGCTCCTCGGGAATGCCGGGGAGCCTAGCAAGCGAATGTGAAAAAAATGTCGAAATGGACCAACTATTACAAAACAAAAAGATATAAAAATAACTAAACAATCTAACAAACAGGAATATAAAAATTGAAAGCCAAACGCCACCTCCTTAGTCTGGGCACATCGTTTCCCTTCCAATTCAAGGAGCAATGCCCATGCCCGCCCGTGCCTTCTCCCCCCTGCGCCGCCTGTTGATCGGCGGCTTGCTGGCCAGTGTCGCCAGTACCCTGCTGCCCTGGTCCCAAGCCCTGGCCGACGAAGCCAGGACCCTGCGCATCGGTTACCAGAAGTTCAACAGCATCAACATCCTCAAAGGCAGCGGCGCCCTGGAGAAGGCCCTGGCACCGCAAGGCGTGAAAGTCAGCTGGCACGAGTTCGCCGCCGGCCCGCAGTTGCTCGAAGCCTTGAGCACCGGCGCCATCGACCTCGGCCATGCCGCCGACGCACCCTCGGTGTTCGCCCAGGCCGCAGGCAAGCCGGTGGTGTACCTGGCCGCCGAGCAACCCTACCCACGCGGCATCGGCCTGGTAGTGCGCGAGCAGGACCACCTGGCCAGCGTGCAAGACCTCAAGGGCAAGCGCGTGGCCACCGGCCGCGGCTGGAACGCCCAGTACCTGCTGGCCGTTGCCCTGGAACAGGCCGGCCTCAGCTACCAGGACATCACCCCGGCCTACGTCAACAACGCCGCCGATGCCGTGGCCGCCCTGCAATCGGGCAGCGTCC
>RCUU01001276.1_pt1 | contig 12259 bp, 13 predicted proteins | sample 2166211 | NCBI WGS metagenome assembly RCUU01 (sample SAMN09932620, study PRJNA488358) | compost metagenome | feature: garden; material: soil; isolation source: compost soil in phenylacetic acid-enriched culture | place: Germany: Experimental Botanical Garden Goettingen | collected 2016-01-27
TATTTCTACCTCCAACCGTTTATATGAATCATTTGGCTTTCTGGTAGATTGTATGAAGCGAGATTTGAAAATAGACTGCTTAGATTGCTTCAAAAATTATGAATTTAACTCCCTTTCTTTCGAAGCAGATCGATTGGAAATTTTATAGGCAAAACCAATGCAAGCCGGAATCAGGTGTCCCCTCTTATTGGCATCCATCCTTGGAGATTATGCCTCCTTTACTGCCTCAAGCACCTGTCCTACATGATTTTTAACCCTGACTCCCCGCCACTCACGAACTAAACGGCCTTCTTCATCAATAAGAAACGTTGATCTGACAATCCCCTCGTATTCACGACCATACAATTTTTTTAGCTGCCATACACCAAATAGTCGGCAAACCTCATGATCTATATCCGAAAGAAGCGGGAACGGTAGGTTCTTTTTTTCCTTAAAGTTATCATGCGATTTGGCGGTATCGCCGCTAATCCCGAGCACTGCTACTCCATGCTTGGCAAAGTCACCATGATAATCGCGAAAATCGCAGGCTTCTTGCGTACAGGCCGGGGTCATATTTTTTGGATAAAAGTATATAACTACCTTGCGACCTCGAAATTGACTTAACGACAGCTCCTCGCCGCCGCTTGCCGGCAGCGTAAAATCAGGTACAATTTGCCCTATTTGAATGGTTGTATTCCCCATGTGAATGTTCCCCCTATTTTTTCCAAATCTATTGGTTGAAATATGAAAATTGATTGTGATTATAAAAGAAATTATAATGTAATGATATGAAGAATAACTATATGCAAATCGAAATTATTGTTTTATTTCTGAAAGGACGAACTATATGACAAGACGTACAAAGCGAGCAATTATGTGGTCAGTGGTCGGTGTATTCGTTGCGATCGCCGCGCTCGTAGCTTATTACTTCATCGCCATCTATAATCAAGTGGATAATTTCCAAAAAAGCGGTGAGGATTCCCCTTTCTACAATGTTCAGACTACGGAGACCAAGGTGGAGGAGCCTCCTAAATGGGAAGGAACTGAACGTGTAAACATTCTGCTGATGGGTGTTGATGCCCGCGGCTTGAAAAAGGGTGAGATTCCCCGCTCCGATACCATGCTGGTTGCTTCCGTCGATCCTGTGAGCAAAAAGGGTTATCTTTTCTCCATTATGCGCGATACTTACACAAAAATACCAGATCACGGCTCGGACCGTATTAATACAGCAATTACACACGGCCCCAACACTGCGATGAAGGCGGTATCTGATCTGCTCGGCATACCGATCCAATATTATGTATATACCGACTTTCAGGGCTTTATTGAGTTGGTTGATGCAGTAGACGGCGTTGACTTTTATGTAGAGAAGGATATGAAATACTCCAGTAAAGCTGACAACCACGAGTATGATATCGATCTCAAAAAAGGATTCCAGCATCTCGACGGTAATACAGCTCTTCAATATGTACGCTTCCGCCATGATGCCATGTCCGATTATACGAGAACAGAACGTCAGCGCAATTTCCTGACCGCGGTAGCTGAAAAAATGAAGTCCACAACATCCATTATGAAATTGCCTTCGATATTGGAAAAAATGAATCCTTACATCGATACGAACCTCTCTGTAGATGACATGTGGAAGCTTGCAACCGTCGGTTATTCCGTTAAAATGATGGCCAGTGAGCAAATTCCTCCGATGGATCTGCTTGTTGAGAAAAACATCGGCGGTTCAGAAGTGCTTGGCGTTCGAAATGATGACGAACTCAAAACTTTCGTGCAGGAAGTATTTAATAAAACAGAAGAACCTGCTGCTGAGAATACAAACGATACGTCGAATTCCCCCTCTACAGGCAGCAGTAACAATAGCTCGACAGACGGTTCCTCCGGCGGAGGAACCTCCAGTGAACCGTAATCGGTTCACTGGAAATTTTGTTTGCTCGAGTTTATTTTGAAAGGAAGTTGCATCTCCATGAACCGGAAACAATCAGAGCATTTGTATGAAGAAGCATTGAAGCATATTGTAGGCGGCGTCAACAGTCCCTCCCGCTCGTTCAAAGCGGTAGGCGGCGGAGCGCCCGTATTTATGAAGAGAGCACAGGGCGCTCATTTCTGGGACGTCGACGGCAACCGCTATGTAGATTATCTCGCTGCATATGGCCCCATTATTACCGGGCATGCCCATCCTCACATTACTAAAGCTATTCAAGAGGCAGCTGCGAACGGTACACTTTACGGTACACCAACAGAGCTCGAGATTAAGCTTGCTGTCATGCTAAAGGAAGCTATTCCTTCTATGGATAAGGTTCGTTTCGTGAATTCAGGCACGGAAGCTGTTATGACAACGATCCGGGTAGCTCGTGCTTATACGAAGCGGAACAAAATTATTAAATTCGCCGGATGCTATCACGGTCATTCCGATCTGGTATTGGTTGCTGCAGGCTCCGGACCATCCACACTGGGCATCCCGGATAGCGCTGGTATCCCAACAAGCATTGCTCAAGAAGTAATTACTGTGCCTTTTAACGATGCGGATGCGCTTCTTGAAGCTCTCCAAAAATGGGGAGATGATGTTGCGGCTGTTATGGTTGAGCCAATCGTAGGCAACTTTGGTATGGTCATGCCTAAGGAAGGCTTTCTTGAGGATGTGTGTCGACTAGCCAGACAATTCGGCGCATTGGTCATCTATGACGAGGTTATTACCGCCTTCCGCTTCCATTACGGGTCCACACAAACCTATGCCGGCCTTGCGAACCACGATTTGATCAAGCCCGATCTGACTGCTCTCGGCAAAATTATCGGCGGTGGACTACCCATCGGCGCATACGGTGGCAGCCAAGAAATTATGGAACAGGTTGCACCGCTGGGACCTGCCTATCAAGCAGGTACAATGGCGGGTAACCCTGCATCTATTTCTGCAGGTATCGCTTGTCTTGAAGTTCTTCAAGGTGAAGGCGTCTACGAAGAAATGGAACGTCTAACATTAAAGCTGACTAAAGGATTGACTGAATCGGCCAACCGTCATAGTGTTCCGCTTACAATTAACCAAATTCGCGGCTCCTTCTCTACTCATTTTTGCGATCATCCGGTTACTAACTACGAGGAGTCGCAGAATACCGACGGAGAGGCATTCGGAGCTTTCTTCCGCGCTATGCTGAATCAAGGTGTCAATTTGGCTCCATCGAAATATGAGGCCTGGTTCCTGACTACTGCGCATACAGACGAGGATATTGATTTCACGCTGGAAGCCGCTGAGGCCTCCTTTAAAGAAATCAGCTCGAAGTAAGCAAGGTCGACGCTTATATATCTTGTAAAAAAAGCGCGAGCTGCAGAGAGAATAGTTCCCTGCAGCCCGCGCTTTTTTACTTTTCTTTAAGCCTTCCTTTACGAGATAAACCTTGTGACGTGACTATCTGTCTTCCTGCATTACTTTTGCTCGATTTTATCAAAAAAGTTTTCTTAAACATATTTAGCCGCATTATCAAGCTGTGTCTTGGAATCCGTATCCTTCTTCGAGAATGATTCCTGAACTACATTGGACATAGTTGCATAATAGTCCTGTGTGCCGAATTGCGCTTCAGGCTTGCCCTCCAGCAAATTAAAGAGCTCCCGATCATATTTGTATACGTTATCGTATTTAGCGTAAATATCTTTGACCTTCCCTGCATATGCAAAGTCATCGCTGAAATATTCCAAAGGAGTTGGAACATAATACTTGCCTCCCTTTTCCATAGCAGGCATTGGATAATCAATCACATCCTCCGGCTTCATTCCACCTTCATTCAGTGCAGCCTGAATAACATCAAATGCTCCGGCGATCACCATTGCAGTACGCCACTGCTCGTCAACTTTGCTTTCCTCGAACAGTCCCATTAAAATAGCTTCCCAGCAGCGTATCCCCTCTATACCCTTCCTCAGGATAGCCTCTTACACCCATATATTCATTTCCAAGCGAAAAAATCGACTCGGAAACCCGGTTATGTGCCGGATCAAATCCCTCCTCGACAGTTAATCCGTCACCCTATAGGATGAACCTATTAGTGCAATACGATTTATATATTTCACCAATTCCGCCTCATAAAGGATAATGAGTACAATACAGTTCTGAGGAGGGTATTGTAATGGGAACAAATCAATTGTGGCAGCCTGATCTGTACGATAACAAGCTAGGTTATGTATCTGAATATGGTAAAAGCGTGGTCCAGCTGCTGAAGCCGAAGCCAGAAGAAACGATACTGGATCTAGGATGCGGAACAGGTGATTTAAGCTTCGAGCTGGCTCACCATGGCGCTAAAGTCTATGGACTCGATTTTTCTGCCCAAATGATAGAGCAAGCGCGTTGCAAATATCCTGACCTTGATTTCGAAGTAGGAAATGGAGAACAATTTCAATTAAAGGAGCCTGTTGATGCAGTATTCTCCAATGCTGCACTGCACTGGATGAAAGATGCAGAAGGGGTTGTGAAGTCGGTATGGAATGCCCTAAGGCCCGGAGGACGCTTTGTAGCCGAGTTTGGAGGAAAGGGAAATGTAGAGACGATTGTCTCATTTATCAATCAGGTCCTGCATGAAGAATACGGAATTGATGCCGTAGCGCTTAATCCGTGGTATTTTCCAAGCGTCGGTGAATACGCAGCTTTACTTGAGAAGCAGGGCTTTCGAGTGAATTATATGATCCATTTTGACCGATTTACTCCGCTGGAAGACGGCGATCACGGTCTTGTCCATTGGATCAATGGATTTGCTGCAAATACACTATTGTCCGGTGTACCGGAACAGGATAAACAGTCCGTCATTGAACGGGTAGTTGAGCTGGCAAGACCTGAGCTGTACGTGAATGATACATGGCATGCCGATTATGTAAGGCTTCGATTCAGCGCAACAAAACCATCACGGTAGCAGCCCTCCACCTGTCACGAAAGCGACTATCCATATTTAACTGATAAAAAAGGGTGGAAGATGTTCTTCCACCCTTAAAAATTATAAATTGATAAATACCGTTTTTGATTTGCCGCTGTATTTTACATCCAGACCGAGACCTTGTGCGAGAATTGCTAGAGGTACATAGGTTTTGGACTCTTTGCCTACCTTCTGCAAAAACGCTGGGCTTGCGGTAGTAACTGTTTCGCCGTTAGCTGTGACTTTGTTGGAGCCCATCGGAATCACAACGGATCGGCCGTCATAAGTAACTGTCGCTGATTGAGTCTTGCTATCCCAGCGGGATTCGCCACCGATTGCATCCGTAATATCTTTTATCGCAACAAAGGTCTGACCATTCTTCAGGACAGGCTGATACTGGGATTTCAGTTCTCCACCTTTTACAACGACGGATATGGTCGCCTCCCCTTTTTTCGCCGCGGTTTCTATGTAGCTGCCCCATACGACTTTGGAGATGATTTTGGCAATTTCCTCATAGCCCTTTTGGTTAGGATGAATATCGGTTTCCGGATAAATATGTGTTAATGCCACCTCGCGTCCGACAAATGCCTCTGCCACATGCGCCGCTGTTACCTTATCCCCCTTAGAGGTATATTCGGCCGCAATTTCGTCTACAGCTGCTGTAAAAGAACCCGCCACATTTTGAAGCGTTACATAAGTATCGGCTCCGGCAATTTTAGGAATAGGTTGATACTGATCAGCCAGCACGATTTGGGCTTCGGGATTCAGCACGATTAACGCATCCAGCACGCTGCGAACCTGAAGCTTGTAATTCGTCAAAATGTCAGCAGCTTGTGTTGTAAACTGGTCGGCTGTTATATTTTTGATGTCGGGCAGCAGCTTCTGAATATCGTTGCCACCGATTGTAATGGTTATTAAATCCGCTTTGCTGAGATCAGCCTTAGCAGTAGATGTTCCTGAAGCAAAAGCTCCAATTCGCGGGTCAGGAAGTCCCTGTTGAATTTCATCCGGTGTGACTTGCTTGCCGTCTGCAATAGCAGCAACATAATTACTAAGCCCGGTACTAGTCAATCCCAAAATACCATAATTCACTGATTTTGTGCGCCCATGGAACAAGCCTTGCTCGCTTAACCGCTCTACAAAACCATATGAAACGCTGTTCTCATCCATTCCAGGCTCATAGCCTGCACTAATTGAATCCCCAAGCGCCACGATCAAATAATCATCAGCCGTTGTCGCATCAGCTGCGCTTACACTACTGGTCAACGTCAGCGTAAGTACTAGCACTGTTGCGAGGAACGACGTCTTCTTTTTATTTTTTTTGATCAAGCTATCCCAACTCCTAATCATCTAAAATTATTAATATAAGAATTATGATAGCATATTAAGGACTTTAATAGAGAATTTAGAAGAATAATATATTGAATCGTGAAATGGGGAGCTTCTCACCGTGGTGCTCTAGCTCGCGGTCCGCTATCTATGGGATTTCTACCACTAATCTGGCCAATTTCCCGGTTTACGCACCAAACTGTGGGATTTTTGCTACTTTTCTTATGGTTGGTGCTCTTATGCGTTCAATCATGAGTTCAACTTATATAGAGTTACTTAAGATATTTACTACTATTTCAGCAATTGGTAAACCTAAAAAACCCGAAGCCATATGGCTCCGGGTTACTTCGTTTCCACACGCGATGTTGTCTTGTGTAGACGTCAGTACGAACATTTAAACGCATTCCGCGCATCCATTTAAGAAGTCTACATTTAAGCACCCATCTCATCTGCATCATCTACATCATCTACATCATCTACATCATCTACATCATCTACATCATCTACATTATCTACATTATCTGAATCATTTGAATCCATCTGCATCCGTCTGCATCCATTTATACTCTTCTACTTCTTCTTTTCTGCTCTCTTCATATATTCATCATACCGGTCGTCGACTTCCTTTGCGATGCTGCGATAGGCGCGGGTCTCCTCGACGATCGGGTCCAATTGTGTCTGTACTCGGACTTCATACCTGTGAGGTAGCAGCTTACGTTCCTTTTCCCTACGCTCTTCCTCACTTAAGCTGATGTCTCTATCGCTCAGAAGCTCACTAAGCTCCTTCTCTAATTCCTTCTCCAGGTCCTGTTTCTCTAGATCTCGCTTCTCCAGATCCCTCTCCAGATCACGCTTTCCTAGATTCTGCTTCTCCAGATCCTTTTCCAAATCACGTTTCCCCAGATCCTGCACCAGAGCTTGCCTTTCCAGCTCTATCTCGGAAACCCTCTTCTCCGTCTCCCTGCCCTTCTCATCGCTCATCAAGTGACACTCCCTCCGAATGGTGTTGGGCTATGCAATACCTGTAGCGTTAGCCGCCTTCAAGGTGTCCAGCAGCTCGTCATGGATTTTACCATTGCTCGCAGCAATATGGCGGACACCGATATCATAAGGTTTACCTTCCGTATCGGTCACTATTCCCCCTGATTCCGTAACCATAAGCGATCCGGCAGCTATGTCCCAAGCGTTAAGACCTACCTCATAATATCCACTAAGACGACCTATGGCGACATAAGCTAAATGAAGGGCTGCCGAGCCTCCTGCACGCAAGCTGCGTGTTACCCCTGCCAGAGCATTAATCCCTTTCATATTCGTAGGCAAACCGAATTCACGATCCGGGTTGAATCCCACACCAATTACGCTGCTCGCGAGATCAGGCTCCTTCGATACCTCACCGCGGTTACCGTGAATGTATACACCTTTTCCTTTTTCCGCAACGAACATCTCGTCCTTCATCGGATCATAAATGACACCCACGATAACTTCGCCGCGATAAGCAAGTGCTATCGATACACAGAAAAACGGAAACCCATGCACAAAATTCGTCGTACCATCGATTGGATCAACGATCCATAAGTACTCGGATTCACTCGCTTTAGATAACGCCGCTGCCGAAGCCGACGCACCAGGAGCAACCCCTTCCTCTCCCAAAATATTATGATCCGGAAAATGCGTCAGAATAAGCTTACGAATCATCGTTTCTGCGCCTTTATCTACATCGGTAACCAGGTCCTGAGGCGATACCTTCGTATTCAATTCCCGATACGTGCCAAGCTTGCTTTTGATCCATTCTCCAGCTTTGGACGCGCTGTTGATCGCTACGGCTGTTGGACTCTTACTACCCACTACATAAGGAATCTTCGATTTATCTTCCAATTGGTTTCCCTCTACTTTCTATTCTTTTCTTGTCATCAGAAACATCTCATCTTAAAATAATTAAGTTTCATAGAATTATTAATAAATCGCTATTTTACAACTATACGTTACCTAAGGAGTAAAGTTGCGTCCGATTCCCCTGTTGGAGGCTTTTTCGGGCTTTATTTCATCCTTTTTCGCTTCTCATTCTATTATACAAAAAGTTCGTACCCTGCGGGAATGTGTCTCACGCCGGATACGAACTTCTCGTTACAAATCTATTGAGCTTACGCGCCGACGATATTATATCCTCCATCCACATAGATTACCTCACCAGTAATTCCACGGGATAGATGGCTAAGCAAGAACATTGCAGTATCGCCAACCTCAGCTGTTTCTGTTGTTTTACGAAGCGGAGCCTTCTCTTCCACCTGCTTCAGGATCGAATTGAAGTCACTGATGCCTTTAGCAGCAAGAGTCCGGATCGGTCCGGCAGAAATCGCATTTACACGAATCGCCTTCGGTCCCAGATCGTTTGCCAGATAACGGACTGACGATTCCAAGGCAGCCTTGGCTACGCCCATCACATTATAATTGCGCATCACGCGCTCAGCGCCCATGTATGTCATCGTCATAATGCTTCCGCCCTCAGTCATAAGCGGGGCAAGCCGCTGAGATACCGCGACTAATGAATACACGCTGATATCATTTGCAAGTGCAAATCCCTCACGAGAGGTAGCTACAAATCCTCCGGCCAAATCCTCTGCCTTGGCAAAAGCGATGCTGTGAACAATACCATGCAATACGCCGAATTCACTACTCAGGGTATCAGCAAGCTTGTCTATTTCTTCATCAACCGTTACGTTACATGGAAGGATAACCGAGCCTGGTATAGTTTCTGCCAGTTTGCGGACTCTTCCTTCTACACGCTCACTTTCATATGTAAATGCAAGCCGAGCTCCTTGTTCCGCAAGGCTCTGGGCTATCGCCCATGCGATACTGCGGTCATTGGCAACACCCATGACTATAATATTTTTACCTGCCAATAGTTCACCCATTTAGTAAATCCTCCCCACATATTTTAAAGGTAATTCAGCACTCACCTTCGTACAACTTACCTTAATCAACCAATTATTTCAAGAGCCAGACGATCATGGCATGATCCTGACAGTTGCTCCATCAATGATTTCAACCCCGTCCCCCGAGTATTGACGCAGGTCCTCCATTAGAGCAAAAACAGCGCCATCCTTAAGTTTCGCCTCCAGCATGACATCGAGCTGCTTGGTAATCGGGGCAATCTCTCGAAGAAAATGCAGCAGTGGAGCTGCAATGACATGATCCGCATGTCCACGCGGGTCGGTTGCGCTTTTGGGGCTTGATGCATGAATTTTGGGAGCTAAAGGCTCTCCAACAGGTGCATCAGCTTGCGCAAACGGACTTGTCCATGTGCTTAAAATACGAGGCCACAGCTCCGCAGGAGTCTCACCTGCATTATTCACCCATTGATGATGAATGTCGAGAACCATCGGTAGGCCCAAGGCTTCCGCTATTTCAAGCGTCTCCGGAGCATTAAACGTTTTATCATCGTTTTCAAGAGTCAGTCTGTTCTTTATTTTGTCCGGAAGTGCTGTAACATTTTCTTTAAAGCGTTCCCCGGCAGATGGCTTGTCCCCATAGGCTCCGCCAACATGAATGTTATTCTTGGCACGGCAGTCTAATCCCATCGCTTCCAGCATGGCAACATGATATTTCAAATCACGTATGGAATTACGAAGCACTTCAGGACGAGGCGTGCTAAGTACCGTAAAGTGATCAGGATGAAAGGATACTCTCATTCCGTGGCTCTTCGCAAAATCCCCGACCTCAGCAAAAGGCTCCTTCAACGCCTCATAAGGATTCCAATCCGTATTAAGCAGCGCTTCATGTGTTGCAAGTGGAATAAGCTTGGACGTAAATCGATATACATGTATATCATGAGCTATACTATGCCGTAACAATCGCAGCGTAGTATGCAGATTCTCTGCAGCAATGGACTCTAATCGTCGAATAGCCGCCTCCTGATCGGAAAGCCCGCTAAACGTCTTGTAGGTCATCGTCTTGGAAGGTGATGCATTCTCTAAGGCTGTCGACATTGCCACATAACCGAAGCGAACGATCATTATCCTTCTTGCGCCTCTCCGAAGAACATTTCATAAGCAAGCGCCGTCTGAATCGTTGACTCCTCCTCCGTCAGCTTGCGGACCAGATCCAGCTCCACGGAAGTAACTTCTTCACCGTTAAAATTAATTTCAGATACACATGCCGTAATTTTAACGATAGCAACAGCCCTGTTGTCAGGAGAATAGGCAATTACTTTTTGACCTGTTGGATACACGCGAAATTGCTGCTTACGCATTTTGCCCTTCCCGTATTCCAGCAGCTCATACAGCTCCTGCTCGTTCTTGAATTTACATACTGAATTGAATTCTGTTTGGAATCCCATATGCAACATCCTTCCATTGTTATTGCTGATGCATGGAGCGAACTAATTAATACCGTTCTCAAAATCAAGGCTTTGTCGTGCCTCGAAGCGCTCCAGAGCAAGCTCGATCAACCGATCAAGCAGTGCTTCATACGATACGCCGGTCTCACGCCATAGCAGTGGATACATGCTGAACGGTGTGAAGCCGGGCATTGTGTTCACCTCATTGATCCAAATGCTCTGATCGCTTTTCTTCACAAAAAAATCAGCCCGACATAGTCCGCTGCCAGCTATCGCTTTAAATGCCTTCACCGCGAGATCACGAATGCGTTCTGCAAGCTCCGTATCGATAGGGGCTGGAATTAGCATTTGCGATTTTCCGTCAAGGTATTTAGCAGTATAGTCATAATATTCGCTGGACGATACGATTTCTCCTGGTACAGAAGCTAACGGCTCGTCATTGCCCAATACTCCGACTTCAACCTCGCGAGCTTCCACGAATTCCTCTACTATCACTTTTACATCATAACGCAATGCAAAAGCTATCGATTTTACAAGCTCCTCTTTCGTTCTCGCTTTTGAAATTCCTACGCTTGATCCGAGGTTTGCCGGCTTCACAAAGCACGGGTATCCCAGCGCCTGCTCGATTTCCTGAATCAGGGTGTGACTTCCCCGTTCCCATTCAGTGGCAGTAAAATAGCAGTATTTGCATTGCTCAAGACCTGCATCTGCAAACAATTTCTTCATGATAACCTTATCCATCCCTGCTGCTGACGCCAGTACACCTGCACCAACATAAGGCAGATTGGCCATTTCGAATAAGCCTTGAATTGTACCGTCCTCACCATTGGTTCCGTGCAGCAGAGGGAATGCAACATCAATGGCAGCTTCTCCGGTAGCCAGCTTGCTGAATAATAAATTAATAGCAGCGGTTGTATTTCCATGGCCGGATTCCGAGTCAAGCTTCAGCTCATCCAGAGCGGTAAAGGGTACATTCAGCTTACTGCCGACCTTCCATTCCCCTTGCTTCGTTATATAAAAAGGAAGCAATTCGTATTTTTCGTAATCAAAAGCCTTTGAAACTGCAAAAGCCGTTTGTAACGAAATCTCATGCTCCCCCGATTTGCCGCCGTAAATCAGCCCTACCGTTAATTTGTTCTGTCCCATGAGGTATCCTCTCTTCTAATTCCTAGTTTGTTTTATTATGTGCTTCATTTGAACAACCTCTATTAAAATCGGTCCGCAATGTGGAAAAAGCGATACACCGTATTCTCATTCCATGCATACGAATCCCGATAGTCCCAGTATCTGTGCTTGCTTGGAACAGTATGCGCATTAACGAGGGGCATTCCTCCCGCATCAAATGCAGTAACGATTGTACTATGCTGAAACGATCCGTCACCATCCCAATCGTAAGTAATGACGTCTCCAAGGCTCAACTGTTCTGGCCGGTCTACGAGTTCAGCACGAAGCCCCCCGGAGCTGTGCGTCAAAAATCGTTCAAGAGCATTGGCCACAGACCAGCTAAAGCTCCAGGCCTCCCGCCCGCCAACGTATCCTTTGTACCACCAGCCCGATTCTCTTTTTCCAGTATAGTTTATTGGGGCTCCCCCTGCAAAGAGGCACTGGGAGATATAATTAGTACAATCTACCTCAAACGCCGAGAATTCCGGATTAAAGCTATCCCACCATCGATCTGCATACAAAACAGCGTCTTCTCTACGATATACGATACTTC
>RCUU01001278.1_pt1 | contig 12257 bp, 7 predicted proteins | sample 2166211 | NCBI WGS metagenome assembly RCUU01 (sample SAMN09932620, study PRJNA488358) | compost metagenome | feature: garden; material: soil; isolation source: compost soil in phenylacetic acid-enriched culture | place: Germany: Experimental Botanical Garden Goettingen | collected 2016-01-27
TTACGACCACACTGATCTCTGATTTCTCTTCCGTGATGCTTGATCTTCGGGACAAGAACATACTGGCTTCAAAGCCAGTGAACCGCCGTACCTTGAATATGGCGAAGAGTATCCACATTCTCATTTATTTATTTACAGTGACGTTGACATTGACCGGACCTTCACTGATTCTTTGCTTGTTTAAACAGGGAGTGCTATTTTTCCTGCTATATGCTGCTGAGATCATTCTGATGGACTGCTTTATCCTTGTAATTACGGCACTGCTTTATTTACTGATTATGAAGTTTTTTGATGGGGAAAAGCTCAAGGATATTATAAATTATGTACAGATCATTTTGACGATTGGAATTACAGTAGGGTATCAGCTCATTACTAGGCTGTTTGATATTGTAGAACTGAGTACCTCTTTTAAACCGGCATGGTGGCAGTATTTAATTTCTCCTATTTGGTTTGCGGCTCCATTTGAAATGTTTTTTGGCGGGGCGAGGGAGACGCACTTTGTGGTGCTTTCAGTGTTAGCTATAGTAATTCCGCTTCTGCTGATTGTGGCCTACATTAAGCTGATGCCTCTATTCGAGAAGAGTTTACAGAAGCTTTCAGAGCAAGGGAACGTTGACAAAGGTAACGCCCGAATGGTGGATTGGTTGTCGAAAATAACTTGTAAGAACCCAGTAGAGGGAATGTTCTTTCGTTTTAGTTGGTCGATGATGAAGAATGAGCGTGATTTCAAGTTAAAGGTCTATCCGGCAATCGGCTATTCAATCGTCTTCCCGTTCATTTTTATATTTGGGATTCTTTGGGATGGCAATGCGTCGTCTATCAAGGATTCAAACACATACCTGATGATTTATTTCGGTGCGATGTTACTTCAGACGGTTGTATTAATGCTAAGGTACTCTACAAGTTACAAAGGTTCCTGGATTTATAAGCTGATTCCTCTACCGAACACCGGACCGATATATCGTGGAATGCTTAAGGCTGCGATCGTTCGATTATTAATCCCATTATTCGCTATAGAGGCAGTATTATATCTTTGGTTGTTTGGGATGCGGATTGTGCCAGACTTAGTAGTGGTGCTGTTCGCAATGCTGATCTATGCGGTCATTTGCTTCCGTTCTTATCCTCCGGTACTACCTTTCTCAGAACGTTATGAGGCAGCTAAACAGAAGGATTACACCGCAAACTCCTTTGGGTTGTTATTCTTGTTGATGGGGATGGCAGGGGTACATTATGTCTTCACTTTGTTTACGGGCGGTGTTTATATCTACCTGTTAGCTCTGGTAGTTCTGAATCTATGGATATGGCGAATTACCTTTCCAAAAAGCGTATCGTCAACAGGTCCATTTTCCAATTTTTCAGGGTAAGTGATTACGTCAAATATGGACATTTTTCGCGTAATAAAAAAAGGGTATAAATTCCAGTATTTACTTAGACAATCCTCTGAATACAGAGTAGAATACATCTAAAGTTTCTTTTTTGGGATAACCTATAATCTTTACGCACTCTTCCATATCTGATATTCGTGTACTGATTTTTTTACTTGAGAAATACGCTGAAACGATTAAGGGATTCAAAACCGGTGAAGAGGTCAACTAATGGATAAAATAGGAATCCACTTTAATGTTTGGGTTGTTGTACTATCATTTGCGCTAGCGGCGACAGCTGCTTATTCCGCGCTGAATCTGATTTCGCAAGTTTCTAGTTCTGCTGGCAAAGTTCGACGATTCTGGCTGATCTCGGGGGCTTGTGTGCTTGGTAGCGGGATTTGGGCGTTACATTATGTAGGGATTCTGGCGATGATGGAAAATAACGTTGTGCTGTTAATAGCAGCTTCGCTGATAACGCTGCTTATGCTAGCCGTTTCTAGTGGCGCCTCTTTCCTGAAGGAGCATGTGCTTGAACGAATGGCCTATCAAGATTCATTAACAGACCTGCCGAATCGACATGGACTGGATCGCTATTTTAAAAATGAATTTTTCGGAAGTGAATCTGGTGCCGTTTTTTTTGTGGATCTGGATCGTTTTAAGTCGATTAATGATACGCTTGGACATGATATAGGTGATATGTTACTTCAGGAGGTTGCTGAAAGATTAGTTCGTTCTATAAGAGATAAGGGGAAGGTCTTCCGTTTAGGCGGTGATGAATTCCTGATTGCCCTCCCGGATTGCTCACCGGAGAATGCGCAGTTAGAGGCAGAGCATATTATGCATGAGCTTAAGCAATTTTATCATATCCAAGGCAATGAGCTATATGTTACTGCAAGCGTTGGAATCAGTCTGACACCTTTGCATGGGACGGATCGCTCAGCACTAATGAAGGCTGCAGATACAGCACTTTATACATCTAAGGATTCCGGCAAGAACAAATGCAGTGTGTTCGACCAGGAAGCAAATCGCCATCAATTGCGGCGGATGTCGCTGGAGAAGGATCTTCGAAAAGCGATGGCACGTTCTGAGTTTATGGTTGTGTATCAGCCTAAATGGGATTCTTATATGAATGTTATGGTAGGTCTTGAAGCGCTGCTGCGCTGGAGACACCCGGAGCATGGGATCGTATCACCAGCTGAATTCATTCCGATCGCAGAGGAGACGGGTTTGATCGTTCCGATTACCTATTGGATGCTGCATGATGTGTGCAGTCAGAACAGGGCCTGGCATAAGGAAGGGATAGCAAATGTACCCGTCTCTATTAATATGTCAGCACGGATGTTTGAGGATGGGAGCCTATACGATGTTGTAGAAGAAGCACTCATATGTTCAGAATTAGAACCACACTTCCTTGAACTGGAGATTACAGAGTCCATTGCGATGCATAACATGAAGGAGACGGTGGCGCAGCTGTCCAGACTTCGGATGCTTGGGGTAAGAGTATCGTTGGATGACTTTGGGACAGGGTTCTCTTCCCTTGGTAATTTGGATGAGATTCCAGTGAATACGCTCAAGATTGATCAAGTGTTTATTCGTAACAGCAAGATGCACTCCAAGAAAGCCATTATCAGCAATATTATTGCGATTGCGACCCATCTTAATATGGAAGTTGTGGCGGAAGGTGTGGAGACACCAGAGCAGATCGAATTGCTGAAATCACTGGGTTGTAGAGTCATGCAGGGTTATTATTATGGCCGGCCGATGCCTGTACAAGAGCTGGGTGAGTGGTTTATAGCGAATACGGCAGCATCGTGATCTAAATACATAGAAGAGGGACTAGCAACCAAGCAGAATTTGTCTGCTTGGTTGCTAGTCCCTTTATGGTTAAGAAGTGTATGAATAAGAAACATTATACTTTGAAACGTTCAATCAGAACCTGTAGCTTCTCAGCTAGCGAGGACAGGAAGCCTGCAGCTGATTCTACTTCTTCCATGGCTGCCAGTTGTTCTTGTGAGGAGGCGGATAATGTTTCTGCACCGCTTGCGGTTTGATTAGCAACGTCTACGATATTCTGTAGCGTAGCAACGAGACCATCGGAGATTAACGCTAGTTCGCGGACTGTTCCAGAAATCTGCTGACTTTGTGAAGCCATCCCAGAGACAGACATCTCAATCTCAGAGAAGGATTGGCCTGCGGTTACAATCATTTCCCGGCCTTGATCCATCTCTTCCGTAGAGCGTTTCATGTTTTCTCCTGCTTGCTCCATCTGGTTTACAATGATGCTCACGAGTTGACCAATCTGCGCAGCGGAGTGGGCGGATCGCTCGGCAAGCTTGCGTACGGAATGGGCCACTACGGCGAATCCTCTTCCCTCTTCACCGGCTCTTGCAGCTTCAATTGCTGCATTCAGCGACAATAGATTGGTTTCTTCTGCGATGCTCGCAATCGTACCTACGATATTCTCGATTTCTTTGGAATAGCCGCCTAAGGTGTCAATGATGACAGCTAGATCAGTAATGCTGTCACTGACGATGCTCATCTGTTTCGTAGTGGAATCCATGGCTTCTCGTCCTGAGCGTGCTTTGTCAGCATTATTAGCAGCATTATTCATAGCATGATCCGTATTACCTGCAATCTCAGTAATGAAGCGTGATAAGTCTTGAACAGACTTATAACCACCCTCCAGATTCTGTAGTTGTGTATTGGCTCCATCGGCAAGTTCAATTGTAACGTTGACACTGTGCTCACCCGCTCGGTTGGTTTCTTGCGCACTGGCAGAGAGCTCTTCGGATGAAGATGCCACCTGCATGGAGGTTTCATTGACCTCCGTAATAAGCATGCGTAGGCTCTGCGTCATGCCGTTGAAATTACGGGCTAGTGTACCAATTTCATCTTTGCTATTGAATGAAATAGGATCATGTGTAAGATCACCTTGTGCAACAAGATTTACGCCTTTGGACAGCTTCGTTAATGGACTTACCATTCGGCGGATGAACAGATAAGCTGCGAGAATAGCAATAACTAGAATGGAAGCCCCGATAATAAAGGGCTGAACAATGATGTCCCGGGTCCGTTCTTGAATTAATGGACCATCGAAGTTAATAGCCATTAGCGCAATTATAGGTTTGGATGGATCATGATCCTGATAGATGGGGCCGTAACCCGTCTTGAGTGATGTGCCTTCGTATGTATAAACCTTGGAGTAGGCGGAATGCTTAGACTCAGTAATCATTTTCTTCTCTTCATCTGAGAAATAAAAAGGTTCACCTGCTTTATATCCTCTTGCTTTGAAGCTTGAATCTGCGGCGAGTATCTTTCCATCTAGAGATAAAATGAACGCTTCTTTAAAGATAGCTTTATGTGCCACAATCCAACCGATCCGGTCCTCGACAGCCTCCAGTTTGCTTTGATCTCCTGCAATTAATGCGGTAATGTCTGATGGGTCAATCAGCCCGGTTGTAATATTGGCGCATCCTACCAATTCGATGCCTGCTGCTTCGTCTACTTGCTTGTACGCAGTACGATATCCGAAGAACCCGATGGATGAGCCAACAAGAAGTAATACGATGAACATCATCCAAGTTAATTTAGTTGCCAATTTCATTTTTTGCACCAACCTTGACAAATTATGTTTTCGGTGACAATCGCTCTCACTGCTACGATTATAGCGTATCGTTAAGCCAAGAACCTCACATAGAATATAGTATTTTTGTGTCGGAAATTGTAAATTGGTGGAAGGTTTATGGAAATAAACGTGATTATGAAATGTTTAGTAGACAAAAGCATTGAATCCTAACCAGTTCTAGTGGTACGCTTGAGTTATTAAAAACGGATTGGGAGTTGAAACAAGGATGCCGCATCAATTAGATCCGTTAATAGAGCGTCTTGGATTATCCATGTGGAGAGTACAGCGTAAGATCATGTCTCAAAGGACTTTGCATAAAGAACTCGGACTTACCGTACCTCAGATGGGTCTGTTAAATATAGTAGCGAAAGAGAAGCAGTCACGGGTGGTACAGCTGGCGGAGAGTATGGAAGTCAAATCCAGTGCCATTACAGTGATGTTGGATCGTCTGGAAGCGCTTGGTTTTATCAAGCGTGAGACGGATGGGAAAGACCGGAGAGCGGTTGTTGTGACTATCACCGAGCAAGGTCAGCAGATCCTTGAAGAAGGACATTTTCGTTCAAAACAGCTGCTTGCTGAACATTTATCTATACTGGAGCCGGAAGAGCTGCAAAAGTTTGCGGAGTACTACCGTATGATCGAGGATCAGAAACGGTAATTCTCTAGCTTTATAGGGATACAGAAGAAAGGCCACCTTCTCCGGAGAGAAGGTGGCCTTTCTTGAAATACATATTTTATGAATGGCTTATGGCTCAATTGGTTTGTCTGGCAACTGCGTAATATAGCTATGGGAAAGCTGGAGGAGTCTCAATGCTCGGTTGTATTCATCTTCAGTGGCAGACGGTGCTTTACCATTATAAATAGGATATTGGGTATTGTCTTCAAAGCTGTTGCCCGGAATAAGCAGTCCTGAGCTGGCAATGAAAGAACCAGAAGGTAAATAATATCGTTCTGGCAGCAAATTATAAGTCTGACTGAGTAGATCTTGACCGAAAACCAGGTTATTCTCTAATGAAACGCCTAGAAGACCAGCAGCAGTTGGCATGATATCAACTTCGCCTCCGACTTGCTCTAAGGTCTGTGGTGCTGTGCTGTCCCCTGTATGAATGAGCAGAGGAATATTTAACATATCTGCATAGGTATATTCATGACCATAGATTTCCGTCATTAATTGTTTATCATCATGATCGAGTGAATAAATTGGCAATCCCATATGATCTCCATAAATCATGATCACGCTGTTATCCCATACGCCATTTGCTTTAAGCTTTTCTACGAAATCCCCGAAAGCATCATCTGCATAGTTCTGGGAACGGATATAGTCCCCGACAAAAGTACCTTCGTAACGCTCTGGCAGCTTCATACGGTATTTTTCCTCAGGGATTGTGAACGGATGATGCGCTGACATTGAAATGATCTGAGCATAGAAGGGTTGGCCCTCGTTGCTCATTTCTTTCAGCTTGTCGGCTGTTTTACTATAGAGCGTATCATCAGAAGCACCGAAGAAGAAGACATCATCTTCTCCAAAAAATTTACGATCATAATAATGATCAAAGCCTAGTGAGTCATAAAGCTCACCACGGTTCCAGAACTCTACGACATTGGTGTGGAATGTTGCGGTCTGATAACCATTGTCTTTCAGCAAGCGTGGCAGACTTGGAAGCACCTTATCCACATAGGACATGGTTGCTGCTCCGCGTGGAGGGATGTAGGCTGAAGTGTTCACTACGAACTCTGCATCCGACGTATTCCCTTGACCGACCATTTGATAGAAGTTAGGGAAGTAGAGACTATCTTTCATTACTTTGTTCAGGTTTGGTGTAATCTCTTGCCCGTCTAACTTAAGTCCCAGCAAAAAGTTCTGGAAGGATTCCAATTGAATGATGATGAGATTCTTGCCTTTAGCCGTGCCGTGAAGTGGGGAGCTAGCCGTAGTGTTAATCCCTTTCACTTCATTAATGGTATCCTGTGTAATTTCACTTGATTGTACAAGTTCTGGTTCTTCTTTAGCGAAAATCGTATAGGCCTCATAATTAAGAATACCCATCTCCTGAGCTTTCTTAATTTCGTTCATGCTAGCCTTATTAGGCAAGATGTTGAACAAACATAGACCAAGTGAGACTGCGAATAGAACACTATACTTTATTTTTCCATTATGACGGTTGATGTTTTCTTTCTTATAGACCCGGCCTTTCTTATTAAAGAAGAAATAGCCTCCCAGGACAATGATATCTGTAAAGATTAACAGGTAGTAAGGGTCCATCAGTGAGAAAACGCTATTGCTGACGGCTGTGACTTGATTCACCTGCTCAGCTGCATGGTAAGTTACAATGACACCATAATATTTAAAATACATAATGGCTGCGAAAAAGATGGCTGTCACTAATAAATTGACCGTCATGTAATATCCAAGCTTGCGCTTGGAAGCGAAACGTTCGATGATACAGAAGAGTGCCCAGGCAAAAGGGATTTCTGTCAGTAATGACTTCCAAGGTAGCACATCGTCAAAAATTACGCCCCAGGCTAAGAAAGCTTTTAGAATAAAAAGTATTGTAAAAAACACAAAAGGTTTAACGATCCATTGTTTAATGTTAAAGGATGACAAAGCCTCGCCCTCTTTCTACATGATAAAACGCCATTTCCCGGCTAGGAAGAAACAGCGCTCCAGACAAAATGATTCCATAGTAATAAAATTTATTATGCAGGGCTAACTATAGAAAGTCAAAAATCGAGAACGTAAGTATAAGCTTTGTGGAGCACGTAAAGTTAAACATACATAGGTGAAAGATGATGTTTATGCTATCCCATGGGGTTATACAGCGATTAAAGGACCAAAATAGACATTGGGAACAAAAAGGATATATGGCTAATTCAGGGAGGTGAGAATAGATGGATCATACGGTAACCCTTTCCGTTAGAACGCTTGTTGAGTATGTTTTTCGCAGCGGTAGTATTGAGCCTGGGTTTCACGGTACGGCTTCGATGGTAGAAGGCACACGAATTCATCAGAAGATTCAAAAGCAATATAAGGAAGGCGACCGAAAGGAGGTATATCTGAAAACAGAAATCCCTTATGGCAGCTTACTCTATATAGTAGATGGGCGCTGTGATGGATTGCTTGTTCTGGAGGATGGGAGTCTAATGGTCGAAGAAATCAAATCCACCTCCGGGCTGCTGGATATGCTGGAAGAGGGACATGAGGTTCATTGGGCACAGGCGCTGATGTATGCATATATGGTGTCGCTTGAGCAGGGGCTTTCCTCTATTCAGGTTAAGCTTACCTATGTTCACCGGGCTACAGATGAGCAAAAAAGCTTGTACCGAACGTTGTCTTCAGAAGAACTGATCTCTTTCGCTAATGACACCGTAGCCAGATATGCTCCATATGCCGAGATGATGGTTCGTCATGATGTTAAAAAGGAACAGAGCCTCCGGGAGTTAAGCTTTCCGTTTCCTTCTTATCGAAGGGGACAACGGCATTTTGCCGGAGCGGTGTACAAATCTGTGGTGGAAAAGGTCAGTCTGTTCGCTCAGGCGCCCACTGGTATCGGAAAAACAATGTCGACCTTATTCCCTGTCCTAAAAGCAATGGGCGAAGGACAAGCTAAAGGATTGTTCTATTTAACGGCTAAGACGGTTACCCGTTTTGCCGCGCAGGAAGCCATCTCGCTGCTGCTGACCCAGGGACTTCAGCTGCATGTCATCACACTTACCGCTAAAGAGAAGGCCTGTTTCCGAGAGGAAGGGATTTGCGGTAAGGATTCCTGTCCTTATACGGATGGCTATTATGATCGGATTAACGATGCGGTAATGGATCTGTTAGAGCACGAGACGCTAATGAGCAAAGACACCATAGCACTGTATGCTCACAAACATAAAGTGTGCCCGTTTGAGTTCTCGCTGGATGCAGCCTATGCCTGCGATGCGGTGATTTGCGATTACAATTATATATATGATCCTCGGATCAGCCTGAAACGGCTAACAGAGGAAAGAAAGAGAGAAACGGTGCTTCTAGTAGATGAAGCACATAATCTGGTAGACCGAGGAAGGGAGATGTTCTCCGCCTCTTTACTGAAGGCGCCTTTTCTGGAACTCCAGCGTCAGTACAAGGGCGTTAACGGAAATTTGAGTGCTGCAGCTAAATCGGTGAATGCCTTTTTCATCTCCCTTCGTAAAATTTGTAATGACGAGGGGCAGGGACAATGGGCTTCGTTCCCGGAGGCGCTGCCCGCTTTGCTTGAGACGTTCTCCTTGGAAGCGGAACAGGAGCTTATACATCCAAGCACCAGCGTTGTTCCTCTGAATGGCGAAGCAGAAGGTGAGAATGTTCTCCTGGATACGTATTTTGCAGTGCAAGGGATGCTTCGCACCTTTAAGACTTACGATGAACGCTACATAACCTATGCTGAGGTACGGCGCGGTGATGTGTATCTCAAGCTATTCAATTTGGACCCTTCGCATCTGCTCCGGCAAATGTCCAAGAGCTTTCGAAGTCAGATTCTGTTCTCTGCTACGCTTTCTCCATTATCGTATTATCGGGATATGATTGGTGCGGTGGAGGAAGATTATAGCTTAACCGTCGCTTCTCCTTTTCAGAAGGAGCAGTGGGAGGTAACCGTACTGCCCGTCTCGACACGTTATCATGACCGCGAAGCGTCCCTTATTCCGTTGACAAAAGCACTGAGCCAAATGGTCTCTAGGAAGGGTAATTATCTGGTGTTTTTTCCTTCATACCTTTATTTGCAAAATGTATATCAGACCTTTACGGAGAATTACCCTGAAATAAGAACTTTGATGCAGGATACAGGCATGAGTGAGCAGGCTAGAGAAAGTTTTCTAGCTGCATTTCGTCCAGATAATGATGAGACGCTGTTAGGATTTGCTGTTCTTGGTGGGATTTTTTCGGAAGGTGTGGATCTGCCAGGCGATCGTCTCAATGGGGTTATGGTTGTCGGTGTGGGTCTGCCTCAGCTTGGTCTTGAGCGTAATCTACTGCGTCAGTATTTTAATGCCAGTGGTAAAAACGGCTTTGATTACGCCTATGTCTATCCAGGCATGTGCAAGGTATTGCAAGCCGGAGGCAGGTTGATTCGTAGCGAGACGGATACGGGCATTATTGTGCTTGCAGATGATCGCTTTTTGCAGAGTCCTTATATGTATTTGCTTCCCGAAGAATGGAGAGATTATCTTATCCGCTCGTAAGAGGTTATAATCTACGAAAGGGTATTCATAATCAATCGGCAGGAGGAAAAAGAATGACATTAAAAGTGGGTATTGTGGGTACGGGCTGGTTCTCTAAAGTACATGCTGATTTGCTGGCAAAGATGGAGGATGTCCGCTTGCAGGCGGTCTGCGGAAGCAGCAAGGCCAAAGGCGAGGAGATGGCACGTCCATACAACGCTGCCGGATATGGTGATATTACGGAGATGCTGGATGCGGAGACGCTTGATGCTGTTTATATTTGTGTGCCTCCACAGTCTCATGGTGCAATCGAACGATCATTGATCAAGAGGGAGATTCCCTTTTTTATAGAAAAACCGCTTAGTATGACTACTGAAATTCCTGCAAGTCTACTTCAAGATATTAAAGAACATAATTTGCTCACCTCTGTAGGGTATCATCTCCGCTATCAGGAGAACATTAAACGTCTGAAAGAAACTTTGCGTGGTGACAAGGTTGGTATGATTATGGGGCAATGGATGGGCGGCATGCCGGGCGTAGCTTGGTGGCGTGATCAGAAACAATCTGGAGGGCAATTCACAGAGCAAACTACACATATCGTGGATTTAGTGCGCTATCTAGCCGGAGAAGTGAAGGAAGTATACGGCATGTTCGGAAACCGGATTATGCATGAGCAGCATGAAGGTGTGAGTGTTGCAGATGTGGGTACCGTATCCCTGAAGCTTGAGAATGGAATCATTGCTAATATTTCGAATACATGTGTGTTGCCAGATCAAGTGGGAAGTGTAGGTCTTAGCTTCTATAATGATCGGGGATTATTAGACTGGAACCCGGATCGTCTCTTGGAAGTACGAAGCGGCAACAGTACTGAATTTGAGAATACAGGAAACCCATATTTAGTGGAGAGTGAAGCTTTCCTTCATGCTGTACGGACAGGAGATCGTTCGCGTATTCTTAGTGATTATGAAGATGGATTCAAGACGCTTAAAGTAACGTGCGCGGCCTACGATTCAGCACAAAGCGGATTGCCTGTTAAGTTCTAAGATTCGATTCTTAGAAAAAAGGACATGCTACTTTAGATGTACTAAAGAGACATGTCCTTGGCTCAAGCTGGGTTAGCCTAGTGGAGGAATATCGCGAGCAAAGCTGGCGCCACACCTATAGATAACAGTGCGGACAGAATCATCGCAATACTGGAGATGGTTCCGGTCAGTGAACTAAGCTCGAAGGCTTTGGATGTTCCTGTACCATGCGCAGCGGTTCCCAGCGATACACCGCGCGCAATTTCATTATCAATGCGGAAGATGCGGAGTACTGTGGGTCCCATCATTGTACCGAGTATCCCGGTAATAATGACAAAGACTGCCGTAATACTCGGTACACCGCCGATACTTTGCGAGATGCTCATTGCGATCGGTGTAGTTACCGAACGTGGAACCAGACTGGCTGCCAGGTCGCCGCTGACATGCAGCCATTTGGCGAGCAGAATGGAAGAGATCACCGCAGTAATCGTCCCTGATAGCACGCCTGCCGCAATTTCGGCGGCGTGCTTTTTGAGCACCTTGAAGTTTTTATGCAAAGGGATTGCAAAGGCCATAGTTGCCGGTTGCAGTAAATCTGTCAGCCATTTGCCTCCCGTATTGTAAGATTCATAAGTAATGCCTGTTATGAGCAAGAAGACGATCATAACCACTGGTGTGATGATTAATGGAGAGGTATAGACTTTGCCAGTAGAAGCATAGATACGTTTCGCGAGTAGATACACGGCGATCGTGAGACCAAAGAATAACAGAGCGTTTAACATGATCCTTTCCGCTCCTTCGCTTTATAAATTCTACTGGTCAGTAATCCGGAACTGGCCATCACAACAAATGTGCCCAAGATGACCACTGCGAGTATTCGTAAACCATCGCTTTCCAGAATATTAGCGTATTTCATTACACCTATAGCTGAGGGAATGAAGAACAGTAAGAGCTCGGCGAGTAGCCAAGAAGCACCGACCTCAACCCAATTTAGACGAATGACACCGAACTCAAGCAGAAGAAACAATATAATCATTCCGAGTATGCTTCCGGGAATAGGGA
>RCUU01001279.1_pt1 | contig 12257 bp, 7 predicted proteins | sample 2166211 | NCBI WGS metagenome assembly RCUU01 (sample SAMN09932620, study PRJNA488358) | compost metagenome | feature: garden; material: soil; isolation source: compost soil in phenylacetic acid-enriched culture | place: Germany: Experimental Botanical Garden Goettingen | collected 2016-01-27
CGCTTAAATGGCTCGGGCGACAAGAGGAAGCAGCTGAGGCTCAGATGAAGCTTGCCCAGTTCATGCGAAACGATCCGCATAACTATTTAAATCTAGCTTCTGATTATGCAGGCAGCGGATTGTTCGCGGAAGCTGCACAGGTGTTAGAGCAGATTCGTATGGCATCGAATGAACCCATGTATCCGATGGTGCATTACACATTAGCTTATGTTTACGAGAAAATGGGTCGTAAGGAAGAGGCGACAGCGCAGCGTCAGCTTGCTCAATCGGCCCCCTCTGATTATTGCTTCCCGAATAGCTTGTTTGAGCTACAGGTATTAGAATGCGCAATTGTATGCAATCCGCTAGATAGTAAGGCTCATTATTATTTAGGGAATTTACTCTATGATAAAAAACGTGCCGACGATGCCATTCGTCATTGGGAGCAATCCGTCGCACTTGATGACCGTTTCCCTACTGTTCATCGTAACCTTGCGCTTGCTTATTACAATAAGCGGAATGATGCTGCAGCTTCCATGCGGTCACTTGAACAAGCTTTCCGATGCAACACAAACGATGCTAGAGTATTCTACGAGCTGGATCAATTGCGTAAGAAGATGGGAAGTTCTGCTCAGGAGCGCATGGCAAGACTGGAGCAGCATATGGAGCTTGTGGAGAAGCGGGATGATCTATACCTTGAATATGTGACGCTATTAAATTTGCTTAGCAAGCATAAAGAAGCTTTGTCCGTACTATCGCGACGTCAATTCCATCCATGGGAAGGTGGCGAAGGGAAAGCCACGGGACAATATGTTGTGGCGCTTGTTGAACGGAGCAAGCAGGCGAATCAGGAAGGGCAATATGAGGAAGCCATCTCATTATTAACAAATGCGCTACATTATCCAGAAAATTTGGGTGAAGGGAAGCTCGATGGTGCGCAAGAGAATAATGTGTATTATGAGCTTGGTATGGCTTATAACGGATTAGGCAAGACCGAGGAGGCTGAACGCCACTGGGCGATTGCATCACAAGGCTTGGAGGAACCAGCCAGCGCCATGTACTACAACGATCAGCCGCCAGAAATGATTTTCTATCAAGGCTTAGCATGGGGACAGCTGAATCATCCGAAGGAAGCGAAACGTCGTTTTAATAAGTTGATTGATTTCGCAGAGAGACATCTTTTTGATGATGTGAAGATTGATTATTTCGCGGTATCCTTGCCTGATTTCCTTGTATTTGAGGACGATCTGAACAGACGCAATCAAATTCATTGCTTGTTTATGATGGGGCTAGGCTTATTAGGTTTAGGAAAAAGAACCGAAGCGAAAGAACGCTTTGAAGAAGCATTGCACATGGAGCCGAACCATCAGGGAGCACGAATTCACAGGGCAATGTGCTTGGAATTATAAATGAAATAAAGCAGCTTCATGATGCTGGATTATAACGGGTCCCATTTAGCTTTTTGTTTCAATTCTGAAATCTCCCGGTTAATGTAGACTATCTACCAGCCTATATTCGAAAGGAGAGATTGATGATGGAACCGGGCTATAAAGATCGAAGTGTTGAAGTGGAACATACGGAGGTACAACGGAAATCGGATTCCAGCGTGGTCGCATCTACCTTTATTAAATATGCTGCTTATATCATTATTTTCTTCGGAGCACTTTTCTTCTTGGTCAAATATGTATTCCCCATGTTCTAATTGGGGTTGCAATGAACACTATACAAAAATCCATCCCCTGTAAGAAGCGGGATGGATTTTTGAATTTCAACGAATCCTATAAATTTCTTTGGATGGTATCCGGTGATTCCGCAGAATTACGATAAAAGAACCAGCACTCGTTCAGCAGCTTGATCTGACGGCGGTCTTTTTTGTAATAGGCTTTCATCAGTTGATGGCAGAGCCACTGTGGCAAGGGTATCACTCCTCTAACTGCTTACGTAAGTTAGCATATGGAGAAATGAGCCTAAAGGTGACGATTTACAGAATGCTTTCTGCTTCCTCTTCATACCACTGCTCTAATTGAGCTTGCAGCGCCCGAATCTCGGTCAGCAGGGAAATGAGCGGATAGTTCTTCTGCTCCTGAACAGAGGCAAAGGCCTGTTCTAATCTATTGATATAATCCAGCCCAGACTCCAGGGAGTAGTCCTCACGCAGCAGATCCAGGGAATCGCACTCAGCAATGGCTAAGGGCAGATCCGGTACATTATCGGCTGTCAGCTTGTCGATTTCTTTGTTTAGACGTAAATTGAGCGCACTTAGCTGGTACGCATATTCCTCGGGCATTTCCACGAATTGCAATTCTTGATGTTGCTGCAAAATTACATACCGCATTTTCGGCATTGGTCATTCTCCCTCCGTACTTGTCTTCCTTCTTGACAGTTTAGCCTATGCACAAGTTACAATTCAAGTAGAGATCTTAATTCCCGTGGAAAGGACTTGTGATAGAACGCTATGGAAACGATGAGCAACGAAGAGCTGCAGCTGTGGATTGAGCAGGTATCACGGGACAGCTTTGGCGTACCCTTTAGGCACAAGGCAAGCTTTAACAGCCGATTATCTTCAACAGGCGGTCGATATTTTACCAAGAGCCATAATATAGAGATTAATCCCCATCAGCTTGCTATGTTCGGCAGAGAAGAGACGGAGAAGATTATAAAACACGAGCTCTGCCATTATCATCTGCATTTGGCGAAGCGAGGGTATATGCATCGTGATACAGATTTCAAAAGACTGCTGGCGCAAGTCGGCGGGAGTCGCTACTGTCAGACATTGCCGGGTGCGAAAGCACGAAAGTCACTGCCTTACCGGTACAAGCTGATATGTACAGCATGTGCCATGGAGTATCCGCGTAAACGGAAAGTAGACCCAAAGCGTTACCGCTGTGGCAAATGTTCAGGTAAGCTGAAGCTGCTGGCGCTCGAAGTCCAGTAAGTAGGTAAGACGCGTTATTTTATAATCAATCCCATCAATCCGACAAAAGAAACAGCTTGCTGAGGCGAAATGATGCATCCCTCTAAATCTTGTATATCCACGATCAAGCCACTGAACTCGCAGTCACTAAGATCGATCCCGTTAAGCTTTGAACCTGACAATGTGGCTTGATCAATATTACATTCGCTGAAGCTGACCTTCTGGAAATTCGATTGGTAGTAATCAGAGCTCATCAATGAACTATTCTCAAAAGCGACCTGCTTCAGCTTAGCTAAGCGAAATGTTGCGAAATCCCCGATACAATCTACCACGCGAACATTCTGGAATCTGCCTTTTGTGAAGTCCGTACCGATGAGCTTGCAGTTTCTAAACTCGGTTCGATGAATAATGGCATTCGTAAAATCCACATTGGATAGATCGCAACGCTCAAAGATCACATCCATCAGCTCAATTCCAGTTAAGGACGACTCGATAATCGTTACATTTTTAAAAATCACTTGATCAAAGCTGACCTTATTAGCCTCTTGATTATCAATAACAGTATCGCTGATGCTGCAACGACTGAATTCATCTTTGGTTTGTAGCGAGTATATTTGCTCAGGAAGTAGAGCGTATGGATCTGTGATTTTGGGTGAATCCATTTTGAATTTCATATGTACCTCCATGTAAGGAATGGTTGCTTCTAACTAAATTAACTATCATAGGGTTCAGAAGATTTGTCAATTTTCATATGCGTCTAAGACCATTCGGGAGATACGTACAAATACACCTTTTTATGGATAAAATCACACATCGTTTTGTAAGCGTTACCAAATTAAGATGGAAGGGAAGTCCATATTAGGAAGAGGGGGCACATTTATGAAACGATTCAGGTCCGCGCTGGCGGGGCTGCTCGCGATGCTGCTGATTTTCTCAAGCTTGCCTGTGAGTGGAGTCGGTAGCGGTTCCGTAGGAGCAGAAGGAGCTGGAGGAACAGGCGCAGGGCTAATTCCATCAGGGACGGTACTCATCAAGAATAAGTGGAAAAATAATTTTTTATATGAAACGTCTGACGGTATCGTGCGTTATGGCATGACTAATCCAGCGGACACATCATCGCATTGGACAGTAGAGACGGTAAATGGTCTGTCACGAATTAAGAATGTGAAGACAGGTCACTACATTACAATGGCTGGTAATAACGGCAAAGAGGACACGCTTAAGGCAGCAGAGCTCCAAGGAGCGGGAAGTGTTACGGATGAGTGGCTGATCGATACTTCCAATAGAAATGGATACATGATCATCCGAAGCGCGACGGTACCGGAGGGGAAGCTGGTGATTCATGAGGAGAATCAGCTAGGTTATGCGCAAGTAAGCTCGGATATCAATGTTACGTTTGAGAGTCCACAGTGGGCTTTTATCGACCCGAATGCTGCACCTGTACGGCTGGAAAGCCGGATGCGTCCCGGTCAGGTGATGTATGAGGAGAAAGGGAATGTTCTCTACGGTAAACAGCCTATCAGCAATGAAGCAGCCCAGTGGTATCTTGAGCCAGGGACAGACGATGGAACATGGACGATTCGTAACCGTGAGACGGGTCATTATATTAAGCAAAATGAAGATCCTAACTATGGTGTGTTTTCCCAGGATATCGATCCGGACAAAGTAAAGCTAAGTGAATGGATAAAAGAAAATGCACCTGGATCCGACGGAGACGGTTTCATTACTTTAAGTAATGAAGCTTTAAGCAACGGCGGTAGTTCTTTATGGCTGAATCCTCAGTATGGTGATGACAATCACGTGCGCTCTAACGGCTGGCCGGGAACAGCATCCAATCCGAGCGCCCAATGGAAAATCGTTACGATCTCTGAATTACAGCCTGTGCGGCTGGCTACGTATACGGATGCGCAAGTCGCTACAGATTTTTTGTATGAATCTGCTAATGGTGCGCTTAAGCATGGAGTTATCGCTCCAGATGCTCTTAACACCACTGACTATCTCTGGTATATAGAGGATTATGACGGGAATAAGCGTATTCGTAATGCGGCAACCGATCATTATATTTCTTACAGTGAAGGCACAGCCAAGGCCGTGCAAATCAATGAAAGCCAGTCAACAGATCAATGGGATTTTAAAGGTTCCGATGATTATGATGACTACCAGACCTTAGAGAATCTCGGGGTCAGAGGTATCTATCTGTCTATCTTAGGTGGGGGCAGTGCTGGTGCGAATGAGGATGCGACTTCCCTGACCGCGCAGTGGCAGTTTTTAGATCCGAATACACCGACTGACGGCACACAGCCTTATTACAGGATTCAGAATGGCTGGAAGTCTTTTTATTGGTATGAGTCTGCTGACGGCCTTTTGAAATATGGAAATATGCAGAAGGATGAATCCGATCAGTGGCTTGTGGAGAAATATAATGGCCGAAAGCTGTTCAAAAACAAGAAAACGGGTCACTACATTAACACAATGAGCATGCCAGACGGTCATATTCAGGTTACGGAGCTTCCGGACAGGAATAATGTGGAGCAAGAGTACATCTGGACAGGAAAAAACATTGGAAATAATACCTACGTAATCAGTAGTGTTCTCGACAAGGAACCTAATAAATTTCCTGAAAAGTTTATCTCACTTCAGAATCTCACGAAATACGCCGAGTATGGTGTGATCAATCCAGGATGGGGCAGCCCACAGTGGAGATTTGTTACGGTGACCGAGAAAAAGCAGGACTTGTTCCGCTTTAAGCTAGATGCTGTAAATGGAGAGGATCAATATCTTAAGGATGGTCCTTTACTGACTTCCTCAGCCTTGCCGAAGGAATTGCAAGAATCTAAGACGGTCACTGAAGCTGTTTATGATTCACAGGGTGCTGATGTAGTGGTGCCGCAGGAAAAGCCGGAATCTACAACCTCTGACACAAACCTTGCCCCTCTAGCTGCTGCCAACGAGGATGTGACCGTAGGCCAGGCCACTTATGGTCCGCTTGATTTGAATGAGGATTCCTTTGTCTGGCAGCTCCAAGAAATAGCTGGTAGCAATGGATCTGTGAAGATTAAAAATAAAGGTACCGGACGTTATCTCTCCCTGGAGCATATAGGTGGGGCTGTAGATGAGATTGAGCCTAACGTAACCGTTCAGACATTACAAACTGTATACGATGTATGGGCCAGTATTAAGTGGAAGGTGGATATGCAGGCGTCCGGTGTGACTACCATTATGAGCTCGTGGGCGGGTCATTATATCTACGGTGCGCCAGATGATAATGGCAATCCTATTCTACGAATCAGTAAAGCAGCAGATGCAGCGGATCGGGATAGTGCTCACTTTACCGCTGAAGCCGTTGAAGCGATTGCGCCACCGATCCCTACTTACCCTGTAAGATTTAAGAATGCAAGCAGTGGGGAGTATTTATATGAAAATGAGCATGGCGTTGTTCTGTATGGGCAGCCGTCAGCAGATAATGGATTCTCGCATTGGAATATATCTGTGCAGGATGGCAAGCAGACGATTATCAATCGAGCAACAGGTCATTATTTAACATTGAATGGAGATTATTCATACTTGGAGAGCAGTAGCGCGGAACCGGCTATAGACGGAGCATCCGCCTGGGAAGTGAGCTTGGCCTCCGATTATACGCATTACATCATTCGTAGTCTCTATGGAGAATACGACGATGAATTAATCAACATTGCAAATAAGACAGGATATGCTGAACGTGCTCTTCTACTAGAGAGCGACAGTTTAGCACAATGGACGCTTGAAGCAGCTCAGCAGGAGTTTATTACGCCGTCTGGAGAACTGCGCAATAGCAATACGTCAACGCCAGTTCAGAACGATACTAACCTTATTACGATCGTGCCGAAAGGGATGACTGGAAAAGTATTGGCAGAAAAAGAAGGGGCAGTCGTATATGCAGAAGCATCGGATACGGCAGCTCACTCCCAGTGGATCGTTCAAGATATTAATGGACGTAAACGCATTATGAACGTTCAGACGAAACAATTTCTTTCTTTAGATGAAGCGGACCAAATCATCTTGTTATCTTCTGGAGTAACAGAACGTTCTCAGTGGATGCTGGATGAGAAATTAGGCTACAATCTCCTGCGAAGTGCGGAGAAGACGGGTTTCCTTACTCACAGCGCATCGGCTGTTCAACTCGGTTCTGCTGCGGGAACCGACAGCGTTCTTTGGAGTTTCTCGGCTATCCCTACAGATGCAATTTATGCAGGTGGAGAAGCATTCCAAGGGGATCATGTTATACGCTTTGCAGTCAATGCCCAGCAGGCAGGTGAATATGATGCCGTTATTCGTTACAAGAACATTTCAAGCGATGTAACGGATCTGTTGCTTGAGGTGAACGGTCTGAAGGAAGTGGCTAAAGTGAATGTGGTCCATGCTTCCGCTTGGAAGACTGAGCAGGTGAAACTGAAGCTGCGTGAAGGAATTAACACCGTTTCCTTGAGCAACGACAACATGGATTGGGGCAAAGTCACTATTGATAGTCTGACCGTCAAAAATAGCGTGAACAAAGTGTATCGCGGAGCAACTGTTCCTTACATTAGCTATGAAGCTGAGGATGCAGTGACGAATGGAACACTAATCGGCCCTTCGCGAAAATATCGCACTATGGCTTCCGAGGCTTCAGGACGACAAGCCGTCGCCTTGAAGAATACTGGGGACTACATAGAATTCAAGCTTGCAGAAGCAGCTAATTCTATTGTTCTTCGATATTCCATTCCGGATAGTCCGGATGGTGCTGGTGCTGAAGAAACTTTGACTCTATATGTAAATGGAGTTAAGAAGCAGCTTCATCTGACTTCAAAATACGCTTGGGAATATGGCAGCTACCCATGGTCTAATGATCCTCATCAAGGCAGTGGACATCGCTTCTTTGACGAAATCCATGCTCTTATCGGCGATGCTCCTGTTGGAGCGACTATTCGCTTAGAGAAGGGAACAGGAGACAACGCAGCTTCTTACATCATTGATCTAGTGGATATGGAGCAGGTTGCACCTGCGTTGCCTCGTCCTGACGGATTTATTTCCGTAACGGATTTTGGTGCGGTAGCAAATGATGAAGACGATGATACTGCAGCCTTTAAGGCAGCCCTTGCCGAAGCGAATAAGACAGGTAAAGGTGTGTGGTTCCCGGCAGGCACCTTTAATGTCGGAGAGGGTCTGCTCGATCTGGATACGGCTGAAATTCGTGGAGCCGGCATGTGGTATACCGTGCTGAATGGAGCCAAATTCTACGGTCACGGCGGCAAGGTTGGCGTATACGATCTATTGATTGAAGGCGGTATTAATGTACGGGATGATGAGGCGTTCACCAATGCTTTTCATGGTGCTTTTGGTCAAGGCTCGATCATTCAGAACGTATGGATTGAACATACCAAAGCAGGCTTGTGGTTAACACAACCGATTGGTGAGAAGGCTCGCACAAATGGTCTGTATATGGCAGGTCTTCGAATCCGCAATCTGATGGCGGATGGGATTAACTTTGCGGTAGGTACGGGCAACAGCATGATGGAACAAAGTGACATCCGCTATCCAGGAGATGATGGAATTGCCATGTGGTCGTTCACAGATGCCAAATTGAATGATGTGAATGGCAACGAACGGACGCCAAGCTTTAATAATACAGCACGGTTCAACAATGTATCCCTGCCGTGGCTGGCTGATAATATCGTCGTATTCGGCGGCAAGGATAACAAGATTCAAGACAATATTGTAAAGGACACCGTGACGAATGGAGCCGGAATTGCCGTATCGACCCGTTTCAGCGCAGAGCCGTTTCAAGGAACGACTATCGTTGAACGGAATACATTGCTTCGCACCGGCAGCTACGATTCTGGTTACAAGGTGAATCTCGGTGCATTATGGTTATTTGCTGGTGAGAGTGATCTGAAAGGAAAAATTCTCATCCGCAACAATATTGCACAGGACAGCACTTATTCTGGATTGATTACTCAAGGTGATCTAGAGGGAGATACGCTTACTACTGTCAATGGAGTTGTTCTGACGAATAATGTAATAGACGGGGCAGGTACAAGCGGTATGGAAGTTACGAAAAATCTGAAAGGTAACCTGCTCGTCGACAATATGATTATTCGCGGCGAACGGATGAACCTCCTGACCCATGCATCTCCTGAATTAAGCATTATCGAACAAAACCAAGGCATAGCCACAGCTATTAAGCCTTTCTCCATCAAGTTAGCTGATGGACAGAGCGGACCTGTGGTATTAGAGCAAGGTAAGACAACTGCCCTTCAGGTACTGGATAAAGAAGGTAGAGATATTACAGCACAAGCTACCCTTAAAATTATGAGCAGTGATATTGCTTTATTTACAAACGACAGTCTAAATGGAATTAAAGCGGGAAGTACGGACTTCACGGTAACTGTTGGCAACGATAAGAGGGTGTATACACTTGAGGTGGTACCAAATGGTGTGACAGATCCAGTGGAACCAACGAGCACTCCTAGTCCAACGAGTACTCCTAGCCCAACGAGCACTCCTAGCCCAACGAGCACTCCTGATCCAACAGACTCCACGGGGTCAGTAAATCCTGCTCAACCTGCGACACCGACACCCACACCAGCTGCTAATCATGATGCCCAGCTAAAAGCTAAGACGACTGCTGGGCAGGCTGTTATCGAGATTTCAGCGAATGGCGACGGTACAGCCCGCTTTAGTGCAGAAGCTTTACGCAATGCGGCAGCACTTAGCCAGAATGCGGCGCTTGTTATTGAAAGTGGCGATATGAGCTATCGCTTTCCATTGGGACTTGTGGAGAGCGTGCTGAAAACTGCACAGATGCCAGCAGGCACACTGGAGTTCCAACTAAGTCCGCTAAGCGGAAAAGGATTGGAACAACTGCTTGCGAAGGCTAAGCAGCAAGGCTTTATGGTGCAAGGAACTCCGGCAAGTGTCACCTTAAAGGTCACAGATGGTAAAACCACTGTACCTGCTAATGGGTTCGGCACCACCTATGTAGAACGTACATTTATCATTAAGGATTCCATAGATGCGAAGACGGGAGTAGCCCTTATTTACGATGAGCGGACGGGTTCCTTCCGTTATGTACCTGCATTGTTCGAGCGCGTGGATGGGATAACCAAGGTTACTGTTAAGAGCAGTAGTGCGAGCGGTATATTCGTCGCCGCGCTGCACCCTGTGACCTTTGGGGATATTTCTTCACATTGGGCGAAGAATGAGATCGAAATGCTTGCCAGTCGATTGATCTTGACCGGACAATCCACAGATATGTTTGCCCCTCAGACATCTGTCAGTCGTGCCGAGTTCGCAGCTATGCTGATTCGTTCGCTAAGTCTAGTCGCTGCGAACACAACGAAGACTTTCAGCGATGTGTCCGATTTATCGTGGTACGCAGCGGATGCCAGAGCCGCGGCAGCTTTAGGATTGGTTCAAGGTTACGAGGATGGAACCTTCCGTCCGAATGCTCCTATTACACGGGAGCAAATGGCTGTTATGGCAGCTAGAGCACTGAAGCTGTTGAACCTTGGAGCTGGAGAATCTGGAGCCACCCCTGCGACAAATGTTTTCGCAGATTCATCGTCTATTTCTTCTTGGGCTAAAGAGGCTGTGAATGTCTTAACCGTAAAAGGAATCATGAACGGCCAATCCGTAGACAGCTTTGCACCTGACAGTGATACTAGCCGTGCAGAAGCAGCTGTGATCCTGGCAAGATTGCTTAAAGCTACCGGATTATTGAATTAGTTTTTAACATATAAGAACAGCGATTCTCCGGTCATTGGAGAATCGCTGTTTTGTGTTTTTGTACGATGTTTGTCTGGTATAGGTCTACACCAACAATTATAGGTACACCAACAACTTTGCTGTTTGAGTAACTTATTTGCTGAAGCTTACGGACCCAGATGCCCCTATTCCTTCGAAAATGGCTCATATTTAGTGTTTTCATGCAAATAGTGACTATGGGGTCCGTTAGTATGCCAAATGTGCAATTATGCTGCTTATAAGGTCAACTGGGTCCGATAGCGACTCATATACGGTGCAGCTTTACTTCAGCTTTCCCATAGACAGATTAACTCTATAATTTCCGAACTTCAGCAACTCGTCGAGAAAGAGATTCAAATCCTCTTGGCTTCCTGTACGGACACGTATCCAGTAGCAGCCTTCTCCACTGACCCGATGCATTTCTTTTACACTAGCATGTTGTTGCGCGAATGTCTGAAAGGCTGGATGGACCGTATTAGAACCCAGAAAAACAGTAATAAAGGCATGGATAGCCTCCCCAACCTTTTCTGGATTCCAGCGGACGGTGTAGCCTTCAATCACTCCAGTGTCCTGCATTTTGCGAATACGCGCGCCCACGGCTTGGCCGGTCATATGCACTTGCTGCCCAATGTCTCTGTGACTGATCGTGGAATCTTCAATTAGAAGCTGCAGGATGCGAAAATCCACATCATCTATAGAATAAGAACTCATCATTATCTAAATCCTTTCTGCGTGAAAGTAGAACAGGCCAATCTCTTTCCAATCTCAATGTATTCTAATTCAAGGTCCTTCTATAATGAATTGTAGCAGAAGATATCTGAAAGAAAGAAGGGCTTAGAATGAAAATACAGCATATTCGCAACGCGACTTTATGGCTGGAGTATGGGGGAAGTACATTTTTGATTGATCCTATGTTTAGTGAGCAGGGTGCTAATCCTCCTATTTTTAATACGGAAAATGATCGCCGCAATCCACTTGTCCCTTTGCCGGGAGCAGTAGAACAATGGTTGAGTCCTAATGGAATTATTGTCACGCATCTTCATCCGGATCACTGGGATGCCCCTGCCATTTCCTTATTGCCTCACGATCTACCGCTATTATGTCAGGAGGGGGATAGGGATACCTTAGTAGAGCAGGGATTTGAGAACGTATCGGAAATCACCGATAGGCTTACATTCCAAGGAATCACTATAACACGTACCGGTGGGCAGCATGGAATTGGAGAGATTGGTCAGCTTATGGGCAAGGTATCCGGTTTTGTATTTCAGGCGGAAGGTGAACCTGTTTTGTATTTGGCAGGAGATACGATTTGGTGTGATGAGGTGAAGCTGGCGCTCGATGCATTTAAACCTGAAGTGACGATCGTTAATGCTGGTGGAGCGCAGTTTTTAACCGGAGGTCACATTACGATGAATGAACAAGATGTCGTAGACTTGTATGAATACGCTCCTTCTACTAAAGTGATCGCAGTACACATGGACGCCATCAACCATTGTCTAGTTACCCGGGATAAGCTAAAAACTCACTTAGAGAAGGCGGAGATACAGAATCGAGTACAGCTTCCAGAAGATGGGGAATGGTGTTACGTATAGACTATAGAGGG